>Ga0316583_10000514_pt1 | contig 11635 bp, 14 predicted proteins | sample J_170502JBrBrA_D_FD_204513 | JGI IMG/M metagenome (GOLD analysis project Ga0316583, IMG submission 204513) | Rhizosphere microbial communities from salt marsh grasses in Alabama, United States - J_170502JBrBrA | ecosystem: Host-associated > Plants > Roots > Rhizosphere | place: USA: Alabama... | reverse complement strand
CATGAGCTGTTCGCGAACGAGAATCGCGTGATCGCCTCGCGCGAAGTCGAACACCTGGCGCGCGAGGCACCGCTCTCGGCCGCAGCGCGAGCGAAGGCGAAGGCCTGACATGCTGCCAGCACTCGAGGCCATGGGACCCGGCGCGGGGCGATTGGCGGAGAACGTGATGCACTTCGCTCGCCTGCTTCGCGCCGCCGGGCTGCGCATCGGCCCGGATCGCGTCATCGATTGCGTGCGTGCGCTGGAAATCGCCGGCACCGGACGCCGCGACGACTGGTACTGGACCATGTCGAGCGTGCTGCTGTCCCGCGAAGAACAGCGCCCGATCTTCGACCAGGCCTTCCGCATCTTCTGGCGCGACCCGAAGCTGGTCGAGAAGATGATGCAACTGCTGCTGCCCAAGACCTACGGCCGCATCAGCAAGGAGGAGGAGCAGCAGGCACAGCGCCTGACCGATGCCCTGTTCGGCCAGCAAAAGCACGAGCCGCGCGAGCAGGAACAGCAGGAAATCGAGCTCGACGCCAAATTGACCTTCTCCTCCAGCGAGGTGCTGCAGCACATGGACTTCGACACCATGTCCGCCGCCGAGCTCGCCGAAGCGAAGAAGATGATCACCCAGCTGCGCCTGCCGCTGCCCGAGATCCGCACCCGGCGCTATGCGCCGAGCGTGCGCGGACGGCGCGTCGATCTGCGCGCCAGCTTGCGCGAGAGCCTGCGCGAGGGCGGCGACGTGATTCCGCTGGTGCAAAGCGCACCGGGACGGGAGCATCCGCCGCTGGTGGTGCTGTGCGACATCTCGGGCTCGATGAACCCCTATGCCAGGATGTTTCTGCACTTCCTGCACGCGATCACCAACGATCGCGACCGGGTTTCCGTCTTCGTGTTCGGCACGCGGCTCACCAATATCACGCGCCAGCTCCGCCATCGCGACGTCGACGTCGCGATGGCGAAGGTCGCCGACGCGATCAAGGACTGGTCCGGAGGCACCCGGATCGGCGTGTGCCTGCGCGAGTTCAACTGGCGCTGGGCGCGCCGCGTGCTGGGACAAAACGCCTGTGTGCTGCTGGTTTCCGACGGACTCGACCGCGAGGCGGGCGAAGGTCTGTCGGAGGAAATGGACCGGTTGGCGAAGTCGTGCCGCTACCTGGTGTGGCTCAACCCGCTCCTGCGCTACGAGCAGTTCGAGGCGCGGCCTGCGGGCGTGCGGGCCATGCTGCCGCATGTCGACTTGTTCCTGCCGGTGCATAATCTGAAGAGTCTGGTCGATCTGGCGCATACGCTGAGTCGGCCGCTGACCCGAACGCATCAGGAGAAACGCGCATGGAGATGACCGGCGAGCAGCTGATTCCCGCCTCGCAGCTTGACACGTGGAATGCGCTCAACGACCCGCAGATCCTCCAGGTCTGCGTGCCCGGCTGCGATTCGATCGAGAAGACGGACGAGAACGAGTACCAGGTTCTGATGGTCGCGCGCATCGGACCGGTGAGCGCCAAGTTCAAGGGCAAGCTCGCCCTATCCGACCTCGATCCGCCGAACGCCTACTCGATCGCGTTCGAGGGTCAGGGCGGAGCGGCCGGGTTCGGCAAGGGCGCCGCGCAGGTGCGTCTCGCTGCCGAAGGCGATGGCACGCGCCTCACGTATACCGTCAAGGCCAGCGTCGGCGGCAAGCTGGCGCAAATCGGCTCGCGACTGGTCGACGCGGCGGCGCGCAAGATCGCGAACGATTTCTTCCAGGCCTTCAACGACAAGGTCGCCAGCGCTCACGCGGCTCCGGGGCACGAAGAGCACGAGGCCGGGCACGAGGAACACCTCCCCGAGCCGGTGCCGCCCGACCCGGACATGCCGACGATCTCCTCGTCCACGGTCGCCTTCTTCGCCGCCGGCGCGCTGGTCGTGGTCGCGGTCTGCCTGTTCGTGCTCTACGGATGACCGAGCTTCTGTTCCAGGACGACGCCTACCTTCGGTCGTGCCGCGCGACCGTGATTGCGCTCCACGGCGACGCGGTCGAGCTGGATCGCACCGTCTTCTATCCCATGGGCGGCGGACAGCCCGGCGACAGCGGCCGCCTGGGCGGGCTGCGCGTCGCCGATACCCGCAAGGGCGAGGACGGCGAACGCGTTCTGCACGTGGTCGAGCCGGGCGCGGCGCTGCCGCCGCCCGGGGCGACGCTCGAGGCCGAGATCGACTGGGAACGCCGCTACCGTCACATGCGCCTGCACACTGCGCTTCACCTGCTTTGCGCGGTCGTGCACGCGCCCGTCACCGGCGGTCGAATCGGCGAGGACAAGGCGCATATAGACTTCGACATCGAGATGGAAAGGCTGGTCAAGGAAAATATCGAGGCTCGCCTCAACGCGCTCGTCGCGGAGGCGCGCGACGCGCGCCCGCGCTGGATAAGCGACGCCGAGCTCGACGCCCGGCCGGAGCTGGTGCGGACCATGTCGGTGGCGCCGCCTCGCGGCGCGGGCCGGGTGCGCCTGCTCGAAATCGACGGTGTGGACCTGCAGGCCTGCGGCGGAACCCACGTCGCCAACACGCGCGAAGTGGGCCGCTTGGCCGTGGCGAAGATACGGTCGGAAGGGAAACGCAACAAGAGGGTTACACTCGCGTTCGCGCAATAGGTCACGTTCGGGCCCGCCCGTCGGGCCCACTGTGCCATTCGTCAGCGGGCGTTACGGAGCAGGGATTTGTTCCTCGAGTGCGGTTTTGGCGCGGACCTATGATGACCGCGTCGCGCCGCACAAGAGGCAAACGATGGGAGGCATGGAAATGTCCGCGCTGACCGAACGCAGGGCCGTCGCCACGGAGCGCAGCCCCGCGATCGTGCTGTTCGCCGAGCTGCGCAACTTCACCCGCATGTCGGAGATGCTCGAGCCGCAGAAGGTGCTCGACCTCGCGAGCAGCTTCTTCGCGCTGGCCGCCAACGCGATCGAAACCAACGGCGGGGAAGTATTCGGCGTGCGCAACGACACCTTGATCGCGGCGTTCCGCGGCAGCGCCCCCCCCGAGCACGCCCGCCAGGCGGTGACGGCCGCCCAACAGATCCAGCGCGAGTTCGGCACCATCGCCGAATCCTGGAAGAGCGAGTACGGATTGCAGGTCGCGGTCGCGATGGGGCTGCACATGGGGGAAACGGTGTTCGGCATGGCCGGCCCGGACGGTTCGGCGCAATTCGTGGCCTTCGGAGATTGCGTGGGCATCGCCGAGCGCCTGCTGCACCGTGCGCGCGCCGGCGAATTCGTGCTGTCCGCTGCGGTGATGGACGCGCTCGCCGCATCCGGATCCGAGCTGGAGGCGGATCCGCTGCCCGAGCTGCATCTGGCGCGGCGCGAGTCGGTCGAAATCTACGGCGTGCTGCTCGACACCCGGCTGGACTTCACCTGAACGGGCTGCGGGCTCAGGCCTGGCTCAGGGCGAGAACCCCGTGGCCCAGCGGCTCGAGGCGGCCGCATCGCTCGCCCGACCCTCCTTGCCGGGCTCGAGGGCCGACCAAGCCCAAAGAATCAACACAATGGCAAAGGCGATCGCGGCGAGGCTGAGCCAGCCCAGGAGCCGTTCACGGAGCCATTTGACGAGCTTCATGACGCCTTCGACAGCCTCGGCGCCGGGACGTTCGCCGCCGATCCCCTCGGCTCAGTTTCCGGCTATGGTCATGCTGTCGACCAGAATCGACCCCGAGCGGCGGGCGCCGCGCACCACCTCGTCGCTGCCCACCGCAACGATGCCGCGAAGCATCTCGCGCAGGTTGCCAGCGATCGTGATCTCCTCCACCGGGTAGCGGATCTCGCCCCCCTCCACCCAGTAGCCCGCCGCACCGCGCGAGTAATCGCCGGTGATCAGGTTGACGCCGTGGCCCATCAGCTCCGTCACGAGCAGGCCCCGGCCCATGGCCTTCAACATGCCAGCGAAATCCGGGCCGGGCGCATTGCTCTGGCGCACGACGAGGTTCTGGTTCCCGCCGGCACTGCCGGTGCTCTGCATCCCCAGTTTGCGCGCCGAGTAGCAGCCCAGGAAGTAACCCTCGAGAACCCCGTCGCGCACGACGCTGCGCGGCCGGGTCGCCACCCCCTCCTCGTCGAACGGCGAGCTGGCGAGCGCCTGCGTTTCGTGCGGACGCTCGTCGATGCAGACGATGGGCGAGAACACCTGGGTGCCGAGCGAATCGAGCAGGAACGAAGCCTTGCGGTACAGGCTGCCTCCGCTCGCCGCGGCCACGAACGAGCCGATCAGCTGCGTCGCGACGGGCGCTTCGAACAGAACGGGTACCTTGCAGGTCGGGATCTTCCTCGCGCCGAGGCGCGCCAGCGCGCGTTCGCCCGCGTAGCGGCCGAGCGCCTCGGGGTCGGCCAGGCGCCCGGGCACGCGGTGAGCGCTGTACCAGTCGTCGCGCTGCATCAAGCCCTTGTCCTCGGCGATCACCGCGCACCACAGGGCGTGGCGCGAAGTGGGAAAGCCGCCCATGAAGCCAAGACTGTTGGCGAAGACGAACTGCGATTGCTGCGACGAAAGCGAGGCGCCCTCGGAGTTGTTGAGCTTTCGCGACAGCGCGAACGCCGCGGCCTCGCAGCGACGCGTGATCGCGATCGCCTCCTCGGCCTCGAGTGCCCAGGGATGATAGAGATCCAGATCGGGGAGATCGCGCGCGAGCAAATCCGGCTCCGGCAACCCGGTACAGTCGTCCTCCGCGGTGTGTCGCGCGATCGCGAGCGCCGCGGCCACCGTCTGCTCGAGCGCCGCGGGCGAGAAATCCGAGGTGCTGGCATGGCCGCGGCGAGCCCGAGGGCGTTCGCCGATGTAAACCGTGACGCCGATGCCCTTGTCGCGGTTGTGCTCGATAGTCTCGACCTGTCCCTTGCGCACGGTCACCGACAGGCCCCTTCCTTCCGATACGTCGCACTCACAGGCGCTCGCGCCGAGGCGCCTGGCGTGATCCAGTATGGACCGGGCGAAATCCTCGAGCTGCGCTGCGGTATAGGTGAATCGATCGCGGGTTTTCATGGCGCGCTATGATAGCAGCGCGATGCAAGGCGAGATCCCGAGCAAGACGCAAAAGAAGCAGGCGATGCACGAGTTGCAGGCGCTCGGGGAGGCGCTGACTGCCCTGCCCGACAGCTCGCTTGCATCGATCTCGCTGCCCGAACCGCTGGCGGGCGCGATCGCCGAGGCGCGGCGAATCACCAGCCGGGGCGGCAAGCGGCGCCAGCTTCAGTACATCGGCCGGCTGATGCGAGAGCTCGACCCGGCGCCGCTGCGCGCCGAGCTCGAGCGCGTCGAAGGGCGCTCGGCGGCGGACGCGGCGCGGCACCGCCGCCTGGAGCAGCTGCGCGAGCGCCTGCTCGAGGACGACGAAGCGCTCACCGAGTTCGCCAAGGAACATCCGGCGGTCGACCTGCAGGCGCTGCGCACATTGATCCGCAATGCGCGTCGCGAGCAGAAGGAGGGCCGCCCGCCGCGCGCCTTTCGCGAGCTGTTCCGCGTGCTGCGCGAGGAATCCATCCCTTAAGGCGAGCTTAAGTCGCCGCCGGCACACTCGGCGAATGGACACCGCTATGACGAACTCGAATTCGGACGCTCTGGTGTTGTTTGGCGCCACCGGAGACCTGGCTTACAAGAAGGTCTTTCCGGCGCTCCAGGCGCTCGTGCGCAGCGGCCGCCTCGACGTTCCGGTCGTCGGCGTGGCTCGAAACGACTGGAACCTCGAGCGCCTGCGCGATCGAGTACGCGACAGCCTGAAGGCGCACGGGCTGGCGGACGACCAGGCCACCGCCAAGCTGTGTGGTCTCCTGCGCTACGTCGACGGGGACTACCGCGACAAGGCAACCTTCGAGCGGGTCGGCAAGGCGCTCGGCGGTGCGCAGCGGCCGCTGCATTACCTCGCCATCCCGCCGAGCATGTTCCCGACCGTCGTCGGGAGCCTCGCCGCGCTGGACTGCACGGCCGCAGCACGCGTGGTGGTGGAAAAGCCGTTTGGCCGCGATCTCGCCTCGGCACGCTCGCTGAACGAGACCCTGCACCGCGTCTTCGACGAGCGCTCCATCTTCCGCATCGATCACTATCTCGGCAAGGAGCCGGTGCAGAACCTGCTCTACTTCCGCTTCGCCAACTCGTTTCTCGAGCCGCTGTGGAACCGCACCCACGTGGCGAACGTCCAGATCACCATGGCCGAGGAATTCGGCGTCGAAGGACGCGGTCGCTTCTACGAGGAAGTAGGCGCGCTTCGTGACGTGGTGCAGAACCACATGCTACAGGTCGTGGCGATGCTCGCCCTGGAGCCGCCGGTGGGTTACTCGGCCGACGCGCTGCGCGACGAGAAAACGAAAGTGTTCAGGTCGATCCGGACGCTCACCGGCAAGAGCCTGGTGCGCGGCCAGTACCAAGGCTATCGAGGAGAGGACGGGGTCGCCAAGGACTCGAGGGTGGAAACCTTCGCCGCCATGCAGGTCCACCTCGACTCCTGGCGCTGGAGCGGCGTGCCGTTCTTCATCCGCGCCGGCAAGCATCTGCCCGTCACCGCCACCGAAGTGATGGTCGAGCTGCGCCGCCCGCCGCACAACGTGTTCGGCGGCGAGCTGCCGCCGAGCCGCAACTACCTGCGTTTCCGGCTGGGGCCCGGGCACGTGGCGATCGCAATGGGCGCACTGTCCAAGAAACCCGGCGCCGAGATGACGGGCGACGAGGTCGAGCTGTACGTGTGCAACACCCAGGACGACGAGGCCGGCGCCTATGAGCGCCTCATCGGGGACGCCATGAAGGGCGACGCGACGCTCTTCGCGCGCGAGGACGGCGTCGAGGAAGCGTGGCGCATCGTCGATCCCGTCCTGAGTCGGCCGACACCGGTGCACCTTTACGAGCCCGGCTCGTGGGGGCCCGCAGAAGCCGGCAAGATGACCGAGAAGCTCGGCGGCTGGCACGCGCCGGAAGCACAGACGCGCTAGACTGCGCCCAGACTCGAATCGGGGGACTACATGCTGCAGCTCGAGCGGCTGTTCCGCGCGGAGGTCACGCTTGCGCCGGCGCAGGAGATCGGCGAAGGCCCGCAAGGCCGGCGCCGCATCATACCGATCACCGGTGGGGAGGTGTCGGGAGAGCGGCTCTCCGGCCGGGTGCTTCCAGGCGGCGCGGACTGGCAGATCGTGCGGCCGGACGGCGTCGCTTACCTCGAGGCGCGCTACACCATCGAGACCCATGACGGAGTCCTGGTGTACGTGCGCAATCTTGGCTACCGTCATGGTCCGCAGGGAGTGATCGCCCGTCTCGCAGCGGGCGAGAAGGTTGACCCGGCCTCGTACTACATGCGCACGACGCCATGGTTCGAAACCGGGGACGAGCGCTACGCCTGGCTCAACCGCACGGTCTGCGTCGGCAGCGGCGAGCGGCTTGCAGACGCGGTGCGAATCGATTTCTACGCCGTAAAATAATGTAATGAATACCGAACTCATTGTCGGACTCGTCTCGGTCAGCGACCGCGCCTCCAAGGGCGTTTACAAGGACGAGGGCATTCCGGCGCTCAAGGATTGGCTGACCGCGGCAATCGCGTCCCCGGCCTGGCGCGACGAGACGCGCCTGATCGCGGACGAGCAGGCGGAGATCGAGGCAACGCTGAAGGAGCTGGTCGACCAACGCGGCTGCCAGCTGGTCCTCACCACCGGCGGCACGGGGCCGGCGAAACGCGATGTCACGCCCGAGGCGACGCTCGCGGTCGCGGACAAGGTCATGCCCGGCTTCGGCGAGCAGATGCGCCAGATCAGCCTTCAATTCGTGCCGACCGCGATCCTGTCGCGCCAGGTGGCGGTGATTCGCCGGCAGGCGCTGATCATCAATCTTCCCGGACAGCCGAAATCGATCAAGGAGACCCTGGAGGGCCTCAAGGACCCTTCGGGCAAGCCGCTGGTGCACGGCATCTTCGCCGCGGTGCCGTATTGCATCGACCTGATCGGCGGTCCCTATATCGAAACCCGCGAAGAGATCGTCAAAGCGTTTCGACCCAAGTCGGCGCAGCGGCCCAAGAGCCCTGCGGGATGAGCAGACCGTGCGCCTCCTGACTTTCAAGCCCCGGCGCGGCGGTGCGTTACGCCTCGGCGTGCTGCTCGCAAACGAGCGCGTTCTCGATGTCGGCGAGGCGGCGCGGCGCGTCCGCCAGCGCCTGCCGTTCGACCCGGGTGACATGCTGTCGCTCGTCGCCTCCGGGCGCGCCGGACTCGCGGCGCTTCGCAAGCTGGTCCGCGCGAGCCCGGCAAAAGGTCTCGAGATGCAAAAGCTGCGCGTGCTCGCGCCGATTCCGCGTCCGCGCAAGAACGTGTTCTGCGTCGGCTGGAATTATCTCGAGCACTTCGAGGAGGGCGCCAAGGCGCGTCCGCACGTGCAGGACATGCCCGCGCACCCGGCCTTCTTCACCAAGGCGCCGACCGCGGTCAACGGTCCTTTCGATCCGGTGCCCCTGCACGCGGGCGTGACCGAAAAACTCGACTGGGAGGTGGAGCTCGGCGTCGTCGTCGGGCGCGGCGGGCGCGACATTGCCGAAGCCGACGCAATGAAGCACGTCTACGGCTACACGGTCATCAACGACGTCTCGGCACGCGAGGTTCAGCGTCAGCACGGGCAGCAATGGTTCAAGGGCAAGAGCCTGGACGGGACCTGCCCGATGGGGCCGTGGATCGTGACCGCCGACGAGGTGCCCGACCCCCAGGCCCTGCGCGTCAGCTGCCGCCTGAACGGGGTGGTCAAGCAGGATTCCAACACCCGGCACATGTACTTCCGCATCCCGCGCATCATCGCGGAGCTCTCCGCGGGCCTGACGCTCGAGCCCGGCGACGTCATATCGACCGGGACGCCGGCCGGCGTCGGTCACGCGCGCACGCCGCCGGAATTCATGCGCGCGGGGGACATCCTCGAGACCGAAGTCGAGGGCATCGGCACGCTGCGAAATCGTATCGGCCGCTGACGGTCGCTACATGATCTGGTTCACGGTCCCGCCATCGACCCGAAGCGCGGCACCGGTGGTCGCCGAGGCGCCCTCGCCGCAGAGGTAGACCGCGAGATTCGCCACCTCCTCGGCCGAGGTGAAGCGCTTGAGCAGCGAGGTCGGGCGGAAGTTGACGAAGAACTCGCGCTCGATCTCCTCAACCGTCTTGCCCGCCGCCTTGGCGCGCTCGGCGCGCAACCGGTCCGTGGTCTCGGTCCGGGTCGGCCCGGGCAGCAGCGCGTTCACGGTGACGCCCGTGCCGGCGAGCTCGATCGCCAGCCCGCGCGAGATCGAGAGCTGCGCGGTCTTCGTCGTCCCGTAATGGATCATCTCTTTGGGTATGTTCAGCGCCGACTCGCTCGAGACGAAGATCACCCGCCCCCAGCCGCGCCGGGCCATGGCCGGCGCGTAGCGGCGCGCGAAGCGGATCCCGCTCATCACGTTCACCTCGAACAGGCGCTGCCAGTCGGCGTCCGCAATGTCGAAGAACGCCCTGCGCTCGTAGATGCCGAGATTGTTGATCAGGATGTCGCACTCGGCCACGCCCGCGAACACCTGCTCCGCGCCGGATGCGCTGGCGCAGTCCGCGGCAATGCCATCGGCCCGGGCGTCGGGCACCTCATCGCGCAGGCGCCCGAGCGCCGCCTCGACCGAGCCCTGGGAGCGGCCGGTGAGCGTCACCCTCGCGCCCTCCACGGCGAGACCCCTGGCGATCGCGTAGCCGATACCGGCGGTCGAGCCGGTCACGAGCGCGCGCCGACCTTTCAGCTTCAGATCCATCTGCCTGTCTCCTCGTTGTCAGCCGCCGCGAATCGTCGCGGTCAGTCCGCCGTCCACCACGATCTCGGCGCCGGTGACGAACTTGGCCTCGTCAGAGGCGAGGTAGACCGCGGCCCACGCCACGTCCCAGGCATCGCCCATCTTGCCGGTCGGGGTGCGGGCATTGCGCTTGGCGATCAGCGCTGCCGCGTCGCCGCCCTGCGATTTCGCCAGCCGCGCGGCCACCAGCGGGGTATTCATCAGGCCCGGGATCACGATGTTGATCCTCACCCCCTGGGGCGCATAGCGAACTGCCGCGACGCGCGAAAAATGCTGCAGCCCCGCCTTGGACGCTGCGTAGGCTGCGAGATCGTTGCCGAGGTGGCGAAGCCCCGCGATCGAGGACAGGTTCACGATCGCCCCTCCTCCCTGCTTCGCCATCAGCGGCGCGACCATGCGGACCGACTGGTAGACGTAGTGCAGGTTGAACTCGAACTGCGAGCGCCAGGCGTCGGGCTCGATCTCCTCCGGCCCTCCCGGAATGCTGCCGCCCACGTTGTTGACGAGGATGTCGATCCGCCCATGCCGGGCGAGCGTCTCATCGACCGCGCGCCTGAGATCCGCCTCCCTGGTCACGTCGACCGCCAGTGCTGTCATCGTCGCGCCCTCGGCCTTTACCAGGTTGGCAGTTTCCTCGGCCGCGGCAAGATTGACGTCGGCACCGACCAGCTTTGCGCCCTCGCGCGCGAACAGCACGCAGATCGCGCGCCCGTTGCCTACGCCCTCGCCCACCGATCCGGCGCCGAGCACCAGCGCCACCTTGTTCTTCAGTCTGTCGCTCATCGACCCTTCCTTCAGTTGGTTTGCCGCGGCAGGCTAAGGTGCGCCTCGAGGCCGCCGCCGGGGCGGTTCTTCAGCACCAGCTCACCGCCGTGTGCGCGCGCGATGTTGCGCGCGATTCCCAGGCCGAGCCCGGTGCCGCCGGTCTCCCGGCTGCGCGAGCGCTCGCCGCGGTAGAACGGCTCGAACGCGCGCTCGAGCTCCTCGTCGGGCATGCCCGGACCGTCGTCGACGATCCTGACCACCACCTGCTTCGCCGTATCCTCGAGCTCGATCGTCGCGCGGCCGCCGTAGCGGATCGCGTTCTCCACCAGGTTGGTCAGACAGCGGCGCAGGGCGAGCGGGCGCCCGACGTAGGGTTGCGCGAGGGCACCCTTGATGTCAACCGCATGGCCCGTGTCGCGAAAGTCGATCTGAAGCGTCTCGAGCATCGCCATCAGGTCGACCTGCTGGGTGGCCTCCGAGCGGCTCGAATCGCGCATGTAGTCGAGCGTCTGGGTGACCATCGACTGCATTTCGTCGAGGTCCTTTCCGATTTTCTCCCGTAGAACCGGGTCGTCCACCGTCTCCATGCGCAGCCTCAGTCGCGTGAGCGGCGTCTTCAAATCATGCGACATCGCAGTCAAAACCCGGGTGCGGTCGCTGAGGAAGCGGGACAGGCGCTGCTGCATGAGGTTGAAGGCGCCTGCCGCGCGCCGGACCTCCACTGGGCCGCTCTCCTCCAGCGGAGGGCGATCGATGTCCCGGCCCAGCTTCTCCGCCGCGGTTGCGAGTGCCGACAGGGGCCCCGTCACCCAGCGCACCGCGATCAGGGAAACCACGATGACCGTGCCGAGCAGCACCAGCAGGGTAAGCCCCAGGCGCAGCGGGATCGAGCCTTCCTGCGGCGACAGGTAGGAATCGAAGGTCACCAGGGTGCCGTCGTGCAGGGTCACCTGAACCAGGTACGACGCTCCGCCCGGCGGCGCTCCATGCCAGGGCATCGGCTGTCCCATCATCGACGGGCCCATCATCGCCCCTCCCATCATCCCCCGTCCCGGCGGCGGCGCGAACCCGCCGGGTCGCCTCTTCAGA
>Ga0316583_10000513_pt1 | contig 11638 bp, 5 predicted proteins | sample J_170502JBrBrA_D_FD_204513 | JGI IMG/M metagenome (GOLD analysis project Ga0316583, IMG submission 204513) | Rhizosphere microbial communities from salt marsh grasses in Alabama, United States - J_170502JBrBrA | ecosystem: Host-associated > Plants > Roots > Rhizosphere | place: USA: Alabama... | reverse complement strand
AAGATTATCAATATTTACTATCCTATTAAATTCATTGGAGAATATCAAAGGAAGTGGATGTCCCGCAGATATAAACCTGAAATCACCGTTATTTTGTATTTCACCATATATCATAGTTATGAATTTATCAATGCTGGATGATTGATAAAATCTCTGATTAATAGTTTCAAAAAGATCAACTGTAATGTTGCCATAGCTTGAAAGTTCATAACTGGCACCTACAAGAAAAGCCTGGTGAAGCATTGCATTTAAGAGTGCGTCGGTAATGCTGTGACCACTTACATCAGCAAGCAAAATTCCGGATTTATTCTTCAACTCTTTTAGTTTATTACTGACTTCCAAATTGTTAGTAAGTTCCGCATGCTTGATCCTTTCATCTAGGTTAAATCTTTTTGAAAAATCAACGTAAATTATATGATCCCCGCAAACTTCGCCGAGCAAAGATATCGTTTCTCCATAAATATCAAGCCCATGCACTGATGGGATTTCTCCAGGGTGAGGTTTTATATTTCTAGCTATCTTTTGAAAATTATCTATTTCATTAACACCACTTATCAATTGCATATAATATCCTTAAATTTTGAATTACTAAGATAATAATTAAAAAGATAGGCAGCATAAAACGAAGATTAACAAATTATTAATTAGGACAAACGGAAAGTGACTACCTGTAATCAGTAATTTAAAATCAATAGGCTTATTTCTGCCCAATAGAGATAGAAATGCCTTTTATTCAATCAATAAATTAAATTCCTATTTAGCAGACAATAATTTGTAAGAATAGACTATTTTGGAACAAAAAAACCCGGCATTTTCATACCGGGCTATATAAGTTGATTAGTAATAAACTTGGAAATCAACACAAACTGAATTAAAATTGAATAGTTATACTTTATCCTGTATCACATTAAATTTGATAATATTACTACTATACTAATTAGTTCTACTTTTTAATTGTTGTTAATCTACCATTTTCAACTACAAAATCATATGTCTGATTTCTAAACTTAAAATTTCTTAATATTAATTTTATAATTCCGGTAGGAAGCATCGGCTTATATTTTTCTACCAAACCTTCATCTGTTATTCTGAGTCCGGTATAACCAAATATAACTTGCTGAAGAAAAGAGCCGGCGCCTGTTAAAAAGTTTACAGATTCGTTAGTTTGCGTTTCTGAAAGTACATTAAAAGGGGGTTTTAAATATCCTTTCAAAGTTTTACTTATTGTTAAATTAAGCAATGAATCATTGCCTAACTCAGCGGCAATAATTGAAAGAAAATTGCTTCCCATCATAGCACCAGCGCCATGAACTCCAAGACTTTTTACTGCATTTGTCAAATCATTTCGTTTTGTGTTTTCACTCATTTTCATTTGAAGTGGATAATCCAATAAATTTACTACACTTGTCCAAAATCGGGAGGCACCTTCTCTGGCACCAGCATTTTCATAAGGAGGGTGACACTCTTGTTCTTCATTAAGAGGGATAAACATTTTTTCACTTATTATTTCCCACCTGGGATTTTGAGGCAAGTAAAGTAAATTGGAAACTTTAACTGCTAATTCCAGGTTAGTTTTTGCAATTGCATTTGTATATGTTTCATTATTTACATCTTTATCTGATTCACTTACTGAAATTAAATTATGAATTTCGTATCTGTCTTTTTCTTTATTATAAGTAACCCTCGAAACCCAAAAGTCAGCTGTTTGCCTGATGATTTCAGCACCGTATTTTTTCATATATGCTGTATCACCTGTTGCATTAAAATACTGCCATTGAGCAAACGCTACATCTCCAACGATGTGATTTTCCTTTATAGCGTTTTGATACGCAAAAAACGGAGTAGATTCTTTCCCAATTTCATCAGACTCCCAGGGATACATTGCACCTTTGTAATGATTTAATTTTGCATTTTCAATTGCGCTCTTCAACGTATGATATCTAAACATAACAAGCGATTTGGCAATTTGAGGATGCATCATTAAAAGAGGTGGAAACATATAAATATCAGAATCCCAAAAGATATGCCCAAAATATCCTGAAGTAGATAATCCCATTGGTGGAATACCAAAGTTTGTATTTGCATCTGCACTGCAAATTAAGTAAAACATCATTGAGTGGACTATCTTTTGCAATTCATTATCACCATCAATTATAATATCTGTTTGCCACAGCCTATTCCATTCTGCCTGATGTATGGCTAATAGATTTTCATAACCTGTTTTTCTTGAATTATCAAGAACTTTAATTGCATTGTTTAGTAAGTCATTATTACTTCCAAATTCCGGAACTAAAGAAACAAGTTTGTAGAATTCATATTTCTTGCCTGCTTGGGTTTTAAATCTGAATTCCGCAAAAGCAGAATTTGAAGTTTTAGATATAGTTATTTGAGGTCTAGGTTCTACGTTATAATAAAAAATTTCTGTAGCCAAACCGACTTTTATGTTTCTGCCAACTGACTGAGCCTGCGCCCAAAGTTTTGCACCATAATCTGTTTTCTCACCCTGAATTTTACTCAGCTTAACAAAACCAGGATACCAGAAGTAAGGCCATTCATCAGCATTTGGGAAATCAATTTTATTGAGCACATCAAGTGCTAATCTTTTAGGCTTTTGTCTTTCTTTAATCGGAAAATTCAGTTTTACTTCATCAGAAAAATGCGGTTTGAACTCAAATTTTATTAATGCAAGACCTTTATTACTGCGTGAGACAAAGCACACGATATCAATATCAGTTTTTCGATTTATTGAATCATTCCAGGTGTAGCTGGTGTGCAACAGGCCACTTTGCATATCTATAGTTTGACTATAATTGGAAACTTCACTGGAGTTTATGTTCAGATCATTAAGCCATTTTTCCCCATTGAAATAATTAATTTCATTCCACTCTGGAAGCGCCGCAATTCTTGGAACATCTTTTTCCCCTTTATCATACAATTTTATCATATAAGATTCGGTAGGGATAGTCCCTAATTGAGAAGAAGAAATACTGAAATGGCCATTACCAATATAGCAGGGATAATAATTTTGTGTTTTCTCTGTTGTTAAGAGAAAATTCGAATCCTGCGGAAAAATTGAGGTAAACAGGCCTATAACAGTATAAAGGAAAAATAATTTTTTAAGGCTGTTCATAACTATAACAACTTAACAATCGAATTAGCATTTCTTTATGCTTTATTATGTTGAATGATTTAGGGACGGAGAAAAGAATATGCAGTACAGGCTTAAGCATTTCTTTATGTACTTCCTGTACTGCATATTTTATAATCTTATTTGTTTTTAGAAATCAACCCCAACCGAGAACCTGAATGAACGTCCAAATAACGGACGGCCATTTTTAGCTATAGGATCACGAGGATCACCCTCTGTCAATCCTTCTGAATCTGTCAGGTTATCGCCGGAAGCGGTAAATGTAATTCCACCCGAAGTTACAACGCTTACCCCAGCATCCAGCTTGGTATATGAATCCAATTTAATTGTGTTCTGTCTATCACTCCACCGTGAACCAACATACCTGAAGGCTCCAAAAAGAACCGCAGTAAAATTTTTCGCTAATTGGAAGTTGTAGCTTGGCGAAACTCTAAATTGAACACTTGGTTGACGCCACGTTGTTTTGTCAACTGATAGCGGGTCTGACGACTCTGTTATTTTACCATCTTGTAACGTTCCACTTAATTGAATTCTTAGAGCTTCTATACTTAAGCCACCATCTATCTCCGCTCCAAAAGTTCTTGTTTTTAACAGGGCTGCGGCATATGCGTTTCCGACACCTCCATCAAATATTTCTGCTTTATTGTAGAAACCAGTTAAGAATAAGCTGAAAACATCGCCTTGGTATTTTATTCCTGCTTCGTACTGGTTAAACAAATTTGATCCGATAGTTCCATCCTGCAAAGTACCACTCTCTAATTTATAACTACTCCCTTCCCTTATATTATCAAACTGAGGGAAAGATATTCCTTTTGAAGCCCTGCCAAAGAAACCGAGTTCACTATTTAACTGGTAATTTAGTGCTGCAGTTCCGGCCCAATCATCTCCTTTGAGTGAAGCAGTCATATCAATTATTCCATCTGGCCAGGAACCGGCATCCAGAGTAAAGTTGATATTTGTGTGATGATACCTGGCGCCAATGTCAAGTCTGAATTGTTCATTCATTTGCCATGAATCCCCAGCATAAACTGCAAATACTCTTGCGTCTCCGGTTTCATTAAGACCATATTGCCAGCTTCCGGCAACACTATCCGCAGGAACCCCAGCAATAATATCACCATTATCAACATCGTGTATTAAGACATGATTTCCAAGCGTCCAAAAGTCATTAGTTGTCCAGTATGCCTGGTAAGCACCAATAGTTAGCTTATGTTGATCTGCATTTTTCGTTAAACTTATATCATTTGTAAAAGATTCAATTTGCTTTTGAACTACCCAAAATCCATAACTCTGAACATACCCGGAAGTTAGTGTTTGACCTCCAACCGTTGTAATTGAGGTTCCCATTTTATTTGCTAAAGCTGAAACACTCATTGGATTTCCGTTTGGCACAAATCCATAAGTGTCAGCATTTCCTTTTGTATAGGAAGCATTGTCGCGAACACCCCAGTCATTTCCTAAATCATAGTTGAAATTTAACCCGCTGACTGTACCTTTCCAACCGCGTCCATTTGAAAAATCAAAATTGGTACTATCGCCCTGGGCATTGGTTCTTAATGTACGATAGCGTGTTGCATTACCAAGCGGAGAAAATGTCCCAAGATTGTTGCCTATTCCTAATGCCATAGGTAGTACCCATTGCCCATGATCATCAGTATATCTTGAAAATACGTTAGCAGTACCCTTGTCAAAATCCTTAGTCAATTGTACAGTAAATTGTTGCCCGTTTTCGGCATTAAACTGTGTGCTCCTTATTCCCGGAGAAGTTCTATAATATCCACCAACCATATAATAGAATTTATTAGCAATCGGACCGCTTAATACACCGTCTACTCTCTGCGTGTTGTAATCAGATGTTGTATACTTAACTCTCCCTTTTGTTACGTCTGTTCCTCTTATCAAATTAAAGTTAACTGTTAAACCCGCTTCTCCATTAGAAAATACAGAGGTTGGACCACCTCTTACAGCTTCCGTAGAAGCAATGGTTTCATCAATGCGAAATAGGGTACTTTGTTCAAGAAAAGAAAGAGTTTCTGTTCCATAGAGAGGGGCTCCATTTATGGAGAATGTAACAAAAGGAGCATCTCCACCTGATGGTAATCCTCTTACCATAATATTTGCACCAGCAATACCTCCCGTACTTTCTGACCACACTCCGGGCACTACAGCCAGAGCGGCTGCTGTACTAGGAGGTGACATCTGTTCCAACTCACGGGGAGATATAGTAGTAATTGCAAAGCTGGCATCTTCCTTTTTAATTCCTGATCCACCTGCTGTACCAGTAATTACAACTCCTTGCATATTCAGAACGTCTTGCTCTAACGAAAAATTTTGTGTTATTGTACTACCAGCTGTTACAGTTATGCTTGCGCTGCTTTGTTTATAGCCAACTACTGTGACACGCAATGTATAACTGCCTGCGGGCACATTGGATATATGATAATTACCATCTGCATCCGCAGCAGCTCCCATAGTTGTGCCCATTAACATAACGTTTGCATAGGGAATCGCTACTCCTTTTGTATCGGAAACGTTGCCTTTAACGGTTCCGTTCTGAGCAAAAAGTGAAAAAGCCGGGATTAATGTAATCAGCGCAATTACAGAAATGAATCGGCTTAATTTTAAGTAATTTAATTTTAGCATACTGCTCTCCTTTTAATTAGTGAAATTATTAAGTAAAGAACTACTTCTGATTTTAATTTGATTGAAAAAATTACTTTATTGTTTTTATAATTAAGATATCTGTGGATTTATCGCATAATTGCAGCATAGTTTATAGCACATTTGGGGAAAAGATCAAATATCAGACCATAGAGGGATATCAGTCTTTTTCTAATTTTTGGTTAATATTCAATATTATGAGATTTGATATTATTATATAAATAATAATTAAAATTATTATTTTAATAATATACGCTAATGGGCCAAGATACTAACTAATTTTCTATGATTTTTGAAATTTAGATTTAAAAAAGTCTTCAGTATTTCCAATTTCCCATTGTGGACAGTTCTGTTCGCCATAGCAGTCATGTCAATATATTTTTACATAAACGAACACGCCCGATATAAAGTAAGTACTCAACCAATAAAAATTTATTTTGCTGCAGATATATCTTACGCTCATCAAAAAGTTATTGATGAATTTAACAAAGAGTTTAGTGGCAAAATAAAAGTTATTACAATTGATCTCCCATTCAAAAAGTTTAGCACAAACGAACGGAAGGAATTACTTGCTCGAACTTTAAGGAGCAACAGCGATAGATTAGATGTTTTCGCAGTAGATCAGATTTGGGTTCCAAGGTTTGCAAAATGGTCAGCCCAAATCGTTAATTTTTTGCCTGAATTTAAAAGGAAAAATTTTCTAAGCTATGCACTTGCAACCTGCTATTATGATAATAAATTGCTCGCTGTTCCGCTCAACATAGATGTCAATATGATGTATTATAGAAGTGATCTTTTGAGAAAAATTCCCGGCTACGATACACTTAAATCAAAGTTGATAAATTCCATAACCTGGAAGGAATTCCTAGATCTTTCAAAAAATTTTAGTAGCCGTACTAACCCCTTCTACATCTTTCCGGCAGATGATTATGAGGGTTTAGTTGTTAGTTTTATGGATTTAATTTTGTCACAGGACAGAAACTATTTTAAGAAAAACAATTTTAATTTCAATACACCGATTGCACAGAAAGCTTTAAAGCTATTATATGATTTCATCAATGTTTACCATATTTCACCTGTATCAGTCGTTAATTTTGATGAAGCTTCGAGTTATAAGTATTTTATAGAAAACAACGGAGTATTTTTATGGGGCTGGCCTAGTTATGAAAAGGACAAAAAGAACCTGTATAAATCAACTTCGAAAGATAAATCACTTATTAAAGCAGCTTTGCCTCACTTTGAACATTCACCGCCCACAACAATTTTAGGCGGGTGGAACATTATGGTTTCGAAATATTCTAAGAAAAAAAATGAAATTTCAGAATTCCTCAAGTTTGTCACAAGTAAAAATGCTCAGGAAATGCTTTACGTTAATGGAGCATATCTGCCAATTTTAAATATCTTTTACAACGATTCAGTTTATCTTAAAAAATATCCCGATCTGATATTCAAGAAAAAATTGCTTGACTCAGGTGTTCACAGACCCTTTCTTGAAGACTATACGCGTATATCGGATATAATTTCCTTTTATGTCAATGAAACTTTGAAAAAAGAAATTCCGGTTGATGATGCTTTAAGCAAGATAACAACTATGGCAGAATCAAATAAAATATTAATCAAATGATTTGTGATGATTGGAAAAGATTTATTAGGTAAATTTAAAAAATATCGATTTGAATTCAGGCATGTAACCGTTTTGCTTATCGCATTAATCTTCTTTCAATTGTTACTGTCTGTGATTCAAAAGTCCTCTCTTCATAATTTTCTCAATAAGACACAAAATTGGTACCAACAGGATTCGGCTGAAAGGATCGCAAACTTAACAACTACTTCCCTGGAATTACTTCTTGAAAATATTATCTCTAAGGAGCCTCTTACTGAAAATGAAAAAAAGAGAATAATTCAATCATTCAATATTATTCTAAGCCAGCAGCTTTTGCAGCAGAATGTACAGGAAATTTGTCTCCTTTTTCCAAAGGAAAATGAAGTAGTTGCAATTGATGACGGCAAAAACCTTTACAATCTTCTTGCCAACAAACTGGACATTCTGCAAAACACAAACTTCCAGCATCAAAAGGCAATTCAATTTTATAAGCAAAACAAAAATTGGATCAGATCGAATGAAAGAATTTACACTAAACTGGAGGGGGAACAAACATTTCACATTTTGGTTCCATTTGTCCCTCGGGGAGAATTTCTCGGCGTTTTGTATATGAAAGTAACACCTGATTTTTCTTCTATAACCAGGGAAATTATCTCAAGTTATGACGAGGTTTCGATCATTTTTTCTGTGCTAATTTTAATCGGCCTTCTTGCTATGTATTATGTATCTTCACATACTGTAAAAGAAAGAAATAATGCACAGCAAATGCTTTTTGAAGAAAGCCATAAACATATGAAGGAACAAATAATTCATGAGAAAGAATCCCAGTTCACAAAAAGGATCTATCATACACACCACAAAGCTGAAAAAGTGATGGGTTTTATAAAAGAAGATTTGCGTATATTATCAAATAATAATATGGAGGAAGTCAAGCAGAGAGTAACAAAATACGCCAATTTTATATCAAGAGTAATTTATGATATGAAATGGTTTGACCCGCCAGTAAACACGATACGAAATCCAATGTTTAATACAGATCTTAACAAATTATTAGAATTTATTGTCAAAAATATTTTTCTTAGAATTTCTAGCCAGACGGACATGTTTGAATTCAAATTAAGCCTTGATAAAACTCTACCCCAGGCTAATGTAAATGAATTTGTTGTTTGGGAACTTTTCGAGCCCCTCATCCAAAACAGTATAGATCATGCTGGTAAATCGAAAGTAACTATAAGTATTTCATCAAAATACTACAGGGAGAAAAATTATTCCGAGATAATTATCTCTGATAACGGACTCGGAATTAAAAATGAGCTGCTGGAAAAAAATGAATTTGGAATAAAAAAAATATTCCTGGAAAATATTACAACAAAGGAAGACAATAGCGAAAATAGAGGTTACGGCTGTTTTATTGCATATCATATTGCAAAGAAAAGATGCGGCTGGAATATCGATGCTGAAAACCTTCCAGGCAGCGGTTGTCGTTTTACCATAACAATTCCTAATTAAATATAGTGAGTGAATAATGGGAAATCAGGCAAGAATAAATATATTACTTATTGAGGATGAGGATTTTGATGTCAGGAGAGTAAAAAATACAATCAAATTTTCAAAAGAGAAGATATACATTAAAAATGTGGTCTCAAATGGCAACTCTGCTGTCGACCTGCTAAAGAAAAGAAAGGATGAGTACGACATTGTAATTATGGATTTTCAAATTGCAGGAGGCTTGAGAGGTGAAGAACTTATCAAATCCATTAAAGAAATTGATTCATCCCTTCAAATAATAGTAATTACAAAAATGACGATTAATATCACTGATTTTGAATTTGCCAACAATCTTTTGCAGGCTGGGGCTTTCTGGTATTGTACTAAATATCCTGGTGACATTGAAGATTATATCTACCAGCCCACAGATTTCTTAATGAGCATTTTCAATGCATATGAAAAAAAACAGTTAGAAAAGCTATCAACCAAATCGAATAAAAAACTCTCTCAGAAAGTTGATGAAATATTATCTCAGAAAAGAATGATTGGAGATTCAGAACCTGCAAAACATCTGCTTCAACAAATCGAAAAATATTCTAAAAGCGATGTTATTATTTTAATTAATGGCCCTTCAGGTACCGGGAAAGAACTTGTGGCTTATAACATTCATTATAAAAGCAAAAGAAAGCTGGAGAACTTCGTACCGATAAATTGTGGAAGCTTACCCCATGACTTGGTGGAAAGCGAACTATTTGGTTATGAAAAGGGGGCTTTTACCGGTGCAATGTCGAAAAAGTCTGGTCTGTTTGAAATTGCGAATAACGGAACAATTTTTCTGGATGAAATCTCTGAACTTCCGCCTAACGCGCAGGTAAAATTGCTTAGAGTAATACAAAATGGTGAAATAGAAAAAATCGGTAGGACTGGAAGCATTAAAGTAAACGTTAGAGTTATAGCTGCAACTAATAAAAACCTTGAATCAGAGGTCAGAGAAGGACGCTTTAGAGAAGATCTCTACTATAGATTAAATGTTGTTCCGATTTATATTCTTCCCTTAAAAATGCGGAAAGCAGATATCCCTTCACTAATCGATCATTTCTTAAATTTTTACTGCCTTGATATGCGTAGGAAGAAATGCACGATTAAACCTGCAGCAATGAGGTCATTATGCAATTATGATTGGCCTGGTAATGTCAGAGAATTAAAAAATGTGATCCAAAGATTATTGCTGAACAGCACTGGCGACATTGATGAAGCAGATGTGAAAGGAGCAATTATTACCGGCAATTTAAGAAAAATCGATAAGTTTGATAGCAGCTCTTTTCTGAACAGCGGAGAAATCTTGCCACTTAAGGAAATGGAAAGGAAATTTCGGGAAATGTATTTTACTTACGTTAGGGATTCTTCAGAATCTGACGCAGAAGCTGCAAAAAAATTGGGGTTGGCCCCTCCGAATTTTCATAGAATGTGTAAAGAGTTGGGATTAAAATAATCTTGCTTATCAAACTAATAACCCACATAATTATCAATTTAATAATTGTCGGTATTTATTAAAACTTCAACGGATTAAATTCATTATAAAAGTGATTTAAATAATATGGTCTAATTTTTGATATTATTGCACTAAGATTTCCATTATTTATCCGAAGATAAATGTCCAAACTAAAAATCAAGCTTTCCCTTTATATCAATTATTTTGTTATAGGTTTAATGCTGAATAGTGTCGGCATTGTTATCTTGCAAGTGATCGTGCATTATCATGTTAGCGAAAGCGGGGCAAGCGTTTTAGAGGCATTTAAGGATCTTTCAATAGCAGTCTTCTCCTTCTTTCTGGCATCCTATATTCCAAAGTTCGGTTACAAGAAATCTATGCTTACAGCATTAATTGTTGTTACTGCAGCTTCACTGAGTATGAGATTTTTTGACAGTTTCCTAATGTCAAAAGTTCTTTTTGCTGCCACAGGCTTTAGCTTTGGCCTTATAAAAGTTTCAGCTTACTCAACTGTTGGACTAATTACCGATAATTCAGATGAACATGCAAGCGTTATGAGTATACTCGAAGGAATATTTCAGGTAGGAGTTCTCTCGGGTTATTGGATATTTGGATTTTTTATTGGGGATTCTGACCCCACATCAAAGAGCTGGCTAAATACCTACTGGGTACTCGCAGGGCTCTGCATTTTTGCATTTATTAATCTATTTTCAACCAAACTGGACGAAAGCGAAGTTCAAAAAGAAGAGAAAAAGTTTTCAATTACTCATGAATTTTTGGAAATGCTCGCGCTGATACGATTTCCGCTTGTGTTGATTTTTATACTTAGTGCATTTGTTTATGTTTTAATTGAACAAAGTATTCAAACCTGGCTGCCGACATTTAATAAAAGTATTTTGCAAATGCCGAATGCAATTAGCGTTCAGATAGTTAGCATTTTCGCGGGTGCTATAGCATTTGGTAGAATAGCAAGTGGATACTTTATAAAAAAATTTTCTTGGATGAAAGTTCTTACTACCTGCATCATCCTTGCAATGTTATTGGTAATATTTGTTCTTCCAATTACCAGTGGAATAAAAGCTGGTTCTATAAATAGCTGGACAGAAATCCCTCCAGCTGGTTTTATTCTTCCATTTATCGGAATGTTTCTCGGTCCGATTTACCCGGCATTAAATTCCACTATTTTAAGTGTTCTTCCGAAACATAGGCAGAGTGCTATGAGTGGATTAATTGTTATCTTTTCCGC
>Ga0316583_10000512_pt1 | contig 11644 bp, 13 predicted proteins | sample J_170502JBrBrA_D_FD_204513 | JGI IMG/M metagenome (GOLD analysis project Ga0316583, IMG submission 204513) | Rhizosphere microbial communities from salt marsh grasses in Alabama, United States - J_170502JBrBrA | ecosystem: Host-associated > Plants > Roots > Rhizosphere | place: USA: Alabama... | reverse complement strand
TCGGCGCTCGGGACCGACTTGCTGGACGGCAGATTGGACATAAATACAGGCTTTGACCTCGGGTTCAACTGCGGCGCCAGGCGGATTTTCCCGGCGTTTTCACGCGATTGAAGGATGGACGATTTTACTAGACTCGACCGCGTTTCCCATCAACCTCCGCCATGCCGCCCAACGCCCGAGGTCCCCAACCGGTATCAGCGCTCGCCAGCGCCTTGGCCTGGCTCGACGCCGCCCCGATCGGCGAACCGCTGCACGACCTGTCGCCGTTGCGCCACCACCTACGCGCAATCGCCGACGCGACCATGGACCCACGCAAGATGCTGATGCTGCTGCAGCCTTTCCAGAAGCGGGCCGACGGCATCAGCGCAGCGCTCAAACCACTGCTGAAGGAGACGACACTGCCACTGGTGCCGCGCCTGCGTCTGATCGCACAAGGGCTGACCGACATCCATGGCTTGCTGGCGACGGCGACTCTCGATGCCGCCGCCAAGCTGACGGCAAACCAACGTATCGCCTCGGGCCGGCGCTTCGCCGACACCTGTGCCACCATCCTGCGCAACCTCGCCGAGCAGCAGCAGGTGGCGCTCATGGTTGCGACATCGCCGGCGGCGGAGCTCTGGCAACACGCCCAGGCCGCGTACCTCCTGTTGAAGATGTGTCCGCGCGAGCAAACCGAGGCGTCCGAGCGGATTCTCAAGGGCATGATGGCGCTCGCCGCAGCACAGCCGGAAACCTTCGTCGGCGGGGAGATCGGCTTCCTGATCGACTATCTGCGCAGCGTTCCAATGCACGTAACCATCGAACGGCAGCCCGAAGGTCCGCTCGATGCGTGGTACTGGCTGGACGAAGACCGCGCCCAGCCGCCGGTCGCGGTTACCCGACGGCCACCTCCGAGCAGCGGCAAGCTGCTCTATTTCTCCTGCACGGCACTTGCGGAGGTGGCCGCCGAACATCTGCGCCGGTTGACCGCCGACGAAACGCCAACGGCGCTGGGCTTGCCGCCTTCATTGGTAAGCGACGATTGCCGCCTGGTGCTCGGTCGCACGCAGGCGCATTGGGCATCGCCGCCGCGGCGCCGGCATCATCACCGGCCGAGCAACTACGCGGTCGAGATCTGCCCTGAACTCGACCAGCTCTGGGATCTACTGCGCGAACCCGGCAGTGCCAACGCCGAAACGACGCCGCTGACCAAGTGGATGGTCATGAACGAAAGTCCGGGCGGCTTCGCCATGACCCATGTATCCGGCGCCGTCTCCGGCCTGGTCTCGGGTGGCGCCCTCGGCCTGCGCACTTCGCCCGAGCGGCCGTGGAACATCTGCCTGGTGCGCTGGGCACGCAGCAACGATACCAAGCACATCGAGGTCGGCCTGGAACTGATCGCGCCCGCCGCGGCGCCGGTCCACATCGTGCGCCGCGACGGCACCGCGCGCTCACGCCTGGCGCCGGCACTGCTGCTGCACAGCGGCCTTGGCCACCGTCGCCACGAGACCCTGCTGACCTATCGCAGCAGCGCCGCCAGCCATCCGTTTATCATGATCACCGAGCCGAATGGCAGAGTGCAGCTGACTGAATGCCAGGTGCAGCGTCCGGCGCTGCAAACCGCCAGCGTCGAGGTCCTCGAGTTCATGCGCGACTACTCGCCCAACTGGAACGTCAACTAGCTCGCCTCAACTGCGCCAGTTCCGCCGTCACCAGCGCACCGACCAGAATCACGGTCCAGGACAAGTAAAGCCAGACGAGAAAGATCGGTATCGCGGCAAAGGGCCCGTAGACCAGCGTGTAGGTCGGGATCTTGACGATATAGGCACCGAACAGCCGGTGCATACCGGCGAACACCGTGGCCGCCAATAGCCCACCGACAATCGCCTGCCAGCCGGCCACGACCTTTGCCGGCAGCTTCCAATAGAGCAGCGCGAAGAGGCCGGTGAGAAAGCCGAAAGGGATGACGCGGAAGAGGAAGATAGTCACCCATCTCGGTTCCTCGACCAGGCCGAGCGATATGCCGACCAGATAGGTGATCGCCGCCAGGCTACCGCCGAACACCAGTGGGCCGAGCAGCAGCGCCAGCACGTGCAAGGCCAGGCGGCGCACCAGCGGCCGCGGCGACTTGATGCGCCAGATGGCGTTGAAGGCGTGCTCGATGGTGAGCATCTGCGTCAGCGCCGTCAGGACCAGGATGCCGAGACCGATCACGGTCATGCGCCCGGCGCGGCCGGCGAACTGGCCGAGGTACTTGGCGATGACGGCGCCGGCCTTTTCCGGCAGCAGGTTGGCGAGCAGGAACTTCTGCAGCGCCGCGCCGATATGCGCCGCGAACGGCAGATGGTCGATCAGGGCCGCGGCAACACCGATCATGGGCACCAGTCCGACCAGGGTGGCAAACGACAGTGCAGCCGCGGTCTGCGCCAAACGCTCGCCATGGAAGCGCTGAGCCACACGGACAACAAGTCGGAAGGGAACTGTCAGGCGCATATAATCCTAGAAACCGCAGTTGACCGCCCTTCGTTGCCTCATACGCCTCATGAACACTGGGCTCATTCACCTTCGACTGCGCTCACCATTCGGAAGGGTGCGTCCAACTACGGTTTCTAGGATGATCCGCCGCGATTCTACCGGAGCACCCCAGCCGCCATGCCGGCAAATGCAAAACGCCTGAACCTGATCGCGATCGTCAGCCTGGTCGGCCTGATCGTTCTATGTCTGGCGTGGGAAGCATGGCTGGCGCCGCTGCGTCCCGGCGGCTCCTGGCTGGTACTGAAATCGCTGCCGCTGCTGGCGCCGTTGTTCGGCATCCTGCATGGGCGCCGTTACACGCATCAGTGGGCGTCGATGCTGATCTTGCTCTATCTGATCGAAGGCGTCGTGCGCATGACCAGCGAGACGGGCACTGCGGTGCTGCTGGCCGCCGCCGAAACGGCCCTGGCATCGATCTTCTTCGTTGCCGCCGTGTTCTACGCGCGCCTGACGCGACCGCCGGCCGAGTAAGGCCTCACAACTGGGGGTTCAGCCGCTCGGCGTCCTGGTACAGCTTGTTTAGCGCGTTCAGATAGGCCTTGGCCGAGGCGACGATGATGTCGGTATCGGCGCCCTGGCCGTTGACGATGCGGCCGCCGCGGGCCAGGCGCACGGTCACCTCGCCTTGGGCATCGGTGCCGGTGGTGATGGCGTTGACCGAGTAGAGCAGCAGTTCGGAACCGCTGTTGACCACGGTCTCGATGGCCTTCAGGGCGGCATCGACCGGGCCGCCGCCATCGGCCTGGGCACGCTGCTCGGTACCGCCGACCGACAGCGTCAGCTCGGCACGAGGCGTCTCGCCCGTCTCCGAGTGGAACATGAACGACACCAGCTTGAAGTACTCATGCGCCGGCGCCACGACGTCTTCCGACATCAGGGCATAGAGGTCCTCGTCGAAGATCTCGTGCTTCTTGTCGGCCAGCTCCTTGAAGCGGGCAAACGCGGCGTTGAGTGCCTCTTCGCTGTTTACGCTGATGCCCAGTTCCTGCAGGCGTGTCTTGAAGGCGTTACGCCCCGAGTGCTTGCCCAGCACCAGCTTGTTCTGCGCCCAGCCGACATCCTCGGCGCGCATGATCTCGTAGGTCTCGCGATGCTTGAGCACACCGTCCTGGTGGATGCCCGACTCGTGGGCGAAGGCGTTGGCGCCGACCACGGCCTTGTTCGGCTGCACCGGATAGCCGGTGATCTGCGACACCAGGCGCGACGCCGGCACGATCTGCGTCGTGTCGATGCGCGTGTCCAGCCCGAACAGGTCGGCGCGCGTCTTCACCGTCATCACCACCTCCTCGAGCGAGGCGTTACCCGCGCGCTCGCCGAGTCCGTTGATGGTGCACTCGACCTGGCGCGCGCCCGCCTGCACGGCAGCCAGCGAATTGGCCACGGCCATGCCGAGGTCGTTGTGGCAGTGGGTGGACCAGATCACCTTATCGGCGCCTTTGACGCGCTCGATCAGCGTGCGCATGCGCTCGCCCCAGACCGAAGGAACGCTGTAGCCGACCGTGTCGGGCACGTTGATGGTGGTGGCGCCAGCGGCGATGACGGCATCGAAGATGCGGCACAGGAAATCAATGTCTGAGCGCACGGCGTCTTCGGCGGAGAACTCGACGTCGTCGGTATATTCGTGCGCGAAGCCGATCGCCTTCACTGCCGCCTCGACCACTTGGTCGGGCGTCATACGCAGCTTCTTCTCCATGTGAATCGGGCTGGTGGCGATGAAGGTGTGGATGCGGCCGCGCGGCGCCGGCTTGATCGCCTCGCCGGCCTTGCGGATGTCGTTCTCGTTGGCGCGCGCCAACGAACAGACAGTCGATTCTTTGATGGCGTCGGCGATGGCCTGGATTGCCTCGAAGTCACCGGGCGAGGCGGCGGCGAAACCGGCCTCGATGACGTCGACGCGCATGCGTTCGAGCTGGCGGGCGATGCGCAGCTTCTCCTCGTGGGTCATCGAGGCGCCAGGGCTTTGTTCGCCGTCGCGCAGCGTGGTGTCGAAAATGATCAGTTGGGGTCTGGCCATGGCCGTCTCCGGTCGAGTACTTCTATTGCGGCGGCTTCACTCGGAGCGCATGCGGCGCTTGGCGGCGAAGTCCCAGGCCAGCATCACATAGCCCGACAGCGCGTAGGCCAGGAACAGCACGAACAAGACCCCGGGCGGATAGCTGGAAACCAGTGCGAAGCCGAGCGCAAAAGCGACGACGATAATGAAGGGCACGCTCTTTCTCAGGTTGATGTCCTTGCCCGAGTAGTAGCGCACGTTGCTGACCATGGTGATGCCGGCGAATACGGTCAGCAGGCAGGCAGGCCAGCGCATTTCATCGCCAGTCAAACCATTGTCGATCATCACCCAAACCAGGCCGGCCACGAGCGCCGCCGCCGCCGGACTTGGCAGACCCTGGAAGTAGCGCTTGTCGACGATGCCGATGTTGGTATTGAAGCGCGCCAGGCGCAACGCGGCGCCGGCGCAGTAGATGAAAGCAGCGATCCAGCCGACTTTACCCAGGCCCTTGAGCGCCCATTCGTAGATGACCAGGGCCGGCGCGGCACCGAACGAGACCATGTCCGACAGTGAATCATATTCAGCGCCGAACTCGCTCTGCGTGTGCGTCAGACGCGCAACGCGGCCGTCGAGGCCGTCGAAGACCATGGCCAGGAAGATCGCCACCGCCGACACCTCATAACGCCCGTTCATCGCCTGGACGATGGCGAAAAAGCCGGCGAACAACGCCGCCGTGGTGAACAAGTTGGGCAGGATGTAGATGCCGCGCCGACGCACATCAGAATTGATGAGCTTCTTGCGGGGGCGAAGTACCGGCATGACGACAGTCCGTGTTACGACCGGGCCATTGTAGCCCGGCCTTGGCCGCTCATGGCAGTTCGGCCAGCAGCGTCGTGGTGGCGTACACCTTGTCGCCGATCGCCACCCTGACGCGCACGTCGACCGGCAGATAGACGTCGACGCGCGAGCCGAAGCGGATGAAGCCGTAGCGCTGGCCGCGTACCAGGCGGGTGCCTTCGGCGACGTAACAGAGAATCCGCCGCGCCACCAGCCCCGCCACTTGGACGCAGGTGACATCGTGGCCGGTGGTCGACCGGATGTACAGAGCGTTGCGCTCGTTTTCGAGTGAAGCCTTTTCGAGGGCGGCATTGACGAAGGCGCCGCGGTGATACCAGCGCTGCCTGACCTCGCCGTCGACCGGACTACGGTTGGAATGGACGTTGAACACGTTCATGAACACGCTGATCTTCAAGCTGTCACGATCAAGCCAGGGATCGCGACTCGGCTCGACGGCGACGATGCGCCCGTCGGCCGGCGACAGCACGCTCTTGGCGTCACCCGGCACCGGCCGCGCCGGGTCGCGGAAGAACTGGACGACAAACACCAATACCAGCCACAGCGGCGACGCCCACAGCCAACCGGCGGCGGCAGTGATCGCGACCGCTACGGCCAGGGAGATGGCGATGAAAGGCCACCCCTCGCGGGCAATGATCGGGTGGGGATAGTCGGAATTCATTTCTGCTCCTTGCAGACGACGAGGGCACAGACGCGCTGTGCCCTCACCGGTGCCACATGCGGTGACTGGTCAGTTCTTGCTCTGATCGACCAGTTTGTTCTTCTTGATCCAGGGCATCATGGCGCGCAACTGCTCGCCGACCTGCTCGACCGGATGCGCGGCCGTCAGGCGCCGGCGTGCGGTCATTTCGGGATAGTTGGTACGGCCTTCGAGAATGAAGCGCTTGGCGTATTCGCCGTTCTGGATGTTCTTCAGCGCCTCGCGCATGGCAGCGCGCGCCTCGGGCCCGATGACGCGCGGCCCGGTGACGTATTCGCCGTATTCGGCGTTGTTCGAGATCGAGTAGTTCATGTTGGCGATGCCGCCCTCGAAGATCAGGTCGACGATCAGCTTCACCTCATGCAGGCACTCGAAGTAGGCCATCTCGGGTGCGTAGCCGGCCTCGGTCAGGGTCTCGAAACCGGTCTTGATCAGCTCGACCAGACCGCCGCAGAGCACGGTCTGCTCGCCGAACAGGTCGGTCTCGGTTTCCTCGCGGAAGCTGGTCTCGATGACGCCGCCCTTGGTACCGCCGTTGGCGGCGGCATACGAGAGGGCGATGTCCTTGGCCTTGCCGGACTTGTCCTGGTAGACGGCGATCAGCGACGGCACGCCGCCGCCGCGCAGGTACTCGGAGCGCACCGTGTGGCCGGGGCCTTTGGGCGCCACCATGATGACGTCGACATCGTCTCGCGGCACCACCTGGTTGTAGTGGATGTTGAAGCCGTGGGCGAACGCCAGCGCCGCGCCCTTCTTCATGTTCGGCTCGACGTCGGCGTAGTACACCGCCGGGATGGTCTCGTCGGGCAGCAGGATCATGACGACGTCGGCATCCTTGACCGCCTTGGCGACCTCCTCGACCTTGAGACCGGCTTTCTTAGCCTTGCTCCAGGAGGCACCACCCTTGCGCAGGCCGACGGTGACCTTGACGCCGGAATCGTTCAAGTTCTGCGCGTGCGCGTGGCCCTGCGAGCCATAGCCGACGATGGTGACTTTGCGGCCCTTGATCAGGGACAGGTCCGCATCCTTGTCGTAATAAACCTTCATGAAAAACCCCTTGTAGAGAAATGCTAGACGCGCAGGATGCGGTCGCCGCGGCCGATGCCGCAGACGCCGGTACGCACGGTCTCGAGAATCAGCGAGCGGTCGATGGCATCGAGGAAGGCATCGAGCTTGGCCGTGTTACCGGTCAGCTCGACGACGTAGGAGGACTCGGTGACGTCGATGATGCGGCCGCGGAAGATGTCGGCGACGCGCTTCATCTCCTCGCGGTCCTTGCCGGTGGCGCGCACCTTGACCAGCATCAGTTCGCGCTCGATATGGGCCGCCTCGGACAGGTCCACCACCTTGACCACTTCGATCAGCTTGTTCAACTGCTTGGTGATCTGCTCGATGACGTCGTCGGAGCCGATGCTGACGATGGTCATGCGCGACAGCGAGGGATCCTCGGTCGGTGCCACGGTCAGCGACTCGATGTTGTAGGCACGGGCGGAGAACAGGCCGGAGACGCGCGACAGGGCGCCGGATTCGTTTTCGATCAGGATGGAGATGATGTGGCGCATGTCACAGTTCCTTCGCTGGGCCGCCCCAAGAAGGAACAGCCAGCGCACGGAGCGGGCGAAGCCCGCGAACAATAGTCACCCCGTTCCTTGGGAAGGGGGGCGGGGGGATGTGAGTCACAGTTCCTCCGCCAGGATCATCTCGGACAGGCCCTTGCCGGCCGCCACCATGGGGAAGACGTTGGCCGTCTGGTCGGTCATGAAATCGAGGAAGACGAGGTCGTTCTTGTGCTTGACGAAGGCCTCGCGCAGCGCCGGCTCGACGTCGGCCGGCTTCTCGACGCGGATGCCGATATGGCCATAGGCCTCGGCCAGCTTAACGAAGTCTGGCAGCGCGTCGACATACGATTCGGCGTAGCGGTTGCCGTGGAACATCTGCTGCCATTGCCGGACCATGCCCAGATAGCGGTTGTTGAGGCAGCAGATCTTGATCGGCAGGCGGAACTGCTTGCAGGTCGACAGCTCCTGGATGCACATCTGCACCGAGCCTTCGCCGGTAATACAAGCCACGGTGGCCTTCGGGTTGGCGAAGCGGGCGCCCATGGCGGCCGGCAGGCCGAAGCCCATGGTGCCGAGGCCGCCGGAATTGATCCAGCGGCGCGGCTTGTCGAACTTGTAGTACTGCGCCGCCCACATCTGGTGCTGGCCGACGTCCGAGGCGACGATGGCGTCGCCACCGGTGACTTCGTAGAGCTTCTCGACCACGTACTGGGGCATGATCAACTCCTTGCCCTGCTTGTACTTGAGGCTCTCGCGGCCGCGCCAGGTATCGATCTGCTGCCACCAGGCCGCCAGCACCTTGGCGTCCGGCTTGCCTTCGATGGCCTCGAGCTGCTTGAGGATCTCGTCGAGCACATCCGGCACGTTGCCGACGATGGGCACGTCCACGCGCACGCGCTTGGAAATCGACGACGGGTCGATGTCGATATGGATGATCTTGCGTTGCTCCTGGCCGAAGTGGGCCGGATTACCGATCACGCGGTCGTCGAAGCGGGCGCCGATGGCGAGCAGGACGTCACAGTGCTGCATGGCCATGTTGGCTTCGTAAGTTCCGTGCATGCCCAGCATGCCGAGAAACTGGCGATCGGTGCCGGGGTAGCCGCCCAGCCCCATCAACGTCTGGGTGATCGGGAAGTTGAGTTGGCGCGTCAGGCGCGTCAGCCTGTCCGCGGCATCGGACAGGATGACACCGCCGCCGGTATAGATGACCGGCCGCTTGGCCTCGAGCAACAGTTGCACGGCCTTCTTGATCTGGCCCGAATGCCCCTTCACGACCGGGTTGTACGAGCGCATGGCGATGCTCTCGGGGTATTCGAACCCGCACTTCTGGACCGTGATGTCCTTGGGAATATCCACCAGCACTGGGCCGGGCCGGCCGGTCTTGGCCAGGTAGAAGGCCTTCTTGATGGTGATGGCGAGATCCCGGACGTCCTTGACCAGGAAGTTGTGCTTGACGCAGGGCCGCGTAATGCCGACCGTGTCGGCCTCCTGGAAGGCGTCCTGGCCGATGTAGGCGGTCGGCACCTGGCCGGTGAGAATGACCAGCGGGCTGGAATCCATGTGTGCGGTGGCGATGCCGGTGACGGCGTTGGTGACGCCCGGGCCCGAGGTCACCATGCAGACGCCAATCTTGTTCGACGATCGCGAGTAGGCATCGGCGGCATGAACGGCCGCCTGCTCGTGACGCACCAGAATGTGCTTCACTTGATCCTGTTTGAACAATTCGTCATAGATGAAAAGCACGGAACCGCCCGGATAGCCGAAGACGTGCTCCACCTTTTCTTCCTGAAGACACCTGATTACAATCTCTGCGCCAGTCAACTGCATCGCCGTTTCCGAGGTTTGCGGGCTCGAACCCGAAAGGATGTAACGTTACCGGGGCGAGCGAAGTTGGTCAAGGCAAGAAGAGGAAAGCAGCGCCAGTCAGCCTTGCTTTGAGAATAATCTGGAGTAGAGGGTTCATCCCTGGCGTCCCGTACCGAGTTATCGGATTTTCTGGCCGGAATCGAGCGGCGGGCCTACAAGCAGGCACTTTTTGCCATCCGCAACGAGGAAACCGCCCAAGACATCGTCCAGGACACCATGATGAAGCTGGCCGAAAAGTATGGTTCCCGGCCCGCCGCGGAGCTGCCGCTGCTATTCCAGCGCATTTTGCAGAATGCAATTCGCGATTGCTACCGACGGCAGAAAGTCCGCTCCTTGTGGACGACGCTATTGTCTTCGTTCACGTCGGCAGAGGAGGATGAAGCCGATCCCCTGGAAACCCTGGCCATCGACGTGGGATCAAGCCTGGGCAGTCCTCATGGCGATCTCGAGCGGGCGCAGGTACTGGCGGCGATCGAAAAGGAAATAGAAAAGCTGCCTGCGCGTCAACGCGAAGCCTTCCTGCTTCGTTATTGGGAGGACATGGATATCGCTGAAACGGCAACGGTGATGGGTTGTTCCGAAGGCAGCGTGAAGACGCATTGCTCACGCGCCACCCATACCCTGGCCGCCGCCCTGAAGGCGAAAGGTATCGAACTATGAGCTACGAACTGGAATTCGCTTATCGCATACGTCAGACACTCGATCAGGGTGTGGAGGATCTGGATACGCGAACGACTGCCCGCTTGCGGCAGTCCCGTTTGGCGGCCTTGGACCGCCTCGACCAGCCTGCCGCTGGAGTGGCTCTGGCAGGTGTCGGCAACTTCGCGACAAGCGAGTTCTTTCATCAGGCCAGAGGTGCGCTGGTCGTCGTGATGCTTCTTTTTGGTGCCGTCGGAACTTATTATTGGAACAGTTATCAACAGGCGTCCGAGCAGGCGGAAATCGAAAGCGCGCTATTGGCCGACAAAGTCCCGTTCAACGCCTACATCGACCAGGGTTTCATGGAATGGCTGGACCATCTGGCACAAGAACAACAGGGCTCCGACTCCTAGTGGCGGCGATGCTCGCCGTCGCGGTGCCGGTCGAAGCGGCGCCCCCCATCATCGGGCCGAGTTGGGCCGAATTGTCGCCTCAGAATCGGCAGATCCTTCAGCCGCTGGCCGATCAGTGGCCCCGGTTCGATGCCAAACGGCGGCAAAAATGGCTGGCCATCGCTGATCGCTATCCGCACCTCAGCGCGGCAGAGCAACGGCGCATCCAGGCGCGGATGAAGGCCTGGGCAAAGCTGACGCCGGAGCAACGTCGCAGAGCCCGCATCAAGTACCGGAACGTTCGTAAGGCAACGCCCGAGCAGCGGGAAGCCTTGAGTAAGATGTGGGCCGAGTATCAAGCCCTGCCAAGGAACGAACGAAAACAGTTCGAACGTTCGGCCGCCCGCAAGGCCCACCGCCGCGGCAAGTCCCACTCGGTTCAGAAGCCGGCTCCACTGCTTCGGCCGCCGGCCAAGGTTACTCCGGCGCCGGAGGCTGCTCCGGCCGGCCCCGCACCCGCACCCGCTCCCAATTCATCGGCACCAACCATGGTGACGAACCCTGCGGCTTCTGCCGCCCCCAAGTAGGCCAATGGCAAGTTCCGAAGAGACGACAGAAGCCGGGCTTCCGGGCATCGGCCGCCGGCTGATCGGCATGCTGTATGAATTCATACTGCTGATCGGCGTAGTGGCGGCAGCAGTCGTGGTACCCAATCTGATCCTGGCCCTCGCCAGCGGCATCGTCCTGCCCCGGCCAGCGCTCAGGGTCTATGTCTTCCTGGTTCTGGCCGCCTATTTTCTCTGGCAATGGCGGGGCGGCCGCCAGACCTTGGCCATGCGTACCTGGAAGCTGAGAATCACCAGCCGGTCGGGGGGCGCTCCCACTCTCAGTCAGTTGGCCCTGCGCTACGTGCTTGCCTGGCCTAGCATAGCGTTGCTCGGCATCGGCATCCTATGGGCGCTGGTCGATCGCGATCGCCAGTTCCTCCATGACCGGCTGGCGGGAACGCGCATCATTTTCAGTACCCCTTAACGTGAAAGTCGCAGGCTATTGCGCCCGCTAATAGTCGAGCGTAGCGAGCAAATTAGTCGCCCCCCCGCGAGGGAGAGGTTGGGAGGGGGCGGGC
>Ga0316583_10000511_pt1 | contig 11647 bp, 8 predicted proteins | sample J_170502JBrBrA_D_FD_204513 | JGI IMG/M metagenome (GOLD analysis project Ga0316583, IMG submission 204513) | Rhizosphere microbial communities from salt marsh grasses in Alabama, United States - J_170502JBrBrA | ecosystem: Host-associated > Plants > Roots > Rhizosphere | place: USA: Alabama... | reverse complement strand
TAACACCCGGCACGCCTGATCACATATAATCCATTCAGTTAGAACGCGTTTTTACTCCTAACTGGATTGTTTCTCATGCTCGCGATCCTGCGGCGTATCGTCGAAGAGGTCAGTGCTGCCCGCAGTCTGCAACAGGCGCTGTCAATTATCGTTGCTCGGGTCAAGCAGGCCATGCATGTGGACGTGTGTTCCGTGTACCTGGCCGATAGCGCCGATACCCAGTTCACCCTCATGGCCACCGACGGACTCAACCCCGCCGCCGTGGGCGTGGTGCGCCTGGAAAAGGGCGAGGGCCTGGTCAGCGTCATCACCGAGACCAAGGAACCCCTCAATCTGGAGGACGCCCCCCAGCACCCCCGCTACCGCTTCGTGGTGGAGACCGGGGAAGAGCGCTATCACGCCTTCCTCGGTGTGCCCATTATCCACCACCGCGAGGTTCTCGGCGTGCTGGTGGTACGCCAGCACGTCACGCGCAAGTTCCATGAAGACGAGGTCGCCTTCTCCCTGACCGTGGCGGCCCAGTTGGCGGGCGCCATCGCCCACGCCCGCGCCAGCGGCGGCATCCAGACCATGCACGAAGAAGTGGTGGGCAGCACCAGCACCATGATCGGCCTGCCCGGCGCGCCAGGTGTGGCCGTGGGCACGGCGGTGGTGTTGTACCCGCCCACCCACCTGGAGGGGGTCCCGGACCGCAAGGTCGATGACGTGGATAAGGAGGTGGACGCATTCCATGCTGCCTTGGAGCGGGTGCGGTCGGACATCCGTTCCCTGGAGCAAAAGATCGGCGCGGCATTGTCGCCGGCCGACCGGGCCTTGTTCGATGCGTACCTGCTCATGCTGGGCAGCGATACCCTGCGTGAGGGTACCGTGCGCCGCATTCATGCCGGCAACTGGGCGCCGGGGGCGCTGCGCGAGACCATCAATGAGCAGGCGTTTGTCTTCGACGCCATGGATGACCCGTACATGCGCGACCGTGCCAGCGATGTGCGCGACCTGGGGCGGCGTATTCTCGATCACCTGCAACGGCGCGACCACAATCTGCCGGAATTTCCGGATCACACCCTGTTGATAGGCGAGGAGATCACCGCCACCATGCTGGCCGAGGTCCCGGTGGGCAAGCTCAAGGGTGTGGTGTCGGCGCGCGGCTCCACCTCGTCCCATGTGGCCATTCTCGCCCACGCCATGGGCATTCCGGCGGTGGTGGGTATCTCCGACTTGCCGGTGGCGTGGATCGACGGCCGCGAACTCATTGTGGACGGCTACCGCGGGCGTATCTTCATCTCGCCCAACGAGGCCATCCGCCAGGAGTTCAGCCGCCTGGCGCGGGAAGAAGAGGAACTGGCGGCGGGGCTGGAGTCCCTGCGTTTCGAGCCGTCCATCACACCGGACAACGAACACATACCCCTCTACGCCAACACCGGCCTGCTGTCGGACATCACGCCGTCATTGAACCGGGGCGCCGAGGGTATCGGTCTGTATCGCACGGAGTTTCCCTTCATGGTGCGCGACCGCTTCCCCGGTGAGGAGGAGCAGCGCGCCATTTACCACCAGGTATTGGAGGCCTTCGCCCCGCGGCCGGTGACACTGCGGACCCTGGACATCGGCGGCGACAAGACGCTGCCGTATTTTCCCATCATCGAAGACAACCCATTTTTGGGCTGGCGCGGCATACGCGTTACCCTCGACCACCCGGAGATATTCCTGGTCCAGCTGCGCGCCATGCTGCGTGCCAACATCGGGCTCAACAACCTGCACATCCTGCTGCCCATGGTCAGCAGTGTCAGTGAACTGGATGAGGCCATGCGCCTGCTCGAGCGTGTCTATACGGAACTGAAAAATATCGATGAGAGCGTCATGCCGCCCCGGGTCGGGGTGATGGTGGAGGTGCCGTCGACCATTTATCAGATCGACTCCATTGCCAAGCGTGTGGACTTCCTATCCGTGGGTACCAATGATCTGGTGCAATATCTCCTGGCGGTGGACCGCAACAACAGCGCCGTGGCGGCCTTGTACGACAACTTCCACCCCGCTGTGCTGGCCGCATTGAAGCAAGCCATCGATGGCGCCCATCGCTACAACAAGACTATCGGCGTGTGCGGCGAGATGGCCGGTGATCCGGCTTCGGCGCTGTTACTCGTGGGCATGGGCGTGGACAACCTCAGCATGAGCGTGGCGTGCCTGCCACGGGTCAAGTGGGTGATACGCAACTTCACCCGTGACCAGGCCAGCGAGTTCGTGCGTGACGTGCTGACCATGGAGGACTCCAAGGCGATCCGGCGCTACCTGGACACGCGCCTGGAAAAGGTCGGGCTGGGTGGCCTGATACGCGCGGGGAAGTAGTCCGTGGCGCTGAGCATCGGCACCCCCCTGAGCCCGTCCGCCACCCGCGTCATGCTGCTGGGCGCCGGGGAATTGGGCAAGGAGGTCATCATCGCCCTCCAGCGCCTCGGCGTGGAGGTCATCGCCGTGGACCGCTACGCCGATGCGCCGGGCCATCAGGTGGCCCACCGCGCCCACGTGGTGGACCTCACCGACGCCACTGCGCTGATGCAACTGATAGAAAGGGAGCGCCCGCGGCTGGTGGTGCCGGAACTGGAGGGCATCAACACCGATGTCCTGCTGGAGGTCGAGGACCAGGGCATCGCCGAGGTCATTCCCACGGCCCGCGCCGTGCAGCTCACCATGAACCGCGAGGGCATCCGCCGGCTGGCCGCCGAGGCGCTGGAACTGCCCACCTCCCGCTACGCATTCGCCGCCACCCTCAACGAACTGAAGATGGCGGTGGACCAGGGCATCGGCTATCCATGCGTCATCAAACCGCTGCGCTCGTCATCGGGCAAGGGCCAGTCCCTGGTCAAGGGTCCTGAATCCCTGGAGGCGGCGTGGGATAAGGCCCAGCGCGGCGGGCGCGCCCGCGACTCCCGGGTCATCGCTGAAGAATGGATCGATTTCGATGAAGAGATCACCCTGCTCACCGTGCGCCACCTCGGTCCCGGCGGTGAAATCGAGACTTCATTCTGCGAGCCCATCGGCCACGTGCAGGTGGACGGGGATTACGTGGAGAGTTGGCAGCCCCACGGCTTGAGTCCCGCGGCGCGCAAGCGTTGCGAGCACATCGCCGCGATCATCACCGCCCACCTGGGCGGGCGCGGCATCTTCGGCGTGGAGTTGTTCATCAAGGGCGACCAGGTGTGGTTCAGTGAGGTCAGCCCCCGCCCCCATGACACCGGCATGGTAACCATGATCAGCCAGGCGCAGAGCGAGTTCGCCCTGCACGCCCGGGCGATCCTCGGCCTGCCCCTGTCGGTGGCCCTGCGCACCCCCGGTGCCAGTCACGTGATCTACGGCGGCGTCGACGCCAAGGGCATTGCCTTCCATGGCCTGGAGGAGGCCCTGGCCGTGCCCCAGTCCGAGGTGCGCCTGTTCGGCAAGCCGGAGTCATTCGTCAAGCGGCGCATGGGGGTGGCCCTGGCGGCGGCGGACGACGTGACCGAGGCGCGCCGCCGCGCCAAGCAGGCGGCCGCGGCCGTGCGGCCGGTCAATCCGGAATAGTTTCAGGCGCTCTTTTGCGTATCCATCGACGGGCGATATGCAAAAGGTCGTCAGGCGCGGGATACATGATCCCAGATACACGGTGGTAGGTGGTTTGGAAGTGAATCGATGACTGTTTTGATCATCGGTCTGATACTTTTTTTGGGTTCGCACTCGGTGTCCATCGTCGCCCCGGCGTGGAGAGACCGGGCAGCCGCGCGCATGGGAGAAATTCCATGGCAGGCACTGTACTCGCTGACGGCCGTTGCCGGATTCGTGCTCATCATCAAAGGTTATGGCGGGACGCAGCACGACACGGTAAGCCTTTACATCCCGCCTCACGGGTTACACGCGCCAGCGGTGCTGTTGCAGGTGGTTGTCTTTCCGCTGTTGTTGGCGACCTATTTACCGGGGCGAATCAAGACGGCGGTCGGGCATCCCATGCTCACGGCGACCATGCTCTGGGCGCTGGCCCATCTGCTGGTCAACGGGGCGATAGTGAATGTCGTGCTTTTTGGTGCGTTTCTCGTATGGGCGGTTGTGGACCGCATCTCCATGGGATACCGCGTACAGCGGCCGCTTCCGAGCGCGCCGCCGTCCAAGTGGAATGACGCCATTGCCGTGGTGGGTGGGCTGGGGATCTACGCCGCATTCCTGTTGGGTGCGCACCGCTGGTTGTTCGGCGTCTCGCCCTTGGGCTGATGCCGGCGCACTTCACGAAAAGTGAAACTATAATCTCGCCATCCTCGCCGTTGGAAGGCGGGCAACAGACGGGTTTTTGATAACTATGTCGGGACCAGCGGGTATCAATCATCGCCTCGACCGCCCCGTGGATGACGGACGGGACCATATCCTCGGCCCCCATGACGCCCCCATTACACTGGTGGAGTATGGCAGTTACGACTGTCCCCACTGCCGCGCGGCCAACGAGCGCATTACGGAGGTGCGCGGCAGGCTAGGCGACCGCCTGCGCTACGTGTTCCGTCACCGGCCCATCACCGGCAGCGACATCGCCCGGCGCGCGGCGGAGCTCGTGGAGTCCACCGCGACCCAAGAGCAGTTCTGGGACGCACACGTCAAGCTGATGACCCGCTCGCAGACCCTGACCGAAGACGACCTGCGCGCCGTCGCCGATGAACTCGGATTGGCATGGCAGGACTCGGACGAGGCCCAGGCCACGGCCGAACGGGCCAGGGCGCGGGTGTCCCTTGATATCGAGAGCGCCCGCGCCAGCGGTGTGAAATTCACGCCGACGTTTTTCATCAATGGGCGTCGTTACGACGGCCCCTGGGATGAAAGCTCCTTTATCGATGCGATGCTCGGTTCACTGGGACATCGCGTGCGCACGGCGGCCCTGAGTTTTGCCAGCTGGGCGCCCTCCACCGGGGTGTTGTTGTTGCTGGCCTCGGTCATGGCCGTGATCCTGGCCAATTCGGGGCTCGGTCCCGGCTTCGCCGCCTTCTGGCATACCGATTTCGGTTTTGCCTTCGGTGAGACGGACTTTCGAATGTCGCTGCTGCATTGGGTGAACGATGCGCTGTTGACGATCTTTTTCCTCGTGGTGGGGCTGGAGATCAAGCGCGAATTCACGGTGGGTCACCTGGCCAGCCGCCGCGCCGCGGCACTGCCTGTTGCGGCGGCCATCGGCGGCATGGTGGCCCCGGCATTACTGTATGTGTTCGTCATTCCCCAGGGACCGTGGTCTCACGGATGGGGCGTGCCCATGGCCACCGATACCGCTTTTGCGGTGGCCTTGATCGCCATGATGGGCACGCGGGTGCCCGTTGAGCTGCGCATCTTCCTCACCGCCGCCGCCATCGTCGATGACATCGGCGCCATCATCGTCGTGGCCATTTTCTATTCCGCGGACCTGCATGTTGGATACCTCGGCGCCGCCGCTGCAATCACCGGCGCACTGGCGCTGCTGAACCGCTCCGGTGTCTATCGCGTGACGCCCTACATCCTGGTGGGTGTGGCGCTGTGGGCCTGTGTTCACGCCAGTGGACTGCACGCCACTCTGGCCGGCGTCATCCTGGCGGTGTTCATCCCGACACGGCCGCCGCCGGATTTCAAGACCCTGGCCATGCAGGCCGAATCGATACTGATGAATGAGGCGCAGCACGGCAGAGAGCAATATCGCCAGGGGCCCTCCGAGCCGGCCCTGGAGGCGTTGGACGCGATTCACGACCGTCTGGAATCCCCGGCGGACCGCATGCTGCGCAGTGTCGCCCCGCGGTCGAGCTATGTAGTGCTGCCGATATTCGCCTTGGCCAACGCCGGGGTGATTATGGCGGCAGGCGTGTTCGGCGCCCACGGGATGCTCATGCTGGCGATCATCGCCGGTCTGGTGATCGGCAAACCCTTGGGATTTATCAGCGCCTCCGCGCTGGCCGTACGCCTGGGGCTTGCGCAAAAGCCGGACGGTTATTCGTGGCGGCAGCTCGCCGGTGCCGGGGCCTTGGCCGGTATAGGATTCACCATGTCGCTGTTCATCGCCGGACAGGCATTCCCCGCCAGCGGCGATTTTGCGGCTGCCAAGATTGCGATATTTGCCGCCTCGCTGCTGTCATCCGTGATCGGGGTGGCGCTACTCTGGAGTGCGAACAGGCAAACGGCTGCGGAAGAGGCGCCGGCGGTCAAGAGAGAGGGCGTCTGTTGATGGCGATGACTCGGCCGGGCCCAACCCCGGCCTAGGAAGCCAATGTCGGGAAAAGTCCCTTCAAACCCACGGCGATGAATTCAACGGCGATTGCGGCCAGGATCAGACCCATGATGCGGGTAAAGATGTTGATGCCGGTGGCGGTGATGTGTCTGGCGATCATGGGTGACAGGCGCAGCACCATCCACAGGATCAGGCTCAATGCCACGATCTCCATGGCGATGACGGCATAGTGCGCAAGGTTGCTCGCCCGGTGGGCATCGAGTATCACTGTGCTGATCGCCCCCGGTCCTGCCAGCAGCGGTATCGATAGCGGCACGACGGCAACCGAATCCTTGTCCATGGATTCCTCGATTTCCTGCTTCGTCTGTATAACAGGGCTGACTTTCGCGTGCATCATCGACACCGACATCAATAAAATCAAGATCCCGCCGCCGACCCTGAATGAATTAACCGTAATACCGAAAAACCCCAGCAGTGACTCACCGATAAACAGCGCCGTCAACAGGATGATGCCCACGGTAACGGCAACCGTGTTGACGATTTTTACGCGCTGGACATTGTCCGCTCCCGCCGTGAGACTGATAAAGATTGGAATGGCGCCGATCGGGTTAACGATCGCCAACAGGCCGATGAAAATCTTTACGTAGTCGGGGTGGCCAAGCATGAGGCTCGTTCATCATCTCGTTAGGCACTGTGGCGAGGACATCAGCAGATTTTAAGATATATGAACTTGATGGCAAGCCGGAAAAACCTGGCGCATCGGTGACCGCACGGCAAGGCGCGGCCGAGGTGCCGGAAACAAGGGCAGTGATGAAAATGCAGGGCGATGGAAGCTGGCTGAGTCGCGGGGGCGGAAACAATATCTCACTGGCCCGCGGTTTTCTGCCTTTTACCCATGCCTGTATATGATGTCGTCTGCCTGCATACGCCAATCTGGATCTTCGTGATTTTTCCGCCGGCTTTTAGAAAGGCGTTGGTCTGTTCCGCGATCGATTGACTGGTTTCTTTTGTAACCGGCGCTTTGCTCTTTGACCGGGTGGGTTTTTTAGCTTCAGTGTACATATGAATGCGTGCTCATGGTGATGATTTTCCCCCCATGATACGCCATTTCACGGTAAATAGCTGTATAAACCGTATGGTTTTGCTGGGAAAAGCGGCGAAACCATGGGTTTTGGCCGCATTGATGGTCGATTCAATCGCTGTCGAAGTCCAATCCGGCGATGATCCTGTTCAGTTTGCCTTGCTCGCCGGTTTCAAGTCCTAGCGCCTCCCGGTCTTCCGCCCCTCTTGCCTGCTGCTGCGTGATATCGTCGATATAGGCCTGGTTACACTCGGCCACCTTTTTCTTGAGCAGCGCCAGATGGGCCTCTATTTCTTCGGGCTTTCTGACCCAGGTCTCTATAAATATAAGATCATCGGGTTTGATCTTGGGTGATGAACTGTGTTTGGAGAGCAGGCTGTTGAATTGCTGGCACCAGTCAACGGGCACCTTGTGGGAAAGCCTGAAGTATAGATTGATGTAGGGTTCTTTTCTGATGCGCGGCGGGCGCCGCTCGTCCACGCCTACGATTTTGATGTCGCTGATGCCTTCCACAAGTGGACTCCTTGAAAAATTACCGCGCTGGTGAGGGAAGCGATCCCGAGAGGTGGTGGGGTGCCGGATAGGATTACTTGCCGCTTGCCGGCACAAGCGCATGAAAACTTGTTGATCCCCATGGTAACACCGATGCCGTCGCGCCATGGTCTTTTGTGCGGCCGGATGATTTTCAGGACAGGGTTTGAAAATCCAGAGACACGGATACACCGTTGTCCGGTTATATCGGGTTTGTTATTAAACGTGCAACAAAACAGAACAGCACGCTTAACTGCCGTGATAGAGCGGCGCCAGACCGCCTTCCGTGTGCGTGTGGCTGGCGTCGTGTGCAGGTTTGTGCTCGTTGAATTGCCGCCATAGCGTCTGGCCTCGCCATGTTGACGCCGTTTGTGCGTAAAGCGTTCGATCCAGGTCGTCCAGTGCATCACCTAGGGGGCCGGGACAGCGGCGCGCCATGGCGGTGAGGCTCATGGGGGGGTGTTCGACCCAGCGGCGGCGCGCCCAGGCGAGCACGGCGTTCTTGGCCTGCGCCGCGTCGTTGGCGAGGCAACAGGTCTTCAGAGCCTTCTCCAGTTGATGCAGGGATTCATCTTTGCGCCGAACGGGTTTGATGCCATCGGTTCCGCGGCGGGCATGCCGCCACCACGCGCCAGCCGTGGCCAGCCAGCCGATACCGAGCAGCAACGCGATCCACGGCCAGCGCCCCGGTGCGGTGGGCTGTGGCGCCGGCTGCGGTGACAGGATCGTAGTGGCGGGCTTGGGGTGCTGCACCGCGGGCGCAGGGGCGACGGTTGCAGGGACGGCGGGCGCGGGTGGCGACGCAGGGTGGCCGCCCGCTGACGCGGCGGCGACGGTGAAGGTGCGGGCGGGCAGGGTGGCGATTTCCATTTTGTCGGTTGTTGTGTTCCACCACGGTATCTTGATGGCCGGCAAGGTCACGCTGCCGGCCTGGGTGGGGATGAACGCGGTCTTTTCCGTGCGCAGGCCGGTGACGCCGTCGCTGTCCTGGGTTTCCTTTAGGGACGGTTGATCGGGATACTGTTTCAGGCCGCTGACGACGGTGCCGCCCAGTGCCGGCAGCTGCGAGGCGGTGAGGCCGTCGGCCAGCACCGAGAGGGTACGGGTTACCGGCTGGCCGATCTGGAATTGCGGCGGGTTGGGCGACCAGCTTTGTTCCAGCTGCAGACTGCGCGCCGGCAGCCACTGGGCGCCGTGGAAGGCGGCGGGTATGGGTTTGACCGTGATGTGCACCGGGCGGGAGTGCAGGCGCTTGTGCCGGGTGCGTTGATTGAAGGGGTCGATGCCGAAGCCGAGCATGCCGCTGCCGCCCGCTTGGACGATGTCGCCGTCGAACTCCACCGGCGCGATGTCCGCATCGCCGCTCTTTTGCGGATAGATGGCATAGCGCCGTTCGATGACGTCATAGCGCACGCCGTTGCGCAAGGACTGATAATGCTTGTCTTTGCCCAGTTTCTCCACCACGGCATTGCCGTCGGGCAGGCCGGGCTGCGACAGAGAGGAGCCGCTGCCCAGGTCCACGGCGTGAAACAGCCGCACGGTGTAGATGATCTGCTGCTGCACATATGCCGTGGCGGGTTCGGCGCTGACTTCCATGAACAGGTCACCCCCGGGCTGTTGCGCCTGTGCCTGGCTTGCCGGGGTGACCGTCACGCTCAGCGGCTGGGTCTGTTCACCGCCGACGCTGATGGGCGGGATCTGCAGTCGTCCGCTGCGCTTTGGTATCAGGCTGATCTGCCACTGGGTGGTGCGGCTGATGGAGCCGTTGATGATGGACAGGCTGGTGTTTCTGCTCTGCCCCTGCAGGTCGAAATCCTGTTTCAGCGGTGACCAGTCCGGGGTCCCGTCCACGTCACCACTGCTCTCGACAGTGAGTGTAAATGACTCGTCTTGCGCCACCGGATTGTGGTCCACGTATGCCTGCAGCGCGGCAAGCGCCGGCAGCGGAAGCAGGCCGCACAACAGCATCATCGTCGCGGCCGCCAACTGCCTGATATTGATCTTCACCATGGTTTCGTCTCGTCTTGCTGCTGTTGGTGCTCGCGCTTGTATTGGTACAGAAACTTGCGGCGCCACAGGCCGCCGGGGTCGTCGGGGATGCGCCGCAGCCACTGGGCGGTGGCCTGCTGGGACTCGTCCTGGGGCGGTGAGCCTTCATCCGCCTGTTGCGGCGGTGTCTCGTTCATAGCGGTTTGTGCGTCGCGCTTGTCCTGCCGGGCCTGTTGCGCCGCCCGCGCGTCCTGTTTGCCCGGTTTGTCGTTGCGGGCCTGTGCCGTGGGTGACTTGCCGGAGTCGTTTTTGCCGTCACGTGGCCGGGTCTTGCCGGCGGATTGATCCTTGCCCTGTTTGGCGGGCGACTGCCGGCCCTGCTGTTGCTTTCCGTCCTTGCCCGGCTGCTGTTGCCCTTGTTGCTGGTCCTTTTGCTTGTCGCCTTGATTTGTTTGTCCCTTGCCGTTGGACTTGTTTTGTTGGGACTGCAGCCACTTCTTCACCAGGTCGCGGTTGTACGCGGCGTCCTTGAAGTCCGGGTCGCGCTTCAGCGCATCCTCATAGGCGTTCAAGGCCTGGGAGAATTTACCCATGTGTGCCAGGGTGTTGCCGCGATTATACGCGGCCGCTGTGGTGTGCTGTTTGTCGAGGTCCTTCAGCGCCGCCTGATAATCGCCGGCGCGGTAGTCGGCCGCGGCGCGCCAGGCCGGGTCCTTGAACAGCTTGGCCGCTTGTTGCGGCTGGTGTCCGGCCAACGCCTGGGCGCCGCGCTGGTCGGCGCGCTGCCACAGGCCGTCCCAGTCTAAGGCATAGGCGTTGCGCGGCGCCGGCAACAGCATTACCAGGAGCAGCACCAGCAGGTAGCCGCGACGAAACACCAGCACCGCCAAAGGCAGCAGCGGCAACAACAGCCACGGCCCTTCGTCGCGCCACTGATCGCTCTTCATCCCCGCGACCTGCCGCGACTGCCCCGTCTCCCAGCCGCTGTCGAATGTCCTGGTCAGCACATCCGTGTCGCTGTCGTCCACGGCCAGGCGGCGGTAGATGCCGTGGCCGTCCGCGGCCAATTGCGCCAAGCTGTTTTCATCCAGTTTCGCCACCACGATGGCGCCGCCGGCGTCCTTGAAGAAGCCGCCGTCGGCTACCGGAATCGGCGCACCGCCGGCGGTGCCCACACCCAGCACCGACAGACGGTAGCCCGCGTTCAGCAGCTTTGTTACCGCCGTGTGCAGCGGTCCCGCCGGGTCGTTGTCGACGCCGTCGGTGATCAGCAGCACGTTGCCGTGGACCGCGCCGGCCTGCTGCAGCAATGCCTGCGCCTTGGTGATCGCGCGGTCGGCCCGCGAGCCCTGGGCCGGCATGAGGTCGGTGGTGAGACTCGGCAGCTGACGTGTGATGGTGCCGGTATCCGTGGTCAGCGGCGTCACCACGAACGGATCGGCGGCGTAAACCACCAGCGCGGTATCGCCCTCCTTGCGCCGCGCCAGGATGTCACGCAGTTTGAACTTGGCCATTTGCAGGCGGCTCGGCCGCAGGTCGGCGGCGTCCATGGAGCGTGACAGATCGAGCAACACCACCAGTCCCGACTCGCGGCGAAACACCGGCTGCTGGAGCTTGGTCCATACCGGTCCGGCCAGGGCGGTGATGGCCAGCAGTCCGCCCAGGGCCACGGCGGCGATGCCCATTTGCATGCGCCGCATTTCATTGCCCATGAGCAGGTACGGCAGCAGGCGCGCATCGACCACCGCCTGCCAGCTGCGGCCGGCGCGCCGGCGCCGCCACAACAGGAACAGCACCGCGGCCAGCGGCAGCAGGGCCAGGAACCAGGCGGGGCGCAGAAAATGAAAGCTGTC
>Ga0316583_10000510_pt1 | contig 11649 bp, 8 predicted proteins | sample J_170502JBrBrA_D_FD_204513 | JGI IMG/M metagenome (GOLD analysis project Ga0316583, IMG submission 204513) | Rhizosphere microbial communities from salt marsh grasses in Alabama, United States - J_170502JBrBrA | ecosystem: Host-associated > Plants > Roots > Rhizosphere | place: USA: Alabama... | reverse complement strand
AAAATAAAAGGAAGGAAAATAGTTGGTCAGTTTAAGGTCGTCAAGTTGCTCCTTGATTACCTGACTCCCTGAAATCCTGAAGCACTACCGATATCTTAATACAAAATCATAAACCAATGCTGTTTCCGTCGCTGTATCTTGCCAAGAAAATTTTGCCGCTTGTTCCAGGCCTTTTTGCCTCAGATCGGCTCTTAGTTTGTCGTCAATCACAGTCGAAATAATGGCCCCGGCCATTTCTCGCGCATCATCGGCGTCGACAGTAAAGGCTGCCGGCCCAACCACCTCCGGTAAAGAGGCGCTGTTGGTGGTGACGACAGGCGTACCGCAGGCCATAGCTTCTAACGGTCCCAGACCAAATCCTTCATAGCGGCTGGGAAAGACAAATGTCTCTGCATTGCGATAGATGACGGGCTTATCTTCTTCATCAACACGGCCGATCCAGCGCACAAAATTTTCCAACCCCAATTTTTTAATGGTGGCATCGTAATCCGGAAAGGCCGGAGAAACGGCCGTTGGTTTAGCACCGGCCAATACCAGCGGATAATCGCTACCTAACGCCTGGGCCACGTAAGAATAGGCCACGAGAAGCGTCGTAATATTTTTATGCAGCGCATAGCCGCCCAGATAAAGCACATAGAAATCCGGCAAATCATATTTGCGCAGCACCCCCATATCTACGAGGGAGTTCTGATTTGGTTTGTGCTTTGGGTCGGCCGCCAGGTAAATCGCCGTGATCTTTTCTTCTTCAATACCCAGATAATCTACGATGTCCAACTTGCTGGAAAATGAATCGGTGATGATGTGCTTGGCTCCGCTCGCGCTGGCCTTAACAAGCGCATTATAGGCCCGCGACTTCAAGCCACGGCGATATTCCGGCACCAGGATTGTTGTAAGATCGTGAATTGTAACGATTTGTGGAATGGGAGATTGCAAAGAATTACCCCAGTAGGGGATATGGGCCAAATCGGCGTTAATGTCCCGGCAGGCGCGAGGAAACTGAACTTGTTCAAACAGCGTTTTTCCCACGTGCCCAGCGCGAGCTGCAATTGATTGAACATCTGCATTCGGCGGGGTATCTAGCGTTTGTTCTGACTCGTTCTGTTGGGGAAAAATCAGAGTTAGCTGCAAATCAGATATAGAGCGGCTGAGAGTGGTCACAAGATGGCGGGTATATTGACCACTACCAGTGTTCGGTTGGTTCCAGAAATAACCATTTATCGCAACGTGCATAGAAAGAAACTATTACTACATGTCTTTTTACTGTTTTGCCATTCGGTCTGGTCTGCTTTTCAATGCTTTGCATCTTATGACCGGCTGACCAACTGCCTACCCAAGTATAGTGGATTGCCATAGAAAAGGTACTATGTTAGAATTGTGAAAAGTTGCACGAATGTTCTTTACCGAATCCATAAGGGAAAAACACGCATCTTGAGCCTCCCGGAGGGAATGAAAATAACCACCTCTGGGAAATCCTCCGGGAGGTCACAATGCAGCACCACAAAGTTGAGAAACGCCTTCGTGAATAAAGACATACCCGATATCGTTATAGGCCGGTTACCTGTCTATCTGCGTGAATTGAATCAGATGGCGAATTCAGAGGGGTTGGTGACTACCTCATCCCAAGAACTTGGACGCCGCCTGGATATCAGTTCGGCGCAGATTCGCAAGGATTTGTCTCACTTTGGGGAGTTTGGGAAGCAGGGGACCGGCTACCATATTTCTTATCTCATCGATCAGCTTGAGTTGATCCTGCACTTAACTACGACCTGGAATGTAGCCGTCATTGGCGCCGGTTACCTGGGCCATGCTCTGGTTAATTATCGCGGTTTTCAAAGACGCGGCTTCGTAGTGAAATGCTTATTCGATATTGACCAACAAAAAATTGGCACTGAAATGGGGAGGCTCGTGGTACAGCATCTGGACGAATTGGAAGCGTCCATCCACCAAAACGATGTGCAAATGGCCATTCTCGCCTGTCCACCAAACGTCGCTCAGGATGTGACTGACCGTCTGGTCGAAGCTGGTGTAAAGTCTTTATTGAGTTATGTCCCAGGGCATTTGAACGTGCAGGACGGCGTACAGGTTAGTTACAGTGATCCTGTTATCCAGATGCAGCGCATGACTTATTATCTGGAACCAGGGTGAGAGACCACATTTATTAACAAACATGAAAACAAAAACGGGCCGTTTTTGTTTTCCATCAGTCTCTAAGAGTTACATATCGGGGATACTTCGCTGTAGGATGGGCAGTTCGGCGAGCGCTTTACCCGCGCCCAAGGCAGTACAGGCGATGGGGTTGTCGGCGACGTATGCCGGGACCCCAGTTTCTCTTGTCAGCAGCGTGTCAATCTCCCGAAGTAAGGCGCCACCGCCTGTTATAGCCATGCCGCGATCGATGATATCCGAGGATAGTTCGGGGGGGGTGCGTGCTAAGACCGCGCGGGCAACATTGACGATAGCTGTCATCTGCTCGCTGAGCGCCTCCGCCACTTCACTCGAATTAATGGTAATCGTGCGTGGTAAACCGGCAATTTGGTCACGCCCTTGGACCTGCATTTCTAACGGCTCATCAAGTTCCGTGGCCGCGCCAATCTTTATCTTGATTGCTTCGGCCGTTGGTTCGCCAACAACCAGGTTATATTTCTTACGAATATAACTGATGATCGCTTCGTCCAAATGGACGCCGGCAACGCGAACAGATTCTGCGCAAACAATGCCATTCATGGATACGACGGCCGCTTCTGTCGATCCGCCGCCCAGATCAACAACCAGATTCCCTGTCGGCGTGCCGACGGGTAGGCCGGCGCCAATCGCCGCCGCTAAGGGTTCGGGAATGAGATGTACTTCACGCGCTCCGGCGGCGAGAGCGGCTTCGCGAACGGCGCGCCGCTCAACGCTGGTTACACCATAAGGCACGCTGATCATGACGACCGGTTTGCGCAGGTGGAACCGGCCGGCCACTTTATTGATGAAGTATTCAAGCATCCCTTGCGTGACGAAATAATCGGCAATCACGCCATCCCGTAAGGGGCGCATAACTTCTATCTCTTCCGGCGTACGGCCGTACATTTCTTTTGCTGCACGGCCGACTTCGACGATGATGGTTTTGTTCTCATCTTCACGGACGGCGACGACCGAAGGCTCTTGGAGCACGATACCTCTGCTTTGGTCGACCACGAGCACATTAACCGTGCCCAGGTCGATGGCTATATGGGGTGTAAAAAGAGCCACAATTAACCTTCATCCTCTCCGGCGCGCGTACGCCCGGTGGGCATTGCTCTACGCCGCCGGCGTCGTGACACGTCCATGCGTACTTGTGCGCGCATCAAAGAGGCGCGGATTTGCGCATAATATTCCGGATCTTCGGGAACACCTTCGGTCATCAGCTTCTCTGCGCGTTCGCGTGCACGAGCAGCGCGGTCGATATCGATTTCCTCAGCATGTTCGGCCGAATCGGCCAGAATCGTGACATGATCGGGCTGAATTTCAACGAAGCCGCCGCCAATAGCAAAGTATTCTTCCTGGTCCCCTTGGTGCACTACAACCTCGCCAAAATCGAGCGTTGTCAGAAGCGCAGTATGATTGGGCAGTATACCCATTCTGCCTTCTGAGCCCGGCAAGTTAACTGAGTCAACTTCGCCGCTGAAGACCGTTCTCTCTTGCGTGACAATATCGCATTGAATCGGCATAAAATTCCTCTAAATCAGGCCATCGCGCGCATGCGTTCCGCTTTCGCTACGGCCTGATCGATCGTGCCTACCATGTAGAATGCTTGCTCCGGCAGATCATCATACTTTCCATCAAGGATCTCACGGAACCCGCGTACGGTTTCACGGGTTGGCACATACTGGCCTTCCAGACCGTGGAATTTCTCAGCCACGTACATGGGTTGGCCCAAGAATCTTTCAATTTTTCGTGCGCGAGCGACCAATAACTTCTGATCTTCGCTAAGTTCGTCGATACCGAGAATGGCGATGATATCCTGCAGGTCATTGTAAGTTTGCAGTACCTGCTTGACATCACTTGCCGTGCGGTAATGTTCCTCGCCGACAACGTCCGGCTGCAGCGCACGGCTGGAGGATGCCAATGGATCAACCGCCGGGAAAATACCCTTTGCGAACACACCGCGATCCAGGGTAAGGACGGCGTCAAGATGCGCGAAGGTGGCTACTGGGGCAGGATCGGAATAATCATCAGCCGGCACGTAAATCGCCTGCATAGAGGTGATTGACCCGCGCTTGGTAGATGTAATGCGTTCTTGCAAGGCGCCCATTTCGGAAGCCAATGTCGGTTGGTAACCAACCGCGCTGGGCATACGACCTAAGAGAGCAGACATCTCGGATCCCGCGAGCACGTAGCGGAAGATATTGTCGATAAAGAGCAATACATCACGCCCTTCGTCGCGGAAATATTCTGCCATAGCTAGGCCGGTGAGGGCCACACGTAAGCGTACTCCCGGGGTCTCGTTCATCTGTCCAAAGACCATCGCCACGGAATCCTGCACGCCGTATTCCTGCATCTCGTAATAAAGGTCGGTGCCTTCACGAGTGCGCTCACCGACGCCGGCGAAAATGGAGACGCCCTCGTGCTCGCTGGCTACCGAACGAATTAACTCAGCTATGGTAACTGTCTTGCCGACACCGGCGCCGCCGTAAATACCGGTTTTCCCACCCTTGATGAAGGGGGCAATCAAGTCAATGACTTTCATACCGGTCTCGAATGTTTCTATAACTGTTGATTGATCCTGGAAGGTTGGCGCCTCACGGTGAATGGGGTAATAATGTTCAGCTACTGGTGTTTCACCGCCGTCGATTGCCTTTCCGGTTACATCAAAAATACGGCCTAGGGTTACAGCGCCAACCGGCACCATAATGGGGACGCCCATGGCCCGCACTTCAATGCCTCGTTGTAAGCCATCCGTGGAACCCATCGCCACACTGCGCACGATTCCTTCGCCTAGATGCTGCTGAACTTCAAGCACCAGGATGCCCTCGGGGCCGTTAAGTTCCAAAGCTTCGTAAATCTCGGGTAATTCACCCTCAGGGAAACTTACGTCCACAACAACACCACGAATGGCGTTAATTTTGCCAGTTGCCATTACTTCCTCCAAAAATCCTTAAGCCTAAACTGCAAGTTTGGGCCACTATCCATTTGATAATGCTTCAGCGCCGCCAACAATATCCAGAATTTCATTGGTGATACTGGTCTGGCGCGCTTTGTTGCGATCAAGTGTTAAAATTTCCACCAATTCCGCTGCGTTATCGGTTGCATTGTTCATAGCGACCATGCGAGCGCTGTGTTCGCTGGCCAATGCTTCCAGATAAGACTGGAAAACTTGTAACTGCGTAAAACGTGGAACAACCGTATCCAGCAGGGAGACGGGATCAGGCTCGTATGTGTAGGTACGGCCTGAAGCCCCGGCAAAATCAGCCCCGCTAATTAACTCACTCACAGCCCATCCTTCGTAGTCTAATGGCCTGAGAGGTAATAGCTGTTTGATCGCCGGCTGGCGGGTTACCAGGTTGATGTAATCAGTATAGGCGATAAAGACCTGGTCGAAGGTACCTATCATGTATTCTTCAGTTGCCAATTGTGCCACCGGTGTGAGATCGAGTAACGTCGGTGGGTCAGGCAGGCCATCAAAGGTAGCGACGACATCATACCCGCGCCGGATCATTAAGTCCTGGCCTTTGCGCCCCACGGTAATCAGTTGGGCGGGAGTCTCTAACTTTGATAAGAACTGCTGCGCGTAAGCGACCATGTTGCTGTTGTAGGAGCCGCATAGGCCGCGATCTCCCGTGATCAGGATAAACCCGGTATTTTTAATCTCATCCCGGCAGTGTAATAAGGGATGCATCGATTGTCCGACCCCGGGTTGTGAAGCAAGATTTTGCAGAATTTCGAATGCTTTTTCTGCGTAGTTACGTGTTGCTTCGACTTGTTTTTGAGCGCGGCTTGCTTTTGATGCTGAAACTGCCGCCAGTGCGCTAGTAACCTGGGAGATGTTCTTGATGCTCTTGATGCGTTTATTTAGTTCGCGTTCGGTAGCCATAACAACTCTTAATTGTGAATGATCAAATCCTTGCCAAGTTCATGACGCAGCCCGTATTAGTTGGCAGCGCCAGGTAATATCTGCTTATTAGATGTTCCAGCTCTTGTTGAAGTCAACGATTGCTTCTGCCAATCCTTCTTCAATTTCTTTGGTCCATTTACCGGCGGCCAGATCTTCTGTAAGGCCGGGATAGCCGGTGTCCATGTAGCGGTTAAATTCTTTTCCCCAGCGATTAAGATCTTCAACTTCGATTTCATCCAGATAACCGCGCGTCCCGGCATAGATTAACTCAACCTCATGTTCGAGCGTGTAAGGGCTGTACTGCGGCTGTTTGAGTAATTCCATCAGGCGCTTGCCGCGTTCCAGCTGGCGCTGTGTTGCCGGATCTAGATCAGAGCCAAATTGGGCAAAAGCGGCCAGTTCACGATATTGAGAGAGGTCGGCGCGGAGACTGCCGGCACCTTTACTCATCGCTCTCGTCTGCGCGGCGCTCCCGACCCGGGAGACGGATAAACCGGCGTTGATGGCGGGACGTTGGCCGGCGTTAAATAAATCTGTTTCCAGGAAAAGCTGGCCGTCCGTAATAGAAATAACGTTGGTGGGAATATAGGCGGAGACGTCGCCGAGAAGCGTCTCGATTATTGGCAGTGCTGTCAATGATCCGCCGGTTCCGGGAATCTTCACAGCCTCATATTTGTCCGGGTTATCCAGTTCTTTCAGACCCTCTTCAATTAATTCCTCTTCCAGATTGCCGAAATATACCTTTCCATCGACTCCCTTCGTATCGGCCGTTACTTTTGTGCCTTTTTCGACGATAATCCATTCGTCGCGCAGGCGGCAGGAACGTTCGAGTAACTGGCTGTGCAAGGAGAAGATGTCGCCCGGATAAGCTTCACGTCCCGGCGGCCGGCGCAAAATCAGAGAGAGCTGCCGGTAAGCCCAGGCATGCTTAGAAAGGTCGTCGTAAATAACCAGGGCATCCTGGCCATTATCCATAAAATATTCGCCAATGGTGCAGCCGGCATAAGGCGCAAAATACTGCAATGGGGCGGGGTCAGAGGCACCGGCGACAACGACGGTTGTGTATTCCATTGCCCCATATTTCTCAAGGGTATCAACAACCTGGGCAACCTGGCCGACGCGCTGGCCAATGGCCACATAAATACAGAGCAGATCGCCGCCGCGCTGATTGATGATTGTATCCAGGCAAATGGCTGTTTTTCCTGTCTGCCGGTCGCCGATCACCAGCTCGCGCTGCCCACGGCCGATCGGAAACATGGAGTCAATCGACAAGATACCGGTTTGTACCGGGGTGTCCACACCTTTACGTTCAATGACGCCTGGCGCTGTGCGCTGAATTGGGCGCACTTTGCTCGTTTTAATCGGTCCTTTTCCGTCCAGGGGATTGCCAAGAGGATCTACCACACGGCCGACCAGGGTATCACCAACCGGAATAGAGGCAATTTGGCCGGTTGCACGGACCTCATCGCCCTCTTCGATTTCTGAGTAATCGCCCATGACGACGATACCGACCGAACCCTTAAGCAGATCCATTGTCAGACCGGCGGCGCCGTTGCTAAATTGGACCAGTTCGCTGGCTCCAACGTCGGCTAGACCGGTGGCGATGGCCACACCATCATAGACGGCCTGGACGGTGCCGACACTTCGTGATGAAATTTTGTGATCAAATCCTTTTATCTGCTCGAGTAATGAGTCAGTAAGATTCTTAAAATCGGGGGCAAGGGCTGCCATACACTTTCCTCCTAGGGAATAATATCGGAGAGCTCAAAATTTAAATATTGTCGTGGAAAAATACGGTAGTCTCGGTGGAAGATCATACCTTACCTCATATTATTTGTCCACCGCGCTAACAGAGATGATCTTGAACGAATGAGCATGGTTGCAGCCCAGCCGCATGGGTAAGAAGCCGGATGTGAATGCCGCCAGTTAAAGGCAGGGGAGAGACAACGCTGAGGAATGGCTAAATGACTGGCTGCTGGCTATAATGCGCATGGTAAGGTGAGCCTAATGACGAAGAGAAATGCCTGTCCCTGGCGTATAGAAGACCGGCAGTCGCCAACTGATTAAGGGACACCGGGAACTCTATTGCAGTTCTGATAAAGTAATTGTTGAGGAATATGACCTCAGATACAGCTTCTGACGCGCAGGCGGAAAATACCGCACCACAAGAATGGTCTCGTCGTAGACGGCTCACCTGGTTGGGCCTGATTCTTGGACTTTATTTAATAGTGACCTTCCTTTATGGTTTGGTTAATCCTCTTTTTGAAGCCCCTGATGAGCACTGGCATTATTTTACGGCGCAATATATTGCCGAAAACGGCCGTCTTCCCTTTGTCGCTTCGGGGGATGATTATGATGAGTGGTTAAGCCAGGAAGCGGCGCAGCCTCCCCTCTATTACCTGTTGGGGGCAGTCTTAATCGCCCCAATCAATACATCGGCTTCGCGAGAACTGGTATGGCCGAATAAATTTGCTTCGATTGGCAAAGCCGGTGTGTTGATCAATGTTAATCGTTTTATTCACACCCCCATAGAGTCATGGCCCTGGCAGAACTATGCTATGGCGGCGCATATTTTACGCTGGCTCTCGATCTTGTTAGGGGCAGGAACTCTGATCTTCATCTACCTGACCGGCTGCCTTCTTTGCCATCAAGATACCTATCGCCCTTTACTGGCCACGGGTCTCGTCGCTTTTTTACCGCAGTTCAATTTCCTGCATGCCTCCATCAGCAATGATCCGCTGATTATCTTTCTAGTCTCCGCGGCTCTGTGGCAGTTAGTCAGGATGTGGCAAGTAGAGGTAAGTAGTGGGCGCTTGTTCTTATTAGGTGTGACCATAGGCCTTGCCGCCCTAACCAAGAATGTCGGCGTCACCTTGCTGATTTATACACTGGTAGTCCTTTGCCTGCTGGCCATCCGCAACCGGCCGGTTGCGGATCCAGGAACAAAGTCGGGATCCAGGGCACAAGCCGGCGGCTGGTCTCTGGTAGCCGCATCTGCGCTCTGGGTATTCTTACCGGCCATTTTAATTGCCGGTTGGTTATGGGCGCGTAACTGGTCACTCTATGGCGATCCGTTGGCCACGAACCAATTTATACAGATCGCCGGTGGTGATCGTAATTACACGCTTTTGCAGGTGCTGCGTGAAACGCGTGCGTTATGGTTATCCTCCCTTGCCATTTTTGGCTGGTTTAATCTGCGCGCGCCGGATTGGGTGTATTGGTTCTGGAGCGGTTTGGTCGGATTGGCCGTTCTTGGTGCTGGCTGGCGGGCACTCAAGCACTATCGTAAACGATCCCAAGTAAAAGTTGATGATCAGAAAAGCGTAGATTTTTGGAGCAAACTAAATGGGCTTTTGCAGCAGGAGTGGTTTTTACCTTTCTTATTAGCTCTATGGATGGCCGCTGTTTATGCGAGTCTGGTTGTGTTTATGCTGCAAACTGAAGCAGCCCAGGGGCGCCTCCTATTCCCGGCTTTGCTCCCTTTAGCCTTAGGATTAGCATCCGGCTTAACCGCCACAAAAGCGTTGAGACGATTATCCCCAATCTTGTTGTTCTTAACCCTATTGATAACACTGTTTTGTCTTTACGACGTCATTCGGCCGACCTATGAACTTCCGCCTGTTGTTGCCGAACTCCCTCCGCACAGCCAGGTTTTGGACACCGACATGGGTGACGATCTTATCTTGGTCGGTGCGCTCCTGAATGAGGAGACAATTTTACCTGGTGATCCTTTATGGTTGACCTTGTACTGGCGAAAGAAGGAACTTCCGATTGAAGCAGATGCGCTCGCTGAATTAAAGGATAAGGAAGATGCGCCGGAGTTTGTGCTCAGTGTATTCGGCCGTGAACATGTGGAAATCGGCAAGGTGCATACCTATCACGGCCGTGGTCTTTACCCAGCTTCGTTGTGGCCGGAAGGGCAGATAATCGCCGATCACTTTGGTTTATGGATTGATGAAGAGGCCGCGGTCCCAGTTTTGGCTACCATCGACAGCACCATCAAGGATGGGGCGACCGCCCAGATCGGTGAGATAAAGATCGCGCCGCAGTCCTGGCCGCCGCTCCAGGAAGACGTGCTGGCTCAGATCGGCTCTGACATTGAAATGTTGGATGTTCAGGTACTACCGCAGAGTGCACGTCCCGGCGATCTGCTTTCCATCAAAGTGTTATGGCAGGCGCGCAGCGATATAGAGGAAGATTTGACGACCTTGATCCACCTGGGACAGCCCGATGCGGCGCCGCTGGCAACGGGAGATAAGCCCCCTCTCGATGGCTATTACCCGACCCGAGTATGGGAGAATGGAGAACAGATCGACGATCATTACCAGCTGCTGCTGCCGGAAGATCTGTCTCCGGGCCGCTATCCCTTGTGGATTGGTATGTATAACCCGCAGACCATGGTCCGCCTACCGGTTTTAATAGAAGGTGAAGAACAGCCCTTTGACGTATATCTGGCCGGGTGGATTGATGTTGAGTAACGCTTCACGGGCATAATCCCAGACAATATTCATGGACGAGAAGGCAAAACAATTTCTAAATTGGCTGCTCTTTGCCGCGTTTTGCGCCATGGCTACGCTACTCCTCTATGGCGCGGCTTTGGAACTGCCGTTTTTCTTTGATGATTTTGTCCATTATCCATTTGTGGAAAACAACAACCTGTTCCGTATTTGGTTGAGCACGAATGATTTGGCCTATTATCGACCCCTGAACTTTACTATCTGGCGAATTACCTACAAGCTGTTTCAAGGCCATAATCCCTTTGTGGACCATGGAATCAACCTGTTCCTGTTCGCAGTAAACGGATTCCTGGTTGGCTGGTTGGCAAGCCGCTTGTGGAGCTTGCGTGGGGACCGCTTTCCCGTGGTAGCGCGAAATGAATTTGATGATGACGTATGGCGAATCTATCTAAGCGCCACGCTTTTTTTACTCTTCCCCTTCAGTTACCAGGCTGTACCCTGGGTCGGTTCGTTGAGCCATATATTGGTCACCACACTCATCCTCCTTGCTCTCCTCTGTTATGTACAGATGCGCCGTACGAGGATGAGGTTATGGGGAATGGCCAGCCTCTTTTTCACGTTTTTAGCCCCTTTTGCTCATGAAAATGGCGTATTAGTCATGCCTTTTGTGGTCCTGGTTGATCTAACTAACCCGGGTTTATCTCACCGTTGGCGGCAGGCGGCGCGCACGGCCGTAATATGGACGCTGCCGCTGTTGGTTTATATACCCATCTGGCTCTCTTTACCCCGGCTGGATAACGGCGGCCTGTTTGGGAGTCTTGAAGGCATGCTGCAAAATTCAGCTTACTTTTTGCAGGGAGCTACTTATCCGTTTAGCGGCATAGGCGGTTGGCTGCATTATATCAGAGGCGTGGGGGACATGACGGCCGTAGCTTTGTTGGGCGGCTTAGGTGTGTCTATCGCTGTTCTCGTTCAATTAACGCATCGCCCAAATTTGCGTTCCTTGTTTCCCTGGTTTTGGATACTACTGGCCTCGTTGCCGGCGATTCTATTCCTGGTCTTCGATTACGTAATCAATGGGCCGCGTTTGCTCATGGTAGCCAGCGTGGGTATAGCCTG
>Ga0316583_10000509_pt1 | contig 11661 bp, 5 predicted proteins | sample J_170502JBrBrA_D_FD_204513 | JGI IMG/M metagenome (GOLD analysis project Ga0316583, IMG submission 204513) | Rhizosphere microbial communities from salt marsh grasses in Alabama, United States - J_170502JBrBrA | ecosystem: Host-associated > Plants > Roots > Rhizosphere | place: USA: Alabama... | reverse complement strand
GAGTTGGCCCAGGACTTGCGCCAGCTTCGTCTGGTAGCCGGATCCTATCCAGACTGGCCGGAAGTAATGTTACGGCGGCTCGGCCGTTTCTATCTGCTGACCCAAGGCTTTGCCCGCTACGACGCCCTGCCACCTGAATCGCAGGCCGATCTACGCGGGGCGGCCGGCTGGTTTGAAGATCCGGCCCACCCCGGCGAAGAGTTGTTACAGGATAAATGGCTGGTCTTGGGAAGCATGCACACGCTGCAAGGTGCAAGAAATCTGCGCCGCACGTGGCTCTACGGCCTCAATCACCGTCGTTTTGCCTTTGTGAGCCAGCAATCGCAAAAAGAAATCTTCAAGCCGCTTCATTTGAGCGGCACCGCGTTGGAAGCAAGCCTGCGCTTCGCACCGGGAGGTTGGCCGCAGCGCGCAACGATCGTCGAGTTAGAGCGCATCTCGGCCAATAACAGTGCGGTTACCGGCTACAGCTCGCTGCAAGAGGCGCGGGCGGCCTTTGGCAAAGCCTTGAGCGTCAATCCCTGGCTGAGGCGATTCCCCCTGATTCTGAGCCGTGCGCTGCCTGAGCCGGACGGCGATCGCTGGATTCTCCGCGATCGCAAAGGGTACATCATGCCTTTGCCGAAGGCTTTTATGTACGGCTGGCATTTACAGGCCATGGGCGATACAACCGAAAACGCACTTTTTGGCGAGTGGGACGGCAGTCAGTTTTTACCTCTGTCCGTCTATCACAAAGACGCCTGGCTGACCCTGCGTGTCTTGAGAGGCTTGAAATGAAGCGACGAACTGCACCGCCGGCCTGGTCAGAATTGGAACATACCGCTCTTTTAGGCACCCGGCGCGCAGCGCTGCAAATGCCCGCCGTAGCCCCTGCCTTGGATGCTCTGCTGGCCGAAATTCAAGGCGGCGATCAGGAACATATTTTGCTCGGCACCGCGGGTACGCTCGATCTGTATGAGCAGATCGGCCGTTTGCCGGCGCGTGTCCGGCCTGACCGCTGGGCCGGCGCTCCTCAGGAAGACCTGCCGGCCTGCCCGCCGCAGGTGGCCGCGTTCATCACCCAGATGTTCGAAGGCGGCCTGCACAGCTTAATGCCTGAATTCCTTGGTGAACTACGAAAAGCAAATCTACGCCTTCCGGAAACGCTGCTGCCCAATCTGCTGGCATATGGCGCTAAACGGTCGAATATGCGCCCGCTGGTCCTGCCCCTGCTGGGCAATCGGGGGCGCTGGTTGGCCGCCCAACATGATAAATGGGGTTACGCGGCCGTCGATGCCAACAGCTGGCCAAGCATTCGTGCCGCCTGGGAAAAGGCGACGCAGGCCCAGCGTCCGGCCCTGGTCGCTCAACTACGCGTTGAAAATCCGGGCCAGGGGCGCGCGCTGGTGGAAAGTACCTGGCGCGCTGAAAACGATCAGGTGCGCCTGCTGCTGATCAAGGAATTAGAAACGGGCTTATCAATGGCCGATGAGCCGCTGCTGGAAACAGCGCTCGACGATCGCAGCCGCATGGTCCGGCGGCGCGCCGCGCAAATGTTAGCCCAACTGCCTCCTTCGCGCCTCTGCCGGCGGATGATCGATTACGTGCCCCTTTACCTGGCCTGGACGCCGGGGCAAACCCGTCAGATCGCGATCAGCCTGCCCGATGTGACCCCGGAGATGCGCCGCAACGGCATCGTTGGCACGAACAGCAGCGTCATCGCGCGTGTGCGCAGCGAGGAGATCATCCAGCTTATCAGCGGCGTCCCTCTAGACTATTGGGCTGAAAATTGGACGGCCGATCCGCGAACAATCGTCCGCGCCATTTCCACCACAGCCTGGCCGCGAACCTTGACCTCCGGCTTTTCGGCGGCCGCGGTACGCCAGAAGGATTCCCAGTGGGCCAGAGCCATAATCGACGAGTTGGGCCTCACGGTGGTGACCAAGAAATTGATACCAGTCCTGGAGGAACGCGATTTAAAAGCCTTCACGCTGCGCGCCTTAAACGATGCCGCCGGCCTGGAGTTAAGCAGAGAGAGCGACCTGCTGACCATCCTTCGCAGCTGGCCCGGTTCCTGGGACCGGGAGCTGGCCGCGCAAATTCTGGTCGTTTTTGCCAGACATTTCCGGGCGACGGCCGATCTGAAAATGCCGCACCATCTCGCCCGCGATGCCTTTCTGCAATTGGGCCGCAAAGCCAATCCCGCGCTCTATGAAACGGCCGTGCACGAGCTGGCCGAACCGCAAAAACTCGGTCCCTGGCACAAACCTGCCATTGAGTTTCTCCGCACCCTGCGCTTCCGGCGAGATATGTTGGCGGCTCTACAACGAATACCTCCAAGGTCTATGACTTGAAGGTTGGAGTAATAAGTATTAGAAGACCCTGGAGGTTTAAATCGAATGAACAGCGAAATACTCCGCGCGCACGCCGAGGAAGCGTATGCTGAAGAACTATATGAATTAGAGCAGGCGGACAGCCGCCCACGCCCGGCCAACTGGCGGCTTTCACCCTGGGCGGTTGCCACTTATATCCTGGGCGGTACCCTGGACAACGGCTTTGAGGTCAATCCCAAGTATATCGGCAACGGCCGTTTGATTGAGATCGCCATCGCCACCCTGACCACCGACCGCGCCCTGCTGCTGATGGGCATTCCGGGCACGGGCAAAACCTGGGTCGCCGAACATCTCGCCGCGGCCATCTCCGGCGACTCCACCCTCCTAGTACAGGGTACCGCGGGTACCAGCGAGGAGGCGATTCGTTACGGCTGGAATTACGCCAGTCTGATCGCCCACGGTCCGACGGCCGAAGCCCTGGTGCCCAGCCCAATCATGATCGCCATGCGCGACGGCAAGCAGGCGCGCGTGGAAGAAATGACACGCATCCCCGCCGATGTGCAGGATGCCCTGATCACCATCCTCTCCGAAAAAGTGCTGCCTATTCCCGAATTAAACCAGGAAGTTCAGGCGGCGAAGGGCTTTAACGTCATCGCCACGGCCAACGATCGCGATAAGGGCGTCAACGATCTTTCCAGCGCCCTGCGCCGCCGCTTCAACACCGTTGTCCTGCCCCTGCCGGCGACGGCCGAAGAAGAAGTGACGATCGTGCAAAAACGCGTTTCGGAATTAGGTCAGACCTTACAGCTGCCGGCCGAACCCCCTGCGCTGGAGGAGATCCGGCGCGTGGTGACTATCTTCCGCGAGCTGCGCGGCGGCGTAACGGCCGACGGCAAAGCCAAGCTCAAGTCTCCCAGCAGTACTCTCAGTACGGCCGAAGCGATCTCGGTCATGAACAGCGGCCTGGCCCTAGCCGCCCACTTCGGCGACGGCACCGTGCGCGCCCACGATCTGGCCGCCGGTCTCGTCGGCGCGGTGGTCAAAGACCCCCTGCATGACGCCGTCATCTGGCGCGAATACCTCGATACCGTGGTTCAGGAGCGCGAAGCGTGGGAAGACCTCTACCGCGCCTGCCGCGAACTTGTCTAATGAATAACCACCACATCTTCGGCATCCGCCATCATGGACCGGGGTCAGCCCTGGCCCTGCGGCAGGCACTGGAAGAATTAGACCCGGATATCCTCCTCGTCGAAGGACCGCCGGATGGCAATGCGATCTTGCATTGGCTCAACCACCCGCAGATGATCCTGCCCACGGCCGTTCTCATCTACCGTCCCGACCGCCCGCAAAGCGCAGCCTACTATCCCTACACGAAGTTCTCGCCGGAAACGCAGGCGATTCGCTTCGCCCTGGAACGAAATCGCCCCGTGCGCTTTGCCGATCTGCCGCAAAAATATTTAATGGCCGCTCAAACACGGCCGTCTCTGCCCGGCCAGGAATTGTTTCAAACTCTGGCCGAGGCTACCGGCTATCGCTCCTATGAAGAATGGTGGAACCTGGCCATTGAGCAACGGCGCGACAGCACGGCCGTTTTCGAAGCCGTCATGGAACTGATGGCCGCACTGCGCCAGGAATCCCCGCCCGAAGAAAATCAAGAAGCGGACGGACTGCTCTGGGCTGCGCGGCGCGAGGCCAGTATGCGTCAGGCCATCCGCGAAGCCATCGCCGAAGGCTACAGGCGCGTGGCCTTTGTCTGCGGCGCCTGGCACGCCCCCGCCCTGCGCAATTTGTCCACGATCCAGGAAGACCGGGAACTGCTTAACGACCTACCTGAAGTTGAAGTAGAAGCGACCTGGGTGCCCTGGACTTACGGCCGTCTGGCAATGCACAGCGGTTACGGCGCGGGCATTCTTTCCCCCGGCTGGTACGACCATCTCTGGACCCGCGGGCTGGCCGGCGACTCCGTGCGCGATACGGCCGCCGGCTGGTTAGCGCAAGTTTCCGCCCTGCTGCGCGATCAGGGTTTCAGCGCCTCGCCAGCCAATGTCATCGAAGCGCTGCGCCTGGCCGAAGCACTGGCCGCTCTACGCGGACTGCCCTTCCCCGGCCTGCCCGAGCTCAACGAAGCGGTCATTGCCGTGCTTTGCGGCGGAGACCAGACGCAAATGGACCTCATCCGGCGTAAATTGATCGTCGGCGAGCGCATGGGTATGGTGCCCCCCGACACGCCGATGGTGCCCCTGGCGTGCGATCTGCTGCGTTTGCAAAAAGAGCTGGAACTGTTTCCCGAACCCGAGCCGCTGCCCTTAAAACTGGATCTGCGCCAGGAAGTGGACCTGGCGCGCAGCCATTTACTGCACCGCCTGCGCCTGCTGGGAATCCCCTGGGGAGAGCCCGGCCGGATGCGCGGGCAAACGAATATGGCCATTGAGAACTGGACCTTGCAGTGGCAGCCTGATTTTCCCGTGCGCATCATTGAGGCCAGTTTATGGGGCAATACCGTGGCCGAAGCGGCGACCGCCTGGGTCGATGACGCCGCCGACCGCACGCGCAAGCTGGTCGAGCTGACCGGTCTACTAGACCGCGTGATTCTCGCCGATTTACCCCAGGCGGTTGCGGCCATCGTCGCCCGAATTGAAGATGAATCGGCCGTCAGCAGCGATATCCCGCACATGATGGCCGCTCTCCCACCGCTGGCGCGCGTGCTGCGCTACGGCTCGGCGCGTCAAATCGACCAGCAAACCCTACAAAAAATCGTGGACAGCCTGCTCACGCGCATTTGCATCGGCCTGCCCAGCACCTGCGCGGCGATGGACGACGAACCGGCGCAGAAAATGGCCGACCAGTTGAGCTCGGTCACGGCCGTTGTGCACACGCTGCGCGACCCTGAACAGGCGTCTCAATGGCATGATGCGCTGTTGGCCACCTTGAAGCAAAGCAGCCTGCACGGCATCCTGGACGGCCGTATCAGCCGCATCTTGCTCGATGACGACGCCCTGACCGCTGAAGCAGCCGCCCGGCGTATGGAAGGCGCTCTGCGGCGCAGCAGTTCCGCCGCGCTATCACCAGACCAGGCGGCGCAGTCGGCGGCCTGGCTGGACGGTTTCCTGGCCGGCAGCGAACTGCTGCTGATCCACGATCGCCGCCTGTGGGCGCTTCTAGACGGCTTCATCAACGAACTGCCGGCCGATCGCTTCCTGCAAATCCTGCCTCTCCTGCGCCGCGTCTTCTCCGGCTATTCAGAAGCGGCGCGCCGCCAGCTGCAAGAACAGGCCCAGGCAGTTCAAGATTCCCCCTTACGCGAAATGCCCGTCTACGCCGGTTTCGACCACGAGCGCGCGGAAGCGGTGCTGCCGTTGATAAAGGAGATATTGGGCGAGTAAAGGAGTCAGTTTTTCAGTTGGTCAGTTGGTCAGTTTTTCATCGATCAAAAGATCTGACTTACTCCAAATTTAATAACGGACTGACGCACTGATGTACTGATGCACTGATGTACTGGAATACTTGTTTCCTCCCTCCCACCCTGCTAATCTTCCCCCCATGCTACTACTCGACCAACCTTTTGTATCCAATTTTCTGCGGCGGACGCTGGTTGAAAACGCGCTGCCGGTGATTAATACCACGGGAGCGGAGACGCAGCTGCTGGCTGAAGAAACGGCCGTCGACTGCTTTCGAGACAATCCCGCGCAGCTGCTGCAGAGCAACTCTGAAAACAGCTTCGATTGGATCGCTGAGAATCTGGCTTTCAGCGATTTGCCGCGCCAGGTTGCCCTGCTAAAGGACAAGGTGCGTTTCCGCGAGCAGTTGCAGCCGCTCTACCCCGATTTTCGCTTCCAGGCCGTGGCCGCGAACGAACTTGAGCGTGTGGACGTGGAAGCGCTGCCCTTACCTTTTATCATCAAACCCTCGGTCGGTTTTTTCAGCATCGGCGTGCACAAAGTCAACACGATCGCCGAGTGGCCGGATTTGCTGGACGCCATTCAACGTGAACTGGCCGGGGTAACCGCCGTTTTTCCGGAACAGGTATTGGATACGACCACCTTTATTATCGAAGCCTGTCTTGCCGGTGATGAATATGCCATTGACGCTTACTTCAACGATATAGGCAATCCCGTGATCCTAAACATCATGTACCATCCCTTCGGTTCGGCCGATGATGTCAGCGATCGCGCCTATATCACCTCCGCGAGCATTGTCAGCCGCAATCTGGAGCAGTTCACAGGGTTGCTACATGAAGTTGGCAGCCTTGCCGGCCTGCGCAATTTCCCGCTGCATGCCGAAGTGCGCGTTGATGACAACGGTCATATCGTGCCCATCGAATTCAATCCCTTGCGCTTCGGCGGCTGGTGCGCCGTGGACATGGCCCACTTCGCCTTCGCCATCAACCCTTACCTGATGTTTCTGCGCCCAGAAAAACCGGACTGGGAAAATATCCTGGCCGTCAAGGGAGAGGAAATAACCGGCCTGATCGTGCTCGACCGTTCCGGACCCCTGACCACAAAGCCGGTCACGCACTTCGACGAACGGCGCCTGCTGTCCCAGTTCTCCCACCCCCTAGACTGGCGCCCGATCGACTTCAACCGCTACCCCGTCTTCGGTTTCCTGTTCATGGAAACCCCCGGCGGCGACACGGCCGAAATCTTTAAAATTTTACGCTCGGATTTAACAGAGTTTGTGCGGTAGAAGTTTTTCAGTACGTCAGTTTTTCAGTGCATCAGTTTTTCAGTATGCCAGTTGCAAACCTTATCTAGCCTGACTAACTGACTCACTGATTAACTGATTAACTGAAATACTCACCAACCACCCTCACCCCCACCATCTCATCCCCATCGGCAGCCATCAGTTTCAGGCGCACGGCCGAACGGCAGAGATCGGCCGTTTCATGCCAGGAACCACCGCGGGCGACTCGATAGCTATTGCTGCCCCTGGCCTCCCAGCTTTGAGAATCTCCCGGGGCGTCTTCATAATTCTCATGCCAGGGATCGGCGCACCATTCCCAGAGATTGCCGTGCATCTCGTGCAGTCCGAAGGGATTAGGCGGGAAGGAGCCGACATCCAATAAAACGTGGCGGTATTCCCCCTCCGGAGCGTCGAGGTAGGGAAAAAGGCCATTATAATTCGCGAATTCGGTGGTAATCGTCGCGCCGCAGGAGAAAGCAGAATCCGAACCCGCGCGGCAGGCATACTCCCACTCCGCCTCCGAAGGCAGGCGAAACAGATGGCTCGTGATCGCCGTCAGCTTCCGGCAAAATTCCTGCGCTTCCAGCCAGGTCACGTCATGCACCGACTTCTGGGAACCGCTGAAGCGCAGCTTCTTCCCCGCACCCATGACCGCCGTCCACTGCGCTTGGGTCACCGGAAAACGGCCGATCAGGAACGGTCGTACTTTTACAATATGCCGCGGTTTTTCATCTTCATATCCTTCCCCGACCGGCGAACCCATCATAAACTCCCCGCCCGGCAAAGCAATCATGGTCAGCGGCTGTGCGGCCCCGATATCAAATAGAATTTCCTCCGCCTCATCGGCTTCCCGGCTGAGGATCACGCCGCTCTTATTAAGCGACACAAAGGTAAAACCAAATCGCCGAGTTTGCATCTTGCGCTCTACTCCCTTCCATCCATTTTGCTAATCCTTTATACTACAAATAGGCCAAAATCGCCTGGAAATGGTCCTCAAGCATGGAAAGAGAGCTAACCATGTCTGAGAAGGGTCCTGAACGCCTGACTACCTGACCTCCTATCATGAGCCTCGTGACCTAAATCACACAATAACATATAATAGTTTTGTTTCATGATTTAAATGTATCCGTGGCCCTGGTTTGCCGCCTGCCTAGTAAAGCACTTGTGTAAATTGCGTTTCAAATGAGTATGTCTGGAAAATCAGCAGCGAAGTCAATTGAAGAAGAAAATCTGGTGGGAGCGGAAAACAATCAGCAAGCGCTGCTTGCCGCGGCTGAGGAAGCGGGAGCGCGTGAAGATTATCAAACGGCCGCCGGCCTCTACGCCCAACTTTCCGCCGCGTTCGCGGAAAAAGTTGAGGAACGAGCGGCCGAACTGCAGCGGCGCAATTTCGAGCTGTCGATCATCAATTCAATCTCCGCCGGCCTGGCCGCGGAGAGCGATTTTCGGGCGATTGTCAACATCGTCGGTGACCGCCTGGCCGAAACATTCAATGCCGATACAACCTTTATCGCCCTATACAACCCAGTCCTGCAAATTATTGATTACCCATACTTTGAAGAACACGGCCATCATCACGAGGTCCAGGTGCCTTTCGGGCAGGGTTTCACTTCCTACATCATCGAAAGGGCGGCGCCGGTCTTTTTAAACAGCCGCGAAGACCAGACAAAATACAACGCGGTCATCATCCAATCGCCGGGTGAGGAAGAAGTTCTCAATGAATCGATCATTGGCGTGCCCATCTTCGCCGGGGAACGCGTCATCGGCGCCCTCAGTGTCCAACGCCATAAGAAATTCGCCTTCAAAGACAATGACCTGCGCCTGTTAACCACGCTGTCCTCAAATCTCGGCGTTGCCCTGGAAAACGCGCGCCTGTTCGATGAAACCCAGCACCTACTGGAAGAAACAGAAGCACGAAACAGCGAACTGGCGATAATCAACAGTGTCCAGGAAGGGCTGGCATCCAAGCTCGATCTACAAGAAATTATCGAGATCATCGGTGAAAAAATATCTGAAATCTACCATGGAGATTCTGTCACCCTTTACTCCTTTGATGCTCAGGAGAACCTGTCCTACGCCCTATATGCCAAGGAACTTGGCGAGCGCAAGACACTGCCTCCCATAACGCCCGGCCCCATCGGTCGCGCTGTTTTTGAGCGCGGCGAACCGGTGCTGGTGCGTACGGCGAATGAGTATACAGAAATGGGGGCTATCTCAATCGAGGGGACTGAGGATTCCCTCTCCGGCATGTACGTGCCCTTTCATATCGGCAAGGATAAGCTGGGAAATTTAAGCGTTGAAAGCTCAAAACGCGAAGGCGCTTATGATGAAACGGACCTGCGCTTGCTGACCACGCTGGCCAACAGCATGAGCGTCGCCCTGGAAAATGCGCGCCTCTTCGATGAGACGCAGCGTCTGCTCGAAGAAACCCAGAAACGCAATGCCGAACTGGCGATGATCAATGCTGTGCAAGAGGGTCTGGCAGCCGAGCTGAATTTGCAGGCGATTATCGAAGTCGTGGCCGAAAAGCTACGTGAGATCTATGCCAATGATGTCGTCGCCCTGGATACATATGATTCCGCACGCGACCTGATCGTACCTCGCTTCCTCTTTGAAAGCGGGCAGCGGTTGATGCTCGAACCCTATACCCCTGGAACCCTCAACCGCCACCTGATTAAGACGAAGAAGCCGCTGCTGATCAGGAATCAGGCTGATTTTGACGCCTTAGGCGCGGTGCCGATTGATGGGACCGCGCCGGTGAAATCGGGCATGTATGTGCCGCTGATGGCCGGCAACCGCTTTATCGGCCGTGTGACCATTGAAAGCCTGGAGCGGGATAATGCCTTCAGCGAACCCGATCTGCGCCTGCTGACTACCCTGGCTAATACAATGAGCGTGGTTCTTGAAAATGCGCGCCTTTTCGATGAAACACAAAAACTGCTGGCCCAGACTGAGCAGCGCGCTGCCGAACTAGCCGTGATTAACAGTGTGCAGGGCACATTGGCAACCCAACTGGATATCCAGGCGATTTACGAAGCAATCGGCGACCAGATTCAAGATATATTTGAAGCGGAGACGGTTACAATTTATACCGCCGACGTTGATACCCAGACGGCGACCTATGTCTATGCCAAAGAAAACGGCCGTCCCCTGACCCTGCAAACGGCGAATTTCGGGGCCGGCGCCCGCTATCTCGCGCGGGAGAAACGGCCGCTGCTCCTGCATAATGAAGAGGAAGTTGTTGAATGGTATCCCGATCTGGCCCATCGAAAGCTGCCGGGAGAACAAACCGAAACGCGATCCTGGTTACAGGTGCCGCTGATCGCCGGCGACAAGTTCATTGGCGGGATCAATTTAGAGGACGAGAAATCAAATACCTTCGACGAATCTGATGTCCGGCTGCTGACCACCCTGGCCAACAGCATGAGCGTCGCCCTCGAAAATGCGCGCCTCTTTACCCAAACCGAGGATCTCTTAGGAGAAACAGAGCAGCGAGCGGCGGAGCTCTCCCTGATCAACACCATCCAGATAGCTTTGGCGGCGGAACTGGAAATCGAAGCGATTCTAGACCTCGTCGGCGACAAAATCCTGGGCATTTTTGACGCGCAGACGGTGACCATCAACCGTTTCCATCACCAGGAAAACCTGAACGAATATATCTTCATCATCGAGGACGGGCAGAGACACGATTCAATCGTGCGCCCGATCAACAACTTCTATCAAAACTTTATTGACGCCGGCGAGCCGCTGATGATCAACTCCGGTCTCGATAAGCTAAGAGCGGCGGGCGATACCGAAACGGTGGCCGGAAAACCGACGCGCTCCGTTATCAACGCCCCCTTAAAACGCGGCGATTTGATTACCGGCTATGTCAGCGTGCAAAATATTGAGCATGAGGACGCCTTTGATGAAGGAGACCTGCGTCTGCTGACAACCCTGGCCGGCAGCCTGAGCGTAGCCTTGGAGAACGCGCGCCTGTTCGAAGAAACCCAGCGCTTGTTGGCGGAAACAGAGCAGCGCGCCGCCGAACTGGCCGTGATCAACAGCGTACAGAGCGGCCTGGCCACACAGCTCGATATGGAGGCCATGATCGATCTGGTCGGTGACAAACTGGTAGACATTTTCAATGCCCAGGTCGTGACCATCAACCGCCTCAATCACCGCGAGCACCGCAATGAGTATGCCTATATCTATGAAAACGGCAAACGGCATAGGATTGAACCGATTCCTTTCCTGCCTCTGATCGAAGAATTGATTCGCGATGGCCAACCGATGTTCCTGAACTCGGGGCTGGAAAAATTACGTCAACGAGGGGTAATCTCTACCGTCAGCGGGCGGCCGACGCAGTCTATGCTCATTGCTCCGCTGAAGAGAGGCGATCTCGTTATTGGCTACATCAGCATTCAAGACGTGGAAAGTGAGAATGTTTTTAGTGAGACAGACCTGCGGCTGCTGACCACCCTTGCCGGCAGCATGAGCGTCGCCCTGGAAAACGCGCGTCTGTTCGACGAAACACAAAGCCTGCTGGCGCAAACGGAACAGCGCAATGCCGAACTGGCTTTGATCAAGAGCGTTCAGGATGGCCTGGCCACCCAACTGGATACGCAGGGCATTTACGAACTAGTCGGCAACAAAATCGCCGAAATCTTCGATACCCAATCCGTTGCCA
>Ga0316583_10000508_pt1 | contig 11669 bp, 7 predicted proteins | sample J_170502JBrBrA_D_FD_204513 | JGI IMG/M metagenome (GOLD analysis project Ga0316583, IMG submission 204513) | Rhizosphere microbial communities from salt marsh grasses in Alabama, United States - J_170502JBrBrA | ecosystem: Host-associated > Plants > Roots > Rhizosphere | place: USA: Alabama... | reverse complement strand
GCTGCCGGCGAGGCGACGCAAGGCATCTTCCGGGCTCTCGGTCACGACGCCGTAGACCCGAAGAGGCTTGACTCGCCAGGCCGCAACCAACGCTTCACGCACGTTCTCGAACGCGGTTGTCGCGCCAGCCAGAGGATCTGGGAGGTCGGTCGGCCGAGCTCCTAGGACCGACGTGAGCGACGCGTAGAGCTCGTCCTGATGCGCCGCTGTCTCCTCCAATCGCATCGCCACCTCCGCGCGACGCGCTTCATCCACCTGCAGCAGTCGACCCAAGCTGTGCTGGGACAGGAAGGACGCGATGTCGCCCAGGTTCTCGTAACCGAAGAGACTCCGCATCAGAAGCACGGCACTCATGACTGCCAATCCCAACCTCAAGCCGGCGTCCTGCTCCGCACACACCAGCGGCAGCAGTTCCAGCGTCAGTGAGGAGGAAGCAGCGAAGAGCCGTTCGGCGATTGCGACACCCACCCTGCCGCCATAGCGGTCGAGCTCCGGCTCGTAGACCGTCTCCTCAGGGAGGAGCGAGTAGATTCCCCCCGCAGTGGGAAAGTCGAAGCCCACACAGGCGCCTTCGACCGCCGGGAGAACTGATGACCGGTTCCCGGGCCGCACGAGAAAACGCACGCGGAGGTGTGGACCTTCCCACCCGTATCGGACGAAGAACATCGCGGCCACGTGCCCTTCGGCGCGAAGCCGCGCTGTCACTGGTGCCACGAGCCCCGTCAGGACAGAGTCGCTCGTCAACCCGTAGAGATCGTCTGCCGGCGCAACCGACCCCCGGACATTCAAGTGGACGCTCATCCAGCGCCGGGACGTCTCAGGCATGGACCACCTCACTCGCCATTCGGCGCTCCGTACGCAGACTGGCCCGACTGTCGGTTCCGCGGTCCAGGTCGATCTGGATGATAGACTCCGACACCCAGTGCCGGTCCGGAGCGGTGGCGGCGAGGTCCGAGGAATCGGGAAGCCACTCTTCGAACACCAGGAACAAGTTGCCCCGGAGGGTCCCGTAGCGGCCCAGAAGTCGGACGAGCAGCGGAGATCGGAAGTCGAGATACTGCGGCTTGCGAAGGTCGCCCCACCAAGGCGGGGCCTTCCGGGCCTTGCCCTTCTCCCCGGCGCTTCGGGCATGGGCATTCTCGACATCCCCAGGTCGCTCATCGTCGATCCCGTCCTCAGAAAGAGCGCCGTCCGCCCCGTTCTCGGTGGCCCGCGCGGTAGCTTCTCTGACCTCGGCACCGGGGGAATAGACAACCCTGACATACACGACATCCGGAAGCGCGACGGCCGCCTGCCACCCTCGCACGCGTACGAAGAAGGAAGCGTCCGATTCATCCGGCTCCTGGGTGGGCAATCGGCCGGGCGGCAGGAACCAGGTCTCCCGGGCAAGGATGACGTGTCTCTCGTACGTGATCCGAGGCCGACGCAAGGTCCCCCCTTCCTGAGCCTCGTTGGGCGTCTCACCGGCTAGGAAGGGGCGACCAGGAAGAGGAACGGACGACGACGAGGGCGGTGAGAAGGAACGGAGGAGTTGATACAACGGTGGTCGGAGGAGCGGATTCATGAAGCCCAGATCGAGCGGCACCACGCGCTGGCCACTCACCTGGTCGAACAAGTCCAGCCGGTCGCCACTCTCGCTTGGTCCCACTGCAAGCCGGCTGATGTCGATTGCCTCGGCGCACCCCGCTCGATCTCCGTTGGGATAGACGATCTCCGCGCGCTGGATGGGCGGGCGAAGGTTGGCGTTGAATGCCTGGTCTCCCGCGATCTCCGCCAGCACAGTGTCGGCACCCGCCCCTACTTGCCCCAACGCCTCCAGGATCTCTGAAGGGAAGAGGTACAGAAACCGCGAAAAGAACTTGCCGAAGCCGAGCATCGAGAGTGCTCTGGGCACCAGCACCTGCCCGCCGGCAGGATCGCCCGGCCGGGGCACCCAATTCACGAAGATCGACGCCGACAGCGGGCCGTCATGTCGCTCCGGAAGCCCGGACAGGGCCGCCTCCAAGTCAGTACGATTCAGGGCGATCTCGCGGCTCTGTGGGTTCTCGGACCACTTTCGTGCGGTCGATTCGAGGAGGGCTCGGGAAGCCTCAGCGATGCGGTCGTCCAGACGGGGGCCTCGGCCCGACGCAGCGTGTGCCAAAGCTGCAGGTGCGCCGCCGTCGAGGTTCGGCCTCGCAGCGGCCTCGCCACCAGCCTCACTCCTCTCCTCCGTGCTCCCAGCTCGGTCCCGCTCGTGCTGGACGTGTGCCTCGTAGAAATCGAGGAGCGGTACGCGGTCGGCCGCGAAGTGAGCGTCGAAGAACCGCAAGAGCCCGGCTTGTCGCGCGCGGTCGCCGCCCAGGGGGATCAGTACCTCCACCAAATCGCGAAGGCCACGCAGAGCAGCCGAAAAGTGATCGGAGTCGACCCGGGCCCACCCCGCGGCGCTGGCGTCCTCGTACACACACGGCCCTTGGAGGGTGTGCTCCGCTCCGGCCCACGTGCTCAACGTGCGTCTGATGCCATCCTCGAGTCCCGTCACCACTTCGTCGCCCGACTTCACACCGTCCTCGCGTATGGCGGCGACCCCGGCATCCACTTCGCTCAACAGCGCCGTTGCCTCGGAGGCCCGGTCCCCGCGCATTGTCGCCGTGAGACGCCTGAGCCGCTTGGGCCACTCGGGGTCATTCGCGAGACCGGGCAGGTCCAGTTGGAGCAGCCCGATCTCGAACAGGCGATCGACATACGCTTCGGCCTCTTCTTGGCCCGCGTCGAGTTCCGGCATGGCCGTCAACGCCGAGGCGAGGGTCTCGACATTCCCGGCTCCGCACCTTCGGAGTTCCATGAGCACAACATCGACGGCCGCGTTGCGGGACACAGTCTGGAAGATCTCGGTCCGGTCGAAGGAGGACAGGAAGCGCAACGACCCCTGTTCCATCGTTAGCGTGGGGTTGAGCCGGACCGGCAGCTGCCTCCGCGCCTCCAATTCTCCGAGGAGGTGCCTCAGGGTCAGCTGCATGAGTCGCTTGTTCGCGCGGATGCAACTCCACTTTCGACCTGGATCCTCATCGAAGGTCAGCGGAGCGTCGGCTGGTTCAACCACGCCCGGAAGGACGGCGCAAAAGCGGCCGAAGGGAGTGGCCTTGGCAGCCGCGCGAGTCAGGTAGCGCAGCAGCCCCTTCTCAGCCTTCGTGTCCAACTCCGCAGCGGTGTTGGCCTTTCCTGGCCTCAGGTGCGCAGAGAGAGACCGACTGGACAGCCGCACTCCTGCCTGGAAGTCCGGATCGCGGAAACTGTCGCACATGAGGGTCCGGGCTTCCGCAATCTCGGCGTCGTAGGTGGCGCAGAATGCCTCTCGGCGCGCGGTCCAACGATCCAGTTCCTTGGCAAACCGGACGATCCGCTGGGCGAGCTCCATCGAGGGACATGCTGCCATGTCCCGCGAGCGTGGGCACCTGAGGTTGTGAAGGTCGCGGCGCAGCCGAAGGAGCTTTCTTCGAACGGCCTTTGACTGTCCGGGGATCACCTCGTGCAGGAGATCTGATAGCTTGGACGCATCAGAGACCAGGGCCGATCGGTCACGTAGAAGGGCGTCGGCTTCCTCAAGCGTCCGCGGAGCCCGTAACCGTGTGAGGTGCTCGATGGGCAGGCCGCCCACTCGTACGACACCGTACCGGAAGAGTCCTGGAACCCGAGTGTCCGTAGCTCCCTCGCCCCTGTGCACCTACTCCCCCCGTAAAGGCACATCGGCGCCGTCAATGATGCCGTCTAACCCACGCGGTTTAGACTACTGGAGCAGGTCCACGAAGCGAAATGACAGTCCTTCCGGAATCCGGGACAGTTCTTCCGGAATGTTGGTGATGTCCGGCAAGGGAGTCACCGATGGGACAGTTCCCTCACGCCGTCCGGCGACGCTCCATGGCGCGTCGCAGGACCTCGCCGGCACAGGCCGAGAGTTCCGTCACGAACCGGGCCACCCCAGCGGCATCGAGCGTCGAACTCATCGGCTGACCCAGGCATCGGACCCACATGCGGTCGTAGCTGCGCGGATGTACCCCAAGAAAACGCGCAGCGGCTTGCGCGGATCGGGTGTGTTGGCGCGCCTTGGCGATGGCGATCCAGTCCGCGACTCGCTTCGGCGAGCAGTGTGGAAAGTCCAACGGCCACGCCTCATAGAACGCTGAGGTCGATGCGGCCGCGATGCGGGGCAGGGACGCAACCTCCACGATTGGTTTCCGGGTCGGGTGGCACATCGCGCGAAGCGCAGCGGCGCACGGCCGGCCGAGCACCCGGGCACCGACGTACAACTGGTGGAGTACGCGCGCGATGTCGGGGCGCCTCAAGCGTGCCACGCGCTCTTCCAGCATTCGGTCAGCGTGGTCGATGGATACGATCGCCGCGCAACTCACCCGGGCTAGCGGCGCCAACCACTCCTCATCGAACCGAGTGAGACACACGATCGCTGCCGCAGGCATCGACACCGTTAGTGCCAGGAGCCATGCATAGATCTCTGGAGCCTCGTCAGGCGGTGGACAGACGACCACCCCGAGAAGCGTGCCCGCGACGATCTGCTCGAACTCAACCGGACGCGGTGTGAAGCGGGCGCCCGGCAAGGCAAGAGCACCACCTGCTTCGGCGCGCGTTTGAGCGAAGATCGGGACAACTGGACCCACGTCGAGCGACCTCCCGGCACCCCGTCACGACGGAGTGGGGCTGAACCGGAGACTCGAGGGGCACACGCAACATATGGTGGGATGCCAGGTGGAGAGCAAGGAACTCGTATCGGGAGTACCGAGGCATCCGGGGGGAGCGCGACGACGCCCGGCTCGCGTGGACCGGTCGGAGGGTCGTCGTCGGGACTGTTGCCACGCGGCAGAAGTCAGTTCGACGCGGGTGTCATCTCACTCGAACAGCCCTTACTCTGCGAACCCGGCAGATCGGGCTGCAATTCGCCGTGCTGAAGGGTGACGCAGCCTAGCGGCCTGGGGTGCGTGATCACCTCGTCCAACTCAGGCTGCCGAATCGCCCGATCGTCGGAGGCGTCGCCATTAATGGGCTCTCGTCCACCGGCTCCATACGGGTGGAGCCGATCACTTGCGTGTCAGAGCGTGATCCACCGTAGATCCCCGCCCGCGTCCGGTTGGAGGCCAATCGGCGGGACGAGGAGGCTGTCAGTGCCACTTCGAAGTGGCACCGCTACCCTTTACGTCGGTCAGGAATTCGCGGTCTCCGGAACGTACAACTCTCCGCCCGACTCCCGGAATTCCCGCGCCTTCTCTTGCATTCCGGCCGCCGCAAACTCCTGGATGTCCGCAGAAATTTTCATAGAACAAAAGCGAGGCCCGCACATGGAGCAGGTGCGATCGCGCCGGTTCACAAGCCACTTCCAGCCACGCGCCAGGCCCTCCTTTTGCGGGCTCTCGGCAGTCACCGTCCGCCATGACTGCTACGAAGGCAGCCCGCGTCGAGGCAGCGTTCCACAGAGTACCATTCCTGAGGCGAATTGGCGCCTTGGACAAGGTCGGCGGTCTTGGGCTTGGTCTTCCCGCCTGTGGGCGTCTCCCAGTCCAAACGCGCGCACTACGAACCCTCGCCCATGTCCGGCTCTATCTCATATCGCACGATGTAGTTCACTCCGAGGGGGTCAGCAACCACCCCCCAGACGTGGTCCCTTCCGGCCCAGAGGATGCGCAGGTTCCCGGAGGGCACCACCCAGCGCCACGGACGACCCTCCGTATCGATCAACCACCACGCTTGCCGCTGGTCCACAGGGTCGAACCGCATCAGCCAGACAGAGCCGTCCGCCCCCAACAGGAATCTGCGGACGGGCGGGAGCGAGGGCGGAACGAACAGTCTGTCCGCGACGTCTTTCTCGAACTGGGATTCGGTCTGGCCCCAACGTGCGATCTGCTGCGCGTCGTAGGCCTGACGGGCCATCGTCGCCGTCACGGACCTCACCCACTGCCGGGTTGGGCCGAGTGGCTGATATGGATAGGAGACGTGCAGGATGGTGTCGCCGCGCTCGTCGACTCGTGTGACTGAGAAGTGAGCGTTTGGCCCGGCACCACTTTTCGCGACACGCCTCCCCACCACCAACAGCATCCCATCCGCGTCGATGCCGGTGAGGGGCCGGTCGCCGAACGGCTGGCTCACGTAGGCGTAGTGCTGCGGGGGCTCCACCGGAACGACGAGCACATCGTACGGCTTGTAGTGCTGCACCCACATGGTGTCCAGAAGCGCGCCGGTAGAGTCCATGCTGACAAAGGGCACGCTCGAGAGCCGTCCGCTGGCGAGATCCACGGCTCGTCCAGAGCCCCGACCGAACCAACGCCCGTCCCGAAGGGGCCGCTCGGGGTGCGGCACAAGTGCCGCTGGGTTCGTCGGTGATGGGGCCACCGCTACGCGGGGCTCTGCGGAATGAAGGAACGTGCCGTCGGCACCGAAGTAGCTTGCCCGTTGCGCGGCCACGTCCATCACCCAGAGGGTATCTCCGAAGAAGCCCAGACCCGACGGCAAGAGGAACTCTCCCGGCCCTCTGCCACGCCGGCCGATGGTCCCCATGGCCTTCCCGTCGGGCGTCCATCGGTGCACCGCGGGCTCGTTTCGGTGGATGCTGAAGAGATCTCCGTTGGGTCCCTCCGTGACGGCCACGACCGTCCCGAACGCATACGCTGAGTCGCCGACGGAACCGATACGGACCGTGGGGCCTCGAAGATGGAACGTGGGGATCGAGTCTGAATCGCCGTGCCAAGTCTGGAGGCGAGGGGGCGTGCTGAACGCGAGTCCGAAACCGAACACGGGAATCATCAAGACGGCGGTCGCGGCGACTGTCATCGAGATCTCAACCCACTTCCGCCCCCTCCCGCCATGGGTGGATGTGGCATGGGCGAGGCAAGAGTGCGAAGACGTGCTCGGATGGAGTCCAGATCGCCCGATCCGCCCTGAACGAGCCGCGCTACGATGCCCGACATCGTTGCCGCCGCGACACTGCTGCCGGCACGGGGGCGTGTGCGTCCATCCGTCAGCAGAATCGGGACAGCGGAGCCCGCGGCCGTGCACTCGACGGGGCCGTCCGGATCAAAGGTGAAGTCCAGCAGGTCATGCTGACGACCTTCTCCCACTGAGAGCACCGGCTCCAGGTATGCCGGAACGGCGGGCACATGTTGGTTGTGGGCCGAAGCCACGACGATGATCCCATCGCGACGCGCCCGTTCACAGAGCTCGTACAGCGGCCTGATGGCATCCTCAAGCTGCGTTGCGAGACTGAGATTGATGACGTCCACCTCAAACTCGCACGCGACTGCAATACCCCGACACAGCGTCTGAACGGAAGTCTCCAGGCGTCTCGAGAACACCTTGATCGGGATGATGCGAGCCTGGGGCGCCACCTGGAGGACGCGCGCTCCGCAGAGAGTTCCGTGCCCAACGATGTCGACGGTGGAATCGCCCTCTGCCGCCAACACCGACCGTCCGGGTAGGACACGGGCGTCGGGTTTTTCGGAGCACCACCCGCTGTCCACCACAGCGACCGTCACGCCACGGCCCTGTAGCCTTCCGAGCTCCGTACGCGCGTCAGTGGACACGACCATGTCTACCGAGCTTCCTGCGAAGCCACTCGTCAACCAGACTGAGGCCCTTAGCGCGTGCGGTGACGATATCAGCCCTGGTTGGCAGGCCGGATCGGAGTGCGTCTGCCACCCGCGGCGAAGGACGCACGAGCGCGGCGATCACCTCGAAACGCCCTTGACTGCCTTCGCGGGTCGTGGGGCGCACAGCCACATGTTGCACCGTCGCGGTAGTGGGACCGTCCATGAGATCGGCAAGCGGATCGAGGGTGATTCTCACCGTGTCTCCAACCCGAATCCGACTGACGTCCGCGGCCGACACGAAGAGTCGCGCAACCCAGGACGAAAGCTCGGCGACATCCAGAAGAGCTTCGCCTGGGCTCAGCTGCCGCCCTATCATTGTCGCGAGATCTGGAGTCTGGACTACTCCACCGATGGGAGACCGGACAGTCGATTCCCTGATCTGCCGCTCCAGGTCGCGGCTCCTCGCCTCCAGCTGGAGGATCTTCTCCACAGTCTGGAGACTATCGAGGCTCTCGGCGTCGAGACTCCGCTGCTGAAGATCAAGGGACTCCATTCGATTCCGGACGCGCATGACTCCGTTCACCGCGGCATCCATGCCGACGTTCGTTCCCGGAACATAGTTCGCGAGGACCGAATCCACGTCCACGATGCGCCCGAGGAACAACAGCGACTGCTGGCTTAGACGACCGCGCGCGTCGACCAGGTCCAACCGAGCCGTGTGCCGATCAAGGGCCGTCTTTCTGCGATCCACCACACGACTCGCCTCGTCACGGCGCTGCTGCAAGCGGAGGCCAGCGATCTGGTGGTGGAGATCCGCCAGCTGGCTCCGAAGAGACCGATCGTCCAACCGGGCAAGTACCTGACCAGACAAAACCGTATCGCCGGCATTCACCACGATGTCCGAAATCCGACCCGCCAGAGTGGACCGTACGGTGCGGATGGTCACGGGCTCTACGAATCCAGCGGCGGAAACGGTGGTCGCCACTGGTAGGGCCAGCAGCCTGTACCCGAGCCACGACAGGAGTGCGACGATCAAGACGGAGAGGCCGGCCAACCACCTGGTCCAGGTGCGTCGCCTCGACGCGCCCAACGGCTCCAGCGGGATGATCCGTGGCTCATAGTTGCGTTCGAAGTCGTGGGCGGAGGCCGTCATGAGTGCGGATACTCCCCCGAACAGACACTCCCCTGTCCGTGGATGCTCATCTCACCACGAAGGCTCGATTCGTCTCCACAGCCTCCTGCCCGGGCCACGATGTCTTCACCACGAGTGTGTAGTCGCCCGGATCCACTTCCGACAGGTCCAGCGCGAGCGCACGCCGAAACACAGGCCCCGGTGACGTCTCCGTCCAGCGCGGCCGGCCACTCCTGTCCCTGCCCAGGCCCGGCACCAAGTCCTTGAGCTGACTCAGCAGTCCGCCACCTTCTCGCTGGATCTCCAACTCCACACTCACTGGCACGCCCTTCCGAGCTCCGTACGTCTCCCAGTAGATCCCGAGCTGGTCGCCCTTCGCTACCGTCGTGTCCCCAAGCATCATCCCGGCCGCGATCCGGAGGGAGTCCGGCAGGTCCAATCCCACGGGACTGTAGAGAAGCACATCCGAGACGCCCGGGCCCTGGACCTGGAGCGGCTCCAACATCACCCGGCGACGGCCGATGCCGTCCTCGCTGAGCACCTCGAAACTCGTCACCCAGCGCTTCGCTGTTGCTCGCCCGAGGAACACGGCTCGCCCATCCGTCAACGCGGAGGAGAGCCTGAGGGGGAAGCTGTTGGGCGCGTCGCTCAGGATCAGGTGAGCCGTGGGCGCGGCAGCGTCCGCCATGGGCGTGCCCGACACCGTCCCGGCGACCGCCACCACCATGGAATCGCCGTGGCGGAATCGCGCGACCTGAGCGGGCACCTCGTAGAAGGCAGTCGTCGGTGGCGTGTACCCCTCCTCGTGGATGCTGCCACTCAGGTGCCACACGGGGTGCGAAAGACCGGCACCCTGAAAGTCAGGGATGAAGTGATAGCGCGCGGCCTTCCGGCTGGTCCAGACGTCTAGGAGGTGGTGATGCGCCCCACCGTACGTCCGGTCCTTGCGCCACGAGTCGTACTGGCCGCGTGGAAGGATGCCGGCCGATTCCCACTCCCGCATCCAATCTTGATAGCCACGGTTAGCCGAGTCAGCAACGCTGTGGAAGCGACGGTAGATCATCCGCGCGATCTGTTCCGTCCATCGTTCGTTGCCCGGCGACGCGAACGATGGATCCGCCAGCCACCAAATGGAGTCCGAGACGCTGATCCGCTGATCGCACGGGAGTCCCTGCAGGGATTCGCGCATCGTCTGCGGCATCGACCAGGCTGCGTCCAGAAACGTACAGCGGGCATCGGTCGGCGCCGCCGCCAGGGCACTCTGGAACTCGCGCTCCGCCTGAGGCAGCCTACCCACCGCATTGAATACATAGCCCTGAAGCATCGAGCACCACCATGCCGCCGCCGTGCATCCGGTGGCGACCTTGAAGGCGTCCAGTTGCCGGCCGGAAACGACCATCAAGAAGATCGCAAACCCGTCGACGAAGGCGGCCTCCGGATGTTCAAGCGCCTTCCTGAACACGAAGTTCGGAAGCGCATCGAGAAAGACGCACGTATTGTCGACCTCTCGGCACGGGTAGGGAACCGGTCCGCCGATACACCGCTCCCCTAGATCTGCATCGCAAGTCGCCCCCTCCGGGATGGGTCCTCGAGCGTGCAGGCTGATCTTGACCCTCTGCTGATAATACCTCTCGGCTTCTCTGGTCACCTCTCTTGTGACCTGCAAGGTGTCCGCAAGTCGTCTCGGATGGCCCGCTGGAGTCGCCGCGAGCATGATCAGAAGTCTCAACAGGGTCATTCGCGGGTCCTCCTCTCGACTCCTCGTCCGACAGCAACGGGGTCTATTGCCGTCGTCTGTCGCACGCCTGTCAAGTCGCCGTCGATCACCACTCTGCCGGCACGCATCTTGATCACGCGATCCACGTGCCTGATCGTTGATGGCCGGTGGCTCACGATAACCACAGTGCGTCCCTGCAGATAAGAAAGCAACTCGGGCATCAGGAGATCTTCCGTGTCCGTGTCGAGGTTGGACGTGACCTCATCCAGAAGCGCGACCGGCGCGTCCCTCATGAGCGCCCGGGCGAGGGAGAGTCGTTGCTGCTGTCCTCCGGATAGCGTCGCTCCCCACTCCGCGACATGGGTGTCAACGCCTTCGGGTAGTGATCGTATCAACTCCTCCAACTGACATACCCGAAGCACCTCCGCCAAAGTGGCGTCGCCATGCGTCGGGCAGCCGAATTCGATGTTCTCGCGGAGGGTTCCGCGCAACAGTTCGGGCACCTGCCATGCCACCGCCACGGCCGCCCGGATCGCAGACAGCGAGGCGGTTCTGCGGGTATGCTGACCATATCGGATCTCGCCGGCATCCGGGGTGTCCAGCCCGGCAATCAGCCTGAGCAAGGTGGACTTCCCCGACCCACTGGGACCGCTGATGCCGGTGACGCTTCCGGGGGGAAGATCAACCTTCGGTATAGTCAACGTGAATGACCCTCCGGGATACCGAAAGCGAACATCCCGGAGATGGATGGACCCGTCGAACCGGAGGGGGTGCGGTCCAGAGTGCTGGTCGAACAGGGCGGCCGGGTCGGCTTCGACGGGTTGATCGAGCAACTCGAAGATCCGGTCGAGCGTCACGGCGGTCTGCTGGAACCGACTGATGGTGGAGGCGAACTGTGCAAGAGGGGCCTGGATGAGGCCGAGGTAGGCGCTGAATGCCAAGAGCGAGCCGAGCGTCAGGTTCCCCGCAATGACCAGAGACCAACCGAAGTACGTGTACGCGGCCGTCCCCATGATCCGCACGACGGCCGAGAGCATGCCAAGAAGCGTCGTGAGTCGCGCCGCTCCGACCACCTCGTCTCGGGCGCTTGCCGCGGCGCGTGTGGTCCGTGCCAGGGTGAAGCGCTCCATTCCCTTGAGGGTTCGGATGTGACTGAGGGTTTCGACGTTCAATGCCTGCAGCTCGGCTCTCGATTCGGCCACAGACTTCCATCGCCTGCGGAGCGCTCGTGCGACGAGGACGCTCAGCG
>Ga0316583_10000507_pt1 | contig 11677 bp, 9 predicted proteins | sample J_170502JBrBrA_D_FD_204513 | JGI IMG/M metagenome (GOLD analysis project Ga0316583, IMG submission 204513) | Rhizosphere microbial communities from salt marsh grasses in Alabama, United States - J_170502JBrBrA | ecosystem: Host-associated > Plants > Roots > Rhizosphere | place: USA: Alabama... | reverse complement strand
GGCAAATACGCTGCAGCAGTTCTGATTGTTCCTCAACCTGGCCAAGCAAGACTATCACGCCCTCGCCAGCTTCATGAATGTATTTCATGGCACTTTCCAGTGGCCAGCCAGTATCACCCCGCCTCACACCCAGCACATCTGACAGGTAATGCGGCATATGTACCCGCACCAGTGTGGGCTGATCACGCTTGATCTGTCCCTTGACCAGTGCAAAGTGTATACCGTCGTCGTGTCGATCACGATAGGTCACCAGGTGAAATTTGCCAATCTCGTTTTGTAATTCACACTCCGCTAGCCGCTCAACGCTGCGTTCGTTCTCTAGTCGATAACGGATGAGATCAGCAATAGTGCCGATTTTGAGATCAAATTCCTCGGCAAACTTTTCCAGGTCGGGACGACGCGCCATGGAGCCGTCTTCTTTAAGAATTTCCACAATCACCGCCGCCGGTTCCAGGCCCGCCAGTCTGGCCAGATCACAACCGGCTTCGGTATGGCCGGCACGAATTAACACGCCACCGGGTTGCGCCATAATCGGAAACACATGACCGGGCTGCACCAGGTCTTCCGGCCTGGCATCCGGTGCCACTGCCGCCTGGATGGTAACGGCGCGGTCTGCCGCTGAGATACCGGTGGTTACTCCATTGGCCGCCTCGATCGATACGGTAAAATTGGTGGAATAGGCTGCCTTATTATTGTTAACCATCTGTGAGAGGCGCAGTTGTTCGCAGCGTTTTTGACTTAGTGTGAGACAAATCAGGCCACGACCATTTCGCGCCATGAAGTTGATATCTTCAGGGCGCACCATGCTGGCAGCCATAATCAGATCGCCCTCGTTTTCACGATCCTCATCATCCATGAGGATAACCATCTTGCCCTCACGGATGTCGCTAATGATTTCTTCGATACTATTCAGGTTCATACTTTCTTTCGTTTACCTAATTATTTAAGGAAGCCGCGTTCTGCCAGTAAGGCCATGGTGACCCCAGACTTCTCATCTGCCGCCCTGTCACCTAATAATAATCTTTCGAGATAACGGGCAATTATATCAACTTCCAGGTTGACACGCTGCCCTGCTTTATATTCCCCCATAGTCGTTACGCTGAGCGTATGTGGGACAATATTGAGTTCAAATTCACTGCCCGAAACCGCATTCACGGTCAGGCTGATACCGTCTACGCATATTGACCCTTTTTCGGCAATGTATTTAGCCAGGTTGTCCGGCGCACGAATAACAAAACGCTCGGAACGTCCATCCGACCATCGACGCACCACTTCACCTACCCCATCAACGTGGCCACTCACCAGATGACCACCCAGGTGGGTAGTCGGAGTTAATGCCATTTCCAGGTTGACGCTCGAACCCGGTTTAACATTTCCCAGGGTAGTACGCGACAGTGTTTCACCAGAGACATCTGCTGTGAAACTGCTGTCCGTTAATTCGATGGCCGTCAGACACACACCATTAACAGCAATACTGTCACCCAGACCCGCATCTCTCAGATCTAGCGAAGCAACATTAATAGTCAGACGCGCATCACCACTGCGCATTTCACATGACTGAATATTGCCCACTGACTGAATAATCCCGGTAAACATATTAATTTTCTTTCAATGTATTCTCATTAATTAAGCTGGATGCTATCAAACCAGTTGTGGCCTGGCTGTTATCCGCCAGTCCTTACCAATGGCACGTACATCACTGATGCTCAGCGATACACGGTCCTTCATTTGCGACAGACCAGGTAAAGCAAACAAACTCCGTGCATTATCACCCATCAACAGGGGTGCCATGTAAATCACTATTTCATCCACCCGGCCTGCCTGTAACAATGCACCATTAAGTGTCGCACCTGCTTCAATCATTACTTCATTAACCTGCTCTTCAACCAGATAGTCCATTAATGCATCAATAGAGACTTTCCCGTTGTCCTCAGGCAGCTGTACAACTTCCGCACCAGCCTTTATAAGTTCATCTACCTTTTTCTTGTCCTGTTGTGTGGTGCAGACGATGGTTCGTCCCGTCAAGGAAAGCATTCGCGCATTCAGCGGCATTCTTAAATGGGTATCCAGTACCACACGCATAGGTTGATTAACTTCCACATCATCCAGGCGTACGTTCATTGATGGATTGTCCGCTAATACTGTCTCGATGCCAGTGATAATCGCTGAACTCCGCGCACGCAGCCGATGGACATCTTCACGAGCAGATTCACCGGTTATCCACTGACTTTCACCTGATGCCATTGCCGTACGGCCATCAAGACTCATGGCCAGTTTGCAGCGGATAAATGGCTTGCCTTCTTTCATGCGTTGAATAAACCCCGGATTTAGTGCTTGTGCCTGTGCAGGCATCACGCCAGTTTCCACCTCAATCCCGGCGTCACGCAATTGGGTAATTCCTTTCCCTGCCACCTCCGGATTGGGATCCTCCATGGCCACAACAACACGAGAGATACCAGCACTAATCAGGGCATCACTGCAAGGTGGCGTCCGGCCATGATGACAACAGGGTTCTAACGAGATATAGGCCGTTGCATCTTTAGCATCTTTACTGGCCGTAGTAAGCGCCATTATCTCTGCATGAGGCTCTCCGGCGCGCTCATGCCAACCCTCACCTACAATCTTATTCTGGTTAACCAGTACACAGCCGACCCGCGGGTTCGGGTCAGTGGTAAATAATCCACGCTCTGCCAGACGAATAGCACGTGCCATATAGCGATAATCGTCAGCTTGAGCCATTTTCATCATCCAGCAACGTCATTTGTTTGCGTCTTTGCTCAGCAGTTGGCGCCTTTTCCAGACGGTCTATTTCTTCCCGGAAAGCATTAACATCCTCAAAACTTCGGTAAACCGACGCAAAACGGACATAGGCGACATGATCCAGGTCACGAAGTTCATCCATGACCCAATGCCCTAAAGTCATGGAAGGCACTTCGCGGTCACCAGTGGAACGCAATTGCTTTTTAATCCGCTCAACGGCAGATTCGATATCTTCCGATTTGACGGGACGTTTCTCTAACGCACGGATAATACCGGCACGCAACTTTTCTTCATTAAAGGGTTCACGTCGCCCATCATTCTTGACCAGCTTGGGCATAACCAGTTCCGCCGATTCGAAAGTGGTAAACCGCTCACTGCAAGTCAGACACTCTCGTCGACGCCGTACTTCATAACCTTCATTCGTCAGGCGCGAATCGATTACCTTGGTATCTTCAGCATCACAAAATGGACAGCGCATATTTATGGACCAGATGAAAAGTGCCAACTGAAAAGCGATAAATTAGCAGAAAAGAAATTTTTTTATTCTCCCTGCTATGTCTCGCCTTACTTCAGCTATTCATAGACCGCCTTACTCATATACTGGCAGTCTTTTACAGATTTCCAGTACCTGTTGTTTTACCCGCTCAATGGTCTCGGTGGAGTTGATATTATCCAGTACATCACAAATCCAGTTAGCCAGCTGGCGGGCATCCTTTTCATCAAATCCGCGTGTGGTCATGGCAGGTGTACCAATGCGGATACCACTGGTCACAAACGGTGACTGCGGATCGTTAGGCACACTGTTCTTGTTGACGGTGATATTGGCAGCGCCCAGCGCCGCATCGGCATCTTTGCCGGTAATACCCTTGTCGATCAGGTCTACCAGAAACAGGTGATTGTCCGTTCCCCCGGAGACAATCTTGTAGCCACGTTCCTGCATCACTTCCGCCATGGCACGGGCATTGATGACTACCTGTTGCTGGTAGGTCTTGAACTCATCCTGCAGCGCTTCCTTGAAGGCCACCGCCTTGCCGGCAATGACATGCATTAGTGGCCCGCCCTGGGTACCCGGAAAAACCATGGAATTGAGTTTTTTATGGATTTCCTCGTTGTCCCTGGCCAGGATCAGACCACCGCGAGGCCCACGTAGGGTCTTGTGGGTAGTGGTGGTGGTCACGTCTGCAATACCGACCGGATTGGGGTAAACACCTGCCGCCACCAACCCAGCTACATGGGCCATGTCTACAAACAGCAGGGCACCCACGCTATCGGCGATGACACGAAAACGTTGCCAGTCCACCACCCGGGAATAGGCCGAAAAACCGGCCACTATCATCTTCGGTTTGTGCTCCCTGGCCAACGCCTCAACCTGTTCATAATCGATCTCGCCGGTCTCTTCGTTCAGACCATACTGGAAGGCATGAAAGATCTTGCCGGAAAAATTCACCTTGGCACCATGGGTCAGGTGACCGCCATGGGCCAGACTCATGCCCAGAATAGTGTCACCTGGTTGCAGCAGGGCAAAATAGACCGCCGCATTGGCCTGGGAACCGGAATGGGGCTGGACATTAGCATACGCTGCGCCAAACAGGGCCTTGGCGCGATCGATGGCCAGTTGCTCGGCGACATCCACATTCTCACAACCACCATAGTACCGTTTTGACGGATACCCTTCTGCATATTTATTTGTTAAAACAGTGCCTTGTGCCTGCATTACCCGCGGGCTGGTATAATTCTCGGAGGCAATTAACTCAATATGCTCTTCCTGGCGTATTTCTTCCGCCTGGATGGCATTCCATAATTCGTCATCAAATCCGGCGATTTGCATGTCTTTTCCAAACATTTCGTACCCCTGTTCCTGTCGTTAATCCTGTCGTTAACTACACCAGATAAACTGGCCCTTCAATGGACCAAATTCTTCCTGTAAAAGCGCTACGCCTCCCGAAACAAGGAACCGCAGAAAGGCGCGCATTGTAGCACGATTCAGCCACTTCCCCAGCCTGCCCACGGGTTAAACAACCTCTGCAAGACCCCGAAATACCTTAAGAAATTATCCACTGAACCGATGATTTTATAGTAACCAAGTAAAAAAACTCTGAACCCGATAAATGGCCATAGTAACTAACGTAGCAGATACCAACAGTACAGCTGAAAAACCCAGAATTAGCATAGGGATAAGGCAAAAAGTCCTGCTGGTTTCGATAATCGTATTACTAACCGCTCTTGCTTTTAGCGGATGGATGGCTTTGCGCAAGGAACGCGAAAGCATGCTGGCCGAAATCAACCAGCGTGGCAACGATATTAGCCGGTATGTAGCCAAATCACTTGCTTTCAGCGTAGTTGGTTACGACTACCATACCATCAAGCTCATGCTGGATGAGATAACCGCATCTGATGAGGTCAGTTACGCCCAGGTGACCGATTTGAAAGACAAGGTCCTGGGTGAATCGGGTATTTCCGATACAAAATCAAAACCTGACAATGTGGTGGTTTTCCACCAGAAAATCACTACCCAGGGAGAGCAGATCGGTAACCTTGAGCTGGGTATAAGCACCTCACGCATGAGATCAAGTCTGGAATCGCAGAAATATAACCTGTTATTGAGAGAAGCACTGACAATTCTACTCATTGTTATTGGGACCTTTCTGGCCATGTCCCATATCATTGTGAAACCCGTCAGCCGGATAACCCAACATTTGCGTACTAGCATCGCTTCAGATGGCCATCTGAAAGAGGATATCCCCGTCCTTACTAATGATGAGTTTGGGCAAATGGCCGAACAATTTAACAAATTAAGCACTCAATTATCCACGGCCAATGCACAACTGCAATCAAGAGTGGATATGGCTGACCGGCGACAACTTGAAACAAATGCACAACTTAAACAGCTCAATGAAGAATTCAAGATATTGTCAATTACCGACCCACTTACCGGCCTGTATAATCGTCGACATTTTGACGAATTGATGGCTACGGAAATCGCCATGTCGATTCAACACGGGAATGCCACCAGTATCCTACTGATCGACATTGATCACTTTAAGGCAATTAATGACACCTTTGGCCATTATGTTGGTGATACCATACTGAAAAATCTGACCAGAACACTTAAAAATGAGTTGAGTCATAGCGATGCAATTTGTCGAATCGGCGGTGAAGAATTTGCTGTATTATGCAGAGGGGCTGACCCCGCATCCGCAACGGAAATGGCACAAAAGTTGCTGAAAAAAGTTGAATGCTCGCCGCTTGCGCAGGGCATTGATGATGACCTGGTGGTTACCATTAGTATTGGCATTGCCACAATACCCAATTCACGTGGCACACATAGCGCCGAGCAAATTTATAAAGAGGTCGATGCCGCACTCTATTATAGTAAAAATCACGGACGAAATTGCTGCACACATGCAGACCTGCTCTATAAAGATGATAAATCCAGGACTGCTTAACTAACCCGAGTTATAACAATATCTGTTATTACGCAGGAATACAAAATGAACATACGTGCAAAATTCTCCGGCTTTACACTCATACTGAAGTTACTGGCATTGACGTTACTATTGCCATTTTCTCCACTTACCCTGGCAGCAAATCAAAGTAAAGATCCTTACGAACTATTGTTTGGCTCTGTCGCTATGGACATTCCAGTGGTTATGCACCAACGACTCAAGCCTCTAACACGATATCTTAGCTTAAGATTACATCGGCCAGTCTCTCTGAAATTGTCACCAAATATGGGCGATGCCATAAGAGAAGTTGCCGATAAGAAAGTGCAACTGGCTTACCTGACACCGGTTGCCTACCTCAAGGCACACCAACTTGGCAATGCCCGCCTGATTGCAAAGACCATTACCAACGGCAAGGCCTCCTTCCAGCTCATGATCGTTGTGAAGGAAAACAGCCCTTACAAGACTGTTGCCGACCTTAAGGGAAAACGTTTCGCTTTTGGTGATAAAAGAGCGCTACTGCAACGTGCTGCAGTTGTCGGCGCCGGGATAAAACTGGAAGATTTTTCGGAATACCGGTTTATTGGTCATTACGATAATATTGCCCGTGCGGTTATGCGTGGCGACTTTGACGCAGGGATTGTGAAAGACACAATGGCCTTTCAATGGCAAGGCAAGGGGCTACGTATCCTGTATGCCTCACCGCATTTGCCACCCTATAATATTACTGCCAATGGTGACCTGAGTGATAAATTAGTGACAGAACTGAAAAAGGCTTTCCTGGAACTGAACCCGAAAAATCCGGAAGAAATGAAAGTCATTAAGGCTATTGATAAAGATTATGATGGTTTCGCAGCAACCAGCGATGCTGAATACAATATTGTCAGGAAACTGATCAAACCATTTAATAACGCCAATGGCCCTATTGAATAACAAACTACTCGAACAAAAAATATTTAACAAACAACAGGCAAATTCAAAACCCCTCTTGGGGTTCCTATCTTAGGGTTACAATCCCGAGGTTACAATCTAGGGATTCCTATCCAGTTCCGCACCCTCTTTCACAACCGGCATCAGGTCAGCCTTGCTGATACCCAGGCTCAGCGCTAGTGAGCTGGCAATATAAATAGAAGAATAAGTACCTACGACAATACCCAGTATCAGAGCGGTTGCGAATCCGTGAATCAACTCACCACCAAAGACAAACAGCGCGATCAATACCAGCAAAGTTGTAAAAGACGTCATTAAGGTACGTGATAAAGTCTGGTTCAGGGAACTATTAATAATGTCTATACTGGTTCCTTTGCGCATTTTTCGGAAGTTTTCACGAATACGGTCAAACACCACAATGGTATCGTTAAGTGAATAACCGATAACCGCCAATACCGCAGCCAGTACCGTCAGATCAAACTCCAGTTGCAGAAATGAGAAGAAGCCCAGAGTTATCGTAACATCATGTATAAGGGCGACAACTGAACCAATGGCGAATCGATATTCGAACCGGAAGCCCACGTATACCAGAATACATATCAAGGTATAAATCATCGCCAGCCCACCATCCTCGACCAGCTCACCACCGACCTGTGGTCCAATAAATTCCACCCGGCGCATTTCTACCTTACCAGTATCAGATGCCTGTAAAAGCGACATAATTGTTGAGCTCACCTGAGCATTAGTCTGCTTTTTACGGGGTGCGATTCGCACCAGGATATCTTCTGAGGTACCGAAGTGTTGTGCCACAGCCTCCGGAAATCCCGATGTCTCCAGCGTGGAACGTACTTTATTAAGATCTACCGGATGCGAATAACCCAGCTCAATCAAGGTGCCGCCGGTAAAATCCAGGCCAAAATTAAGGCCCTTAACCGCCAGTGATACGATAGAGGCAATTACCAGGGTAGCCGAGATAACCATGAATAGCTTGCGCTTGCCCATGAAATCGAAATTGGCCTGATTTTTAAACACTTGCATGATACTTAGTCCGAATTCAAATTTTTATTTAATAGCTATTAAAAGAGGCTAAATAGAAAGTTTCTTAATTTTGCGACCACCATAGAGCAGGTTAACGATGGCACGCGTTCCCATAATGGCGGTAAACATAGAGGTGGCAATACCAATCGACAGGGTAATCGCAAATCCCTTGATCGGTCCGGTACCAAAACCGAACAGGATCACAGCGGCAATTAAGGTGGTGATATTGGAGTCAAATATAGTAGAGAACGCCTTCGAGTATCCCGCATTGATTGAAGCCTGAATACTGACGCCATTGCGAAGCTCTTCACGTATACGCTCAAAAATAAGCACGTTGGCATCAACTGCCATACCTACTGTCAATACAATACCGGCAATACCCGGTAAGGTCAGTGTGGCCTGTAACAGAGAAAGTATGGCGACAATAATTATCAGGTTAAAGCCCAATGCGATATTGGCAATCATGCCAAAGCCCTTATACCAGAACGCCATTAAGGCCAGCACCAGGATAAAGCCAATAACGACAGATTCCAATCCCTGGTCGATATTCTCCTGCCCAAGGCTCGGACCAACCGTGCGCTCTTCGATAATCTCTACCGGTGCAGCAAGCGCGCCTGCCCGCAATAACAGGGCAAGGTTGCGTGCCTCCTGAGTACTATCAAGACCGGTAATCTGGAAGCGCTTGGAAAGTTGCTCCTGTATGCGAGCAATGTTAATCACTTCCTGAGTGGTGTGATGAGTTTTGACCTTCTTGCCATTCACTTCCTTGGTTTCAATTTTCTTTTCTATATAGACAACAGCCATGAGCTTATGAACATTCTCACCAGTCACCCGACTAAAAATGTCGGCCCCCTTGCCATCAAGGGTGATGAAGACTGCGGGAGTTCCACTTTGTTGATCGATACCACTGGAAGCATCGATTATGTAATCACCTGTAAGCATAACCCGTGATTTAAGCAAGGCATGTCCGCCTTCCCGCTTCGTATAAAGTTTTAGCCCTGGAGGGATATGTCCGGTACGGGCAGCCTCTTCCGGATCATGGGTTTCATCCGCCAGTCGGAATTCCAGCGTTGCCGTAGCACCAAGAATTTCCTTGGCTCTCGTAGTATCCTGAACACCGGGTAACTCCACTACAATACGATCTTCACCCTGTTGCTGAATAACAGGTTCTGCAACACCCAGCTCATTGACGCGATTACGCAGAGTTGTGATGTTCTGTTTAAGTGCAAGCTTGCGCGTTTCAATTTTTTCCTTCTGACTAAGTGCTGCGTCAAGATAGAAAGCCCCATCACGGTCTTCCTGGCTGAAGATGAGATCAGGGTATTCTTTTTCGAGAACTTTCTGTGCCTTATCCCGTGCCTCGGCAGTTTTGAGCTGGACCTCCACCGCGCTAGTCTTTGATTCACTCGCATTTCGGCGGTCGATAGAGGTATAACGTACCCTGTTTTCACGCAATAAACTGCGAAAATCACTGATATACCGTTCTTCGGCCTGTTTTACCGCAGCATCTACATCCACTTCCATCAGAAAATGCACGCCACCACGCAAATCCAGGCCCAGATACATTGGCAGAGCATTGATGGCCTTTAACCAGGCTGGTGTTGCCGGTGCCAGGTTCAAGGCAACGATATAGCCACGACCCAATGCCTGCTTGATAATATCTTTGGCTTTTAACTGGGTATCAGTATCGGAAAAACGCACCAATATCTGTTCATTTGCCATGGCGATGCGCTTATATGTGATTTTGTCATTCTTAAGAATGTCAGCCACTTTTTGCTGCGTGGCGACATCCACCTTACTGCCACGATTGGCTGAAATCTGTAAGGCCGGGTCCTCACCATAAAGGTTTGGCAAGGCATACAATGTGGTAGCAACCAGCACAATGACAAGAAGAAGATATTTCCACAACGGATACTGATTCATCATAAAGGCTTACCGCTTCCCTGATCTCATATTATTGTTGGTATTTTCTAAAAACTGACCGAACCAGGTTATTGGCTCTTGATTGTTCCTTTGGGTACCAGCGTTGCCACTGACTGCCTCTGGATTTTAATTTCAACACCCGTGGCAATTTCCACAGTGAGAAAGCTCTCACCGACCTCAATAACACGGCATAGAATCCCGCCATTAGTGACCACCTCGTCCCCTTTGGACAGGGCTGCCACCATATTCTTGTGCTCCTTGGCCCGTTTGCTTTGGGGGCGAATTAGCATGAAATAAAAGGCCACCATGATCAGCAGTAGAGGAAAGAGACCCAGCAAGCTAGATCCCTGTTGTCCGGCAGCTGCCGCACCTTCGGCCATTGCATCAGATATAAAGAAACTCATGGATTATCTTTCCTGTCGTCAGATTGATTGATCAAATCGGTATTTTTCGGTTTCATAAATAGGAGCTATAAACTGGTTATATTTTAACCAATTTCTACCCGTAAAAATGGGCGCCATTATTACATACTTGGGCGTTTTTGTGACGATAGTTGTGAGGGTTGTTGTTCCCGTTGTGAGTAGAAACTATCCACAAAGTCCTTGATAGAATTGCCCGTGATGGCCTCACGCAAACCGCGCATAAGTTCCTGGTAATAATAGAGATTGTGGATTGTATTCAGGCGTGAGCCGAGTATTTCCCTAGTTCTATCCAGGTGGCGCAGGTAACTGCGACTATAGTTCTGACAGGTATAACAGCCACATTGTTCATCCAACGGGCGGGTATCGCGCTCATAGCGGGCATTGCGGATCTTGATCACTCCCTCGCGGGTAAAGATATGCCCATTGCGGGCATTGCGGGTGGGCAACACGCAATCGAACATATCCACACCCCGCACCACGGCTTCGACAATATCTTCCGGCTTACCCACCCCCATGAGGTAACGCGGTTTATCTTCCGGCAACAACGGGGTGGTTTGATCCAGAACGCGCAACATGTCTTCCTTGGGCTCACCCACCGACAGCCCTCCGATGGCATAGCCATCAAACCCGATATCCAGCAGGCCAGCCACCGATTCCGCGCGCAGGTTCTCAAACATGCCGCCCTGGACAATGCCAAACAAAGCACCTGGCTTTTTATTTCCAGAACCGGCGCCATGGGCTTCCTTGCTGCGTTTGCCCCAGCGCAACGAGAGTTCCATGGATTCCCGTGATTGTTTTTCATCCGCCGGGTATGGCGTACATTCATCAAAGCACATCACAATATCTGAACCCAAATCACGCTGAACAGCCATGGATTCTTCCGGCCCCAGAAAGACCCGGTCACCATTAACAGGTGAGCTAAAGGTGACGCCCTCTTCTGAAATCTTCCTTAATTTACCCAGACTGAATACCTGGAAGCCACCGGAGTCGGTGAGAATGGGACCATCCCAGTGCATGAAGTCATGTAGATCACCATGTTCTTTTATTACCTCCGTTCCCGGACGTAACATCAGGTGAAAAGTATTGCCAAGGATAATTTCCGCTCCGGACTCACGCAATTCTTCCGGCGTCATGGCCTTCACGGTGCCATAGGTGCCTACC
>Ga0316583_10000506_pt1 | contig 11679 bp, 6 predicted proteins | sample J_170502JBrBrA_D_FD_204513 | JGI IMG/M metagenome (GOLD analysis project Ga0316583, IMG submission 204513) | Rhizosphere microbial communities from salt marsh grasses in Alabama, United States - J_170502JBrBrA | ecosystem: Host-associated > Plants > Roots > Rhizosphere | place: USA: Alabama... | reverse complement strand
GGGCTCGCGGACAGCGTGCCCTACAAGGTGCGCCCCGGCAACACGGTGGTCTCCGGGGTGGAGCCGGCGGACAGCGCCCTCTCGGTCGGGCGCAGCTACCAGCTACTCTGCGGCGACATCGACCGTCTGGGGAACGAGGAGGGCCGGTGCGTCTCCGTCGCGAACGAAAGCCCGGCGGTCTCGGTCTCCCCCACCGGGCTGGTGACGGGCCTCGCCATCGGTCGCGCCGTGTTCGACGTCACGGTCGCCACGCCGCTCTCCACGTTCACGCGCAGCGTCGCGGTCTCGGTCGTGCCGCAGGGGGAGGTGGCCGCGTACGAGTCCCCCCAGGAAACGCAGGGGCCGGTGAGCCAGTACATCTCGCGAACCGCCAAGATCGTCCTCATGCGCAGCGACGGGAGCGACTACCGGGTCCTGTACGACCAGGGAGATTCGACGGAGATCCAGGACAGCTTCGCCGGCGGCATGCACCCTTCGTGGAGCCCGGACGGCCGGACGCTGGCGTTCCTCGACCACGGAAGCCTCCGGACCATCGACCTCCAGGGCGACATCGTCGACGTCCTGAGCGGTGACGCGGACGAGGAGTTCGGGCCCGTGTATTCACCTTCGGGAGACTGGATCTACCTGACGCGGGGAGCCCCGGGCGGTCAAATCACGTTGTGGGCCGTCCATCCGGACGGAAGCGAGGCGCACCAGATCAGTCGCGACTCGGTGGGAATCGACGCCGCCCCGGCCCCCGCCCCCGACGGCGAGCACCTGGCCTACGAGACCAATCAGGCCCTCTCGGGGCCGATGGTGCTGCGCGTCGCGGACCTCTCAACCGGAGACGTCCAGGCGCTGAACGTGCCCGGAATGTACCCCGAGTGGTCCCCGGACGGGGCGTGGATCGCCTTCCTCGCCGGAGCGGCGGGCGGCGGCATCTACCTCCAGCGGATGCACCCCGACGGCACCGCGGTGGGTTGGATCGGGAAGGCAATCGGAGCCCTTCCGAGCTTCGCCTGGGTGCCGGGCACGGATTGGCTGCTGACCAGCAGCAACGTCACCTCCTTCGCGGTGGAGCTGTTCTTCGTGAACGCTTCCACCGGCCAGGTGCTGCCGGTGAAGGTGAACCACACGCTCGTCCAGCCGTCCTGGAAGCCGACCCCCTGAGGCGATCGCCGCACGCCGTCACGAGCCAGAAAGAGGAGTGACGGCCCCGCCGCCCTCCCGACTCAGGGCCTCCGCCTTGCGTCGGGCCGCCTCGACCCGGGGCTGCAGCGCCGGGTCGGCCCCCGCCCACAGCTCGGCGAACCGCCTGTAGTAGTCCGCCGCCTGGCTCGCGTGTCCCGCGGCCTCGTGGAGCTCGCCGAGACGCTCGAGCGCGCTGGGCAGGAGCGCGGCATCGAAGACGAGCCGATCGAGGGTGGTGGCGGACAGGTACTGCTCGTAGCCCACGATGGCGGAGTCCGGACGGCCCGCCCGGTCGTACAGCGGGCCGAGGTACTGGAGAACGTACATCTGGCTGCCGGGCAGGTTGGCGGCGACCCCGAAGGCCTCCCGGGCCTCCTCGAACCGCCCCTCCTCCATGGCCAGCCGGCCGCGGTCCATGTAGAGCAGCTTGTCTTCCCCCGACCGCCATTCGGCGGGGACCTCCGCGAGGTAGGCCTCCATGAGCGCGGCGCCGCGGTCCGGACGGCCGGCGTCGAGGAAGAAGTCGGCCGTCTCCAGGTACGGCATGTCGATGGGGTCCCTGTCCGCGAGCACCGGATCCCGGAGGGCGGCCTCCATCTCCTCGACGGCCCGCGCGGTGTCGCGCGTGACCTCCAGGTCCAGCCACGCCTCCCCGAAGAGGGCACTCTTGAGGGTCTCCGGATCCGTGCCCCGTGCGATGCGCTGCGCGTTGCTCAGGTGGCGCCGGGCCTCCTCCACCCGGCCCCGCACCATGTCGACCCAGGCGAGCCAGACCTCGAGCAGGCCCGGCACCGGCAGGTCGAAGCGCGAGAGGTTCGCGTAGAGCGTGTCGGCACCCGCGTAGTCCTGCTCCGCCGCGGCGATCTGACCGAGCTCGGACGCGGCGAACGGGTTGTCCGGAAAGAGCTGGATGGTACGCTCCGCGATCGCGTGGGCCTCGTCCTGACGACCCAGAGCATGCACGACGGCACAGAGGTTGAGCCGGCACGTCAGGACCAGCGAGTCGCCGGCCACACATCGCCGCAGCGTGGTCTCGGCCCGGGGAAGGTCGTGCCGCTCACGGTAGAGGGTGCCCAGGTTGTTGAGGGCGGTGAGGTTGGTGGAGTCGAGGGCGAGCAACTCCTCGTACGCGCGGCTCGCCTCCTCCAGATTGCCCGTGGCGCTCTGGTAGTAGGTCGCCAGCGTGAGGTAGCGCTCCGGCTCGCTCAGGTGGTCCCGATGCCGATAGGCCTCCGTGAGCGCCTCGGTCCAGGAGCGCCGACTGGCGCCGACGCTCATCAGGATGGTGGCGCGGGCGCGGTACGCCATCGCGAAGGTGCTGTCGAGGGTCGTGGCCTCGTCCAGAAGGTGCAGCGCGCGGGCGCCGTTCCCCTCGTCCCTCCACACCCGTATGGCCGTGCTGTACTTGCGGAGCGCCTCCAGCGAGGACGTGGTGACGCGCGCCAGGTGTGCCGGGGGTGACAGCAGCGCCACCGAGGGCTGGATCTTCTCGCGGAGCTGCAGGGACAGGCTCCCGATGGCATCGATGAGCTCCGTGGAGTCGTGCGCGGTGGCCAGGGCCGCGTCGACGATACGGCCGTCCTCGGCCGAGACGATCCACGCCGACAGCACGAAGCCGGCCCCCACGGCACCGACCTTCCCGTCGATGACCGCCGGGATCCCCGCCCGCAGAGCCACCTCCCGTGCGGTGTCACCCGTGAGCGTCGTGAGGGGACTCCGGCGCATGCGCGAGAGGATGCGGGCGACCTCCGCGGGGTCCGCCAGGGAGGAGTGGAGATAGCGCTCCAGATCGATGCGGAGCGCCTCGGTGACCACGCCCGCGACGAGGGAGTCCCGGGTGTCGTTTCCGAACTCGGCCAGCACGAGGCGGCTCCCCGGAGGGAGCGCGGCGCTCAGGTCCGGCGCATCGGGCCTCATCCCCCGGCCGATGAGCAGCGCCGCGGAGAAGGTCGCCACGGCCGCGACCGCCAGAGCGGCGTGCCTCGCCCATCCGGGCATGCGCGTACGCCACCCGCGCCCGGACGCGCCCCCGCTCGGAAACGGAAAGGCCGGGAAGGGCCGGTGCGGTGCCGGCGTGGGCCCCGGGTCGTCGGAAGGCTGCGGAACCAGCGCCGCCGCCGGTTCCGTGGGCGGCGGGCGGGGGAGCTCGGCGTCGTCGCCCGGGTCCTCCAGGGGACCCAGGTCCGCTGCCTGCCGCAGGCGCGCCACCAGGTGCACGGTCTCGTCCAGGGGGGAGAGCTCCTCCTCCTCGAGGAGGCGGGCGTAGAGGTCGTACTGGGCCAGCGCGTCGGAGCGGCGGCCGCACTCCGCCAGCAGCTCGATGAGCCGATGCTGCGCCTCGTCCTCCAAGGGGTCGATCTCGGCCCACTCCTGGGCCAGGGCGAGCGCCGCGGGGACGTCCCCCCGCTCCCGGTGGACGCGAATGGCCTCGCGGCAGGCGAGGCGGTGCAGGCGCTCGAAGCGGGCCCGCTGCTGGTCGGCCCAGCGCTCGAAGACGGCGCTGTCGGCCAGGAACCAGCCGTCGAGGAAGCCGCCCCGGTAGAGGGCGACGGCCCGCTCGTACTCCTTCGCGTCGACGAGGTCCTCGAAGCTGCGTGCGTCGACTTCGACCTCGGCGCTGACGGCGAGCCGCTCGCCCTCGGTCTCCAGCCAACCCTCTCCGAGAGAGCCGCGGAGCCTGTGGAGCGTCTGGCTCAGGGCGTGTCGTGCCTTCTGCGGATCGTGCTCGGGCCAGAGAACGCCGACGACGGCGTCGCGCGTCGTCGAGCCTTCCATCCCCAGGAGCACGAGCAACGCGGCACGGCTCCGCTGCGCCGTGAGCTCCGTCACCTCGTGCCCGTCGAGAAGGACTTCGAACCCGCCGAGAACGCGCAGAGCGAGCATCGGCCCCGTCCTGATGGCGCGGGGAGGGTGTACTGCCGGAACGGCCGATCCACCCCCGCCTTCCCCGTCTCCCGTCACCCGCCGTTCCGTAGTCGTGCGGTACACCCCCCCCTCGCCGTTGGGTCCGCGCTCCCGAGGCACCGGAGCCATCGAGAACGCCCCCGCCCCGCTCACCGGAGGCCGGAGCTCATCGGCGGATGTCCTTCCCCGGCTTGACCTTCAGCTCCTCCTTCAGGCGCCGGGCATTGGCGGTCTCTCGGACGAAGGCGCTCACAGTCAGCGCCGCCTCCAGGAGGCACTTGGGCGCGAGCCCGTCGCTGCACGAAGGCCCCGTCGGCCTGTCGTTTCCCATGGTGACCAGCAGGGACGGAATGCCGGCGTTGATGAAGATCTCGCCGGGCATACCCTTGAACGGCCCGACTTCCCCGGATACGACGCGGAGGTCCACGTCTCCTCGACGTGCGACGTTGTTGATCTCACCTGCCAGCGTCGGCGCCGAGGCGATGGCCTGGAGCGAGAGGCCACGGCGACCGGACACCTCCGGCACCTCACCCGAGCCGATGTGGATGGACGCGACCATGGCCTCGGGGGGGACCGGCGGGTAGGCCAGGAAATGAATCGATCCCCAGATGCCGCCCTCCTCCCCGACGAAGACGACGAAGATCACCGAGCGCTTCGGTGGCTTCTTCCGGATCATGCGGGCTACCTCGAGCACGGTGGCGCAGGCCGGGGCGTCCCAGGAGGGGGGACTCCCGTCGTCGCCTCCGGGGTCGCCCGCGTCCAGCTGCGCGCTCACCACGACGTACTCGTTCCTGAGCGAACGGTCCGATCCCTGCACGACGCCCACGACGTTCGCGGTCATGAGGGGCTGGCGGCGGACATCGACGTCCAGGCGGAGCGTGACGCCGTCGAGCTCGAATGTCCGGTAGCGGCCGATGTGCGAGATCGGATGGTACGCGCGGCCCAGGAACAGGCGGTCCACGAGGTCTGCGTGGAGCAGTGCGACGGGAACGGGAGAGCGGAGGACGTGACCCGGATACGGCTCGGTGGGCTGATACATGGGCCGGCTCCCCAGGGTGCTCACCGCGTCCCACTGGTCGACGAGCCACCGGTCCGGCAGGAGGAGGATCGCCGCGGCGCCCCGCTCGACGATGTCGCGCATCCGGCGGCTCTGCGCCTCGCCCGGATCCCTGTACATGTCCCGAACCGGCTCGGGATACCGAGCCAGCGTCTCCGAATCCGGCGTGACAGCGGTCACCAGGACGCCTCGACCCGAGAGGTCCAGGCCGGCGAAGTCGTCCACCCCGTACTCGGGAGCGTGGATGCCGTTGCCCACAAAGACCGGCGGGAGGGCCTCCATGGTGTGGCCCTCGTTGCCGGGGGCGAGGAGCAGGAAGGTCCGCCGGCTCTCGGGGAGCTTCTTGGCCTTCCGGCCGATCTTCAGCTCCATCGTGGTCTTGGCGCCCACCAGGTTCCGCACCAGCGGCACGGGCTGGATGAAGCCGGGCGTGCCCTCCGAGTCCTTCAGCCCCGGCGCGAGGCCGGCATCCTCGAGTCTCAGCGCCGCGTAGACCGCCGCCGAGTCGTAGGCGGCCCCGGCCGTAACGTCCCCCTGGCCCTCCCAGGCGCACAGCTTCTCGGCGTCGGCGCTCAACCGCCCGGCGCGCGCCGAATCGGCGTCACCGCCGCATCCGGACGCCAGGGCTCCGGCCAGGAGGATCGCGACGGACGCGCGGGCTGCTCCCGTACCGAACCCTCGCCGGCGGGGGGGCACCCCGCGGATCTCCGGCGCCGTCGGTGGAAACGTCTCAAGGATGCACATGCGGCCTCGACACTCTGTTGTCGGTCCCTGCCTCGCGCGTGGGCGTCATGCTCTCGAACTCCCGCCACCCGTCTCTCCACCACCCCGCGACGCGTCCACGCCCCACACTCACCCGCACGCGTCACACCCGGCTCACAGGCCGCCCCCCCGGGCGGCGCCTCCGTCACCGGAGCGTGACAGGAACGGCACGGGGGACCGCGCCGGCCGCCGCGAAGCATCCATTCCCCTTCCCACTCCCCACACTCAGCGGCCGTCGCGATCCCCCGACTCCCCGATTCCCCGTGGATCCACGGGGGTCTCGGCTACTTCCGGGAACCCGAGACTCGCTGAGCCTTCTTGCCCAGGTCGAGCTGGGCCAGAATGCAGTCACACTCCTTCTGGCTCAGGTGCGGCGAGGCGGCCAGCTGCTTCGCGCTCTGGGCGAGGGCAAGGACTTCGGCGTCGTGCCCCCTCTCCTGAGCGACGAAGGCCGCCTTCAGGAACAGGCGCGCCGATTCCAGCACGTAGCCGTTCCTCAGCGCCTGCTCCGCCGCGGTCTGCAGGTCCTCCTGGGCGCTGGACATGCGGCCGATGTAGTGATTCATCTCACCGGCCAGGGCCAGCTCGTCCACAGCAGCCGGATCCTCGAACGGGCGCAGAGCAGCTGCGTCCTCGAGCAACCTCGCCACCTCCTTCCACCTCTTCACCTGGTGGGTGCCCAGAATCTGGTCCGCCTTCTGATGAAGCTCATCAGCCCTGGTCGGATCCAGCTTGGCCCCCCCATTGCTCGACTGTGCCATCGTGGCGGCCGGAACCAGCGCGATGAGCGCTGCGATGGAGATGCCGTTCGCCACATGACGCAACCGGGATGACGCGTGCGTGTTCATCATCGCCTCCGTTCTGCGTCGATCCGCGGGACCCCCGGCGCCTCATGCGCCGGCGGATCGACGGGCCCCGAGCCCTCGAGACAGCGCGAATGGCCAGTCCTTCGGGCCCGCAGTCCGTCGTCCCGTAAGGGAGGCTACCGGTTGGCGGTCACCGGCCTCTCCCGGTGAAGGCACCGGAGCGTGTCAGACTCACAGGGGAGGCACCGAGGGGGAGTCACAGGGGTGGTGATGGGGGGCGGGAAGGCGCGGCGGGCGGGCGTCACAGGGGGGTGTGACGGGGGCGGAAGCCGGGGTGATCATGGGGCGAGGTCCCGAAGGGCCGCGATCGCGAAGCGGGCACGTGCGGAGCCACGCGAGGCCGGACCGACTGTCTCCACCCGGATCCCCGGAGCAGGAGCAGGCAACGATCTGGAGACACTTACAAAGGACGGCGAACTGTAAAGAGGGTCCGCTGAATCGACTGTAAACCGTGTCCTTTACCGCTCACACCGCCCGCCACCGCCTACGGCAACTCCAACTTGTACCGTACCACGTATTGCTCGTCGTACTTGCCGAGCTGAATGGCGTACAGCTCGGTCTTGCCGACCACGACTGGCATCGAGCATGGCGGCAGTTCCACCACGCCAAGATAGGTGCCATCTGGCTTGAACACGTCCAGTACCGAGGCCTGAAACCGCGGGACCGCACCGACTTCCTTCTCCGAACGCGGCTGGACCGGTCTGCGAAGCCAGAGTGTTCCTGACGGCCCCACCAAGGCGGCGACATACGCCGGCTTCTCTTCCGGCACCGATACCGTTGTGGCTCCGTCGGCAGCCGCCGCGGGCCGAAGGGCGATTCGCAACTTGGCACGTTCCGCCTCGGTGTATGGCGTCCGCTTGAATGGCATCTCTACCCGCAGCACTCCGCCGCCCTCATGCTGGACCTCGAAGACCGGCTCCTTGGTTGTAGCTGCCAACACGGAGCCATCAGGCAGGATTGCGAAGAAACTGGCTGGTTTGCCGTCCAGCAGCGGAGGCGGAATGGTATCAAGTACCTTCCCATCCGGCCTTCGCACCTCCGCTCCGATCGGCCACGGGGTCGGCATGCGCACACCAGGTCCGGGTTGGACCATCACCACATGGATATACAGCTGGCCGCGTTGGTCTTCCGAGACGATCTGACCGAAGAGGGTTCTCAGGCCACTTACGGCGCCCAGGCTGCCCAGGAACTCGCCGCTGGAGGAAAAGGCACTGAGTCGAGTGTTTGAAGGGTCACTGAGGATGATGCGACCCTGGTGATCGACCATCAGCCCGGTCGGTCGAGCACCGTACTCCCCGGGACCTTGGCCCCGACGCCCCACAGTGCCCAGGTATCGTCCGGTGCTGGAGAATCGTCTCAGCGCCGGCACCTGGCCGTCGAACACGAGAATGCTGCCGTCCCTCTCGACTGCAACCTGCAGGATCTCGCCAAACGCCGCTGGCCCGTCTCCGCTGAGACTGCCGATTCTCAGATCTTCGCGCAGCGTGATTGGCTTCTCCCAAACACTCCCTGAGGCGGTCTTCACGAACACGGTGTCCGCCGCTGTATCGCGGGTCGCGACCAATGGTCCGGACTCGATGCCCCCAGCCCTGCAAGCTGCCAGCGCACAGGCTCCCAGGAAGATGGCGAACCACCGGAGCCCGGGTCGTTGCTTGTGCGTCTCACCGTGAATCACGTGGAAGCTTCCCAAGTTGTCCCGGCTGCGCCGTGCCTATTTGCCCCGTACATCGGTGAGCTTGTGGCGTCGACTAGGCTGCTTGAGGCCAGAGTATTCTACAAGCAATGCCCGAATGTCGGCGAGCTGCTGCTCGGTGCAGAATTCCTTGGGGACGTACAGAGCCCTCGAGTGGGAGGTGAACATCAGGAAGAACCGGCGCGTCTCGATGGCTCGACGAACGGCACTCCAGTCCACGGTGGCGACACCCACGGGCCCACGGGCCCGGATGCCCTCGGGTGAGACACCAACCTGCTGTTCGGGCCTCGTGTCAGTATGCCGCGGCACGAGGCGACGAGCGTGCCACCAACTGCCGCCCAACACTATGAAGCCGAACATGCCTGCCAATACGAGGGCCATGATCAGACCTGGCAGCGTGGCGACGCTCGGGCTCCCTACGAACGTCTCGAGCGGCCTGAGGCCGACCAGCGCCCACATGGCCGAGAGGAAGACCAGGGACCCCACCCCAACTGGGCTGCGCCACGTTACCTCTCGGGAGGCAGCGGCCAGTACCTCACGACTCAGTCGGAACGTCAGGAGCACCTCGCCGTTCCCCTGCTCCAGTGGTACCTCACCGGGGTCGGTCCCGTGAAGGGAAGGCCAGCCTTCTCTCTCGCGAAGCCACGCGAGGACGACAGCGTTCTCCACCTGGTCCATTCGACCCCGCTTCGGAATGGCACAGCCCCTCCCGTGCCTCAGCAACAGCACGATGAACCGACGCCGATCATGGACCGCGGTGATCGCCTCCCACCTGATGTCGCTCCTCATAAAGGGACCGCTCAGCCGCATACCGCCCGCGCCTATCTCGATCCGCTGCTCGCCGCGCGCGTGCCGGGCTCCCCACCAGGCCACCGTGCCTTGCGTAAGAACGCCCGCCCAGAACGATGCCTCCACGATGAACGGCAGAGCGATGAACCAGACTGCCATGATGTCATGCCCCGCAAATGCCGCGATGACCCCAACAGGAATCGCCCACCTCGCCCACCGGCGCATGCGGCGGGCCCGCGGGAGACAGGCACGAACCGCTCCAGTGGCTCGGATGTTCAACATCAGGGTGGGACGGAATCGCAGCTCGACTTCCGGATGACTAATCATGCCTGGCCTCTCCTACCGCACATGTGCACTGGCTATCTCGCTGCAATGGTCCAACGACTCTGGCACATAACGGCCTATTCCCGAATCTCGGAGTCGCCTGAAGGTCCGAAACGGTCCGTAAAGCACTTCCAGATCCGCCAATCGCCGAACGCGTTCGGACACAGCGCAATCGCGCCTTCCGCAGCCTATTCTCGTGTTGGATTTGACCGCCATCGCCCGGGAGGTAGCGAGGCACACTGCAGCGACGACAGGGGGGCGGGCGCCGTCGCCTTCGTACTACATACAGAATGTGCCGGTATACCTCGATGAGGCAAGACGAAAGACCGTCGTGAAGGCACGAGCCGGAGGCTCGGTGTCTTGTCAGGCCCCTGGGCCTCCGACCTCCGATCGAGTGCCTTGGGCTAGCTGCCCCCGGTCAACGAGTATACGTAGTAGCTCTTCCGGGTCTGGGAAATCGGCTGCTCCACGCCCCCAGACGTGACCAAGCCGTTGACGCGCTTGGTTATCGAGAGCGTTCGGGGAATCAGCGTTTCTGGACTCGTGACCAGAACGCTCTCACTGAAGACGGACAGGTTGCGAAGCGCCATCTCCGGAACCTCGGGCCTGTCCGCGCGCATCGAATTGGTGAAATCCTTCAGGAACTGCTTCATGAACTGCTTCATGACGTCGGGATCGGGAAATGACCGCATGACGAGCTCCACGCATGAGGTCGTCTGATCCTCCTTGTCACATGGCACTCGATCGATCACGCCGAACTCGAATTTGAACGGTACCACCGGATTTCCGGGCAGTGGCAGCGCTTCCTCGGTCTCCAACTCGTAGAGAGACCCGACCTCCAGCTCCGCATCCAGCCATGCTCCGACGAGAGCAGTCCACTCCTCGCTCAACTGCGCGCTCAGGGCCTCCTCCGAGACCAGGCTGTCCACCGCCTCCTTCATCGCCGGTAGCTTGCCCTCTGTGAGCATTGAGTCCAGCATCGAGCGCACCCTGGTCACCAGTTCCTCGGTCCCGTCCAGCCTGAGCAGATCACCACCGGGACTGAGGACGTAGCTCGGGCTGAACGACGAGATGAGAGCGATCGCCGCCGCGGTCTCGTCACTCTCCGGTATCGCAGGGACCTTGAAGTCCCCTACCTCGACACGTAACCCATCCTCGACCTTGGACACCGCGAGCGAGTAGGTGGTGCGCAGGGTGGAAGTATCTGCCCTCGCCGGCCCGGACCCGTCGATGCGTACCCTCGTGAGTTGGACCTCTCCGTGGAGTCCCGCTGTCCAGCCGAAAGCGAGTCTGACCGTGTCGCCGGAGGGCACGAACGAGCTGTCAGGATCCTGGCAGCTGGCGGGAGACCCCAGGGCGAGGGTGATTGCCGCGACGAGGCACACGAGGAGGGAACGGTTCAGGGCTGTGTAGCGGGTCGGTGCGCGCATTGGTCTCATGTCGGATAGGGTTCCATTCCTGAATTTCCGAGTCGGCCGACGGCCCGAAGTTGCTCGCCGTGCACGTCCATATCGACCGAACACCAGACGCATTGGGAGGCAGCGCCATCGCGCCCGAGTTGCGCCAGGCACATCACGCTTCCTGGTATGCGGAAGCGGACGGGGTGAACGGGACCGTGCCCGAGAGTGATGCTCTGCATTCACTGCATCGGGTCGCCCTCGCGGGGTTGCCGAGTCCGCACGCGGGGCACTGGCGAACGGCCCCGCCGACCCATCCGTCCAGCCTGAGCGGGGGAGGCGGTGGTTGCGACGCCGGGTCCAGCCAATCCTCCTCGTCCGGCATTTTGGGACTTGGTCCGTAGCGATTGGTCCCCCTCTCACTGTCCGCACACATGAACGCCAGCAAGACGAACTCGCCGATGATCGGAATCAGAAAGAGGAGCATGTTCCAACCACTCCGCCCGGTGTCGTGCAATCGTCGCACGCCCACCGCAAGACCTGGAAGCAGCACGGCCAGGAAGTAGAGCATGACCAGGACGCTTTCTTCGCTCTCAGGTGCGATCCCCGTCATGCCTTCGACAAGGCCCAACACGAAGGCAATCAACACGTTGAACAGCACGAACATCCAGTATTCCTTACGACGGGCCCTGCCACTGAAGACCGCATAGTTCCTCA
>Ga0316583_10000505_pt1 | contig 11690 bp, 11 predicted proteins | sample J_170502JBrBrA_D_FD_204513 | JGI IMG/M metagenome (GOLD analysis project Ga0316583, IMG submission 204513) | Rhizosphere microbial communities from salt marsh grasses in Alabama, United States - J_170502JBrBrA | ecosystem: Host-associated > Plants > Roots > Rhizosphere | place: USA: Alabama... | reverse complement strand
GCAAAGAGCATGTATCACTACATCGCCATCGGAGTGGGCAATAAACCCGAAATGATAGGGAATTTGTACGCCACCCAGCATGATGTATTTATCGGTTCCCTCTTCACCATCAAACCTGTGCACATCAAAGCCGTGACCAATTCGCATACTCATTCCTTAATATTTTTATTAAGTTTATTTCTTATAGACCTTGCGTTCAAACAGATCGGTATTACGACTCACCAAACGATCCAGGAATAACAAACCATCAAGATGATCTACCTCATGTTGAACCGCCCTGGCCTCAAATCCCTCACAGGCATAGTCATGTTGTTCACCAAATTTATCAAACGCCTTGAGTTTAATTTTCTCGGCACGGATGACATTACCGGTAAAATCAGGCACTGACATACAACCTTCCCTCCCCATAGCCATTCCGTCCCACTCGGTAATCTCAGGATTAATCAGTATCATACACCCGTGATTAGTACTACCTTTGGGTAATTTTGGCTTGGGTGAAAGATCTACAATTACAATACGCCCAAAACGACCAACCTGTGGAGCAGCAATCCCGACGCCGCCCGGCCCCGCCCGCATGGTCTCATGCAAATTCGCAATAAAAGAGCGCAGTTCATCATCAAACTGTTCAACAGGAATTGATACCTGCTTAAGACGTTCATCTGGATACTTAAGTATTTCCAGCACAGCCACAAACAATTACCCGATCATGGTGTCGACAGGTGTTAAACGTGCATCCACGCCTTCCTTCCTGACAATATCTAACGCAGACTGTAACGCTTCAATACCCTCCCTGGCCTGTCCTTCTATATGCATAATATAGATTGGATCTACTTTGGTACCTCCCACATCGGAAGTCAGGTCGAGAATATCCAGTCCTGCTTCAGCCAGTGCGCCGGTGACATGGGCCACGATCCCTGTTCTATCTGCTCCGTAAACAGTAATACGCACATCAGGCTCATGATGTTGATGCAGGCCACCTTCAATACGATCAATGTGTGTATGTAGTTCCAGTGACTCCGCTTCGCCCTGTATCATTTTTTCCAGGGATTTAATCGTGCCATCATATTGAACCATCATCATGATGGTGAAACTGGTACCAAGACGCATCATAGATGTTTCACCCAGATTACAACCACCTTCATACAAAGCATGGGTAACGTGAGCAACGATACCGGAACGGTCTTTCCCTACCAGGGTCAACATATACCAGTTATTATTCGAAGCTGCATTCATGAGGACTACTCCTGTCTATCAAATCTCTCTGCAAAATAACCCAGTTAACGAAGCATTGAGTGCGCAAAGTAAATCATCACTACACCTGCAGTTATTAGTACAACTTGCTGAACCGTTGCCTTTACATCAACACGTTTATGCAACCCTGGTATCAAATCAGCGACTGCAATATAAATAAAACTGGAAGCGGCGACTGCTAGCACATAAGGCAAGATACTTTTTACACCTCCCAGACTCCAGTATGCCAATAAAGCGCCAACGATCGTTGTTAAACTGGATAATATATTGTAATAAAGCGCCTTAGCTCGACTAAATCCGCTATGCAGCAGAATAACAAAATCACCAACTTCCTGTGGAATTTCATGGGCAGCGATTGCAAGAGAAGTGACGACACCCAAATGAATATCTGTCATAAAGGCCGCGGCAATCAATACGCCATCTACAAAATTATGTACGCCATCGCCTACTAGTACCAGCATCCCCGCTGCTTTATAACCGTGGCCATGATCATGTTCTGGCCCATGAGCTTCACAATCATTAATATGGCAATGCCGCCATAACACCATTTTTTCCAACAGGAAAAATCCAAGTAATCCCAACAGTATGCTTAGAAACAATAGATGAACATCATTACTCCCGATATCTTCCAATGCATGTGGCAACAAACCCAGGAAAGTGGCTCCCAACATTGACCCTATGGCAAAACTTACCAGATGTGGTACCAGCGTCGAACGCATCGCGTTCGGCAAAAGTAGAAACATTGACGCAACTAACACGCTGAGAACGCCACCCAACAGGCTAAACAACATAATCCACGCCAACACACTCATTTTTTTATTTCCGAATATTCACATTAAAAATAGGAAGCGCAACAGTTTATAGAAACACTACACTCTACACTACTGGTTAATACGCAATGGCAAGTTATCATACGCTGGGTTGCAACCAGATAAGACTTGCCATGCGCCCGGTCTTACCATCACGGCGGAAGGAATAAAAACGCTCACGATCTTCGAAGGTACACAAACCACCTCCATAGACTGCTGTTACCCCGACCAATTCTAACCGTCTCCGAGCCAGTCCATACAGGTCTGCAAACCAGTGTCCTGGCCTCGATACAACAAAACTGCCTGCCGTATCTGCATCCTGATCTACAAAGGCTCGATAGACCTCCTCTCCCACTTCGAAGGAACGTGGCCCAATCGCAGGACCCAACCAGACAATGATCTCACTTTCTGGCACTGCCAGCTTGCGAACTGTCGCCTCTAACACGCCAGCAGACAGGCCACGCCAACCGGCATGCGCTGCAGCGACCCGGCTACCCGCCCGATCGCAAAACAATACTGGCAGGCAGTCCGCTGTGAGCACCACACAAATACAACCCGGCTCCTGGGTTAAACTGGCATCCGCTTCCGGCAGGCCTCCATACCCTTTCCCTATTGTCACCACGTTTGTTCCGTGCACCTGACTTAGCCACCAGGGTTCATCCGTCAGGGAAAGCGTTTGCGCAACTAATTGTCTGTTTGTCGCCACCGCAGCAGGATCATCACCCACATGACCCGCCATGTTCAGGCTGTCGAATGGAAGCCTGCTAACCCCACCCCGACGGGTAGTCGTGGCCGCCTGAACATTCGCCGGGGCCGGCCATTGAGGGATAATCAGTTCAGGTTTCATGTTGACCTTTGCCGAAATGCTCTAAATCACGGCGGCAGGCACCAATAAGTTGCGCCATATCGTCCGGTAGCGGAACTTGCCATTCCACTATCTTACCCGATTCAGGGTGAACGAATCCCAGGCGGGCAGCATGTAATGCTTGCCGTTTAAATGCCCGAATAGCCACTTCCAGCTCAGGGGTCGCCCCAGCCGGTATGCGCAAACGGCCCCCATAGAGGGGGTCACCCACCAACGGATAGTGAATATAAGCCATGTGGACACGAATCTGATGGGTACGCCCTGTCTCCAGCTTGGCCTTGATATAGGTATGGGCCCGAAATTTTTCCAACACCCGGTAATGGGTAATCGCTTCCTTGCCGTTGGTCACCACGGCCTGCCGCAGACGATGCACTGGGTGCCGTCCGATAGGGGCATCCACCGTCCCGCCCGCGGTCATAACACCCTGGGTCAGGGCCTCATATTCTCGCTCAAAGGCCCGGGCCTGGAGCTGCTCCACCAGTGATTTCTGGGCCTTAAGGGTTCTCGCGATCACCAGCAAACCACTGGTGTCCTTGTCGATACGATGAACCACCCCTGCCCTTGGCACTAATTCCAGCTCGGGAGCATGATGTAACAGTGCATTACTGAGGGTGCCATCAACATTGCCTGCGCCTGGATGAACCACTAAACCTGCCGGTTTGTTGATCACGATCACCGAAGCATCTTCGTACACAATATCCAGGGGCAGAGCCTGGGGTCGCCAGCGGGTTTCTTCCTCCAGAACGACTGAAAGTTGCACCCTTTGCCCCCCGTGTACCAGATCCCTGGGCTTCATTTGGGCCCCATCCACCGTCACGCAACCATCCTTGATCCAGCGCTGCAGGCGGGCCCGGGAATAGTCCGGAAACATGGCTGTCAGAGCCTGATCAAGTCGCTGGCCCGCCAATTCTGTCGGGATTGTTTGAGAAAAAACTTCGGGTTCGGTCATTGAATTCGTTTTTTCCACTGAATAAGCCCGTTATAATACCCTGCTTTTGCACTTATGGCTGTTTATGTGGTCATACCTTCGCAAAGATAACGTAAATCAAGTAAAAGGATGGAGAAATCGAAAGTTTTTACCTTACAAATCTTTTTCATTTACTCTAAATATTTTATGCCAGATCAACCTAAATCCACGAACATACGCCAGATTTCTCGCGGCCTGATTTTCTTCAGCATTTTGTTTGCGCTCTTTTTGGCTGGCTGTGCCTCATCACCAGAAAATGATGAGTCTGACAAGTGGGCTGCACAAAAACTTTATAAGGAAGCCAAGGATGCCCTGGATGCTTCTGACTACGAAACGGCAATAAAATATTTCGAAAAACTGGAAGCCAAATATCCATTTGGTGACTATGCGACACAGGCAGAACTGGATACGGTTTATGCCTACTATAAATTCAACGAAGCTGATTCTTCGATAGAAGCAGCCAATCGTTTTATCAAACTGCACCCCCGGCATGCCCACGTAGATTACGCCTACTATATGCGTGGACTTGCCAGTGAAGCCAAAAAGAAAAATGCGCTGGATAATTATTTGCCCCAGGACCCCAGCAAACGCGATCCCGCCTCTACCAAAAAGGCTTATGATTATTTTGATGAGCTGGTTAAGAAATTCCCCAACAGCCGGTATGCACCAGATGCCGTAAAGCGCATGGGCTATTTACGCGACTCACTGGCCATGCATGAAATCCAGGTTGCGAAATACTATATTGGACGCAACGCGTATGTTGCAGCTATAAATCGCGCAAAATACGTGGTAGAAAATTACCCACAGACACCTGCATCAAGAATAGCGCTAAAAATTCTTGTGGACAGTTACAAGCAGCTAGGCATGAACGAGCTGGCTGAAGATGCTGAACGAGTATTAAAGCTCAATCAACCATCCAAAGCCAAAACAGGATCACAAATGAAGCCTCCAGAAAAACAGGAATCTAACTCCGAGTCCTGATCCAGAGCTTTTTCTACACAATTTTATTAAGAAGTAATTAAATTGCCTCGTTATCCGTTTCACCTGTGCGGATGCGAATTGTCTTCTCAACACTGGTGACGAAGATCTTGCCATCACCGATTTTACCAGTACGAGCAGCTTTGCAAATTACTTCAATACAACTATCAACCCTTTCATCCGCCACTACTAACTCAATCTTTATCTTCGGCAGGAAATCAACAACATATTCAGCGCCCCGATACAATTCGGTGTGCCCTTTCTGGCGACCAAAACCTTTAACCTCGACAACCGTCATACCCGTCACATCAAGTTCTGACAATGCCTCACGCACTTCATCCAGCTTAAATGGTTTTATCACAGCTTCTATCTTTTTCATCTTTCTACTCCCCCATTCCAGAAGATTTTTGCAATCTAATTTTCCAGCTACCCTAAACCGACATTACCCCTTGTCATATCCTGACGTAATTGGGTAACGACGATCACGTCCGAAGGCACGTCTGGATATTCGAACACCCGGAGCTGCCTGCCTGCGTTTGTATTCATTTCTGTTGACCAGTTTGATCACATTGCTAACTGTATCAGCATCATACCCTTCTGCAATAATATCTTCAGCACATTGGTCCTGTTCAATATACCTTTCCAGGATGGGATCCAGTATGTCATAAGGCGGCAAACTATCCGTATCCTTTTGATCTGCGGCCAGTTCTGCCGAGGGAGGACGGTCAATTACGCGCTGAGGTATAACGGGAGATAGGCTGTTGCGATAATTTGCCAGCCGATAAACCAGCAGCTTTGAGACATCTTTCAGCACGGCAAATCCACCAACCATATCCCCATAAAGTGTGGCATATCCTACCGACATCTCGCTCTTATTCCCCGTGGCAACCACCACCTTGTTCTTTTTATTCGAGATAGCCATAAGCAATACACCACGACAACGGGCCTGAATATTTTCCTCTGTGCTGTCCGGTTTTTTACCAGCAAACTCATCCGCCAGTATAGTGAGGAAAGATTTGAACGCGATCTCTATTGGCAAGATATGATATTCAACACCCATCGTACTGGCCTGTTGAGTGGCATCTTCAACACTCATATCCATTGTATAGCGAGAAGGCATCATGACCGCCTCTACCCTGTCAGCACCTACGGCATCAACAGCTATGGCCAATGTCAACGCGGAATCAATCCCCCCTGATAAACCCATGATAACACCTGGAAAATGATTCTTATTGACGTAATCCCGAAGTCCCAGGACCAATGCCTGATAAACACTTTCTTCAGTGCTTGATATGGGTTCAATATTACCCGATTGAGCTACTGCCACGTCATCATTGACAACAAAGATTGTTTCAAACAGACCTTCCACAAAAGCAGGGGCGCGCATACAGAGATCACCATCAGCTGCCAACACCATGGAATGCCCATCAAATATCAACTCATCCTGTCCACCAACCAGGTTGGCATACACAATTGGCAACCCTGTTTCCTTGATTCGCTCCTGAAGAACTGCCTGCCGCTCCTTGTCTTTATGGATACTATAGGGTGAAGCATTCAGATTAATAATTAATTGCGCACCTGCCTGTTTTGCTTCACTGACAGGGCCTGGAAACCAGACATCTTCACAAATGGCGAGACCGACTCTAACACCGGCAATTTCTACTACGCAGGGATAACTGCCTTCGACAAAATATCGTTTCTCATCAAATACACCATAATTAGGTAATTCGCATTTACGATATTCCTCGATGATTTCGCCATCACGCAACAGGCCCGCCACATTGTATAAACCACTGTCCGTGTTACGTGGGTAACCTGCAATAATATCGATACCAGTTACCTGATTCAGAATACGGGACAACGCCTTGTCAATGGCACGATACAGACCAGGACGTAACAATAAATCTTCTGGTGGGTAACCGGTAAGCGCTAGCTCGGGAAAAACGACCACGTGCGCATTCAACTCATCTCTCGCCTGGATGGCCGCATTAATGATCCTGTCGGCATTAGCCGCGACATCACCCACCATGAAATTCAATTGGGCAATAACAATGCGTAGCTGGCTGGGCATGCAGAATTCCGATTCTCTAATCTATGAGTGATTGTTATCCACTAAAGAATTCCATCATACGAGCGCCAAGTTCTGCCGGAGACCGGGATACTGATACGCCAGCTTCTTCGAGGGCAGCAAACTTATTTTTCGCTGTACCCTTTCCACCGGAAATAATAGCGCCGGCATGGCCCATGCGTTTTCCAGGCGGTGCGGTAACACCAGCAATATAGCCAACAACAGGTTTTTTTACGTTCTTCTTTATATAGTCAGCTGCTTCCTCTTCTGCCGACCCACCAATCTCCCCGACCATGATGATTCCCTTGGTTTGACGGTCAGCTTCAAACATTTCCAGGCAATCAATGAAACTGGTGCCTTGCACCGGGTCTCCACCAATGCCAACACAGGTACTTTGTCCCAGACCGTTGAGTGTGGTCTGGTAAACAGCTTCATAAGTCAGCGTCCCGGAACGAGAGACAATCCCTATCGAACCCTTCTGATGAATTGAACCTGGCATAATTCCGATCTTACAGGCACCCGGGGTGATAATACCCGGGCAATTGGGACCAATAAGATGGACGTCCATTCCCTTAAGTGCCGCTTTAACCTTAACCATATCCAGCACGGGAATCCCTTCTGTGATACACACGATCACCTTTATCCCGGCATTGGCCGCTTCGAGAATAGAATCGGCAGCAAAGGCGGCTGGGACAAAAATCATACTGGCATTGGCCTCTGTTTCATTTACGGCATCCTGTACCGTATTGAAAACCGGACGTTCAAGATGTGTTTGCCCACCCTTGCCTGGCGTCACTCCACCAACGAACTTGGTGCCGTAAGCAATGGCTTGTTCGGAATGGAATGTTCCCTGCTTGCCAGTGAACCCCTGACAGATCACCCGCGTGTCTTTATCAATCAGAATTGCCATGTACGTCTACCTTATTGTTTGCCGGCAGCGGCATTAACTGCCTTTGTTGCCGCATCTGCCAAATCCACTGCAGTTATAATGGACAAGCCACTCTGATCCAGTAAATCACGACCCGTTTCCGCATTGGTACCTTCCAGCCGTACCACGACAGGAATGGACAGTTCGATCTCGCGAATCGCCTGGATAATGCCTTCAGCAATCAGGTCACAACGAACAATACCACCAAATATATTTACCAGGATGGCTTGCACTTTTTCATCGGCAATAATCAGTTTCAGTGCTTCGGAAACCCGTTCGGCAGTAGTGCCACCCCCCACGTCCAGAAAGTTGGCTGGCTCCCCACCATGTAACTTAATAAGGTCCATGGTTGCCATCGCCAGCCCAGCACCATTGACCATACAACCAATATTGCCAGCCAGCGTGACATAATTAAGATCAAATTGTTGGGCCTTGTGTTCGGTGGGATCTTCCTGCATGGGATCGCGCAATTCTTCCAGATCCTTATGACGGAACAATGCGTTATCATCCAGATTGATTTTTGCATCCAGTGCCCGTAAGTCACCATCTTCAGTAATAACCAGGGGATTAATTTCCACCAGGGTCAGGTCCTTTTCCAGGAATAATCGATAAAGTCCCAACATAATTTCTGTTAGACCCTTGATCTGTCCTCCTGATAACCCCAGGCCAAAGGCAATCTGGCGACATTGGTAAGCCTGCAAGCCGGCAACCGGGTCGACTGCGACCTGCAGAATCTTATCGGGGCTTTCTGTCGCGACCTGCTCGATGTCCATCCCGCCCATGCCGGAGGCCATAAAAGTCACCTGCCCCCGGGCACGGTCTATCAGGGCACCAAGATACAATTCCCGAACAATCTTACTCGGTGGCTCTACCAATAACTTATCCACCGGTAATCCAGCTGGCCCAGTCTGCGGGGTAACCAGCCTGCTACCCAGTAAAGAGTGCACGGTATCTTCCAGTTCAGCAGCTGGAACAATTTTCACTCCGCCACCCTTGCCCCGGCCACCGGAGTGGACCTGAGCCTTGACCACCCAGTTGCCGTCATGAGGCAATCTCGATACTTCCCGAGCCTCGGCAACGGAGGTCACTAGATGCCCCTCCGGGACCGGAATTCCATATTGGGCAAACAGCCTTTTTGCCTGAAATTCATGCAGATTCATGCAGGATTGCTCCGCGATTTATTTGGGCGGGAAAGTGTGCCACAAAACGACAGGCGCTCACACCCTTCAGAAGGGGTCATGCTGTATTACTTGCCAGGTTTTTGCTTGCATACGGTGTCTACATGGGGAAAATAGTCATATGAGGTAACTAATGGAAATCTTAGCGTAATTCATGAAATACCGCGCAAATAATCGATCACATCCTGTTAGAAAATGGCTTTCACCCATTTTTCTGATACCGGTTATCGTTTCTTTCTCTTTATATGCATCTGCATGGGCGAATGAAGAGCCTTCTACAACCTCAGGAAATACCCAATATGAACAGGCCATGGAGGCCGCCCGCTTAAAGAATTTTCTGGATGCCCTGACGATCTGGCGTAAACTGGCAAAAAATGGGGATAAAAAGGCCCAATACCGCCTGGGTGCAATGTATCGCCGGGGCCTGGGCGTAAAACAGAACGACAAATTGGCCTTTCAGTGGTTCAAGAAAGCGGCTGAAAACGGTCATGCCAGGTCTCAATACAACCTGGCGGTAATGTACCAAAAAGGGATTGGGGTTGAAAAAGATCCCGCGGCTGCTGAGAAATGGTATAAACGCGCCAGTGAGAATGGCTTTGATCTGGCAAACCGTAAACTTAAATCCAGCATTGCGGGCCACCTGTCCAGTATTGATATTAAAAAAAGCTTTGAGGGTCGAACTGGTAAAAAATCACTGGATATTAACGAGATATTAATTTGGGCTGCCAGCGAAGGATATGCCAATAGCATTATCGATATCCTCAAACAGGGAGCAGATGTCAACTACGCTGACAAATATGGCCGAACGGCTTTAATGGCTGCTGCTTTGTATGGGCAGGATACCGTTGTAGATATTCTGCTGGCTCATGGCGCGAAACCCAACCTCAAGGACAAAGCCGGTATCTTTGCGCTTTATGAAGCAGCTGAGATGAATAAACCGCTAGCAGTGGAGAAGCTGCTTTCTGGTGGCGCCAACCCCAACCTGAGCACACCTTTAAAACGAACGGCACTAATGGTTGCTGCCGCAAAGAACCATGCGCGCATCATCGATATCTTGCTTGCCCATGATGCCGAAATAGATCTGAAACAAAGTGATGGCAGGACAGCATTGCATATCGCAGCTGCATTTAACAATACAGACGCCATAGCAACCTTGTTAAAACATAATGCCCGCCTTGACCCGATGGATAAAATTGGCGAAACCCCATTAATGGTGGCGGTAAAACAATCCAGCACCAAAGCAATCAAACTTCTGATGGAAAAGAAACACTCTGCAGATGTAATGAACCTGAATGGAGATACAGCACTAACGTATGCAAGCCGATACAACTTCGCCGCCAGCCTGCAGGCACTTCTCGCAAACGGCGCCAACCCTGATACCAGGAACAGACATGATCGTACCGCGTTACTGATTTCAGCTGAAAATGGTAATGAACAAAGTGTTGATACCCTGCTCCGCTTCAATGCAAATACTGAAATACATGATAGTAATGGTGATACTGCCTTAATACTGGCAGTAAGAAATAATCACATTAGCGTTGTTCGCGCCCTACTCTCTAGCGGAACAAAAGTAGATACCGCAAACAGGGACTCATGGACACCACTGATGTACGCTGCTTCCCACGGTAACATTGCAATGCTTAAGCTTTTGCTGGAAAAAGGCGCCTACCCAGATAGCAAGAACCGATATGGCTGGACCCCCCTCATGCTTTCTGCCCGGTCAGGCAATATTCAAACCGTATCGACATTAATCCATTATGGCGCGGATGTGAATGCCACTTCCAGCGATCGCAGAACTGCACTCTATGTCGCGAAAGAAAATAAACAGGAAAAAATAGCCGACGTTCTGATAAAAGCAGGCGCCAATAAACTGGACAAACCCGTACCGCCCGGAAAAAGAATCATGAAGGACTCAACCTCATGAGAAACAACAGAAAGGGCCGCAAGAATACCTAGAACGTATAATTATAGGCCAGCCTGGCGCGGGTCCTGGTTTCGTTTGGCATGGTCTCATCTTTTACTATATCGAAACCAATATCTGCGTCCAATGACCATGCCTTATTGACGCGATAGCTTATCTTGATTGCAGGGGAGATTGTAGTGCGTTTTCCATAGGTATTTGAATCACGTTTTGAATAACCCAAACGGAATCCCGGCCACCACTGGTTATTCAAAGGTACACGCGCATTAATAAATATACTGTTATCCTTATAATACGAGAATTGAGACCGTCTAAATCCAACCACATATAGGTCTCGCTCCTTAAATGTATTACTCGATATCCACTGCAAGGAATAAATAAATTGATTTCCTGTTTCTTCAACCGGATAAACAGTTGGATCAATACCTGACAATGGATCAGCCAGTAGCTGAGCTTCTTTGGCAGGATCAACACCTTGCGGCGATCCGGAAGAATGCATAATGGTCACATCTGCGTTGAACTGCTGGTCTTTGTTAATTTGGTAAGAATTACCAATAGTCAGGGTATCATCCCTTCTTGTCCTTTCCTTAGCAATCCTGCGAATCTCATACTCTGGAAGGTATTCCAGCAACTTATCAATAGTTGTAATGCTCATCCCCTCCAGCGCACGACTGGTCATCAACAGGTGGCGACGGTTGATCGACAGGTTAAGTCTATTTGACTCG
>Ga0316583_10000502_pt1 | contig 11723 bp, 8 predicted proteins | sample J_170502JBrBrA_D_FD_204513 | JGI IMG/M metagenome (GOLD analysis project Ga0316583, IMG submission 204513) | Rhizosphere microbial communities from salt marsh grasses in Alabama, United States - J_170502JBrBrA | ecosystem: Host-associated > Plants > Roots > Rhizosphere | place: USA: Alabama... | reverse complement strand
CGCCCCTTGGCTGGTCAAAGGGCCAGTAATCACCGCCATCACCGTACAGGCGATCGCGTGGGGGGGGGGAGACGCATGCAGCGGCTCTCCATCACCCGGCCTGGCGCGCAAGGGCGCAGTGCGGATCAACAATGGGTAGAAAATCGGATTACTACTGCGGGAGACGCCAGATGTCTGAAGACCCTCTGACCAGTGCCTACAACCTGCTGGAAAACGCTGTTGTGCAGTTTCGCGGGCGCCCCGTGGGGACCGTCGCAGCCCGTGACCCCCACGGCGCTGCCGCCGATAATTATCGGGAGTGTTTTATACGCGACTTTGCCGTCTCCGCCCTGGTGTGGCTGGCCGACGGCAAGCCGGAGATCGTGGGTAACTTTCTCGAGACGGTGGTTTACCTGCTGGATCAGGAACTGACCATGGAGGGCCATGAGATCCAGCCCGGTGTCATGCCCGCCAGTTTTCGAGTGCTGGACGGTGAACATGTGGTGGCCGATTTCGGCAACCGCGCCATCGGCCGCGTGGCGCCGGTGGATGCCATGATGTGGTGGGTGGTACTGCTGCATGCCTATATTCAGGCCACCGGCGACAGTCAGTTTGCCCGGCGCAGTGAAATTCAAAACGCCCTGTGCTCCATTTTGTCCCTGTGTCTCAAGGGATCCTTCGAGGTCTATCCCACACTGTTGGTGCCGGACGCCTGCTGCATGATCGATCGCCGCATGGGCGTCTACGGCCACCCGCTGGAGATTCAGTCCTTGTTCTACGGCATGCTGCACACTGTGGGGGATCTGTGCGTGGAACGCCCCGACACCAAGGCGCTGATTGAAAACGCCGCCAAGCGGCACACTAGCCTGCGCGATTACGTGCGCCGCTATTACTGGCTGGATGAGGACCGCCTCAGCGAGGTCCATCGTTTTCATACCGAGGAGTTCGGCGACGGAAGCAACAACGTCCTCAATATCAATCCCACGTCGCTGCCCATGTGGGTTCAGCGCTGGATGCCACAGCGCGGGGGTTGGCTGGTGGGTAATTTGGGTCCGGAACGTATGGACGTGCGCTTCTTTGCCCTGGGTAATCTGCTGGCGATCCTGTTCGGTTTGACTACGGACCAGCAGGCACAGGGCATCATGGACCTCTATGAGGCGCGTTGGGATGATCTGGTGGGCGACATGCCGGTGAAGATCAGCTATCCCGCCGTGGCCGGCGAGGAGTGGCGGGTATTGACCGGCTGCGATCCCAAGAACGCGGCCTGGTCGTATCATAACGGCGGCAACTGGCCGGTACTGCTGTGGCCGTTCGTCGCCGCAGCGTTGAAGGTGGAACGCCGTGATCTGGCGGAGCGTGCCTTTGAGACCGCCGCCGGGAAACTCGCCCGCCATCAGTGGCCGGAATATTACGATGGGCAGTCCGGCCGTCTCATCGGTCGCCGCGCCAACCTCGACCAGGTGTGGTCGGCCGCGGCATTCATCTTTTCCCGCAGACTACTGGAGAAGCCGTCGTTGCTGTCGCTGTTCCCCGGTTAAACTGCCTGTCGCTTGAAGAAACCGCGCTGCGCCAGCCACCACGTGCATTTGATGACATCGCAGAGATGCAGAGCACGCGAAGGGAAGAACAGCTATGAAAGATGACGACACCGTGCAGGCCCTGTCATCTAAAATAAGATTATCTTGAGGCTCTTTATTCCTTGGCGTCTTTTCGGGAACAACGCCACATCCCGTCTTTGTCACCGGCGGCGCGCGTATAGACCCATTACCAATAACGCCAGCGACAGGATACCTATAGAACCACCGCCGCTGCTGCCCAGGGCGGTACTGCTGAATGTATCCGACACGGTGGTGCCTGTGGCAACCATGTTGTTGTTGGGCACCATCAGGCCACCCACGGTCAGGGTGGTATTGTTGTCCCCCGTCACCGCCGTGTGGCGCACGTTTACTGTGTCGCCGTTCTGCACCCAGCCGGGTTGGCTGGTATAGGCCGTCGATCCGCCGATGGCGTATTCCCCGCCGGTGACAAACACCGGTACGTAGACGTTGGCGCCCAGCCCGCCGAGGGTGATGGTATTGGATGTCTCCACCTCACCCGGCGCGACCACCGGGCCGATGTCGGTAAAGGTGAAGGTATCGGGGGTCAGGCCCCAGGCCGTGTCCACGGCCGCATAGCGTGCCGCGGCAAAGTCGTTGTCGGTGCCGTTGTAGGCATATCCGGCCAGCACCAATGCGCCGTCCGGCTGCAGGGCCAGGGCCTTGGCGGTGCTGGCGCTGGCGCCGATGGGTGTGACTAGAGTTCCGGGCGGGCTGCTACCGGGATTGAAAGTAGGGTCCGGGGTGCCGTCGATGTTATAGCGGGCCATGGCGAAGTCCGAACGTGAATTACGGGTGGCGTATCCGGCGACGACGATCTTGCCATCGGGCTGAATCGCAACGGCGTAGGCCTTGTCCGTGCCGCCGGCGAAGTCCGTGGTCATCGTGCCGGGTTTCGCACCGCTTTGATTGAAAGTGGTGTCCAGGGTGCCGTCGCTGTTATAACGGGCCACGGCGAAGTTGCTGCCGGTGATGTCGCCGGCGCTCCCCGCGACGACTATTTTGCCGTCCCTCTGTATGACAATGGTCTGGGCGACATCGTTGCCGGCACCGAAGTCCGTGGTCACAGTGCCGGGTTTTGCGCCGCCGGGATTAAAGGTGGTGTCCAGGGCGCCGCTGCTGGTGTAGCGGGCGAGGGCGAAGTCCGTATCCGCATTGGTGGCATAGCCGGCGAGCACGATCTTGCCGTCCGGCTGAATAGCCGCGGCGAAGGCCTTGTCGTCGGCGCCGCTCAAGTCGGTGGTGGTTATGCCGGACGTACCGAACAGCAATGCATCCAGAATGCCGTCCTTGTTAATTTGTGCCAGGGCGAAGTCGTCATTGGCGCCGTTGTCGGAAAAGCCCGCCACCACGACGCTGCCGTTGGCCTTTAGCGCCAGGGCCTCGGCTTGGTCCGTGCCTGATCCAATGGGGATTAGGATGACTCCTTGTATATTGCCGAGTACGCTGAAGTTGCCCGTATCCAGGGTGCCGTCGGTGTTGTAACGTGCCACGGCGAAATCCAGGTCCGTGCCGTTGCCGGCGTAACCGGCCACCAGGATCTTGCCGTCGGACTGCAGGGCCATGGCTTGCGCGCCGCAGGGGCATACGCCTACGGCTTGCGACTGGATGCCCGGTGTGATGCCGCCGGGGTTGAACGTGCTGTCCAGGGTGCCGTTGGCGGCAAAGCGGGCTAGGGAGAAATTGGGCTTGGAGCCGTCGGAACCGGGGCCGGCAATGATTATTTTCCCATCCGCCTGAATGACGACTGCGGCGCCGAAATCATCGCCGCCGGCCAGGTCCTGGGTCAGTATCCCGCCGTTGGCGAAAGAGATATCCAGGTCGCCGGGGGTGGCGCCGGCCGGGGTGGTGGCGACCACCGCGATGATACACGCCAGCACGCGCATTACCGGGCTTGTTATCCTGGGGGTCAGCATGGACGTATTCTCCCAACGAGTCACGGACTGTACTGGTGGAGGCGGCGGGTAAGCCTTGTTGCGGTGGTCAGCAAGCGACCGCCGGATAAGTACATTGACGCCCTATTGTACAGATAAGTCACTATAAACTGGGCGGCACGGATGGTGTTTATCACCCGGATAAGGCCCGCTTAATGATGGTTTCCGGTGCTCCCGTTTGGTCAGGGAGGTCGAAATATGCCCGACAATGCATTACTATCTTAGCAGTGATCGGGGGGCCGCCTACGGACTCATTGTAACGGCGATTCATAGACTTGGGGGCGATTCATGGGAATAAGAAAAATTATTTTTCCGCTGTCGTTATGCCTGGTGATGACTGCCTGCGGGAGCATCCCCTTTACCGGCGGCAATGAAAAAGTGGTCAAGCGTATCCCGGACAAGGTCCCGGGATGGCTGAACGACGGCTTTAGTGAGACAGGGGGGTATTTTCATGTGGTGGGGAGAGCGGTCAAGGTCGACAGCGCCGCGAAGTGTATCTATGAGGCCAAACTCAACGCCAATCTGGAAATAGTCAAGGATCTGCGGACCAAGGCCCGGTCCGAGTTCACCGATGCTGTGCGCGGCGTGGACGTCCCTGCGGATGAGAAGGCCCCCTACCTGGACAGCCTGGCGGAGTCCACGGGCGATAATCTCGAGATAAAAGGGATCCTTCCCGACGCCACTTATCAGGAAAGGGTGATGGTGGGTGAGCCTCCCAAACCGGGTTATTACTTCAACTGCGAAATCCTCATCTCCCTGCCGCATCAGAATTACGAGCGGGCGCGGGGTGTGGCGCTGAGCAGTTTCAAGGACAACGCCAAGGGCAAGACCGCCGAGGCCATCGCCAAGGCCGCCGACGCCAAGTTCGGGGGCGGGCAGGGCTCGTAAATACCAGTTTCGAGTTCCGGGTTTTGAGTTAAGAACAATCCGCCTTCTCCCGGAGGGAGAAGGCTTACACAGGGACAGTGATTTCGTTGTAATGACCTTTTGATCCCCCCTCGTCCTAGCCTTCCTCCTGGGAGGGAGAAGGGACCAAAGCCCGCCTTTTGAATGCAGCGCATCTTTATCGCCCTCTCCCTCCCAGGGAGAGGGACGGAGTGAGGGGGAGTCATAGACGCTTCTATTACCAACCCGAAACCCGCAACTCGGAACTGAGCTGTTTATTCCATGGTGCCTCCGGTGGATAAACAAACAAGCCGTGCCTAGCGGCGATGCCTGATGGCCTCCAATATTCCCAACATCAACCGCTCCGGCGGGGGGGGGCAGCCGCGGATGACGGCGTCCACGGGGATCACCTCGGCAACGCCGCCGCAGCTGGCGTAAGAGCAGCCGAATTCTCCGCCGTCTGCGCCGCAGTCTCCCACCGCGATCACCAGCTTGGGGGCGGGCGTCGCTTCATAGGTGCGGCGCAGCGCCGCCTCCATGTGCCGGGAGACGGGGCCGGTCACCAGCAGCATATCGGCGTGGCGCGGCGAGGCCACGAAGTGAATGCCGAAGCGCTCGATGTCGTAGATGGGATTATTCAGGGCGTGGATCTCCAGTTCGCAGCCGTTGCATGAGCCGGCATCCACCTGGCGGATCGCCAGGCTGCCGCTGAACTGGGTCCCGATCTCCCCGCGCAGCTGCGCCCCGATTTCCTCCAGCACGGTTGGCGCCTGATGGGGCAGTGGTTCGGTCACCACGCCGATCTTGCGCAGCTTGTTCAGTATCCTCAGCACGGTGTCTCGCCGCCGCGGGGGTATGGTGTTAGATTAAAGGTCATGTCCCGAGTATGATCCGTTGATTGATTTGTTGCATACCGGGAATTCCGGCACGATATTGCCCTGGATCAAGTGTTCCAGGGCCGGCCACGAAAACCAACTGGGGTCCCGGGGAAAGTAGCGGGCGACGCGCCCGTCGCTGCCGAAGCGCACGTATGCCAGGGTCTCCCCGCGCCAGCCTTCCACGACACCCAGGCCCTCGCCGGCGGCGGGGGCGGGCCACGGGGCCAGGATATCCCCACTGGGCAGGCTCGCCAGGCACTGTTCCATCACCACCAGCGATGCGTGTATCTCCTCGATGCGGATTTTCATGCGCGCCGCCACATCGCCGCTTTGCATCACCGGGACTTTCAGCTCGAGTCCGTCATAGGGGGCGTGGGGCGTGTCACGCCGCACGTCCAGGTCAATGCCGCTGGCGCGGCCCACATAGCCCAGGGCGCCGAGGCGGACTGCGGCATCCCGGGACAACACCCCGGTACCGATGAGGCGGTCTTCCAGGGACGGGTGGTCGTCCAGGATGGGCAAGATACCAGGCAGCTCCCGGCGCAGGGCGCGGATACCCTCGCGCAAGGCGGCAACACCCGCCTCATCCACATCGGCGGTCACCCCGCCGGGGATGAGGCGGTCCATCAACAGGCGGTGGCCGAACACCTGTTGCTGTTCGCGCAGCCACTGTTCGCGCAGGCGGCTGAACTGAAAATAGGCAAAGGTGAATGCCACATCGTTGCAGATGGCGCCGATGTCTCCCAGGTGATTGGCCACCCGCTCGCGCTCCAGGAGCACGGCACGCAGGGTATTGGCGCGGGGCGGTACGGCGACGCTGGCCGCCTGCTCCATGGCCATGCACGCCGCCCAGGCGTGGGCCACCGCGGTGTCACCCGAGACCCTGCCGGCCAAACGTACCAGGCCTTGCGCATCACGCCCGGCGGCGATCTTTTCGATGCCCTTGTGGACATACCCCAAGCGCTCTTCCATGGCCAGTATCTCTTCGCCCACCGCCTGAAAGCGAAAGTGTCCCGGCTCGATGATGCCGGCGTGGACGGGGCCCACGGGGATCTCCGCCACTCCCGCGCCCTGCACCAGGACGAATGGGTAGTCGCTGTCAGGGGGGGTGACGCCGGGAGCATTCCCCGCCGCGGGGAACGCCGGCTGCAGGGGAAAACAATCGTCCGGCCATGCCTGATGACGGGTCCAGCGCCGCGCGTTTGTGTGGTTCAAGAATACAATACCCAGCAAGTCGTGCATGTGGCGCTCCATGCGGTCGGCCGCCGGGTAGTAAGGCGCGTGTGACGAGATCCCTAGCGACGGCGAATCAATTTGCGTGCGCAGGAACAGATAGTCGCCGCCGCGGGCGAAGCAGGTGGTGCACTGCACCCCGGCCGCGACGGGGTCCGCCCACAGGCCCGCCCAACGCAGCCCTGCGAAGGCGGCGTGACGTATACATGTGTCCCAGTCGTGGACAGCGATGCTGTACAGACGGCCGGGCCCCAGGGGCGTGAAGTGTTCCGGGTTCAGCACCGGGTCGTCGTCACTGAGCATTGCGGCGAATTCGGACAGCCAGTCGTAGGCGCTCACAGCAGCGCGCTCCCGGAGATCATATGCGTCGCCTGATCGAACCAGGCCGCCAGAAACGCGGGGATGGACAGGCCGATCCATAGCACCAGCAACAGGTGCAGAAACACCGGCAGCATGTTGACGCGCACCGCCTGCTGGTTTTCCGGTGCGGCGCCGTACACCATGGGGTGCAGGTGGCGGAACAGCCCGGCGAAGCCCACCACCAATCCGATGACCAGGGGCACGGTAAGCCACGGCCAGCTCTTCATGGCGGCGCTCAACACCAGGAACTCGCTGGTGAACACGCCGAACGGCGGAAAGCCGCAGATGGCCGCGGTGGCGATGAGCAGGCCCCAGCCCACCGCCGGCTGGGTGCGGATCAGTCCGCGGATCTTGTCCATGCGCTGGCTGGCGGCGATGTGGGATGCGTGACCCACGGTGATGAAGATGGCGGACTTGGTCAGGGAGTGGGTCATCATGTGTACCAGGGCAGCGAATGTCGCCAAGGGACCGCCGACGCCGAAGGCGAAGGTCATGAGGCCCATGTGCTCTATGGACGAGTAACTGTACATGCGCTTGATATCGCGCTGGCGGTGAATCAGCAAGGCGGCCGTGAGAAAGGTGATGATGCCGAAGCCGATCATCATGTGGCCGGCCAGGGCCGGGTTGTGATGGGAACCGTTGGCCAGGGAGCCGTCCACCAGCATCTTGAAACGCACGAGGGTATACAGCGCCACGTTAAGCAGCAGCCCGGAGAGAATGGCGGACATGGGTGTGGGGCCCTCCGAGTGGGCGTCGGGCAGCCACTGATGCATGGGTACCAGCCCCACCTTGGTGCCGTAGCCCACCAACAGAAACACGAAGGCGATGCTCAGCACCACCGGGTCCAGCAGGGCGGCGCGGTGGTGCAGCTCGGTCCACGACAGGGCGTCGCCCGCCGTGGGCATGAATTTGGCGGCGGCGAAGTACACCAGGACCGTGCCGAACAATGCCAGGGCGATACCCACGCCGCACAAAATGAAGTACTTCCACGCCGCCTCCACCGCCTCCGGCGTGCGATACACACTGACCAACAATACCGTGGTCAGGGTCGCCCCCTCCACCGCTACCCACAGGATGCCCAGGTTATTGCTGGACAGGGCCGCCAGCATGGCCAGCATAAAACCCTGATACATGGCATGGTAGAGGCGCAGCCGTGCGTCGCTCAAGCGGCCCTGGCTCACTTCGTGGGCCATATAGGGACGAGAGAACAGGGACGTGGTCAGGGCGATGAAGGCGGTGAGCACGATGAGGTAGACGTTCACCGCATCCACGTACAGCAGCTGATGCAGGGCGAACAACGAGCCATGGTCCAGCACTTGAAAAACCAGTGCCAGGGACGCGGCGAAGGTGGCGGCGCAGAACAGGATATTGATCCAGCCCGCGGCGGGGCGGTGACCGATGATTGCCAGCGCCGCCATCCCCAACAGGGGCAACAGGAGTATCAGACTCTGGATTGTCATTCCCGGGGCTCCGCCGTCTCTTCCGATTCGCTGAGGCGGTTCAGCCGGTCCACGTCCAGGGAGTCGATACTCTCGCGAATACGCAGGAAAAAGATACCGAACAGCACCGTGGCCACCAGCACGTCGAAGGCGATGCCGAGCTCCACCACCATGGGCATACCGTAGGTGGAGGTGACGGCGGCGAACAGCAGGCCGTTTTCCATGGACATGAAACCGATGACCTGAGTGATGGCCTGGCGTCGGGTGATCATCATCAGGAAGCCGAGCAATACCACGGCCATGCTGATGGCGATGGCGTTGCGGGTGACCAGCGCCGACAGCTTTTCGATGGGCAGTGCCACGTAGTAACTGAACACCACCAGCGCGGCCGCCGCCAGCAGCACCAGGGACGGTTGAATGATGGTTTCCACCTGCCGCTCGATGCCCAGACGCTCGGTGATGCGGTGTAGTATCCACGGCACAAGCATGGCCTTGAGCACCAGGGTCACCAGCGCCGAGATATACAGATGGGATTCATGGGACACCATGGCTACCAGTACTGTGGTAAGGGCCAGCAGCGCGCCCTGCCAGGCAAACACGTGGATGGTGGCGATGAGCCGTGTCTGGGCCAGCAGCGCGAATGAGGTGAACAACACCATGGCCGCCATCAGCAGAACGGCCTGTTCCGGCAGGCTGAGTTGCTCCAGCATCAGTGTCCGGTCTCCAGGATGATGTGGCTGAGCATGCCCAGCAGGGCGAACAGAAACGCCAGGTTGAGAAACTGGGGCACGCGGAACAGGCGCATCTTGGCAAGGGTGATCTCCACCACGCCCAACACCGCCCCCAACACCAGCAGCTTGGCGGCGACGGCGGCAAACCCGGTGAGCAATGCCGCCGGCGAGTAGGTCTGTGCGATACCCCACGGGAAAAACACATTGGCGATGAGCACGCCGAAGATCATGAGCTTGATCTGCGCCGCCCACTCGATGAGGGCCAAGTGACGCCCGCTGTATTCCAGGATCATGGCCTCGTGAATCATGGTCAGTTCCAGGTGGGTGGCGGGGTTGTCCACTGGGATGCGTCCGGTCTCGGCCACTGCCACCAGCATCAGCCCCAGCAGGGCAAACAGGAACGACGGGCGTAACACCAGGCCGCTGTGCAGCAGGCGCTCGATGGACACCGACAGGTCGGTGCTGTTGGCGGTCATGGACAGGGTGAAGATGGCCATGAGCATGGCGGGTTCCGCCAGGGAGGCCAGGGTCATTTCCCGGGACGCCCCCATGCCGCCGAAGGCGGTGCCCACATCCATGGCCCCCAGGGCGAGAAAGAATCTCACTACAGCGAGAAACCCCACCAGCACGATGACGTCGGCGATGGCGGCGGTGGCGGTGTGCACTGCGATCAGCGGGATAATGGCGGCGGCCAGGGTGGTCATTGCGAACACCACGTACGGCACGGCGCGGAACAGAGGCGAGGCGGTTTCCGCCAACACCACCTCCTTACGGAACAGCTTGGCCAGGTTGAGATACGGTTGCCATACAGGCGGTGCGCGGCGGTTCTGCAGCCGGCACTTGACCTGTTTGAGCCACCCCGAGAGCAGCGGCGCACACGCCACGAACAAGGTGGTCTGGAGCAGGGCGAGCAGCCACGCAGCGGCGTTCATGTAATCAACCACAGCAATATCAACAAGGTGAAAAACGAGTACGCCAGATAGACGCGCACGTTGCCGCCCTGGATCCTGCCCATGTACCGCGCCGCCGTCCACACCAGCCGGCCCACCGGTTCATACAGGGATTGCCACAGGCGGTCTTTGATTTGCAGTTGATGGCGTAGACCCGCCGGCGCTGCCCCCGGTGTGGAGTCTCCTTCGACGCTTTCCTCCACAATCCATACCGGTTTGAAGATGCGTCGGATGGGCATGGAAAACGCGGTGGCGGTGTATTGCATGCGCGGACTGAGGGGGCCAAAGCCGCAATCCCAGGGGGCGCTGCGGCGCGGTGGCCGGCCACTGCCGCGGTGCAGCAGCCAGTAGCTTAGGCCCCACGCCGCGGCGATCCCGAGCAGTACCAAGGGCGCGCCGTAGGAGGCCACCTCTGGAGAGACGGGTGTCAGCCACAGCCAGCCGTGGGCGGTGGCGCTGGGCAGGCCGGCGCCGAACAGGGATACGGGTACGGCGCTGAACCAGTTGATGAATACCGTGGGCAGTACGCCCAGCAGCAGACACAGCGTGGCCAGTATTCCCTGGCCGATACGCATGCCGGCGCTGGCCTCCCGCGCCGAACGCACATGGCGGCTGCGGGCCTGGCCAAGAAAGGCGACACCGAACACCTTGACGAAACAGGCGGCGGCCAGGGCGCCGCTGAGGGCCAGTACTGCCGCGCTCACCGGGATGAGGATGCGCAGCACGCCGCTGTCCAGCGCCGGGGCCTGCAGCGCGGTCTGAAACGTCAACCACTCGGACACGAAACCGTTAAACGGCGGCAGTGCCGAGATGCTGATGCAGCCGATGAGAAAAAACACCGCCGTATAGGGCATGCGGTGAATCAGCCCGCCCATGCGTTCCAGGTCCCGTTCGTGGCTGTGCTGAAGAATAGCCCCGGCGCCGAGGAACAGCAGACTCTTAAATACGGCGTGGTTGAGGCAGTGATAAAGAGCGGCCATGAGTCCCAGGCGGCCGAGGACGGGGTGGCCGGTGCCGAAGAAGATCATGCTCAGACCCAGGCCGATAAAGATGATGCCGATGTTCTCCACCGAGTGATAGGCCAGCAGGCGCTTCAGGTCATGCTGCATCAGGGCGTACAGTACGCCGAACAGGGCCGAGGCGCTGCCCAGTATCAGGCACATCAGGCCCCAACTCCACTGGGTATCGCCGATCAGGTCGAAGGCGACCCGTATCAGTCCGTATACCGCCACCTTGAGCATGACCCCGGACATGAGCGCCGAGATATAGGAAGGCGCCGCGGGATGTGCCTCGGGCAGCCATGCATGCAGTGGCACCAGGCCGGCCTTCATGCCGAATCCAAACAACGCCAGGCCGAAGGCCACCCCCGCCCACACCGGCGAGAGTTGGGCGGCACGCATAGCGTCAAAGGTGAATCCGCCGCCGAAACCGGCCATGACCCCGTAGCCGAGGAGGATGGAAAGCGCGCCGATCTGGGCCATCAACAGATAGAGAAACGCCGCCTGGCGATTGGCCGCCTGTTCGTGCTGGTAGGCCACCAGGAAGTAGCTGGACAGGGACATGACCTCCCACGCCACCATGAACAGGAACGCGTCATCGGCCATCACCACCCCGAGCATGCCGGTTACAAACAGCCCGGTGAATACGCCCAGGACCGAAAGGGGGTCGCGGCCGTGTTCAAATTCGCGCACGTAAGACGGCCCGTAACAGGCCACGGCGGTGACCACCGTACCTATGAG
>Ga0316583_10000501_pt1 | contig 11732 bp, 14 predicted proteins | sample J_170502JBrBrA_D_FD_204513 | JGI IMG/M metagenome (GOLD analysis project Ga0316583, IMG submission 204513) | Rhizosphere microbial communities from salt marsh grasses in Alabama, United States - J_170502JBrBrA | ecosystem: Host-associated > Plants > Roots > Rhizosphere | place: USA: Alabama... | reverse complement strand
AAAACTCGACGAAGGGAGAATCCTAGACCAACTACAACGGCCGTGTCAATGCTAAAGCACCGTACTTGCGTCTACCAGCCCTAAATTACTCTATCAACTAAAATTTAGACCATGATGAGACACTTAGCGTATACGCCGCGAGACACCAATCGCCACTTAAACTATGCATGTATGCTTATGTTGGCGACATCGCGCGCAGCATTTCATACCGGATTGTCTATATCGATGAACCGATGTGACACGTCGAATTGCTTCGCCAAGTGATCGCCCAACGCATGAACACCGTAACGCTCAGTGGCGTGATGCCCGGCGCCGAAGTAGTGCAGCCCACTCTCGCGCGCTTCGTGTACGGTCTGTTCCGAGGCCTCACCGCTGATATAGGCATCCAAGCCCAACGCAATCGCCTCATGGATATAACCTTGGGCGGCGCCTGTACACCAGCCGATGCGTTTTATACGCTGCGCGCGACCCGGAATATGCAGCGGCGGACGGCCCAACTGTTGGGTGATGTGCTGTCCCAACTCTGCGCCCGTCACACCTTGCCCCAGCTCTCCGAACATCCCGATCTGCATCGCGCCTGCCTGGCCGAGGCGGCCCTGCACGGTAAATCCCAGCCGGCCCGCCAACTGGGCATTGTTCCCCAGCACCAGGTGTGCATCCAATGGCAGGTGATAGGCGATGAGGCTGATGTCGTTGGTCAACAGGCAGTGCAACCGGCGCCGTTTCATCCCGGTCACGCACGGGTCCTCCCCCTTCCAGAAATACCCGTGATGTACCAGCACCGCCTGGGCGCCGTGATCCACGGCGGCCTCCAGCAACGCCAGGGACGCGGTCACGCCACTGACCAGCTGCGTCACCTCGGCACATCCCGCCACTTGCAGTCCGTTGGGGCAGTAGTCGCTGAAACGCTCTGCTTCCAGCAGACGATGGGTATAGTCCAGTAATTCATGCAGCTGTGCCATGGCGATCATCCAGTAATGGGTTAATAAACTCTTAGTTGCTAATGTGCTAAAGTATTTTAATGCCCTCACCGAGAATTCGAACCCTCTTTATTGAGGCAGTCATCGTCGCCCTGGTTGTCCTGGCCGTCGGGGTCCTGGTGATGTTTATCGTGGATCCTAACCGATTTCAGCACCACTCCGTGGTGGTGTTTCAAGACAGCGCACAGTCGGCGAAGGCACCCGCAACGGCGGGCGGCGCCTCCAACGGCACCGTATCCTACGCCAATGCGGTCGCTAAGGCGGCGCCCGCCGTGGTCAATGTCTTCAGCACCAAGGTGGTGACCCAGCGGCGTCATCCGTTCATGGACGATCCGAACTTTCGCCGCTTTTTTGGTGAAAACCCCCAGATGGGGCCAAGCAAGCGCCTTGAGAACAGCCTCGGCTCGGGCGTCATCGTCAGCCCTGACGGTTATATTCTCACCAACAACCACGTCATCGAGGGCGCGGATGAAATCCGCGTGGCTTTGAACGACGGACGCAGTATCGAGGCCAAGGTGGTGGGCACCGATCCGGAGACGGACCTGGCGGTATTGAAGATCAACTATACCAAGCTGCCCACCGCGGTCATCGGCCGCTCCGAGGATCTGCGTGTGGGTGACGTGGTCCTGGCCATCGGCAATCCCTTCGGCGTCGGCCAAACGGTGACCCAGGGCATCGTCAGCGCCACCGGCCGCAGCCAGCTGGGCATCAGCACGTTCGAGAATTTCATCCAGACCGACGCGGCCATCAATCCCGGCAACTCGGGCGGCGCGCTTATCGATCCCGGCGGTCACCTTGTCGGCGTCAACACCGCCATCTTCACCCAGTCCGGCGGCTCCCAGGGCATCGGCTTCGCCATCCCCTCCACCCTGGCCAAGGGCATCATGCAGCAGATCATCGAAAACGGCCGCGTCATTCGCGGCTGGCTGGGCATCGACGCCCAGGACATCAGCCCCGCACTGGCGGACTCCTTCAACCTGCGTGACACCCGGGGCGCCATCGTGGCGGGCGTTGTCAGCGGCGGCCCCGGCGATAAGGCCGGCATTCGCAGCGGCGATATCATCACCCACATCAACGGGACAAGAGTCAACGATGCCCGCGATATCCTGATCAAGATCGCGTCCATGCGCCCGGGTTCGGCCGTTGAACTGAACGTCATCCACAACGGTCGACTGATCAGCATCAAGGCGCAGGTCGGACAGCGCCCGCGGCGTCGCGCCGAGAGTTGACCGCTCAGTCGCTAACCGCGATCGCCCTCATCCGGTTCGGATGACTGCGCACTGGGGTCCTGCCCCCAATCGGGCACTTCACTACTATCGATGTCTGCCGCTTCTCCGGCACCCTCCGCGCCTTCTTCGCTGGGGATCTTACGCGACAACCACACGCCCAGTTCGAACAACATCCACATGGGCACCGCCAGCATGGTCTGGGAAAATACGTCCGGCGGCGTCAACAGCATGCCCACCACAAAGGCGCCGATGATGATGTAGGGCCGCTTGGCCACCAGACTCTCCGGCGTGGTCACACCCGTCTTCACCAGAATTATGGTAGCGATGGGCACTTCGAATGCCACGCCGAAGGCGAAAAACATCTTGAGTACGAAATCCAGGTACTTGCTGATGTCGGTCATTACCGACACCCCTTGGGGGGCGTTATGGACGAAGAACCCGAACACCATGGGGAACACGACGAAATAGGCGAACAGCATGCCGAGATAGAACAACACCACACTGGAAACCAGCATCGGCAGGGCCAGGCGGCGCTCACGACGGTACAGTCCGGGGGCGATGAATGCCCAGATCTGATACAGAATAAACGGTATGGCAATGAAAATGGCCAGCACGAAAGTGAATTTGAATGGCGTCAGAAACGGCGACGACACCTCGGTAGCGATCATGGTGGCGCCGGCGGGCAGACGGCTCAGCAGCGGGTGGGCCAGTCCGGTATACAACTTGCCTGCGAACGGCGCCAGGGCCAGGAATATAAGCAGCACCACCGCCACCACGCGCAGCAAACGGCTGCGCAGCTCAATCAGGTGAGTGACAAACAGTTGTTGCTGGTAAGGGGAATACTTACGGTGCAGACGGTTGAAGATCATATGAAAGCGTTTCGAGTTGTGGAAGCGGCCTTTCGGCCGCTGATAATTCCCGCCATCGCTTGAAGCACAGCCGCCATCTTATGCATTTTCTTAAACACGAGACTCGCAACACCGCGCCGCACGGCGCATCCTAGTCCCCCGCCTTGCGGTCGGGTTCCGCGCTACCGTCGGGCGGCTCTTGTTGTCCTTGTTTGTCTTTGTCCTGCTTGTCGGCCTTGGAGCGGAAGTTGACCGGAATGGTGGACTGGGCCTCGTCAATGACCTTGTGCAGCTCGGCGAGCTCGGTCTCTTTGGCGATGCGTTTCTTGATCTCTTCGGCTTTATTGATCTCTCGGTCAAAGTCAGATTTAACGGTGGCGACGAAACGGCGCACATCGTTGAGCCAGGAACTGATCTTGCGCACCACGGCGGGGAACTCATCCGGGCCAACCACTAACAGCGTCACCACGGCGATCACCACCAGTTCCCAAAACCCGATGTCAAACATAGACGCAGATCCCGTGATGGCGTGCCGGTCCGCGACCGCCGTGGCAGAGATTGGTCACCACAGCGGTCAGGACTTACTCTGCCCGTGCTCCTTGTCTTTGTCCGAGACTTCGCCCTGGATCACGCGGTCACTGGCGGTGTTGTGGTCCAGTTTGCTCTTTTCTTCTTCGTCCTTGTCCTTCTCGCTCATGGCGTCGCGGAAGCCTTTGACCGCACCGCCCAGATCACCGCCGATGCTGCGCAGTTTCTTGGTACCGAACAACAACAGTATGATCGCCAGAACAATCAACAATTGCCAAATACTAATGCCCATGCAATCTCTCCGTCTGATATCAATTACATAGCCAACCGGCCGCCGTCATCCGGCAGGTCACCGCAGGCTGCTTATTTGCCATGGTGCGCCCGATCGGCCTTTTCCTCAATACCCGAGGTGCCGAATCGCCGCGCCAGTTCATTTAAAACGTCCTGAGGATCAATACCTTGGCTTAACAGCATGACCAGGGTATGGAACCACAAGTCGGCCGTCTCATGGACCAGTTGCCGGCGGTCTCCGCCCTTGGCAGCGATCACGGTCTCCGTGGCCTCTTCACCCACCTTCTTCAATATAGCGTCCAGGCCCTGATGATATAGACCCGCCACGTAGGACGTCTCGGGATCAGCCTGTTTACGCTGTTCCAGGACCCGGGTCAATTGGATCAGGATATCATTCATAATTATTTAGACTGCCTGGGGAGGGTCGAATTCAACCGCCATTCCCATCTAACTTTTTGATTTATATATGGTGGACGGGTCTTTGATCACCGCGTCCACGGTCTCCCATCGGCCGTCACGCAGCACCCGGTAAAAACAGCTCTGGCGACCTGTATGACAGGCAATCCCCCCCACCTGCTCTACCCGCAACAGCAGCGTGTCATTATCGCAGTCCAGGCGCATCTCGCGCAGGGTCTGGACGTGCCCGGATTCTTCCCCCTTGCGCCACAGCCGTCCCCTGGACCGGGACCAGAAGACCCCGCGGCCCTCTTCCTGGGTCAGGCGCAGGGACTCTCGGTTCATCCACGCATGCATGAGCACGCGGCCCGTGGCGTAGTCTTGGACCACGACCGGGGCCAGTCCGTTCGCGTCCCAGCACACCTCGTCGACCCAGTCTTTCATATGCGGGTTAAAGAGTAAAAGAGTGCACGCTTAAAAGATACAATGCCCCGGTCACAGCCTGACCTCGATACCGTGGGCGGCCAGGTAGCGTTTGGCATCGTCCACCGTGTATTGACCATAGTGGAATATGCTCGCCGCCAGCACTGCATCAGCGCGGCCTTCGGTCAGTCCCTCCACCAGGTGATCCAGGTTACCGACACCGCCGGAGGCGATGACAGGTACGCTGGCGGCGTCACTGACCGCGCGGGTCAGCGCCAGGTCAAAGCCGTCGCGGGTACCGTCCCGGTCCATGCTGGTGAGCAGGATCTCCCCCGCCCCGTTGGCGACCATGGTCTGCGCCCACTGTACCACGTCCAGGCCCGTGGAGCGGCGCCCGCCGTGGGTGTATACCTCCCAAGCGGGTGCTGTGCCGTCGGTCTTCAGCTTGGCGTCGATGGCCACCACGATACACTGGGAACCGAAGCGGTCGGTGGCCTCGGCGATAAAGTCCGGATCCTTCACCGCCGCGGTATTGATGGCGACCTTGTCCGCGCCGGCGTTCAACATGCGGCGTATATCCGAGATATTGCGAATACCGCCGCCCACGGTCAGGGGTATGAACACCTCGCTGGCCACGCCCTCCACCACCGCAACAATGGTATCGCGCTCTTCGTGGCTGGCGCTGATATCGAGAAACACCAGCTCGTCGGCGCCCTGCTGGTCATAGCGGCGCGCCACCTCCACCGGGTCACCGGCGTCGCGCAGGCCCTGGAATCGTACGCCTTTGACGACGCGGCCCTTGTCCACGTCGAGGCACGGGATGATGCGTTTTGCCAGACCCATGACTACGTACTGCACAGCTCCTCGGCGAGTTGTTGGCACTGGTCGAGTTTGAGCGTGCCCTCGTACAGTGCCTTACCCACAATGGCCCCCATGACACCGTCTTCGCTGATCCGGCACAGGCCGCGGATATCGTCCAGGGTGGCGACCCCGCCCGAGGCAATCACCGGGATGGTGATGGCGCGCGCCAACGCCGCGGTCGCCTCGATATTGACACCTTCCAGCGTGCCGTCGCGGCTGATGTCCGTGTAGATAATGGCCTCGACCCCGTCACGTTCGAAGCGCTTGGCGATGTCGATGACGTCGTGATTGGACAGCTTTGACCAGCCGTCGATGGCGATCTTGCCATCCCTCGCGTCCAGACCCACGATGATATGGCCGGGGAACGCGATACACGCATCAGGGACGAAGTGCGGTGCACTCACCGCGCTGGTGCCGATGATCACGTAATTCACGCCCGCGTCCAAATACGCCTGGATGGTGTCCTCATCGCGGATGCCGCCGCCCACCTGCACCGTTACATCGGGAAAGGACTGGGCGATACGCCCGATGATGGCGGCGTTCTGGGGCATCCCTGAGCGCGCGCCGTCCAGATCGACGATATGCAGCCGCTTGGCACCCGCCTTGATCCACGTATCGGCGACTGCCACGGGATCGTCGGAATATACTGTCTCTTGCTCCATCTTGCCCTGGAAAAGGCGCACACACTTACCGCCCTTCAAATCAATGGCCGGTATTATGAGCATCTCTCGTCTCCCCCGCTGTCAATGAATATCAAGTTTTTCAAAACAGGCTGTGTGTCCATCAACCCCATCAATCTCCCGGCTCACGCGGTCCCGTTCCAATGCACAAAATTCGCCAGCAGCATCAAACCGTCCCGCTGACTCTTTTCAGGGTGAAACTGCGTTGCGAATATATTATTCACCGCGATTGCCGATACGAAATCAATCCCGTATTGCGTGCGGCCCGACACTGTCTCGGGCGCATCCGGCGCTACGTAATAACTGTGCACGAAGTAGAAGCGGGCATCCTGGGCGATACCCTCCCACAGCGGGTGGGCGTGCTGCTGATGGACCTGATTCCAACCCATATGGGGTATCTTGAGCCGCCCCGACCCTGTATCGCCCACCGCGGCAAAACGCGTCACGGCTCCGGGGATAATGCCCAGGCCGGGGGTACCGCCGTTCTCCTCGCTGCCATCCATCAGCGCCTGCATGCCCAAGCAGATACCGAGAAACGGCTTGCTGCGCGCGCACTCACGCACCACCGTATCCAGCTTCAATCGCTTCAGTTCGCGCATACAGTCGCCCAGGGCCCCGACACCGGGAAACACCACCCGTTCGGCCTGCAGGATGGTGGTCGCGTCGTAGGTCACCTCCACCGACACCGCGCCCACGTGTTCAAGCGCCTTGGCAACGGAACGCAGATTACCCATTCCGTAATCGATTACAGCAACACTGGTCATTTGGGTTTGTAGACAGTCAATGTCTCGGGATTACAAGCGGGTTGATTTTTGGGGGTTACAGCGATCCCTTGGTTGACGGGAGCACACCGGCCATCCTGTGATCGAGTTCCACCGCCATGCGTACTGCGCGGCCGAAGGCCTTGAAGATGGTCTCGGCGATATGATGGGCATTGGCGCCGCGCAGGCTGTCGATGTGCAACGTCGCCTGGGCGTGGTTGACAAAGCCCTGGAAAAATTCATGGAACAGATCCACATCGAAGTCACCGACGCGCACCCGCGGAAAATCCACCCGGTACTCCAAACCGGGGCGCCCGGAAAAATCGATGACTACGCGCGACAGTGCCTCGTCCAAGGGTACATAGGCATGGCCGTAGCGGCGGATACCCTTCTTGTCCCCCAAGGCCTTGGCCAGCGCCTGTCCCAGGGTAATACCGATGTCCTCTACGGTGTGGTGGGCGTCGATGTCCAGATCGCCCTTGGCCGTGACCGTGATATCGATCATGCCATGCCGTGACACCTGGTCCAGCATGTGATTCAAAAAGGGGATATCGGTGTGGAGTTGGGAAACGCCGCCGCCGTCCAGGTCGACGGCCACCTCAATTTGGGTCTCCAGTGTATCTCGCTTTACCGCGGCCTTACGCGAGGCCATAGCACTCACTCACTCGTTTTGTCCAAGATTCGGGGGGTGTGACGTGACTGCGTCGCACCGCCGGCGCCTGTTGTTATTATCGGTCAAAATCCACCGTCCATGAAACCGGTTTCAACAACGGGCTAAACCGACCGCCTTAGGGCGGCGATAAAGGCATCGTTTTCCTCCGGCGCGCCCACGGTCACCCGCAGGCAGTCGCCAAGCACTCCTTCAGTGCCGGAAAAACTCCTGATGAGCACCCCTTGGGACCGGATGTTCTCATACACCTGCGCGGCCCGGCCGTGGGCCACCCGGAACAGAATAAAATTGGCATGACTGGGGTAGACGACCACATTGTCAACCGCCCGCATGGCGTCGATCATCTGTTCACGGTCGGCGCAGATACGCCGCGCCTGCTCATCGAGCACCGTCTTGTTGCGCAGCGCAAATTCAGCGCTTACCTGGGCCACAACGCTGACATTATAAGGCAAGCGCGCCTTATTAATCTCCTCCAGCCACGCCTTGGGTCCGATCATCAAACCCAGGCGCAATCCCGCCAGACCGAGCTTGGACAAGGTGCGTATCACCACGAGATTATCATAGCGCGGCAGCTCACTCATCAGGCTGCGCCCCGCGTAGGGATAATAGGCCTCGTCGAGGACCACCAGACCCGGTGCCGCCTCGATCACCCTCCGTACCCGATCTTCATGGAACAGGTTGCCGCTGGGGTTGTTGGGGTAGTCCAGGTAAACCACCGCCGGGCGGTGAGCCTGCAGCGCGTCCAGCGTGGCGGCCAAGTCGATATCGAAGTCATCGTCCAACGGCACGCCCACAAAACCCAGCCCCGTTGTGGTGGCGATGATGCGATACATGGAAAACGTCGGGTCCGGCGTCAACACCGCCCGCCCCGTTCCCGCCACCACCAGGTTGGTCATTTGAATAAGCTCGTCCGACCCGTTACCCAGCAGAATATCCATGGCATCGGGTATGTCCAGCGCCTGGCGCAGGCGCTGTTTCAGCACCGTCGCGTTGGGATCCGGATAGCGGTTGAGGCTCACGCCGCGCAGGGCCTGCAGCCACTCCTTCACCAGCGCCGGCGGCCAGGAATAGGGATTCTCCATGGCGTCGAGCTTGATCAGGTCATCCGGCGGCGGGACGTGATAGGCGGACAACGCCCTTATTTCGGGGCGAACCCACTGCTCTATAAGAGATGCCGGCGTCCGGGATTGGGTCACGGGTTTTATCACCGTATGATGGCCTGCGCGGGTATCATCGTCGCATCGTCTACCGCTTCATCCGGTATTCCGCCGAGCGGGCATGGGCGGTGAGTCCCTCGCCGCGGGCCAGGATAGCCGCGGTCCCGCCCAGCGCCGCGGCGCCGGCGGCGGAGCACTGGATCAGACTGGAGCGCTTTTGAAAGTCATACACCCCCAGCGGCGAAGAAAAGCGCGCCGTCTGAGACGTGGGCAGCACGTGGTTGGGGCCGGCGCAGTAATCCCCCAGCGCCTCCGCCGTATACCGCCCGAGGAAGATGGCCCCGGCGTGGCGGATGCGCGCCGCCATCTGATCGGGCGCCTCCACCGACAACTCCAGGTGTTCCGGGGCGATGAAGTTGGCCACCGCCACCGCGTCATCCATGTCCGCCACATGAATCAGGGCGCCGCGCGCCGCCAGGGAGGCGCGGATGATGTCGGCGCGCTCCATCTGCGGCAGCAGGCGGATAATGCTCTCGTACACCCGGTCGATGTACCCGGCGTCGGGGCACACCAGGATGGAGCGCGCGTCCTGATCGTGCTCGGCCTGGGAGAACAGGTCCATGGCGATCCAGTCCGGATCGGTGTTGCCGTCGCAGATCACCAGGATCTCCGATGGACCGGCGATCATGTCGATGCCCACCGTGCCGTACACCATGCTCTTGGCCGCGGCCACGTAGATGTTGCCCGGGCCCACGATCTTGTCCACCCGGGGGATGGTCGCCGTACCGTAGGCCAAGGCCGCCACGGCCTGGGCGCCGCCGACGGCGAACACCCGGTCGACGCCAGCGATCACCGCCGCCGCCAGCACCAGGTCGTTGACCACGCCGTCCGGCGTGGGCACCGTCATGATCAATTCCGCCACCCCGGCGACCTTGGCCGGAACGGCGTTCATCAACACGGTGGACGGGTAGGCGGCCTTGCCCCCCGGCACATACAGCCCGGCCCGATCCAGGGGCGTGACTTGCTGGCCCAGTACCGTGCCGTCCGGCTCGGTGTAGGACCACGAGGACATTTTCTGATGGGCGTGATAGGCACGCAGGCGCTCGGCCGCGACGGTCAGCGCCTCGCGCTCGGCATCGGGGATGGCCTGCAGCGCCTGCTGCAGACGCGGGGCGGGAATCTCCAGGGCGGCGACGCTATCCACCTGCAGCCGGTCGAAACGCCGTGTATATTCGATTACCGCCGCATCGCCGCGGCGGCGCACGTCCGCCAGGATGTCGCGCACCACTTGGGTAACCTGTTCATCATAGGTCTCCTGCCACGCCAGCAGGTGTTGCAGTTCGGACCAGAAGTCCGCCGCTGCCGATGACAAACGTGCGATATTCACCACGGTCCGTTACCCGCTCCGCCGTTATCCCGTCTGCCTGGCATCCGTCTTAACCCCGGGGGCGGTATCCGCCGCCACGGCCCCTTCCAGCAGGCCGATAAATTTCTTAATGGTGGCGTGCTTCATCTTCATGGAGGCCTTATTGACGATAAGACGGGAACTGATATCCGCCATCAGCTCCAGGGGCACCAGGCCGTTGGCGCGCAGGGTATTGCCGGTATCCACCAGGTCCACGATGCAATCGGCCAGCCCCGCCAGGGGCGCCAGTTCCATGGAGCCGTAGAGCTTGATGACCTCCACCTGGCGGCCCTTTTCGGCAAAGTAGCGGCGCGTGATGTCTGGGTATTTGGTGGCGATACGCATGCGCGCCATGTCCAGGGGTGTGTCGGGGAACCCCGCCAGCTCCAGGCGGCAGCGGCCGATACGCAAATCCAGGGGCTCGTACAGGCCGTCGCTGTCATACTCCATCAGTACGTCCTTACCCACCACGCCCAGGTCGGCGGCGCCGTACTCCACGTAGGTGGGGACATCCGTGCCGCGGATAACCACCAGTTTGATGTCCGGCTGGTTGGTGTCCAGGATCAGCTTGCGGCTCACCAACGGGTCTTCACTGGGCACTACACCGGCGCTACGCAGCAGCGGCAGGGCCTGGGTCAGGATTCGCCCCTTGGACACGGCGATTGTCAGCGAGTCGGCCATTACTTGACCAGTGAGGCGACGCCGGACGCCCTGTCGAGAGGCGCTTCATCATCCCTATGACTGGGGACGCGACGTATACGGGCCCCTAACTGGGACAGCTTTTCCTCGATACACTCGTAGCCGCGATCAATGTGGTAGATGCGGTCCACAATGGTGTCGCCCGATGCCACAAGACCGGCCAGCACCAGGCTCGCCGAGGCGCGCAGGTCGGTGGCCATGACCGGTGCGGCGGTCAACTGCGGCACTCCGTTAGTGATCACGGTGTTGCCCTCCAGGCGTACGTCCGCGCCCATGCGCTGCAGCTCCAACACGTGCATGAAACGGTTTTCGAACACCGTCTCGATAATGGTCCCGGTCCCCTCGGCGATGATATTCAAGGCGGTGAACTGTGCCTGCATATCGGTGGGAAAGCCGGGGTACGGCGCGGTACGGATATCCACCGCCTGGGGACGCCGCCCCTGCATATCCAGGTGAATCCAGTCATCGCCGGTCTCGATCACCGCCCCGGCCTCGCTCAGCTTGAGCAGCACCGACTCCAATATCTGGGGCCTGGCGCGCTTTAACTTAATCGATCCACCGGTCAGTGCCGCGGCCACCAGATAGGTCCCGGTCTCGATGCGGTCCGGCAGGATACTGAATTCCGTTCCCTGCAGGGAATCCACGCCCTCGATGACGATGGTGTCGGTACCGGCGCCAGATATCTTGGCGCCCATCCTGATCAGAAACGCCGCCAGATCCACCACCTCCGGTTCACGGGCGGCGTTCTCGATCACCGTCGTCCCCTCGGCCAGGGTGGCCGCCATCATCAGGTTTTCGGTACCG
>Ga0316583_10000500_pt1 | contig 11734 bp, 10 predicted proteins | sample J_170502JBrBrA_D_FD_204513 | JGI IMG/M metagenome (GOLD analysis project Ga0316583, IMG submission 204513) | Rhizosphere microbial communities from salt marsh grasses in Alabama, United States - J_170502JBrBrA | ecosystem: Host-associated > Plants > Roots > Rhizosphere | place: USA: Alabama... | reverse complement strand
CAACTCCAACAGGAGTTGGCCGGCGGTGACGCTGTCGCCTTCTTTAACCGGCAACCGGGCAATTTGTCCGCCGATGCTGGGGGAGAGCTTGGCGCGACGGCAGGCTTCGACCGTCCCGGCCCGGGTGTTAGCGACAATTTTCTCAACCTGGCCGGTTTCGACGGGCCGGATGACAATTTCTACTGGAACGGGTCGTGTGGTGTGCCATATGGTGGCGCCAATGGCTGCAATAATAACGGCGAAAAGAGACCAGCGCAGCGTTTTGCGACGTGTTGGGTTCAAGACCAGGCCCCCGATTCGAGGCTATGAAGAGAATCATGAAAAAAAACTCAGGGGGAGCCGGCTAACTCCCCCCGATCACCTTGCTAGTACGAAAATAAAACCAAACCCGCTGGCGAGGTAGGCCCCGCCGCCCGGATAAACAGTTGCGAGCGTCGCCTGAAACGCGATGGCAACAGGCCCTAAGACCGGACCTCGACCGGCTTTGAATCAGTGGCCGGTTTCAGGCCTGACGGTTGTGCTTTACAGGGGGCATCGGCGTTGGTTTCGGTCCAAGACCCTGTCGGGTCTCAGGCAGTCAGTCGCCTTTTCAAGCGCTCATCCGGGCTGCGGTGCGTCATTATCATTCATTTTGGTGCCCTTATAAGGGGCATGGTCTTTTAGTGTATATTCGATCTCCCAAATAGACCTGTGTCAACTCTCCTCCGATCAAACAAACCATAACGAAATTTATAATTCAATTATTATTTCGTATCGGAATATCATTGCGACTGCACCGGTCGCTAATGTGAATGCCTCGATAAGTCATCATGCTCATGTTCAGCGATCCGGTGATGGTTTTCCCCGGAAGCGTTCAACGGATCGACATGGATGGTGGCGTTTGAAAGATAGTGTAAATGATGCAGAAGTTGATGCCGCGCGTCTTTGGCGATGTCGTGGCCTTTCTCAACCGTGATATCCGGGGCCACGGCGATATTGAGTTCGGCATGCAGCCGATGACCCAACCATCTCACCCGTACTTCAGAGATGTCTTCCACCCCGGGTGTGTGACTCACCGCGTGTTTGACGTCTTCGATGACCTCCGGCGCGACACCATCGAGTAGACGCGTAAAGATGGACTTCCCGGACTGCCACACGATACGGAAGATGGCGACAGTAATGAGAAGACCGACAATCGGATCAGCCATTGGGAAACCGAGCCTGACGCCAACGGCACCGAATAGAACGGCAAGGCTGGTCAATCCATCGACACGCGCGTGATACCCGTCGGCAACGAGTGCGGCGCTGCCGATCTCTTTGCCGACCCGGATGCGAAAGATCGCCACGGCTTCGTTGCCGAGGAAACCGACGACCGAGGCGGTGATGACGGCCCAGAGATAGGTGACGGGTTGTGGATGGAGGAATCGATTGACGGCCTCATAACCGGCAACAAGAGCGCTGAGCAGGATCGTCAACACAATGGCGACACCGGCCACGTCTTCGACCCGACCGTAGCCGTAGGTAAACGTTGCACTCGGTGCACGCTGCGCGAGTTTAAAGGCTATCCACAGCGGTATCGCCGTCGCGGCATCGCCGACGTTATGGACGGTATCGGCAAAAAGCGCCACACTGCCGGATAGAATGACGACAACCATTTGAAAAAGGGCCGTGGCCAGCAATCCCAAAAATGACCATTTTACGCACCAAATACCCCGTTCAGTGGAGACGATAGACGGGTCAACGAGACCATGGGTATGGCCATGAGCTCCCCGATCGTGGTCGTGCGCATGAGAAGAGGGGTCATTTTCGGAGTTGCGGTGACGAGAGACAGGAGGCGGCATGTCTTACCCAGAGTAATCGGTTTCCCGCCCAGGCGGGATTTAAGTTTAGGGTTTCGGGTTCTGAGTTTAAAGGTATAAAAGTCTGATTACCGAAACTGTACACACCATTGTCTGGATTGGCTGCTTTAACCCTTTGCGTGAAACGTTGAATTCGACGCAATTGATGCATGCTACGGTTTATGGAGACCGTATATGGCTCTTCAACCGGGAACAGTGAACGCTCAACGGCTCAACCCGTGTTGGTGGTTGGAACTGTTTTCATTGGCGCGTTATGGTGGAAATTCAATTTTGACCTTTTTTATCTTATTGATCAGGGCGGTGTGTGACATCCCCAGTTCTTTGGCTGTTTTTCTGATGGTGCCCGATTTTTTCAGGCCGCTGACGATGATGTCCTTTTCATAACGCGCCACCAGATTTTTGAGCGATCCGGCATCGGTGAGATCGAGTAGACAAGCGTTTTTCTGGTATTGGATGCTCCTCCCGATTTCATGGCTGAAAAAAATGCAGTTCTTGTCGGAACAATTTTTGGGCAACCATTTGTTCCAGATTTTGATTGGTTGCGGTTATAATACGGGCGTTGATGGGTATTTCGCCCACCCCGCCGATTCTTCTGATACGATTATCCTGAATGGTCCTCAGGATTCGTGCCTGCGGACCTAGCGGCAATTCGGCAATCTCATTCAAAAAAATGGTGCCGTTCTCGGCAAGTTCGAATAACCTCTGTTTTCCGCCCTGTCGTCTTTACGTTCCACCTCCATGGCTGATATATTCAGGCCGAAGTTGGCGACCAGCGCTGAAACATCGGCCACAATGCCGATTCGATCCCTGAAGACCACTTTTAGTTTGATATTCAAGGGGGCTAGTCCGCTTTTACGGTTATGGTCACTGTCATCTTTTCGCGGATTTCATGACCGTTTTGGCGGACGACCAGCAGGATGCCGTTTTGGCCTTCCGGCACAGGCCCTGCGCTGAAAGCCGGTAGGTTGGCGTATCCGGGTCCGCGCCGCCAGGCAATCAGATTCACAGGGGATATGATCTTTTGCAACGTTCCCTCGGGCGGCACGACATCGGGTGGCGGGTTGTTGATGTTTTTATCGGTGATTCCTTCGAAAGCAAAGCGGCCGGAGGGTCCTTGATTGTATAGATAGCGCGTGCTGTTCCAGTCGATTTCAAGCGGCTGCCGGGTCTTGTTTTTCACTTCCAGTCGAAATTCACTGATGAACCGCCCGCTTTCTTTAAGGGGTGTAAAACGGGCCGAATATGCCGCGTTGTCGGCGGACTGAAATTCCGGCGAACTGATCCAAGTCCTTGTCGACGCACAGCCGGATAAAAAAAATGTTGCTAAGAAACAGCTGAAAATGGCATTAGAAATCTTCATCGTGCCTCCGCGATACGGTTGCAAGCATTATTTAACATCGGCGCTGACCTTTTTTTTTACGGTGAAAAGCATTTAATCGCAGGCGTTTGCCATCGTCAATACTTTAATTTTTTTGGGATTCCCGTTCGATAAGTTATCAAAGGTGCCATGAGATTCAGCATCCGTTTCAGCATATTGCAGATCTTTGCGCTTCTGCTGATTATGACGGTTGTGAGTATAGCAGCCGTTTTTTACTTAGAGTCATCGCGGATCATGTTCAATCTTTATCGTCTGTTGGCCCGGGTCCAGGCCGACAAGTTCGTCGAGCGAACCGTCGCTTTTATCGAGTCACCGGGTCGCCTCACCCAGATGACGGCCACGGCTCTCGAAAACACCCCTATCGTCGGCGAACACGAAAAAATATGGGATTACCTGTGGAAGCAGCTCATGCTGACGCCCCAGGTCGCCAGCTATTACGTGGGCGACCCGCAGGGCAATTTTATCCAGGCCAGAAGAACACCCGAACGGGCGACCCGCCTGATCGATCGCACCAGGATTCCAGCGACAGACCTGTGGCGTTTTCGCAAAAGTGGCTATGACGTTATCCGTTCAAAGATCGAGCCGGCCGCTTACGATCCCCGGACCCGGCCCTGGTACAAGGCGGTCCGCCCCGAAACCGGAATTTACTGGTCCGATGTCTACCGGTTTCAATCGACCCACGAGCTCGGCATCACCGGGTCCTGCCCGATTCTTGACCAGGGAGGAACCCTCCAAGGGGTTGTCGGTGTCGACATTACCCTGGAGAGCCTGGCCGAATTCGTCGCTTCCCAGAGGCTCGCTAAGAACGGGAAAATATTTATCATAAACGATACGGGGGAGGTCATCACTGCCGGACGCCGTGCGGACGATGAGGCCTCAGGCGAACGCGGCCGTCTGCCGCGACTGAATGATCTTGAGATCCCGTGGTTTGAAGAAGCCTATCGAAAGCACATGGCCTCCGGTGCTGAAATTCTGTCCTCCACCACCGGCGGCCGCACCTATCTGGGATTCTTCTTTCGATTTCCCGCTGACTTTGACAAAAAATGGAAAATTGCGGCGGTCATTCCAGAAGCGGAAGTGGTCGGACCGACACGCAAAATCATCTATAAGGCCCTGTTGATCACCGTGCTGATCACGGTGGTATGTCTGCTGCTGGTCTATGCGGCTTCCGGTTGGATCACCCGACCGGTAAAAAGACTGGCGCTGCAAGCCGGCAAGATCAAAGATTTTAAACTCGAAGAGGTCACAGGCGTCCAATCGATTCTCACAGAGATCCGGTCTCTGAATGACGCCTTTATCGCCATGAAGAGCGGGCTGGCCTCCTTCGGACGCTATGTTCCAGCCGAGCTCGTCCGGCAGCTCATCGCCACCGGCCGCGAAGCCAGGCTCGGCGGCGAAAGGACCCGATTGGCCATTTTGTTCACAGATATTGTCGGATTTACGGCCCTTTGTGAAACCATTACGGCCGAAGAACTGATGTTGCAGCTCTCGACCTATCTGGAACGCCTGACGCGGATCGTCGAACAGGAGCAGGGCACGGTCGACAAGTACATTGGCGACGCCATCATGGCCTTCTGGGGGGCGCCGCGTGAAGTGGAAAACCCGGCCTTGCTCGCCTGTCGCGCGGCTTTGAGCTGCAGCAAAGCGGTGGGCGATTTGAACCGGCATTGGCGTGCCGAAGAAAAGCCGGCCATGCCGACTTGTTTCGGCATTCATTTTGGAGAGACGATCGTCGGCAACGTCGGCTCCAGCCAGCGCATGAACTACAGCATCTTTGGCGACAACGTGAACCTGGCCTCCCGCCTGGAGGGCATCAACCGGATTTACGGCACCAAAATCATCGTCAGCCAGAGCGTTTACGAGGCGGTTGGCAGGCGGATGATATGTCGGCCGCTTGACATCGTTGCGGTAAAAGGCAAAAAGAAGAGCATCGCCATTCATGAACTGCTGGCCGCTAAAAACGATGACGGGGCAGAGGCGCTGGTGTCTTTTTGCGCCCGTTTTACCAAAGGGATCGACGAATATCGGGGCCACAACTGGGAGCGGGCGTTGGCTGTTTTCGAGCGGCTGCAAGAAGAAAGTCCGAACGATCGCCCTGTAAAGCTATACATCAAGCGTTGCCGTAACATCATCGACGGTTCGGTGACCGTGCCGCCAGACTGGGACGGCTCCGTCATGATGAACGAGAAGTAAGGGCCGCAGCAAAAAATAAATCCACATCTGGCTTGTCTTTTGGCCCGCCTACTGCGTTACATCCACCGACATGCATCTCGCGATATGCGCCGCAGGATGTGCCGTGTAGACGTTCCCAAGTCCGGAATCGAGATGACCCCTATGGGTTATTTCCCGACGGCGTTTTTCATGCTGTCAAAATGCCCGAAGGCCGACTCGAAGATAACGAACTGGATGAGCTGCTCGGTGCTTGCTTCGCCCCCGAAGGCGGGCATACTGCCTTTACGGTCGAGCTCTTCGTCGGTCAGTCCGGCGACAAATGCGACCATCTCGGCACTGTTTTTTCGCAGCGCCTCCAATGCCTCGGCCTTGGTGCAATCCGCGTGCTCCCGGGCCTGCTTATCGGACATGGCATTGATTTGATCCATGGTCAGAGGCGGCAGATCTTCGCCCCGGACGATCATCCCTGCCATTTCGAAGATGGCGAAATGACCGGCACCCAGATGGTAAGCGGTGGCTCCCACCGGCCATTCCTCCGATTCGCAGATTTTGCGCCAGTCATCCTCGGATAAATTTTCCACAAATGCCATTACGTTATCACTAAAGCTTTTGATTCGATCGGAGATTTCTTTGGCTCGCTGGCTCATGTTTTCCTCCTCATGAGATTCAAATTCCTAAAAACGCCTTCCGGAAGCGGTCGCTTTCCAGAAGCTCCTTGCCGTTGCCCTCTTCGACAATCCGGCCGGTTTGCATCACATAGCCGCGGTCGGCCAGATCGAGGGCTTCGCGGACGTTCTGCTCCACGAGCAGGATGCTGATACCTTTTTGTTTGAGCTGCCGCACGGTGTCGAGCACCTCGTCCACCAAAATCGGTGCGAGTCCCAAAGAGGGTTCGTCCAGCATGAGCACTTTTGGACCGGACATGAGCCCCCGGCCGATGGCCACCATTTGCTGTTCGCCACCGGAAAGGGTCGATACGGCCTGGTTTCGGCGTTCACGCAGGCGGGGGAAGAGTTGGTAGACAAAATCGAGGTTTTTTTCGATCTGCGGCCTGTCCTTGAGAACGAAGGCGCCGAGACGAATGTTTTCTGCAACGGAAAGCGGCTTGAAGAGCATTTTTTCCTCCGGCACATAGACAATGCCGAGTCGGACGATCTCCTCGGTGCGCAGCCGCTGAATCTCGCGTTCCTTAAAGCAGATGCGGCCTTCAAAGGCTTTTTGGTTTCCCATGACGGCCCGCAGCAGCGTCGATTTTCCGGCTCCGTTGGCACCCACCACGCAGACGGTTTCACCTGCATCGAGTCGGATCGAGATCCCATGCAGGACCGGCAGCCCGGAGTAGCGCACGCGGATGTTTTCGACGGTGAGTATCGGCTGCGCCATCGGTCAGGTGACCTCGCCGGAGTGTTCGTTTACGAAACGCTCTCCCAGATAGGCTTTAATGACCTTCGGATCATTGGCGATCTGCCGGGGGAGACCGTCTGCGATTTTTCGCCCGTAGTCGAGCACGATGACGCGGTCGCTGATGTTCATCACCAACTCCATTACGTGTTCGATCAGCATGACCGTGACCCCCATGTCACGGTGAACGGATCTGATAATTTTTAAGATCTCTTCGATTTCACCGGGATTCAAACCGGCAGCCACTTCATCGAGCAACAGCATTTTAGGGGAGGTGCCCAGAGCGGTCGCCATGGTCACGCGTTTCTGGGCAGCAACCGGCAGTTCACTCACCATGGCATCGGCCAACTCCCTCAGGTTGAGTCTCTCCAAAATGTCTTCTGCCTGCCGCCGCGCCTCTCCTCGTTCGCGGGTGCGCATGAAGGCGCCTACCATCACGTTTTCCAAGACGCACAGATCGCCGGAAGCCACATACACCTGAAAGGTGCGGGCAAGGCCGCGCCGCGCGACCGCATAGGCCGGCAACCGGGTAATATCCTCGCCGCCGAAAATAATCTTTCCGGCGGACACCGGATGCAGACCGGCGATGCAGTTGAAAAGAGTGGTCTTGCCGGCGCCGTTCGGGCCGATGACTCCCAACAGCTCATCTTTATCGAGTGCGAAAGATATCGCGTCATTGGCGCGCAGCCCGCCGAAATTCTTCGTCAAATCACGGACATCCAGCAGCGGCATCAGCGCGACCTCCGGCGCCGGAGTTTCTCGACGAGCCCCCAGATGCCGCGGGGCTCGGCGGCGGAGATGACCATGATGATGGCGGCGTAAATGATCAGGTCAATACCGACCAGGCCAGCCGAGGCCCCCAACCACTCCTTGAGGTAGCTTTTGAGGGGAATCAGGACGCCGGCACCGATGACCGGACCCCATAGAGACCCGGCTCCGCCCAGCATGGCCATCAGGGCAATCAGGATCGAAAGGTTCAGGCTCATGGTGTCTTCGGGTTCGATGTTTTTAATGTAACAGGCGTGAAAAGAACCGACCACGCTGACGAACGCGGTGGCGATGGCATAGGTCTTGATCTTCGCCCAGTGGACATTGATGCCGAGCGACTGAGCCACGTTCTCGTTGTCCTTGATCGCCCGCAGCTGGAAGCCCAGGCGCGATTTGCGGAACCAGTTCATGTAGAGGATGCCGAGCAGGAAGAAGGCAAAGATGACGTAGTAGTAATACACATCCTCCCGGAAGATCAGCCGCAAAAAGTCCGGCGGCGCATATTTGATGGGGGATATCTCCAGGCCGCGCGCGGCGCCGACGAAACCCCACACTTCGAAGAGGTCCTTTAACACCAGGGAGGTGGCGATCGTCGCGATGGCGAAGTAATGGCCTTTCAGGCGGAAGAGGGGATAGCCGATGATAAACGACCAGCTGACCGAGAGGAGCACGCCGACCGGCATCGAAAACCAAAAAGGGATGTCCCAGCGGATGAGCATGACCGCGGTGGTGTAAGCCCCGATGCCGACGTACTGGGCCTTGCCGAGGTCCACCTGTCCGCCGTAGCCGCCGATGGTGTTCCAGCCCATGCCGTAAAGGGAAAAAATGAAGAACTGAATCATGGTCGCCATCGCAAAGGCCGAGTACGGAAAGAGGGGAAAAATCAGGAAAGCGACACCGACCAAAATGGCGATGATCAAGTCCGAGCGCGGAAAATCGGAAAAGTCGAACGCGTTCTTCAGTGCTTCCATCCGAACAACCCCCGCGGCCGAACGACCATGATCACGAAATAGGCCACATAAACCCACATGTACTTGAACGACGTCATGGGAATATCCGACATCCAGTCAAACTCAAAGGTGTAGGTCATGAAATCCCAGAATCCGGGGAGTTCGGTGATAAGGCCGACGACGATGCCGGCAAAAAAAGCGCCTGGCACACTGCCGAATCCGCCCAGGGCGACGATGGCGAAGGCGAGCATGGTAAACAAAAGACCGATGTACGGGTTTACGGACCAGAAGTTGACGATCAGCGCCCCGGCGACAGTGACCGATGCACCGCCGATTCCCCAGGCCAGGGCGTTCATCCGCTCCGTGGGAATGCCCATGTAGCGCGCCCCCTGCGGATTGAGCGCGGTGGCGGTCAGGGCCTTGCCGGTCCGGGTGCGGTTCATCAGCAGCCACACGGCAGCGAAGGCCACCAAAGACAGACCGGCGGCAGCCAGCTTGGTTGCTGGGATAATGATCCCCAGACCGATATCGAAACTCTTGCCGACCAGCAGGCCTTGATGCACGGCGCGGTCATTGGGGCCGAAAATGAGCAGAGCCAGATTGCGCAGAAATAGCATCAACCCGAAGGTCCCCAGGAGTTGGGCGATCATCGGTCCGCGCAAGAGAAATTTGATGAACCCCAGGTAGCAGATGATACCGAGCAGAAAACCGACGGCAGCGGCCACAGGAAGGGTGAACAACGGATCGATGCCGAAAGCCTGGGCCGTCAGGAGCCCGGTGTACATGCCGATCATGAGGAATTCGCCGTGGGCGAAGTTGATGATGTCCATGACCCCGAAGATGATGGTCAAACCGAGTGCCACCAAACTCAAGGCCATGCCAAAAAGAATCCCGGCTGCCAGTGAGCTGAAAAGAATATCCATCATCAGAGTGCTGCCTCAGAAAATAATGACCCCATCTCTTGCCGACTGCGAAGCGGCCGGAAAGAGACGGGAGCACAAAGGTGAACCGACGGCTGTTTGTTACCAGTTGGGGAACGGGTAAATCATGTCGGTCGTGGCGACATCGAAGGGATAGACGATTTCCAGTCCGACCGTTCCGTCGGATCCCTTTTGGTACTGTCCGATCAGACCGGAACCGAGCACGTTTTGCCCGATTTCTTTGCCGGAGGTGCTGAACTTGATGCCGGTCCACGGCACCACCAGCTGATCGCCGGGGATTTTGATGGTATTGGCGGCGGTCTGAATGTCAGCCGGTTTTGTGGATCCGGCCTTTTCGAGGATGTACACCCACGTCTGCAGCCCGGTGAAGGAGCGCGCCGAAGCACCGCTCAGATCAGTGCCGGTCTTGGCCTTGTAGAGTTTGTTGACCTGACCGGCTATGGGTTTGACCTTGACCACCTGCGGCAGGAAGACGGTGCGGGTCAGGATGCCGACGATATCCTCGCTCAGGGTCTGCTGAAACTCGGGCGTTTCGAAACCGGCATCCTGGCCCCATATGATTCTGGGCTGGACTTTTTGGGCTTTGAGGGTCTTGATCATCAGGATGGCGTCCGACGTGTAGGAGGCAAACAGCAGCGTATCTGCCCGGGAGGCCTTCAGCGAGCGGACCTCGCTGGACAGATCCGGGGCCTCCTTGGCGTAGAGCAGCGATTTTTTGAGATCGAACCCGTATTCTTGGGAAAACTGCTCGATCAGGGCCGAGACGAAAGAGCCCCACTCGGTTTTTTCGCAGGCCGAGGCAAGGGTGACGATATCTTTCTTGGGAACGGCTTTGACGCCCTTGGCCTGACCCTCGGTGAGACCCTTTAAAAAATCGAAGAGGTCTTTGGTAAACCAGGTGTCGTGGGGGGTGGTGCGCCAGAACCACTTAAAGCCGCGTTCGGTCAGGGACGGCGAGGTGGAGGAGCCGTTGATCATGGGCACGCCGTACTGTTCGGCCACGGCGCTGACGGTCTTGGTGACCGAGCTGTGGTAACAGCCGAGCAGGCCGTCGACCTTGTCATCCAGGATCAGTTTTTTAGCCAGGTCGGCTCCCAAGGTCGGATTGCCTTCATGGTCTTTGAAGATCAGCGTGATCTTGGCGCCGCCTAAACTCTGAATGCCGGCTTTTTGGGCCATGGTCATGTCGATGTCCGCCATGGCCGTGTTGGCGATTTCGGCCGCCAGCTCGGCCCCGGCCCGCAATTCACGGCCCGCTGCGGCCGCTCCGCCGGTCAACGGATAGAGAACGCCGATTTTGATTTCCTTCTCGGCCCAGGCGCCACTTGGCAGCAGAAGCGCCGCGGCGACGAGCAGCACGACGCACAATGACGTCAATCTAGCGATCCTTTTCATATGATGTCCTCCTTCTATCGTGATACGGTTAAAGGAAACGTCAGCGTATTCAGAGCCCCTGCGACAGCACAGGGCTGCGCAGACTTGCCGGCCGCAAACAGTCGACCGGGTCGATATACCTTCTTTTGATTCAAAATCTGACTGAGAAATGAGGTGAGGCAACCTCCGGACTGCGTTCGCGGGTCGATGCCACCGACGGTGACAGCGGCAATGCACCAAGCGTCTGCGTATTTCATTGTCTTTATAAGACGCCTTCGGGACTGTCAAGCGGCATGTTCACGGAGGGGATGAGATGACTAAATGTCCGACGGTGGTCGGTTTTTAGAAAAGTGTCATGTCATCGTCTTTCCGATCGGAGACGAACATGTGGCCCGGGGCGTGGGTGATCACCAGCGGCAGGGAGGGTGAGGTGGCTGCCAAGGCCGAGGTAACCCCGCAGGCCCAGAATACCGGAACTTCTCCCGGTTCGATGGCGACCGGATCGCCGTAATCCGGGCGATCGATGTCCTCAATGCCGATTTGGGACGGATCGCCGATGTGAACCGGTGCGCCGTGGGTCAGGTGGAAGCGGGTGGTGATCTGGACCGCGCGGACGGCCTGTTCGGGCGTCATCGGTCGCATGCTGACAACCAGAGGGGCGGAAAACGGGCCGGCCGGCGTGCAGGCGCGCTTGGTGATGTACATGGATACATTTTTGCCCTCCGTGATGTTACGGACCGGAATTCCGGCGGACTGCAGGGCGTTTTCAAAGGAGAAACTGCAGCCCAGAAGGAAGCTGACCATGTCTTTGCTGAATGTGTCGGTGACGGCTTCGACCTCATCGGTCAACTTCCCATGACGGTAGATCCGGTAGCGGGGCAGATCCCGACGCAGATCGGCTCCGGGGGCAAT
>Ga0316583_10000498_pt1 | contig 11756 bp, 8 predicted proteins | sample J_170502JBrBrA_D_FD_204513 | JGI IMG/M metagenome (GOLD analysis project Ga0316583, IMG submission 204513) | Rhizosphere microbial communities from salt marsh grasses in Alabama, United States - J_170502JBrBrA | ecosystem: Host-associated > Plants > Roots > Rhizosphere | place: USA: Alabama... | reverse complement strand
GCTGGCGGCACCTTGCAATCGTGACAGTATCAGAATCATGAGCCCGACGGCGCCGACTCCAAAAACGGTAACGTAATCGCCCATCTTTATCCCGGCTTTTTTGACCGCATGTACGGCAACCGCCAGCGGCTCCACCAGCGCACCTTCTTCAAACGTGACATTATCGGGCAGTTTGAAGACCCGCTGCTGATCGGCAACGAAATAAGGTGTAAACGCCCCCTGCCCCTGACGGTGATAAAAGCTGACATGGGCGCAGAGGTTATAAAGGCCCTTGAGGCAGAATTCGCAGCTTCCGCAGAAGATCACCGGCTCTAGCACAACCCGGTCTCCGATCTGCAGGCGGTCCACTTTTTCACCGACACCTGCGATTTCACCGGCGAGCTCGTGACCCAGCGCCGCCGGCAGCGGCGCGAAAGGGTGTTTGCCTTTGAAAGTATGCACATCGCTGCCACAGATGGATACCGCGCGTGTTTTAATCAAAACCTGGCCGGCGGACAGTTCGGGAACCGATCGGTCCTCAAATTCAACTTTGCCCGGCGTCTTTACCATCGCCATTGGGTATGTTTCGTTCATTGCGCACCTCGCGAATTAACGAAGACGATCTATTTTGGGGGGTTTTCAACGCTTTAATCATTTTCTAATAACGAATAATATCGAACCTTTAACTCCTGACCGAGCGCATTCTGCTCAATCAGGATCCCAGATATTTGCGAGCAATGTATTCGAATTCCACCTCGGACACGTTACCCTTGACGAGATTGGACCGGTCCTTAACGATTTCCAGTAGATCTTTCAGCTGGTCATCAGTGGCAGTCAGACCCAGTTTTTCCAGAAAAACCCTGATGGTTCCGGTGCCATTGGCCTTGCCCAGCAAATATTCATATCCTTTCTTTCCGATCATCTCCGGAGAAAAGGCCGCCCACACCCGGTCGCCCAGCCCGGCCTTGCGGGCCTTTTCAATGGCATGGATCGAAATGCCGGCTTCCATCTGAAAATAGTAATCACCGGTAACCGGCTTGGTTCCGCCGGGTTTAAATCCGGTAATCTGCTGCGCCAGTTTGGTGACACGATAAAGCTGCGACAGATCGATGTTCGTTGGCTTTTTGAGCTGCAGCGCCATCATCATGGCAATCTCGTCAATGGGGATGTTGCCGTCACGTTCGCCCAGCCCAAGAATCGCACCGTGAACACAACTGACCCCGGCTAACACCGCTGCCATGACATTGGCATTGCCCAGCCCGAAGCCGTTGTGATTATGGATTTCCACTTTCAACCCCGGAAACCAGCTGCGGATGGTCTTGATCGTGTGGTACATCGACCAGGGATTCATCACCCCGAAGGTGTCCACAAATATGAGCGATTCCATTTCGGTCTGATCCAGAATATCGGTATAAAGTCGTTTAAGATAATCCAGGCTCGTGCGAGATGCATCCCAGCCCATAAAAGACGCTTTGATACCTTTTTCCTTGGCAAGCTTCAAGGCTCCAGCGCAGCGGTCCACCGTCGCTTTGTGGTCCAGATCGTAAACATGCTTGAGCATATAAGGGTTAACAATGTGCTCAATGATGGCGGTTTTGCAGCCCAGTTTAATGGTCAGGTCCAGGTCGTCCGGATGGGCTCTGCAAAAAGAAACAATCTCGGCCTGCAGGTTCATATTCAGCACTTCCTCGAATGCCTCATAAATGTCTTTGGACGCAATCGGCATACCGAACTCAATGCGGTCCACACCGAGTTCACTCAGCACCCGCGCCAGTTCGATGCGATCCTGGGTGGTGAACACCACCCCGGGGGTCTGCTCGCCGTCCCGCAGGGAAACGTCGTGCACCAGCACCTGGTCCTGAATATCGGATGTGTCCATGGCTTGGGGAATAAAATTCATGGGGGATACCCAGTATTTTCCCGACTCATAGTAAGGGACATTTTCCAGCGGGAATCCTTCGTAATTCAGATCTAACATATGCTACCTCCTATTCATAACCCGGCTATACCGGAAAATTTCGAAGTGATTTAGAGTTTGAAGTGTCTAAATGATCCGCCACGTCCCGCCGTGGCGGGATTCCTTGCTTTTATCTCATTTTAGTTCACTTTAGTCAATTTCAACGATTACTTTTATATTTTTTTGATCTGCGACGCGTTGACCCCGGTACATCGGTGCATTCCGCTGAAGTCAACCATGATCGATTTCACCTCGGGATACGCTTCCACCGCCACGGTGCCTGACTCACGCATGCCGCTGCCGCTGCATTTATATCCGCCGATGGGCACCCCGATTTCAACGCTCATGTTCGGTGAGTTGACATTGAAACGGTGAAGAAGCATCTTTTAAGTGAGCTATAATCTGTAAGGGAGCCATCATATGTCGAACCATGCGAAAAAAAATAATCGTGAAGCTGATGTTGCTTTGATCACCGGTTCACGCCGGGGAATCGGACTTGGCATCGCCATCGAGCTCGCGAAAGCGGGTTTTCGGTTGGTGCTCAACGGAACGTCGACCGTTGAGGACTCGAAGGATTCAATCCGGACGGTTCAATCGGCCGGCACGGACTGTCATTACATTCAGGCGGATATTTCAAGTCCTTCGGACCGCGACGGGATAATTGCCGAAATCCGCTCGAAATTCGGCAGGCTGAATGTGCTCGTTAATAATGCCGGTGTAGCGCCGTCACCACGGGAAGATATTCTGGTTGCCGGCGAGGAGAGTTTCGACCGCCTGCTGCGCATCAACCTGAAAGGGCCCTATTTTCTGACCCGTGATGTGGCCAACTGGATGATCGATCAGCAGCGAGCAGCGCCAAAGCAGAAATTTAAAATCATCAATATTTCATCGATCAGTGCCTTCACGGTTTCGCCATCAAGAGGAGAATACTGCATCAGCAAAGCGGCCATGAGCATGATGACCGCGCTGTTTGCCGTCCGGCTGGCCGAATACGGAATCGGTGTTTTCGAGATACGTCCGGGTATTATGAAGACCGATATGACCGCAGTTGTTAGAGATAAATATGACCAATTGATTTCCGAGGGTCTGTTGCCGATAGCCCGCTGGGGGTTGCCGGAGGATATTGGAAAAGCGGTCGCAGCGCTCTGTAAGGACTATTTTCCGTATTCCACCGGTGAGGTGATCAACGTTGACGGCGGGTTTCACCTTAAGACCCTGTAAAATGATTTTTCACTAGAACCCATCTCAAAAATGTCTTTTGGCCCAATATCTTTGTTGGTGCCTCGCTTTAAATCCTCGACATACAACAGTATGCCTCCGGTTTAAAGCTCGGCTCCGCCGCGATCTTGAACCAAAATCCTATTTTTGAGATGGGTTCTAAATTAAAAGTGGTTTCAAAACCTCAGATCACGTTCAAGGGTCCGCCGCAGGCGGATTGCAACCACTGCTAGTTGACTCCCGCCAGGGACAATACGGCACCCATTCGTGCTACCGCCAGCTCCGGGTTTCCAAGCAATCCAGCCTTATCAGCCAGCCTGAATAATTCGCTCAGATGAATAATCGATCGGGCGCTTTCGTAACCGCCAACCACTTTAAAATGAGATTGATGTCCGTTGAGGTAAGCCATAAACACCACGCCGGTCTTATAATAGTAAGTCGGCGCTTTAAAGATATGGCGCGAAAGGGGCACGGTAGGAGCAAATATCAACCGGTACTGTTCCATATTTCCGGCGTCCAGTGCCTGCATCGCCGCCGAGGCTGCCGGTGCAATCGCGTCGAAAATACCGAGTAAAGCGTCACTGTACCCCTGCTCGTCGCCGAGGATCAGTTGGGGGAAATTGAAATCGTCGCCGGAGTACATGCGCACGCCTGCCGGCAGGCGGCGGCGCATTTCAATTTCGCGCTGGTCATCGAGCAAAGATACTTTGATGCCATCAACTTTGTTGGCATACTGACGGATAATTTGCAGGCAAACATCCATGGCGGTGTCCATATTATTGCTTCCCCAGTAGTCGACCAATGCCGGGTCAAACATTTCTCCGAGCCAGTGAATAATTACCGGCTGCGACACCTGCTCCAAAATTCGACTGTATACCTGGATATAATCATCTGGCCCGGCAGCGCAGGCGGCTAGCGCCCGGCTGGCCATTAAAATGACTCGCCCACCGACCCCTTCGACGAAACTGACCTGCTCTTCGTAAGCAGATAATACCTCGTTCACTGAAACCTCCGGGTGTGGCGCCAAATGATCGGTGCCGGCGCCGCAGGCAATCTGCCCTCCCACAGCTCGCGCCTCACCAACGGATCGACGGATAAGCTCTTGAGCGGATTCCCAGTTTAGCCCCATCCCCCGCTGGGCGGTGTCCATCGCTTCGGCTACAGCCAGCCCCAGCCGCCAGATATGGTGACGGTAGGCCAGGGTCGCCTCCCAGTCGATTGCGGTTTCAAGGGTAGGGTTGATATCGGCCAGCGGATCAGACACGATATGGACAGCAGCAAAAGGGATTCGCTTTTTCAACGGCGTTGTGGGCGGATGAAATGTCGACGGCAGTCCGAGCGTGTAAGGTTGCAATGTGCCATCGACTTGCGGCAATCGTATTTCAAGCGACATATTGGGTTTCCTTTCAGCAATAAATTTGAGAGTATTATGCCGGTAAATCACTTATCGTGGTTGTCAAAAAAAACGTCCCGGTATTCGAACGTTTTATTCTACAACCCCTTATGCCGCGTTTCCTTAATTCGGAATAAAATTATGAAAAGCAGCATAAAGCGCAATCGCACTGTATCATGTAGCGTATTTCTTTGAAAGGCGCAAATGCTGGTTTAACTTCACAACCCTTCGCAAAAAAATGGTGCTAGCCCCTGTTTAGTATTTCAACAACATCATCACGATATTGTTGGCTCTCATCGTTGGCGGCAATCATCTCGATTTCTGATGGTGCCGCCGCCCCTAAACCAATTTCAGCGGCCCGGGCAATTTGTTCCTGCTCAAAAATTTTTGTATTCATGATCTGTGCGTTGCTGCCCAGAAATTTCAATATGGCCAGACCCACCGCATCAATGGCCACGCGATCAGTAGCTGCCAGAAAGGCATTGCCTTTGGCGCGTTTGCCGTTCGCCGGCCCGCCGTCCACAAAAGCGTCGATTCCGTCCAGAACGACCAGGTCGGGTTTGAAGGGCGCGTTTATTTCGGCGATCAGCTTGCGCTGGTGAGGGGATTGATGCAGTTCGCTCATATAGGCGTAACCATGCCGGCCCGTGGGAACCACGCCGACATGCAGTTTGAGCGACATCGTAAATACGCCGCCGAACTGATGGGTCTTCAGGCAGCAGGTGGAAACCAGACATTCCGCCTCCAGGATGGGTCGCGCAATCCTGAATCCATCCTGCCAATTAGAATCTTTGGGCCTGACTTTGACCCAATCCTTCTGGTCAAGATCATCGAAGTCGAGAATTTCGACGTTTAAGTCTTCCATGAGCGGCAGGATACCCTTCTGCTCCATGACCGCTCGTGTGCGGGGGTAACTTCGCTCTCCAAGGCGAATCGACCTGGCGCCCATTTCCCAAATCGTTTCTACCAGGGCAACCAGGGTATCATTGTGGGTTGACCCGGGAGTGTGATCGGCGGTATTGAAATTGGGTTTAATCAAAACATCTTTGTTCTTCGCCGGATTAATGCCCAGGGTTTTTAAAGATAATGAAACCCCTGATTTGCGATCTTCGGTGCCGACGAACGCCACCCGACTTTTAGAACTCGCCATAACCTCATCCTCCTGCAGACCCAATAACAACGCGCCGCCGGCTGCTCCGGAACACTTTAGAAGTGGTTTCAAAACCCCATCTAAGGCTCAATGGCTGCGTTGCCCCGCTGGCGCGGGATTCGCATCTGATTTTTTAAATTAGGGTGCAGCACAGGCCTCCGGTAAATGCTCACATACCCTTGTATGCTGCGCTTTCCCGATCGGCCTGACGCTTGATGCATACCTTAATCTTTTTAAGATTAGATATGTAATCCCGCTGCAGCGGGGCCCTTGAACCTGATCTGAGGTTTTGAAACCACTTCTAGAAATCCCTGCGGCTTATCGCGGCTGCCGCGTTGTTTTGCCTGCCATTTTTATTAAAAGACGTTTTCATTTCTAAGAAAATCGAGAATGACTTCTGCGGTTTCATCCGGTCTTTCCATCGGAACGAAATGACCGGCATCTTCAAAACACCGCAAAGCAGCGCCCGGAACTTTTGCTTTAAATCTTTTCGCTGCAGAAGCCAGAAAGGTATCAGACTTCGCACCGTATAGAACTAAAGCGGGTTTCTGAAGCCGAGAAATATGACGCCATATGTCGTGTGGACAGGCGGCAAAACATTTTGACTCCCAGACAGGCTCACAGCATAATCGGATGGTTTCGCGCCCGGTCTCTTCGGTGCCCTCTCTAATGTAAGCATCAAGAAATCCATCTGTCCAGGTCTGGAACACCGGTTTGACCTGATAGGCTTCCAGCATGCTTTTTTTATCGGGCCATTCGCTTCTGCGCCTGGCCGCCGTGGCAACGATCGGGACAAACTTGGCAAGTCCCGTTAATTTGGCTAAATACCACCACCACATCCAGGAAAAAGGCAGAATCGTGGGATCGATGAGAACCAGCGCACGAATCAAATCCGGCCTTTTGACCGCTAAAAGCAAACTGACGGTAGCCCCCCGGGAATGGCCCATGGCAATTACAGGCTGGCCTAAATTTTCCACAAAGCGCGCTAAATCATCAACAAAGATATCCCAATTTTTCAGTTCTTGCGGATTGGCAGGCGCTTTGGTTCTGCCATGTCCCCTGTCATCCATGCCCAAAACTTTAAGGAAAGATTTCAGTCTTTCTGCCAGGGGGGTATACATCCCGGCACAGAATCCAGTTGCATGGGAAAAATGGGCTAGTGGCCCTGCCCCGCCCCAGTCGATATAGTGATAATCACCGTCGCTTCTTCTAAAAATATGATCGGATCTCGCCATATGTAAACTATTATTTATTAAAGAACCTGTCTTATTTACGCTTCCATTGCGCCGCTCTTTTCTCGATCAAAGCCTGGATGCCTTCCTGGCAATCCTCGGTCCTGAGAAGCATACTTTGCAGGTTGACTTCCATATCAAGCTGGGTCATCAGATCAACGCCGTCGCCGCGTTTAATGATTTTTTTGAACGCGCCGGCTGCCAGCGGCGCGGCTGCGGTAATATCCCGTGCCATTTTTTCAGCAGCCGCCAACAGGTCCTGCTGCGGGTGCAGGTAGCTGATCAACCCCCAGTCAAGGGCCTGCTGCGCCGTATATTCGTTTGCGGTCATCAGAACTTCCATGGCCCGCGCCGGCCCCAGAGTTCTTGCAAGCCGGGTCGTGCCGCCCAGATCGGCAATCAAGCCCATTTTCGCTTCCGGCATCGCCCAGACACAATCGGCGCTCATCAGTCGAATATCACAGGCCAGCGCCAGTTCCACACCCAGCCCCAGCACCCTGCCGTGCATGGCGCAGATAACGGGGATTTCAACCGCTTCCAGGCGGTTTAAATACTGCTGATACTGGTAAATAAGCGCCCGCAAAGATGCGCCCCCGGCACCGGCATCTCCCAGAAAAGGCCCTACTTCAGCGCCCAGTGAATTAAAGTCCACACCCGCCGAAAAAATCTTGCCCTCCCCCTTGATAATAATCGCTCGGATTTCGGGATCGGCCACCTGACCTTCGGCCTGCTCGCAAATTCCCATCAGGATTTCTTTGTTAATGGCATTTCTTTTATCCGGGCGGTTGAGTGTAATGGTATAAATACTGTCTTTTTTTTGGCCGATTAAATCGTCAGCAGGCATATGGTCCTCTCTTTTAGATAATATTTCTAAAGCACAATACAAGATATAAACATCAGCGTCTGCCCGGCGCCTTATAGCAAAATTTCCAGATCCGACAATGGATAGGCGGCACAGGAGTGGACATAGCCAAATTGTCTATCGGATTTTCGAACGGGCACGCCGGCCGGTTGGAATACTTTGCCGGACAGGATTTTCAAACGGCACATGCTGCATTCCCCCGATCGGCACAGGGACGGCACGACCGTGCCGCTTTTTTCCAGAGAAACCAGCAACGGCTCTCCGGCCCTGGCCTTAAGCAGTTTGCCGTTTTTCACCTCAACGCTGAAGAGCGTGTCCGGTTTCACCTCCCGGGGCCAGGCGGGATCTTGCCAGATGTTGAGTGGCGCACCATACATCTCCTGCCTGATTTTGCGCCTGGCGATTCCCAGGCCTTCCAGTTCCGGCAAACAAAAATCATACATTCCCTGGGGGCCGCAGATAAAAAAAGATTTGCCGCTCATATCATCGATAACCGCCTTAACGAGCTCGGCTGTCATCAGGCCGCATTCTCCGGAGTAATCATCGGAGGGATCTTCGATGACCGGAATATAAATGAAGTTGGCAAAACGCTCGGATATGCGGCCCAACGCCTCATGGAAAATGATGTCATCGGTGGTTTTATTCCCATAAAAAAGCGTCAGGCTGCGATCCAGGCCACACTCGACGATTTCGCGTATCATGCTCATAAAGGGGGTAATTCCGCTGCCACCGGCAAAACAAATCATGGCTTTTGAGTGGATCAGCGGATTGAAGTAAAAATGACCGGCCGGCCCGGAACTGACCAGATCATTTCCGATGACCACATCATCCATTAAAAAATTGGATACCAGACCGTTTTCAACCCGCCGGACGGTAATGTCGTAGTAGTGGCTCGAATGAGGAGGCGATGAGATACTGTAGGGCCGGCTGGTCTGGATACCTTCGATCTCGAGAAAAAGGCTGATATACTGACCGGCCTGGAAAGGGGGCAGTTCGCCGTCTTTTGAAACCAGGCGAAAGGTTTTGGTTGATGGGGTTTCGGCGACAATATCCGCGACCTCAAGGCTTAACCGCTCCGGGTGCAGTCGGTTGATGAACCGGTCGGGAGAAAATTTTTCAGCCGTAAATTTTTCACCGGTTTTTTGGCCGGCTTCAATATCTTCGATTATCTTGCTGTAGCCGTCAAATTCCTGCCAGATGCCCTTTTTCATGATTTTTTCCTGTCCCGACCCAGCCGTTTGATAATCGATTTTGCTGCTGATATGCCGGATCGTAATGTAGGCTCGAAGCCACAATCACCAATCCAGCCGCCGGCGAAAAGCAGACCGTTAATCGGGGAGTAACGCCCGGGCTGAAAGAAAAGGGAATCTTTGGGAAGTTGCTCATAGCCGTAAATGGCGCCTGCGGGATGTCCCAGGTAGCGCATGTGGGTCAACGGTGTGGCGACTTCGATTTCTTCGATGTGTGCTCTGATTCCCGGAAAAATCTCTTCAACCCGCCTGAGCATACTCTCGGCACAGTCATATTTGGCTTCATAGTAGTTTGCGGGCGGGATCTGCAGCCAGGGATCACCGTATTTCAGCGTGACGATATTCGCCTGACAGGTACCAGGCGGAGAAAAATCAGGGTCGCTGACATCATAGCAGCTCATCACCATCAGCTCGTCTTCAATATCGATTTTGTGCATACGCTCCACAATGGCATCAGAGATATCGGTATTGGCCATCAAAAAGTTTGTCGATTGCGTAATTCCCAGTTCATGGGGTTCGCAATCAAATCCGACAAACATGGTAAAAGCAGAGGTGCTGAGGCGGCGCCCTCTCATTTCAGTGCTGACCGCATCGGGCACATGTTGCGGATCGAGCAGCTCGGTGTAGGTCGTCACCTGGGAAGCATTGGATATGACATACGCGGATTTTATTTTTTCATCCGCGGCCGTCATCACCCCTTTTACGATCCCGTCTTCAACCAGAATCTCTTTTGCGCCACAGTTGAAACGCACCGTTCCGCCATAAGATAAAAATTTATTCAGAATGGCATTCGAAAGCGCCTGGGAGCCGCCTTTGATGTGAAATGGCTTGAATTCGGCGTATTGAAAAAAAATCATGGCCATGTAAGCAAAAGCCAGACGGGTGGGCGGCACCCCCAGGTAACCCCAGTAGACCGACAAGACGGCTTTGAGCAGCGCATCGCTAAAAAAGGAATCGAGGATTTCCGACACAGGCTTAAATGCATTTTTATACAGGTGGGGGTATTTTTGGCGCGATGCCTCGGGATCGCGAAAAATAAAGGCGCCGATAAAATCATTGGCGAAGTTCGCCAGAAGGTCAAAATAACGTTGAATGGCTTCCTTTTCGCGGGGGAACTTTTCCTGCAAGGTGGCAATGGCCTCAACCCGATCCGGACTGATGGTCAGCCGAAACCCGTCAGGCGTGGCAACGTGGTAAAGATCGGAAATTTCTACAAATGCCAGATCATCTAATACGCCCAGACTATCCAGCGCCGTTCTGAGCAGGCCGGGTTTATCCGGGGTTCCCATACCGCTAAGCTGGTGCAACGCCACTTCGAATTCAAAGCGCCCGCGGCAGAAACTGGTGGCCGCGCCGCCCGGAATATTGTGCCTTTCCAGCAGCAGCACGCTAAACCCTTCTTTGGCCAGGGTTGCTGCCGCTGTAAGGCCGCCGTTTCCGGCGCCGATGACAACCACGTCATAGGTTTCCATCAAGTCCTCTTATTTGCGACCGGGTCATTATCTGAGAAGTTAAAAAGTTTTACCTTCAAAACCTCGCAGGAAGCTGGATGAGTGATTGTTTGCAAAGCCCGCGTCCCGCCATGGCGGGATCTGAGTGTATTAGGGATCGTTGCAAAAGAACAGGGATTGCCCGGCTGATGTAATTCGCGGGCAGACTCAATTTCCAGATAACGTATTGTTATCCTATCCCTTAGCTGTTCTTTTGCTACAAGCCCTTATGCACGAGTTTGCGCGGCTTCGTAAGCAATTATTCATCCAGCGTTTAAAACGAAAAAACTTTCCATTTCCTCGATTATCGGATTGTCAGGGTTTGTGACAGTGTCGAGATCTCGATTTGCTAAAATCCCATGAATTTTGCCGCGATATTTTTCATAATTTCGTTGGTTCCCGCAAATATCGACATCACCCGTACATCCCGCCAGGCCCGGGCAATCTGACAGGTTTCCAGGGTCCCGAAACTTCCGCAAAAATCAAGCGCGCGGTCGGCAATTCGTTTAACCATATCCGTGGTCCAATATTTGGCCATGGAGGTTTCAATCACGACATTTTCACCTTCCATATGATCTCTTACCAATTTTTCAACGAAGGCCCGGCCCAGTTTTATATCCGTAGCCATTTCGATCAGGCCAAATTGCACGGCCTGGGATTTCGAGAGGGGCCTGCCGGAAACCTGGGTATTCTTGCAGTATTCCGTCGTCCATTCCAGTATGCGCTCGGCACCCGCAACCGCCCAGACGGCACAGACCAGACGCTCCTGCTGCAGTTTTTCCATCAACATTAAAAACCCGTCTCCCTTTTTGCCCAGGCGATTCGTAACGGGGATGCGACATTTTGAAAAAAACAGCTCCGCCGTGTCCTGGCTCCACAATCCCATTTTTTTCAGGCGGCGCCCTTTTTCAAACCCCGGTGTATCGGATTCAACCACATAAAGGGAAATCGCCTGGTAGGGGTCTGCCACCTCCGGGTCCCGCGCGGCCACCACAACCAGATCGGCGATGATGCCGTTGGATATGAACGTCTTAGAGCCGTTGAGTACGACTTCATCACCGTCTTCGACCGCCGCAGTTGAAATGCCGGCCAGATCGCTGCCAGCACCCGGCTCTGTCATGGCCACCGCCGTGACGATGTCTCCGGAGACGCAACCGGGCAGATATTTTTTCTTGAGGGCATCCGAGGCGTATGAGGTAAGGTAAGGAACCACGATATCACTGTG
>Ga0316583_10000497_pt1 | contig 11767 bp, 8 predicted proteins | sample J_170502JBrBrA_D_FD_204513 | JGI IMG/M metagenome (GOLD analysis project Ga0316583, IMG submission 204513) | Rhizosphere microbial communities from salt marsh grasses in Alabama, United States - J_170502JBrBrA | ecosystem: Host-associated > Plants > Roots > Rhizosphere | place: USA: Alabama... | reverse complement strand
TCCGTATGAGAGACCGTAGTAGAATGCGGTCCGACACGCGGACGCACCGGGCACGTGAGGTCGGCGTCGTGGGCCAGACGCCGGCTTCCGACGGTAGGGAGCACATCATTCACGCGAAACCAGGCCGGCTCCTCGCGGCGGCAATGCTCATCGGCACGCTGTGGCCGGTCGGCGTTGCCGCACAAAGGGCGCAGACCGCGGAGAACGGGTCCACGGGGGTCTCCTCGGACGCGGCACGCTACACCGTGCGGGCCGAGCCGCTCCGAAGCGCCATCATCACCATAGACGGCAAGCTCGACGAGCCGATCTGGGCGACGGCGGACTCGGCCGTGGGCTTCATCCAGTTCCGTCCACATCCGGATACGCCCGGCAGCGAGCGCAGCGTAGCCCGGGTGCTCTACGACGGCGAGGCCATCTACGTGGGCGCCCGCATGTACGACGACCATCCGGACTCCATCGTGGCCCGCCTCATGCGCCGGGACGACAAGGGGTTCTCGGACTGGTTCGCGGTGGGGCTGGACAGCTACCACGACCACCGCACGTCCTTCACCTTCTTCGTGAACCCACGGGGCGTGCGCTACGACGAGATCATCTTCGACGATACGCAGGAAGACGGGAACTGGGATGCGGTCTGGGAGGCGGCGGCCCGGGTGGATTCCCTGGGCTGGACCGCCGAGATCCGCATCCCCCTGTCGCAGCTGCGCTACGCCGACTCGGACAGCACGTCGTCGTGGGGGATCGACTTCTACAGGGAGATCGCACGGCGGGGTGAGGAGGAGCTATGGGCGCCCCTGGACCCCGACCAGGCGCACATCGTGTCGACGTACGGCACGCTCACCGGTCTCGGGAGGCTACCCGTGCCGAGCCGGATCGAGGTCGCGCCGTACGCGGTGACGAGACTCGAGCGCCTCCACGCCGAGCCCGCGGATCCGTTCTGGGCGCGCAACCGGATCACCGGGGACGCAGGCGCCGACGTGAAGTACGGCCTCACGCCCAACCTGACCCTCACCGCCACCATCAACCCCGACTTCGGGCAGGTGGAGGCCGACCCCTCCGTGGTGAACCTCACCGCGTACGAGACGTTCTTTCCCGAGAAGCGGCCCTTCTTCCAGGAGGGCTCGAACATCTTCCGCTTCGGGATAGGCGTCGGCGACGGGGACATGGGTAACGAGCAGCTCTTCTACTCGCGCCGCATCGGACGGGCGCCTCACGAGGGACTTCCCGACTCGGCATCCTACGGCAACGCGCCCGAGGGCACGACCATCCTCGGGGCGGGCAAGGTCTCCGGAAAGACCGCGAGCGGATGGTCGGTGGGCCTCATGGACGCCGTCACCGCGCGGGAGACCGCTCCCTTTGTCACAGACGCGGGCACGCACCATTCCATGGTTGTCGAGCCCATGACCAACTACGCCGTGGGACGGTTGATCAAGGACTTCCGTCATGGGCAGTCCGCCGTCGGCGGGATCGTCACCTCCACCAGCCGCGAGCTCCACGGCACAGGGATCACGGACCTCGCGTCCTCCGCCGTGGCCGGCGGTCTCAACGGCCGTCACCAGTGGGCCAACGGGAACTGGCAGCTCACGGGATGGCTCCTGGGGAGCCGCGTCGCCGGCGATCCCGCGGCCATCGCCACCGTGCAGACCTCGCCGGTCCACTACTTCCAGCGACCCGACGCGCCTCGCCTGGGGCTCGACTCGGCGCGGACGTCGCTCCAGGGCTTCGCCACGCAGGTGCAGCTCGCCAAGACCGGTGGTGGGCACTGGATCGGGGGCACCATCCTGCACGCCATCTCTCCCGGCTTCGAGGTGAACGACCTGGGCTTTCAGACGCAGTCCGATCTCTTCATGCAGGTCGGCTTTCTGGGCTATCGGATGAACAAGGCGGGCAAGAGGTTTCGGCAGTGGAGCCTCAACGCCAGCGGATGGCGCGGCACCACGTTCGGCGAGGAGCTGGTGTCACTGGGGACCAGCTTCAACGGCTACGCCGAGCTTCTCGACTACTGGAGCGTCAGCGGCGGCGGCGAGTACGACGGGGCCACGCTCTCCACCGGTGCGTTGCGGGGCGGCCCGGCGCTGCGCCGGCAGCCTGGCCTCCACTACTGGGGAGGCGTCCATTCCGACGGCCGGAAGAGCCTCGTAGGCGGGCTGAGCGTCTCCGCTACGTCGGCCCGTGGCGCTCCGAGCAGCAGGCTCTCCCTGTCGCCGAGCCTGTCCTGGCGCCCCACGTCCGCTGCGGAGGTGACGGTGGAGCCGTCGGTGAGCTGGAACCGCGACGCCGCCCAGTACGTGGCGCAGGATGATTTCGCGGGAACGACGCACTACTACTTCGGCCACCTCCGGCAGACGACGGTCGCCCTCACCACGCGGGTCAACTACACCGTTTCGCCGACGCTCTCCTTCCAGCTGTACGCGGAGCCCTTCGTGAGCGCCGGGAGATACTCGGGCTTCGAGGAGGTCACGCGGCCCCACGCGCGCTCTTTCGCCGACCGCTTCCACACCCTCACCCCCGGCGAGATCCGCTACGACGCCGGAGCCGAGGTCTACCGGGTGGCCGTCGACGGGACCCCCGATGCAGCCGCGTTCGACAAGCCGGACTTCAACTTCAAGCAGCTCCGCTCGGTGGCCGTGCTCCGCTGGGAGTACAGACCCGGCTCGACGCTCTTCCTGGTGTGGACCCAGAGCCGGACGGGCTCCGACTCCACCGGCACGTTCCGGTTCGGAAGGGATTTCGGGCGGCTCCTCGGCTTCGACGGTCCCGACGGCGTCCCCGGGGACAACGTCTTCCTGGTCAAGGTGAGCTACTGGCTGGGCAGGTAGGGGTCAGGAGACAAGGGCGAGAAAAGTGCCCCCCTCTCGGCTCCGCCCCCTTCTCTCTGGCCACCTCCACCCACGACTTCACTCGTTGCCACCCGGTTGCCCTTCCTATCCGCAGCACCGACACGCGCCGATCTGCACAGGTTTTCGGCCGTTCCGCGCCAACCCGTTGGCCGGTCTGGACACCAGAGCTAACGAGGCAAGGAGTAGGACACGCCGACCTGGACCTCCCGGAACGTCGCCGGAGAGCAGAAGGGATCGTATCGGTGATACGTTTCGGAGCAGGAGCCGAAGTCCACCCAGTGAGCAAGGACTCCCAACCTGATGCCGAGTCCAGCGCGCGGTACCGGGGTGACATCGAGCGTCAGAAGACCGAATACGCCCGCGTTGGCCCCAGAGGTCGGGTAGACGTCACCCTCACGGTGGGAGACGAGCCCGGTACTGCTCAGGACCGTCACCGAGCTGAGGCTCAATCCCGCGCCGAGCTTGACCTCGGCGTGGCTCTTCGCAAGCACTGACCGGACGATACCGGCTCTGAATCCGGCCAGGCGTACCCTGTCCCGGGTCTCCTCGGTCTGGCAACTGACGGGCGGCGTATAGTATCGACACACCACCGATTCCCTCTGCGTCCGGGCCCAGATGCGGTACAGGCCGAGCTGGACTTGCCACGTGTTGCGCCCCAGTGAGAGGAGTCCCTGGATCTCTCCGCCCCTCGCCGTGGGAAACTCCGCATTGTGTGAAGCCGCCCATACGTAGCCCGCCTCGAACTCCTGTGAGCGTGCCGGGGAGGGCGCGCAGAGCAACGTCGGGATCAGTGCCAGCGAACCGATTTCGCCGGACCGGGGAAGGAAGCGTAGGCGCACCAGCGAAAGGAGCCGTGTCCGGTGGAGCATCTCTCACTCCAATCCACAGGCGGCGTTCGAGCGGCCGGCAGAATTCACCACCGACACAGGATGGAGCGTCGCTTTCTACATACGGTCCGCCGGTGCCGGTGATTACCCGCTGAGCCGACCCACAAAGCACAGCGGGTAAGGTCCGTGCCTCTCGTGCGACTCTGCAGCGCTCACGCTGCCGCTTGGCATCGGCGCCGCTATGGCGATCGTCACGGTGGCACGCCCCGGCCCTGTCGGTCACTCGGCGCCCGACCCCGAAATCGTTCCCCAGCCTGTACGTATGCTGGTAGGAGCCCGTGAGGGGTGCCCAACTCGAAGAGCAGAGAATAATGTCGCGTCGGATTCCACGCCGGACTCTCGTTCTCGGGGTGTCGGCGCTCGTCGTGGCCCTGGTCGCCGCGTGCTCCGACGACGGCACTCGACTTCCGCAGGCTGTGGGAGTGACGGTCGTCTCCGGCGACGGGCAGAGCGGCACCGCCGGGTCGCCTCTGCCCGAACTCGTGGTGGCCCAAGTGGTGGACAAGTACGGCGACCCCATAGCCCGGGGAGTCTACGTCCAGATCCTTTCCGGAGACGGCGCCTTCGCCATGGCGGGACGGAGGGGTGCGGGAAACGGCGTCATCCTGAAGTCGCCGACCCTGGGCGAGGCCAAGGTGCAGTGGACCCTGGGCACGTCGGGTACGCAACAGCTGCGGTTCTTCGCCGTGGACACGAACGGCGACACCCTGAATGCCGTAGCCTCGGCGACCCTGGCCTCGGGCAGCTGACTATCTGGCCCGGCGCGCAGGAGGCTGAGGGTACTCCGGCGCGTCCTCTCCGGTGGCTTCCGGCTCGGCAGGCCGCCTCAGTGGACCCATGCGCGTCCTCGAGGACGAGTAGCGCCAGGTGCGGGCCCCGGCCTCATGCGTCCGACAGGACTGACCTGCGGTGCGCTGCGCGCATCGTCGCTCATCTCGCGGAGAACCGGGCAGGTCTTCGAGAGCACTTCAGGCCGCTCGGCTCGAACCTGTGACCTCATGCTCCGGAGGCACTCCTACGTCAGGCGCAATCACGGCAAGAACTGACACAAACCACTGGTAGAGCGCACGATCTGCCGTTCTTGCCTCTCGACGATGCCGGAATTTGCCGTCTTGAAAGGGCCCAATATCGGGCTCAATGGACGCATGAGGAGGCTCAACTCATGCGCGCACATCTTACCTCCGTCGCCGCTCACAGCCCCGCGATCACACCCCAGAACAGAATCGCGAAACCGACGAGAACGAATGGCGTTCCTGCGGCCGAGATCTTGTTGCCTGGGCTCTTCTCACCAAAGCCATCCTGAACACCCTGTATCCAGTTCCATACGAGGCCCAGATCGAACAGGACGACACCGCCGACCAGAAGGGCGGCACCAGCGGTTTCCGGTGCAGCTCCAACACCCGAAAAGCGAACAGCGGCCGCCACGCCGAGGAGCAGCCCTCCCTGGATCAGCGCCGCAAGGTGTGCGGCCAGCAGATACCGCGGAGCCCGGGCGGCCCTGGCTCGCGCGGCGATCATCCCTATGCCAAGGAGAAAGCCGCAGGCCGCTATGCCCATGCCGCCCAGGATCAGAATTCGAGTACCGGTATGCACGACGCGCCTCCCAGGTCAACCGATGCTTGCCCTTGAACGTTCCACCTCCCGTCTTAGGCGCCCAGGCCCTCGATCTGGTTGCCAGTAATCTGGCTATTGGAGCCCACGGTCCCCGTGAACTTCAGCTTGCGGTAGCGAAGCACGGGTCCCCTTTGGGGGAGGGGTGCGCTGGGAAGGTAGGTCAGCGGCGCCCCCCGGAGCCAGGCCCTGCGGCCCATCGACCTGTCGGCTGTCATGGTACTATGACGTTCTGAAACTATTCCGCCCGTCGTCTCGTCCAACCTGGTGACGACGACCTCGCGACGGAGCGCCCACGATGGCCAGAACCGACCTGCTGCAGGGGAGCCTCGACCTCCTGGTGCTGAAGACCCTGGACCTCGAGCCGCTGCACGGATGGGCCATCTCCAAGCGTATCCAGCTCCTCTCCCACGACGTGCTCGAGGTGAACCAGGGATCGCTCTACCCGGCGCTGTACCGGCTTCGCGATCGCGGCCTCATCGAGTCCGAATACGCCGAGAGCGAAGAGGGCCGGCGGGTGAAGGTCTACTCGCTGACGAAGAAGGGTCGGGCCGCCCTGAAGCGGGAGCAGGCGAGCTGGCGCCTGTTCGCGGGCGCCGTGGAGGCGATTCTGGCCGCGGGTTGACGTGCATCGAAACGTGACGACACGAGCCTTGGGGAGACGACGGACATGGGCGCATGGAGGTGGCTGAGGCGGCGGTGGGATGTGCTCTTCCGGAAGCGCGGCGTGGAAGCGGAGCTCGACGAGGAGATCCGGACCCATCTGGACGAGGAGATCCGGCAGAACGTCCAGGCGGGGATGAGCCCCGCCGAGGCGCGTCGCCGTGCTCTCGTCGCCTTCGGCGGCGTGGAGCGACACAAGGAAGAGGTTCGGAACGTGCGCGGCGTGAGGGTCCTGGACGACCTGGTGCAGGACGTGCGGGTATCCTTCCGTTCGTTCCTGAAGGCGCCGGCCTTTCTCGTGGCGGTGTTGTTGACGCTGGGGCTGGGGATCGGCGCCAACGTGGCCATGTTCGGCATCCTCGACGCCTCCCTCTTCCGACCCCTGCCCTACCCCCGTGCCGACCGGCTGGTGATGGGGCGGGTGACGTGGAACGGGCGGGTGGGACGCACCGTATCGGGGCCGGACTTCTTCGACTACCGGCAGCAATCCTCGTCGTTCGAGGACCTGGCCGCGTACACCCCCTTCGTCCTGCGCGCGACGGTGACGGGAGGCGGAGCTCCGGAGCGCGTGCGCTACATCTACGCCTCGACCCGCTTCTTCCGCGCCCTGGGTGTGGAGCCGGTACTGGGGCGTGGCTTCGCGCCCGACGAGGGTGAGCTGGGTGGGCCCCGTGTCCTGATCCTCAGCTACGGCTTCTGGCAGCGGCGCTTCGGTGGCGACCGTGACATCCTGGGCCGGAGCGTCACCATCGCGGGCATTCCGTTCACGGTGGTGGGGGTGATGCCCCGGGACTTCCGCTTCGCCGTCGACGTGGACATCTGGGTCCCTCTCCAACGAGGTGGCGCGTGGGCGCAGGCGCGCCAGTTCCACAACTTCATCCTCGTGGGCCGGCTGGCCGACGGCGTCTCGGTAAAGCAGGCGCAGGCCGACGTGGACCGGATCAGCGAGTCGCTGGCGGAGACGTACCCCGAGACGAACCGCAACAAGGGGCTGAACCTCACGCCTCTGAAGGAGGCCCTCGCCCAGCCGTACAAGGCCACCCTCGGTGTGCTCGTAGCGGCGGTGGCGGTCCTCCTCCTCATCGCGTGCGGCAACGTCGCCGGCTTGCTTCTGGCCCGCGGCAGCGCGCGCCGCTCCGAGCTCGCCGTACGCTCGGTCATGGGCGCCGGGCGCAGTCGTCTCGCACGCCAGCTCCTCACGGAGAACGTCCTGCTGGCCCTGGGAGCCGGGGTCGTGGGCATCGCCCTCGCCACCTGGCTGCAGCGCGGCATCCTGGCCTTCGTGTCCATGGACAGGCTGACGCCGGTGAAGGCGGGGGTGTCGTTGCCCATGCTGGGGTTCGCTCTCGCCCTGTCCGTCCTCACCGTGGTGATCTTCGGGGCGCTCCCGTCGCTGCGCGTGGCACGGGTCGAGCCCGGTGCAGATCTGCAGAGCGGAACCCGCACCACCGGGGGCCGGGCAGCCACACGCGCCCGCAACGTGCTGGTTACGGGCCAGGTGGCGCTCACCGTGGTTCTCCTGGTGGTCTCGGGGTTGCTCCTCAGGACATTGCGCGAGCTCCGCGGCGTGGACCTCGGCTTCGATCCCGACCATCTGCTCACCGCGGCGGTCCAGATCCCCTCCACCAAGTACCCGACATCCGCGTCCCGCGTGGAGTTCTTCCGGGAGCTCCAGGAGCGCGTCGCCGCTCTTCCGGGAGTCGAGGGCGTCGGGTTCATCACCCGGCTCCCCGTCCGGGGCTCGGGCGGCAACGTCCGGGTCGACCTGCCCGAGCACTTCGGCACGGCCGGTGTCTTCGGCAAGATGGCCGACCAGAGGACCGTCATGCCCGGCTATTTCCACGCCATGGGCATTCCCCTGGTGGCCGGCCGGGATGTCTCCCTGGTCGACGACAGCGCCGCCACGCCCGTGGTGGTGATCAGCAAGGCTCTCGCGGAGAGCCTCTTCCCCGGGGAGGACGCTCTCGGTCGTACGGTGGGCGTCGACGTCGGAGAGGCGGAACCCGCGCGCTTCGAGGTCGTGGGTGTGGTGGGGGACGTGGTGATGGATCACCCCGCCAACGGCCCGTATCCAGCGATGTACTTCCCCTATCCCCAAGCGGCGGGCACCGGCCTCGACATCGCGGTGCGGTACTCCGGCAATCCAGGAGCCGCGACCACGTCGGTGCGCGGGGTCCTCCGCACGCTGAACACGGACGTTCCGTTGGACGAGCCGGCGACGATGCACGACGTGCTCGGTCGCTCGCTGTCCGGCCAGCAGGCCATCGCGGTGGTGGTGTCCCTGTTCGGCGTGGTGGCGCTCCTCCTGGCTGCCATCGGGATGTACGGAGTGCTGGCGTTCCAGGTGTCGAGGCGGACCCACGAGATCGGCATTCGCATGGCGCTGGGTGCCAGCGGTGGCGCGGTGGTCTCGTCGGTGGTGCGTGGCGGCCTCATCCTCGTCGCTCTGGGGCTGGCCGTGGGAATCCCCGCGTCGCTCTTCGCGGCCCGTCTGGTGGGGGGGCTCCTCTTCGGCGTGGGTGCCACCGACCCGGTCACGTACGTGGGGGTGGCGCTCTTCCTGGGCGCCGTGGCGACGGTGGCCTGCATGCTCCCGGCCTACCGGGCCGCACGCACCGATCCGGTGGTGGCGTTCCGCACCGAATGATATGAGAGGCCCGACCCCGAGCCTCGGGTTCGGGCACTCCTCGACGCCCCGGCCTCCCTGGCCTCTTCAGGGACTTCGAGTCCTCCGACGGGGACCCGGCCTGTTCCGGGCAGGCGTCCATGGGTACCGTGCCTCCACACGTGGCCCGGCGCCGGCCGATCCTCGGCACCGCGGAGCCATGACGTAGAGACGTCAGCGCGGGGCATGAGCATGGATGGCCCGGAGGCAAACGGCAGCAGCGCGGAGATGGAAGGCCTCAAGTACCCCGTCGGTCGCTTCCGAGCACGTTCCGGTCTCACTCCCGCGGAGCGCGGGAGCCGGATCGAGGAGATGGCCGCCCTGCCCGGGGACCTTCGCGCGGTGGTCTCGGGTCTCTCACCCCGACAGCTGGACACGCCCTATCGACCAGCCGGCTGGAGCGTGCGGCAGGTAGTGCACCATCTGCCGGACAGCCACATGAACGGGTATGTGCGCTGCAAGCTGGCGGTGACCGAGATCGATCCGACGGTCAAGACGTACGGCGAGGCCGCGTGGGCGGAGCTGGCCGACGCGCGAGGCGAGGACATCGAGAGCTCGCTGCTCCTGCTGGAGGCGCTGCACCGCCGCTGGACGCGCTTTCTGCGCTCGCTGGACGGAGGGCAGTTCCAGCGCGCCTTTCTGCATCCGGAGCTGGGCAGGATCACGCTGGAGACGAACCTCCAGCTCTACGCCTGGCACGGCCGTCACCATCTCGCGCACATCACCGAACTGGGCGAGCGGCTGGGCTGGTAGGCGAAGCGGCTCGCCGCGGGCAGGAGCGGTCGTGGAAGCCCGGACGCCATCCGGAATGTCAGAGATGCACGATCGATGAAGGCGGCGGAAGCGCCGCCTGGGCAGTATCTTGTTCATGAGAAGCCTCCGTATGCGAAGAGACGGCCCCGAGCCCCCCGGGGGACGCTTCGTCCGCAAACCCCTGCGTGAGAGTCGACGATGAGGGTCTCCGCGTGCTTGCCCTGGGCACTCGTAATCCTCCTGGGGGTCGCCCCGACCCCGGGCCGGGCACAGTCCGCTACTGTGTTCGATCGATTCTCCAAGAGCGTCTACAAGGTCGAGATCCTGGAGCGTCGTTCCTCGACGCCTTCCATCGTGGGCACCGCCTTCGTCGTGGATTCAGCGGGTACCCTGCTCACCAACTACCACGTGGTGAAGGGCCTGGTCTTCAAGCCGGACGACTACCGCATACGGCTCGTCGGCAACGACGGAGCGGCCGTGGACAGCGTGCACGTGGTACGCGTGGACGCCGCCCATGATCTTGCGGTCCTGAGCGCGCGTCTCCGGGATCCCGTGCCCCTCCGCCTCGACCACGGCGTCCCGGAGGTGGGGACCTCCGTGTTCTCCCTGGGCTTCCCCCTCAACCTCACCGGCACGGTGGTACAGGGGAGCTTCAACGGGCTCATGCCCCACAGCCTGGAGGGGACGTTCCACTTCACGGGCTCGCTCAACCCCGGCATGAGCGGCGGCCCCACCCTGCTGGCCGACGGGCGGGTCGTGGGGGTGAACGTCGCCACGAGCGGGAACCAGCTGAGCTACCTCGTGCCGGCGGCCCGGGCACGGGAGCTCCTGGCCCAACCGCGGGACAGCAATCCGGACCTGGTGGCGGACGTGCGCTCGTCCCTCGAGGCCGTGCAGGATCGGGTCCGGCAGATGGTGTTCCGGAAAGGCATGGAAGAGACCGACATCGCGGGCTTTCGACTTCCCAAGCCTCCCGGGGATTCCTTCGACTGCTCCGCAAGCCCCGTCGACACCGGGGACCTGGATTACGACGGAGTGATCTATCGTTGTGGCCTCGACGACTGGCTCTGGCTGGATCCCGACGACGCGTCTCCCATTCTCGTCGTCGAGCACGTCGTGATGTCCAGCCACAAGCTCACGCGCCTGCGCTTCGCGACCCTCTACTCGGAGTGGTTCTCCACCGTCTTCGACGGCGAGATCTCGAACTCGGACTGGGCGACGAAGTACCGGTGTGAGGCTGGTAACGTGCGGAATGGGCATGGGCTGAAGTTCCGGCTCGTGCAATGCTGGCGACGGAGGCCCGATCTGCCGGGTCTGTACGATCTCTTCGTCCGCACGGCGATCCTGGGCGGGAGCGACGCGGGGGTCGTGAGCACGTACCGCATGAACGGAACGACCCGGGAGAACGGGCTGGCGCTGATCCGTCAGGCGCTGGAGCACACGGGGAAGGTCCGATGATCATAGCCGAGATTCTCGGACCCGACGGCGCGACGCTCTCGCGGGTCAAGCTCGACGGCACGTGTGTGGTCGGCTCGGACCGATCGTGTGGCCTGGTTCTCGTCGACCCCACGGTGGCGCCCCGCCACCTCGAGCTGCTGGAGGGGCCGGGGGAAGGAACCGTGACTCTGCGGCGCCTCGCGGACGACGGAGAGACGCGGGTCGGGAGCCTCATCGTCGGAGCCGAGGCCGAAGTCACGTTGCCGGCCACGGTGAGCGTCGGTGCCGTTGCCGTCCGCCTCTCCAGCGCCGCCGCGACGGGGCCGGCAGACATGCCCCCTCCGTCGCCGATCCTGTCCAGGCCGGCCACGGCCTGGGCGCTCTGCCTCGTCACCGTGGTCCTCTGTGCCGCGGAGGATTTCCTCACTACGGACAAGGCGCATCCCTGGCACGTGGGCCTGGGCATGGCCGTCGGCTCTCTCTTCCTGCTTCTGGCGTGGGCCGGAGGATGGGCCATCGGGAACCGCCTCTTCGGCTACAGGAACCGGTTCCACTCGCACCTCTCCGCAATCTCCATCTGGGTGTTGGTCGCCGGCTGCATCGAGCTGGTGGCGACGAGCGCCGCGGAGGTCGTGCACACGGACATGACACGGGTGCTGGGGATAGGCCTGAACCTGCTCCTCTTCGCGTGGCTCCTCTACCTGCACATCCGCGTGGCGAGCCGCTGGCGGCCCCGCACGAACGCGACCATCGCCGTCGCTATCCTCGTGGCCATCGGGAGCCTGGCACTCATACCGTCCGATTCCGATGCCGACGAGCCCGTCAAAGGCGCGCTCACGTCGTTGACGGCCCTGCCCGCGGCCGTGTATGTGACGCGGCCCGCGGACGGAGTGGCGGCCAGCACGGACAAGATC
>Ga0316583_10000496_pt1 | contig 11776 bp, 6 predicted proteins | sample J_170502JBrBrA_D_FD_204513 | JGI IMG/M metagenome (GOLD analysis project Ga0316583, IMG submission 204513) | Rhizosphere microbial communities from salt marsh grasses in Alabama, United States - J_170502JBrBrA | ecosystem: Host-associated > Plants > Roots > Rhizosphere | place: USA: Alabama... | reverse complement strand
AAAAAATGTGTCTTTCAAATCAATCTGGCCCTGGATGAACTGTTTACCAATATCGTCAAGTACGGATTTGCAGACAGCAACCTTCACTATATTGCCGTCACGCTTTCCCATAGAAACGGCAAGATCAGCATTCGCGTCGAAGACAACGGTGTCGCCTTTGATCCGGCAGCAAAAGAGACATCGGAGCTGAAAGATCAGATTGAAAACTGTAAGATCGGCGGACTCGGGCTGCATCTGGTGAAAAAGATAATGGATGACATCGCATACGAACGGCGAGGAGAAAAGAACGTCATCACGTTGACCAAATATATTCCCCAAACGTGATGCCAGCCTTTTCTTAAGGCTCCGGAAACAAACCCGTTCCGGTCATGATAGTGTGCCGACACATGAAATACAAAAGGATGTGAGATGGAAATCATCGAAAACCAAAAAGAGGACGTCAGCATTTTTAAACTGAACGGTCGTCTCGACTCGAACACTTCACCGGCCCTGGAAAAAAAGCTGGTTGCGGCCATTGAAAACGGTACAAGGAACATGGTCATCGATTTTGAAAATCTCGACTATATTTCCAGTGCCGGATTGCGCATCATTTTAAAAACGACCAAGGACTTGAAGCGCACGGATGGCCAAATCGTATTGTGTGCAATGCAGGATTACGTCAGAGAAGTGTTTGAAATCGCGGGTTTCGATACATTTTTGCCGATTTTTTCAACTGTCGAAGAAGCACTGACCAAGGTTTAAGGTCGGGGTCCTCTGGTGTCATTAACACATCGCAACCGTTCACAGGCTTGCAAAGTCAGATGCGCTTCAAACCACCTAATCAACGCAATCCGATAAGGCCACGCTTGCCCAGCTCGCGCAAAAACCGGGTAACGGCCAATTCCGCCTCCCGTTGCTGCAGACGGTGTCTTGTGGCGAATTGACGGATCACATCGCGAACGCGACTACCGCCGTCCAAAAGGTCCCAAACCTCGGTCCCCAAAGCATCCAGTTGCAGTTTTTTTAGGTGTGTCGCTTCGGGCTTTCGCCCCAACCGCCTGGCTAATCCAGCCAGCCAAGGACGAGCGGTCACCGGATACGACAACTGCAATTCGCCATTTTCCGAGCGGGATTCCTCGACGCGATCGTTCTTGATCGGCTTACACTCAAGGGCGTCTTCACGGCTGGGAGCCCCGTCCTTATTCTTTGCATTAAATCGTCGCATACGTTTTGTAGATCCCATCCAGAGCCCCCCCTTCAACCGGCTGCCGGCCTTCCAACTGTATACCGAGAATGCGGTTTTTATCCACTTCGTGCCACAATCGCAGGCAGCGATAAAAGGGGTGCCGCTGAAGTCGCCGGTACAAGCGAGGAAATAAACCGCTCGGGGACCCGTCCTCCAGTTCTAGAATCAGCGGTGATCGCTTTGTAAATCTCACGGATCGGTTTGTGGACAGTCCGAGGCATTTCTTCTCGAAACCTTCCAGACCGCCGTCCTTGAGGAGCGCGGCCGCCGGTCCCCAACGCAACAGGGTGAGCTGCATCTGTCGGCTTGTGAAAAACAGTTCGTAGGCACCGGCCTCGAATCGAAACCGCTTCAGGTGATAGGTCTCCGGTACTTCGGCGACAATGTCGAATACCGACCAGAGCGTTTTTCGGCCTTCGGAGTGGTCGTTAAACGAGGCCAAAAGTCGGTCGGCTTGCCTGAAAGGCCGTTGCCCGTTCTTCTCGAAGAATTGCAACAGTATGGCCTTCCGACAGCCGCGACAATAGAGTACGGCGCCCCGGCCGCAGATGCCGTCGGTCTGCCAGGCAAATCCGAGGCTGTCGTAGCGCTCGACGGCCCGGGCCCAATCCGTCGGCAGATTCTTTTCCCGTAAGCCCCTGCGCAGCTGCCGCCCCTGGGAAGCGGCCAGGCGTTTGAGTTGGGTGCGGAGGTTAAATTTTCCCGTCACCGGTGCCCACTTGATTTCCATTGCCGGCCCCCTGGCGGTTTCGAGCAGCAGATAGCGGTATCCGATTTTTCCGATCTCCCAATCCATCGGTATATCGAAACGCACACCGTTCCAGGCGATTTGCCGCCATTTCAATTTCTCGGCATATTTGAGGCAATCAACCATTTCCGGTGACTCCGTTTCTCTTGGGAGAATCAGTACTGCAGGCTGCCGAGGCTTTTCAGAATCAGCGCGAAACCCATCGCAAACATGCCGGTCAGCCCCATACCGCATGAAAACCCGGCCAGCAGGACTGGTGCGTATTGCCGCCACATGGCCCCATAGCGCTTCAAAAAGAAAAACCGTCCCAGCAGGGCACCGATCACCTCCAATATAAAGCCGTGCGGCGTGGACTGACCCAGTCCGCGGACCACCCCATAGATCAAAAGGACCGGCAGTCCCAACACCGCCAGCAGAGCGTAAGTCACCAACCCGAACAGCATACCGCTCATCACGTAACTGGCCCGCAGAGCCTGAAAAAAAAGTGAGTTGCCCTCCAGGGTAGCGGTCTGCATGAGAAGAGTGTTCAAGGCCTGCAGATGCCAGAGTTCCTGGGCATAGGGGTAGTTGCTGGAAGGAATCGGAGCCAGGCGCCAGATAAACTGCGAAAACAGGAGACTGGCAATCATGACCACCGGAAGTACCACGATTTCGGCTTTGATGATGCCCCGCAGGCTGGTTCCGGTCAACTCGATTTCGCGGAATTGCACCGTGGCTTCGCCATAGTTGTGGATCGGTATGGGGGCGTACCAGATTTCGATGCCCTGGTAACCGAAGAACCTGGCGCCGGCAATGAAGCTGGCTTCCCGCACCAGCGGCAGGCTGACGAATTGGCCGGCGATTCCTTCCATGCGGGCGGTAACGTAGGAGACCAGGGGGGTGTAAATAAAACCGTACCCGAGGAAGAAGATCCAGGGAAAGTTCGGTACGAGCCAGACGCACAGCCCAACATAAGAAACGGTCGAGAACACGTAAATCCCGATGGAAATCCAAATGTTGATATCGCCGCGCTCGGAATGCGAGCGTAATAGATCCTTGAGGCTGCCTCTCTGACCGGGTCCCTTGTCGCCGAAGGATCGCAGAACCGACCATATGCCGATCGCGGCGATCGCAAGGCCGAGACCGATACCGAAGCTCATGTAAAAGTCGAAATTATTGGCAAAAACCGTGTCGACCGTCCCCATGCCCTCGTGCCAGCGATATAAGATCCCGTGCCGAAACAGGACTGGATTGGCCACGACGGTGATGATCACGCCGAACAATCCGCCGATCACTGCCCAAAAAGGAAGCACCATTCCAACGAACAAGAGGGTCAGATCCAACTGAATTCCCGTCGCCACCGCCGGCAGCACCCGGTCCGTATAGTGCGTCAGTTCGATCCAAGGTATCGGGATGAGGCGGATCGGTTCCATCAGCAGCAGGCCGGAGACAGTGGGCAAGAGCACATAAATGGCGCCGAACGTCAGGCCGATCATCCCTCCAATGGAAAAAACCCGCCACTTCCAGCTCTTCTGCTTGTCCTCGGTCGATTCGGCAAGGGCCATCGTCCCCAAGGCCCCAACCGGTGCCATGGGAAACGGCAGCTTTTCGACGTCCGAGGTGACGCGATAAAGGGTGTAGCCCAGCCCGAAACGATCGATGCGTTGGATGAGCTGGGTACCGAAAAGCAGAAGGATCGGTATCAACCAGTCCCTGTGGAAAAAATTCCGTTGCACCAGGGACTCCGAATCCGGCGGCGGGGCGACCCAGCTCGGAATAAACTCCGTCAACCCGAGCATGCGGGCGGCATCGGATTGCACCAGGTACTGATTCCACAACAGCCCCTGAAACGGCGTGGCCATGGCAGCGCCGGCCATATAATAGAGCAGAAAAATTTCCTGTTGCTTCAATTCGGTGTAAGACCGCTTGGCCACTTCCGCGAACAGGATTATGGTCACCCAACGGGCAGCCGGACCGATACCGGTGCCGATCACGAGTTGCAGGTACATACTGCCGGGCATCATCAGGAAGCCGATGAAAATGGCGCCGATGACGGTCTTCCAGTCAAACCCTTCTTCAAAATGGTCCGGGGGTTTGAGCAGATCCCTATATTCCTGGAGTTCCTTGTCGTCGTACATGATTTCAGCTAGGAAACACCAAATAACTGGAGTTGCGGAACAATCCAATGACCGCCCACGTGCCGGCCATGAAAAAATCACCGATAATCAACCCCACAAAGAACAACTGGACCCGTTTGAACAGCTGCACGCCGCCATAACGCATACAAAGGACATTGCAACACCAGCCGACAAAGAAGCTGAACCAAAGGATTCGCATGGCGGAACTGTAAGTGACCAGGTAACCGATCGGGTGAATGGGCCACCAGTAAAACTGATGATAACACACCACCAGGATCAGCATGACCACTGCCCCCACCAGCGAGAAAATCAAGACCCATTTGCCGCTGCTCATCGGCGATTCGATCATGTTCTGGACATTCTCGTAACCGGAAACCGTCGAACGCAGCGCCCAGTCCAAGTCGAGTTCCCGTATACCGAACTTGTAGCACAGGATCAACATGGCAGCGAAGGACACCAAGACGGCCGCCATGATAGTGATCATGATGCCGCCGATGAGAAGTTTCTTGGGATTCATCCGGTAGGTGACCCGCCCGGCATGCAGCAGGGACGGCATGAGGGATTCGCGCAGATCCAGAAACAACATTTTCTGGACCACGACACTGATCAGCAGCCCGACGCTCCCAAAAAAACGGGGACCGAAAATAAAAGGCAGACCGTCCAGCGGCGCGTCAGTGAGCGTGAAATAGGCGAGACCGCCCTGGCAGATCACACGACTGGCGACCAGCATCACCATGAAGAAAGCGCACACCACAAAAAACGCCGGTAGAACCGACAAACCGAAATAGGCACACCAGCCGATGATGAAGATCGAACCCACGAAGAACCCCCAAAAGGCGAACCTGGAGGAAAGCCACTCCGCATGAGACGGATCGGGACGGCGAAAGCGCACTGCATCCCGCAAGATATCCATCAGATAATACCGTGCCAGCCAGAAGAGAAAGAGGAAAAAAACCGCGTAGGCGCCAATGGTCTGGGTCTCCTCGGGACGTGAGATGGTGGGGCCGAAAGTGATGCCCAGCGCAGCTTCCGGAATGTCGTAACCCATAACGGCCAGGAGGCCAAAGAGCAACCCGCCGATGATAAAAAACAACCAGCAGGACAAGGAAATCTGCTTGGACGTCAAAAAGGCGAATCCGATGAAGGCCGGGTAGATGTAAATCTTGAGTTTGTAAAAGCCGGAAAATAGACCGAACTTTGGAAAATAGGAACCGGCCAGAATCAGGGTGGGGATTTGCGGCACGGATGGAACGTAGAAATTGAGGCCGTTGATCAGATGGAGCACCACCGGAATCATAACACCGGCGAGGAGAAACCGATCGGTCAAAAAGCGACCCAGAGCATTGCCGTCATAAGCCTCCTGCATGAGTTGCGGGACCCGCAGGAGAGGAAAGTTCATGCGCTCGTTCTCGATGGCCTGCCGGCTGAGGATGTTGATCATGCAGAGCATCACAAAATAGCAGGTGAAGATAAAAATCCCCCAGATCGCTATCGGCCGGGCCCAGGCATCCCATGGGATCTGTTGGAACACCTGCCACCAACTCATGCTGCGACCGCCGGCCAGGCCGTCATACAGCGAAGACACCGCTTCCGGGCTCTGGGGATAAAGGTCGTCGGGAAGCAGTGGCAGGAGTTCTTCTGCCCAGCGGCTTCCAAGACGGGCAAAATGCTGGGGCGCGGTCAGGTTGATGAAAAAAGTTCTCGCCAGACCGGTGTACGCGATTCCCGAGGCGATCACCATCAGGATCCAGATCACCAGGAGTTCGCGACCCGTCAATCCGTTCCATTTGGAAAAAACCTTTTTGAGACCGTAGGTGACCAGCATCAACCAGATCAGGATATAGAAAGGCGCCAGGGGAAAATGTCCGCCGCCAAGGGGTGTTGCCGAGCGATACACATTATTGAACGGTGTGATGAAGCAGATGAGCATCGCCAGGAAGAAGCCGGCCCAGAGGGCTCGCATGCGGATCGGCATCTCATGTTCTCCCGGTAAGGCCGGCCCTCTTAAGCCGCTGCCTGCACAGGCTTTACCGTTTTCGACGCGCGCTTCGCTGTTTTCCATATCGATATCTTTAATGGTGTGGCTCGGCTCCACCGACGTCGGCGGTCATGGTAAGGATGAATTCATGTCCGGCTGGCTGTCGAGCGAGGGTCGCGGGGTCATCGTTTCGGATATCCTTCCGACGTCGATACCGCGTTTCTCTCCCTCTGCGGCAATCAGATTTTCGTAGTGTTCCTTGGAAGCCGCGTCCAGAGACCGCCACACCAGAAGCGTTTTGCGTAGCTCGTGAAGAAAGGCCTTGTTGATCCGTCGCCAGGCATTGGCCTCACCGGAGAGACGCTCTAAAAGGATTCTGATTTCAAGATAGTCGGGATCTCCGACCGACCGGCAGAAAGCGATGGCGACCTTTTGCATAATACCGAAATCGAAGGGCGCCAGCCAAACGTCGGTGGACAGCTGTAAAAATTCCTCTCCTTGGGCGACGCTCCCGGGTTCTTCTGCTGTCGCGTGGCGGTCGGCAGTGTTTTCGGCAACCCGGCACCCAGCCATTGAAAACTCGATCCTTCCGGCAGAAAACAGGCCATGGGAAATGTCGCGGTGGCCTTCGAAATGATCCAGGAGAAAACCGCCGATACTCAAGTGTTCCCGGAAATTCATCAGAAATGGCAGGGTCACCTGCAACCGATTTCCCACGGCCGAGGGAAGTTTCCAGGAGCGGTTGACGTCGGGTATGGCGATGTTGGCGGCTACCCGTGAAGGATAGATCACGGACGCCAGTACCACCAGGATCACCAACACCATGGCGGCCACCCCGGCAATGGAGGAGTAATTGACCGTGATTCCAGCCCAAAGGGCCGTCCCTGCGAAAAAGCGCGCGGTCGTCTGGGCCAGCAGATACCCCAGAACGACGCTGATGACCGCGAAGGCCAAAGCTTCGGCGATGAACAAAAACGATACGTGCGAGGGCGCTAGCCCCACGGAAGTGTAAATCCCAATTTCCCGCTTCCTTTCGTAAACGCTGCCAATCATCGTGTTGAGCACGATAAAAACGGAAATCACCAGGGGGATGAGAACATTCGGGACGCCGCTGTAGCTCATCGTGTCACTGGCCTGATAGAGAAATGTGCCGTCCGGTTCACCCGCAAAGAGCGTGAGACCGAAGCGGTCCACGAGGCGTTCGGCTTCGGCTTGCGTTGTCTGTCCGTCCTCGGGCTTGATGGCGATTCCCTTCAGTTTGCCGCCGGCAGACATCAAAAACCCGTCGGGCATGATCAGCACGCGGTCGGCATCGATATGCTGATACCGGCTTTCGTAGGTGCGAACCTCTTCACCGGATTCCATGGCTTCCATTTCGACTTCGGTCATTTCCATGGAGATTTCACTGGGGAAGGTGACCGTCGACAGGGGTTCGCCGTCCAAATCGGTGGTATCCATCAGGCTCCGACCCGAAAAAACCCCGACCACACGGAAAGGCATCCCCCACAGCAGCACCTCCGCTTCCTGCCGCAACCCCGGATCGATACCGAGTTCGTGCGCCGCTCTATCGGAAATAAGCACCACGCGGTCTTCAGCAGGCTTGAACCATCGGCCGCCAATTAAAATCTTTTCCATTCCGGTAACCCGCACCTCGTCGGAGGACAGACCGACCACCCCGAAGGCCGTGTACTGCCTGTCCAGACGCTGCACCGTCACATCCAGTGTGCGGGTCCGATTTTCGTCCTCTAGCCAAACACGCGGGGCCGCGATCGCCTTGCCGCCGAAATAGTTGGTCACAATGTCGAGGCTTTCGGGCGGCAGATCGTTCCAGTTGACGGTTTTAAACAGATACCCGTTATAGGGGGCGTGTTCTTGAAACAGCAGCCGGGTGTGTTGCCGCAGGGATTTCACCGCAGTGAAGCTCATGACGGTGAAGGTGAGAATGATCAGCGTGGCGCAGGTCAGCACGGTTCGCAGCCGACGTCGCCTTAGGTTGCTGACGCCCAACAGAAAAGCCGCGGCAAAAGCTTTCCAGCGTCCCATTTCGACTGACTTCAAGTGCCGGGCACGCTGCTGCAGCTTGATCATTTCTTCTTCGAACCGGAAGTAGATGATCAGGGTGACGATCGCCGAAAGACCGATGATGAAAAAGGCCAGGATGACGACGGTGGGACTGTATGCCAGCTGAAATGCCGGGTGCACGTTGTAGATAACCACGATCAATAAGAGGAGAATTCCGCAAAATGCAACGATTCGCCGGTTGATATTGGTGTACGAGAAAATCAGACGCTCCATGCAGAAGGCAAACGGAACGAAGAGCGCAATGTAGAACAGAACCCCGAACAGGACATCTTTCTGCGTGTCCTCAACATCGCTGTAGACGCGGGTGGCCAGCGCCCAGGAGCGATGGGCGGCCCTGGAAAAGCGGTCATATGCCCGCTCTTCGATGGCCTGGCGGGCTTGCGCCAGGACGGCCACGCCTTCCTTCTGCAGCCGGGCGATCCGCTCGTTGTAGATGCCGTGTTTTTCCAGTGACCGGATCCGCGGCCCGAGCAGGGCCCACATGTCTCGGGCCACCATGAAGTCCGTACGGTAAACAAATGGCCAATCGTCTACCCGATATCCCTGCCCCTGGGGGTGCGCGTCGTCGGCATTGAGAAGCAGCAGTTTCCATCCCAGCACCGTGTCCGAAAGCGTCAACTTCCAGGGGGTACCGGGTTCCAGTAACAGGGAGGATATGATTGAGGACCAGGTGTCGAGCCGGGTGAAGCTGTACCGAACCGGTCTGGCTTCTCTTCGGGCGTCGATCAGTTGATACTTGTTCATGTAGTGGAATGTGCGGGGTTCGAGGAGGTTGAAGATAACGCTCTGCTTGCATCCGAACATCACCAGGTTGGTTTCCATATTGGCGCGTTGGACCTTTAGCCGGTAAGCATTTTTCCCGGTCTGCTTTTTATCGATGGCCCAGACGATCCGACCCGTTTGAGGATCGAAGCGGTAGGCTTCGATGACCACTTTGTGTTGAACCAGCTTCTTGGTCGACACCCCCTTGAGGAAAAACATTCCCATGGCGTCCACCATGCTGTAGTAGCGCCCCTCTCCCTGAAAAGCCATGATCACGGTTCCCGGAGCCGTCTGATCGGGAAACAATTCGCCTTGCCGCAGAATTTTCGCCCGTCCGGTGACCGTCGTAAACCCATCCCTGGGAAGGCCGCCGTCGTGCAACTCCGGCGCCCGGCTGATGGCGTCGATCAAATCCGCAATCTGAGCACTCTGGAGCGCGGCAAAGCGACTGTCGACGGTTGACGGCCGATCGCCCGGAGTGCCCCACAATGGTCTGGCGTCGTTTACGGTCACAAGCGTAAAGCCGAGGTAACCGGCCAGCGCACTGACCTCGCCCCCGAGGGGTGGGCGGTCGAGAAAGAAGCTTTGCCATGAGCCCTGGCGGCTGGGACGCAGTGTGTCACGATACAGCGACGGGGCAGATTCGGCGGTCGTCAACCTCTCGGCGCCCTGCCGCAGGACATCGTCCAGGATCCTGTAGTTGGCTGTCCGGTTGACACGCGAGCGCAGCGGGTAGAGCCAACCGTAATTGAAGGCGCCGAATCCGTCTCCGTGACTGGAAAGGTGCAGCGAAACGATGGTGGCAATCTCCATCGATTTGGCCAGATTACGAAATGATTTGGCGCTGCGGACGAATCTTTCCTGTCGTCCCGCGTCTGAGGCAATTTGACGGTAGGCTTCAAGAGCGCGTGGAATGAGGTGTTCGATGACCGCGGTCTCTTCCGGCAGAAGATTGCCGAGGTTGGTACGCCAGAGCATCCGTCGCAGGAGCCTTCTCTCCCGGGCCAGTTCCATGATACGATTCTGGTTCTCGTCTTTCTTGCTCTCCAGGCGCAGTCGCATGAGTCTTCTGGAAATGACATCCACCTCTGTTTTGAGGGGATCGCCGACGGCCTCGAGCAACGCCAGGCCCGGTGGTCCTTTGCCGGTCGCTTGCGCCCGCAGGTAAGCCGTGACGCCTTGCTTGCGGGCCTCCTCCAACATGGCCTCCGCGTCACGGCTCTGTTTGACCGTTTTCTTGAGCCGCTTCTGGATGTTCCGCAGGTCCCTGCTGCGCAACCTGAGGCTCCAGATCATCTCCCGCATGCCGGCAAGGGTCTGGGCGTGACCGGCAGTGGCCAAAAGCAGCACCGAGCGGCCCGGCGGGGTTCGTTTGAGTTTTCGGGCCAGATTGAGCAAAGTGGCGATCCCGACGGCTTCGTCGGCTCCAGGTGCCATCCCCGGAACCAGTGCATCAGCGTCGTAAAATGCCTCCACGACGATCAGTTGATCTTTAAGTTGCGGGTCCGCTCCGGGAATCACGCCGTAGACATTCTCGGCCGTGGCCTCTTCCCATTCGATTCTGGAGCTTAAACGAACCGTCCGGGCAACCAGTCCCTCCGGCGCCGTTTCGAAGTCACCGAAAACCCGGCGAGCCGTATCAAGGTCCATGCGCAATCGCGGAAACGAAATGGGCGTCAGCTCCAGCACGTCCTCGTAGCGCATTTTCGATGTCGTGTCGCGGTCGAGATAGATCAAGGCCGATGCCCCCAGAGAAGCGGCATGTTGCCAGTTCTTCCCCGAATCGATGTCCATCAGAATAATGGACCCTTCTACGACTTTTCCGTTGAAGTGGTGCAGCTCGCCGGCTCCGACATAAACCAGCGGCCCCTGCAGGCCTTCGGGCGGTATGGTCTGAGGCGCAACGGCGTTCAACATGACCGGCTGCACGTCGATGTCTACCTGGCGATCCGGCAAAAACAGGCGGCTTTCTTCGTGGCGAAGAACCGGCACAGCGAAAAGCTGAGACCCTATTGATTCCAGACCGAGCCGGGCAAACCGATCCTTGATGAGGGTGGCGGCGGCGATACACCCAGGCGTACCGGTGCTGCGATCGCCGAAAGCGGCGAATTCCTGAATGTCGGACGTGAACAGATCCGCCGACGGCGTTTGAATGGCGGCGGCGGCAGATGGGGCGAAAAGTGACAGTAAAAAAATGACCAGGTTCAATCGTGAAAATCGGATCATTCGATGGCTCCGATTGTCCCCAGGGATATGGACAGTTCCTCACGGTTTTCTATTTTATCGACGCGTCCGTCTCGAATCCAGACCACCTGGTCCGATACGTTCAGCATCTTAAAATCGTGCGTGGCGGAAATGACCGTTACCACGCGCTCTGCACTCAGATTTTTGAGCAGGGCGATGATCTCTTCACCCGTGCTCAGGTCGAGGTTCCCGGTGGGCTCATCGGCCAGGATGATCGCCGGGTCGTTGGCCAGGGCCCGGGCGACCGCCACTCGCTGCTGCTGCCCGCCGGAAAGCTCCGAGGGTTTGTGCTGAAACCGGTCGCCGAGGCCCACAAGATCCAGAAGCCGGATACCCTTTTTCGTCGCATCGTCGCTGTTCATTCCGGCAAAGGTCATCGGCAGCGTCACATTCTCCAAGGCCGTCATCACCTGAATCAGGTTGAACGTCTGGAAGATGTATCCGATCTTGCGGCACCGCAGCCAAGCCAACTCGTAAGCGTCCAGTTGGGCGATGTCCACCTCGTCGATGAAAACCTTACCGGATGTCGGCTTGTCCAGTCCGCCGATCATGTTGAAAAGAGTGCTTTTGCCGGACCCCGAGGGACCCATGATGGAAATGTAATGGCCGGCCTGGATCTC
>Ga0316583_10000495_pt1 | contig 11783 bp, 7 predicted proteins | sample J_170502JBrBrA_D_FD_204513 | JGI IMG/M metagenome (GOLD analysis project Ga0316583, IMG submission 204513) | Rhizosphere microbial communities from salt marsh grasses in Alabama, United States - J_170502JBrBrA | ecosystem: Host-associated > Plants > Roots > Rhizosphere | place: USA: Alabama... | reverse complement strand
GGCGAGGTGGCCGCCGAGCTCGAGCGGCTGCAGGCGGACACCGTCGTGGTCGCCGGCGAGACCAGCCCGATGCTTCCCGACGGCGTCGAGACCGTCGACGAGGCACCTGCCCAGCAGCCCCAGGGCAGCGCCGAGCTCGTCGCCCTCGTCGCGCCGGACGTCGACGGCGCTGCGGCGGCTGCCACGCTGCAGGCGGCGGGAGCCCAGGTGCTGACGCTCAGCGGCACCGACCCGCGCACCGACCCCGCGGCGATCGACCTGCTGTCGGGCGCGGGGGAGGTACCCGTCGTCGCCCTCGGAGACTCGCTCGGCCCGGTCGAGCGGCTGGCCCCGCTGCTCGCCGTCGCTGCGACCGGGGTCGAGCTGCCCGGCGGAGGGCAGACCCTGTTCCCCGGGCGACGGCTGGTCGCCCTCTACGGCCACCCGCAGACCAGCTCGCTCGGGGTGCTCGGCGAGCAGGGCCCGGCCGAGTCGGTGCAGCGCGCTCGCGACCTCGCCGCGTCCTACCAGCCGTTCTCGACCGAGCCGGTGGTCCCGGCGTTCGAGGTGATCGCCACTGTCGCCTCGGCGGACGCCGGCCCGGACGGCAACTACAGCAACGAGACCGAGATCGACGTGCTGCGTGCCTACGTGGACGCCGCCGAGCAGGCGGGTGTCTACGTCGTGCTCGACCTGCAGCCGGGCCGCACCGACTTCCTCACCCAGGCGCAGGCCTACACCGAGCTGCTCGCGCGTCCCCACGTCGGCCTCGCGCTCGACCCGGAGTGGCGGTTGGAGCCGGACCAGGTGCACCTGCGCCAGATCGGCACCGTCGACGCGGCCGAGATCGGCGCCGTGGCGGACTGGCTGGCAGGGCTGGTCCGCGAGCGGGCCCTGCCGCAGAAGCTGCTGCTGCTCCACCAGTTCCAGCAGAGGATGATCACGAACCGGCCCACGATCGACGCCGAGCGGGACGAGCTGGCCGTGCTCGTGCAGATGGACGGCGACGGCGCGCCCGGGGACAAGTTCGCCACGTGGGAGGCGCTGCAGGCCGATGCGCCTCCCGGGATGCTGTTCGGCTGGAAGAACTTCTACGACGAGGACACCCCGACCTTCACCCCGGAGCAGACCTTGGCGGTGCAGCCGACCCCCTGGTGGGTGTCCTACCAGTGACCGCCCCCGGCCCGCGGCCCTGGGACTCCGCGCAGTCCCAGGAGTACGTCCAGCGGTGGTTGGTCACGTACTCCGAGGCCGACCTGGCCGCGCTCGACGACGAGCTCCACACCCGGGTCGAGGCTCAGGAGCAGGTGATGCGGGAGAGCATCGTGCTCTACGCGGGTACCAACACCCCCAACCCGCGGCTGGCCCGGCTGCTCGGCTCGCCCGTCGGCAGCCGCCCTCACCTCGGCCCTCCCGGGGACTCCTACAACCGGGGGATGGACGACGGCTCCCGCATCGGCGTGCTCACGGCCATGCTCATGAGCCGGCTGCTGGCCGCGACCTACGTCGAGACCCGGGTGCCGTCGGGATCGGTGGCCAACCTCTACGCCTACCTGGCCACCACCCGTCCCGGCGACCGGGTGCTGGCCTTCTCCGACGCCGCGGCCGGCCACCCCACCCACCACGCGGTCGGTGCCGCCGGGCTGGCCGGGCTCGAGGTGCACGAGACAGCGTTCGACCCCACCCGCATGGACGTCGACCTCGCCGGGCTGGCCGAGCAGTGCGACCGGCTGCGGCCGCGGCTGCTCGTGGTGGCCGGGTCGATGTGCCTGTTCCCGTACGACGTGGCGGGGGTGCGGGCGGTCGCGGACGAGGTGGGGGCGACCGTGCTCTACGACGCCGCCCACATGGGCGGGCTCATCGCCGGGGGCCGGTTCCAGCAGCCTCTCGCCGAGGGCGCGCACCTCATGACCGGCTCGACGTACAAGTCGTTCGGCGGACCCCCGTCGGGGTTCGTCGCCACCAACGACCCCGACCTGGCCGAGCGGCTCGACCGGATCGCGTTCCCCGGGCTGACGGCCAACCACGACCTGGCCCGCACCGCCGCCCTCGGGATGGCCGCCCTCGACCTTCTCGAGCACGGCCCGGCCTACGCCGACGCCTGCATCGCCACCGGCCAGGCCCTCGCCGCGGCCCTGCACGAGCGCGACGTGTCGGTGTTCGAGGTGCCCGGACGCGGCTTCACCGCCAGCCAGCACGTGGCCGTGGCAGCGCACGAGTACGGCGGGGGCGACACGGCCGCGCGGACCCTGGAGCCCGCCGGGCTGCTCACCTCGTCCATCGGCCTGCCACTCCCACCGATGCCGGACGGCCAGGGCAACGCCCTGCGGCTGGGCACCCAGGAGGTCGTGCGCTGGGGCATGACCCCGTCGGACATGCCGGCGGTCGCCGACCTCGTCGGCCGCGTCCTCGTCGACGGCGAGCCGGCCGAACACGTGCGTCCGGACGCCCGGGCACTGAGGGCGGCCTTCGACACGCTGCACTTCGTGCGTCGGTGAGCGGATCACCCGAACGCGGGGCGACCGGCACCCGGCTCTGCCATGCTGCGGCCCGATGGGAGGGGCGGCATGAGTGAGCGACCGGACGTGACGCCGCTGTCGCCGCCGGGGACGGCCGTCGTGAGCGTCGACCCGCTGGCCGAGCCGGTGGACCGGGTGAAGATGGGGCGCATCGGCGTGCTCGCCCTGGCGAACCTCGGTATCTGGACGGCCTTCTTCACCCCGATCCAGTTCCTCCTGCCGCTGCAGGTCGAGGGCCTGACGCCGGGGTCGAAGGAGACCAGCCTCAGCCTCGTCCTCACCGTCGGCGCCCTCATCTCGCTGATCTCCAACCCGCTGGCCGGGGCGTTGAGCGACCGTACGTCGTCCCGCCTCGGACGGCGTCGCCCGTGGGTGCTGTGGTCGAGCGTCGCCGCCGTGGCCGTGCTCGTGCTGCTCCCGCTGGCTCCGGTGGTCGGTGCCCTGGCGCTCGGCTGGGCGATGGCGCAGCTGACGCTCAACGCCTCCTACGCCGCCGTCACCGCGATCATCCCCGACCAGGTTCCGGTCGGGCAGCGTGGCACCGTCTCGGCGATCGTGGGCGCCTGCCAGCCCCTCGGCGTCATGGTCGGCGCCCTCATCGTCCAACTCATACCGCAGACCGGGGTGGAGATCGGCTCCGAGGAGGTCGGCGGGCAGGGGCCCCGCTACATCGCGGTGGCCGTGGTGCTCGCCGTCACGGCGGCCCTGTTCGTGTGGCGCATGCCCGACGCCCGGCTCGCCAGGGAGCGCGTCCCGGTGCTCCGCTGGGGTCCCTTCGTGCGCGGGTTCTGGATCGACCCGCGCCGGCACCCCGACTTCGGTTGGGTGTGGATCACCCGCTTCCTCGTCGTGCTCGGCAACGCCTTCGTCACGACCTACCTGCTGTTCTTCGCCCGTGACGTGCTCGAGCTCGCCCCCACCGAGGCCGACCGCACGGTCGCCGGCATCCTCACCTACTACATCGTCGCGCTGCTCGTCTTCGCGCTCGCGACCGGCCCGCTGTCGGACCGGGTCGGCAGGGTCCGGGTGTTCGTGATGGTCGCCTCGTTCATCATCGCCGCGTCCCTGCTCATCCTCGCGTTCTCCCGGGACGTCGGGATGGTGACCGTGGCCGCCGTCGTCATGGGGGCCGGGTTCGGGTCGTACACGGCGGTCGACCTCGCCCTCATCAGCCGCGTGCTGCCCCGGCCGGAGGACCGGGCCAAGGACCTCGGCGTGGTGAACATCGCCAACGCGATGCCGCAGGTGCTCGCTCCCGTCATCGCCGGGGTCGTCGTCACCGCGCTGCGCTCGGATGGGTACGCCGCGGCCTACCAGACGCTCTACCTCGCCGCGGCAGCGCTGACCGTGCTCGGCGCCGTGCTCGTCATGCGCGTCAAGAGCGTGCCGTAGCAGTGGTCCCCGAGTACCTCGACCCGACCGTCGTCGGGGTGGGGCGGGAGCCGGCGCGGGCCCCGCTGCCGGTCTTCGGCAGCCTGGCCGAGATGGACCAGGCCGGGCCGGACGCCAGCTCGGGCTCCCGCCTCGACCTGTCCGGCACCTGGTCCTTCGAGTGGGTGCGGGGGCTGCGGGACGTCGACCTGCACGAGCTGGCCGTGCGCGGGCCGCGGGGGGACGACGTGGTCACCGTCCCCGGGCTGTGGCAGCTGCAGGGCTACGGGACGCCGATGTACCTGGCGAACCGGCATCCGCCCGCGTTGAGCCGCCGCCGCATCCCGAAGATCGACCCGGACCGCAACGAGGCCGGGGTGTACGCCCGAACGTTCACCGTGCCGGACGGGTGGTCGGGTGCCCGCCTCCTGGTCGTCCTGGAGGGCGCCAAGGCCGGCGCCTACGTGAACCTCAACGGACGGCCGGTGGGCTACACCGAGGCCTCCTTCCTGCGTGCCGAGTTCGACGTGACCGCTGACGTGCAGCCGGGGGAGAACCGGCTCGTCGTCGTCGTCCCCCGCTACACCGCCGGCACGTACCTCGAGGGCCAGGACATGTGGTACCTGTCCGGCCTGTTCCGGACCGTCTCCCTACGGGCCGAGCCGCAGGTGGCGATGAGGGACGTGTGGGTGCGCCCTGCGCTCGACGCGACCTACTCCCACGGCACCCTGCACACCGAGGTCACCGTGGCCAACCACACTGACGCCGACGTGACCGCGCAGGTGGACCTGCTGCTCAGCGGTCCGGACGCGATGGGCCGGCGTCCGGTGGCCGGCTCGACGGTGCTGCTACCCGCCGGCAGCGAGGCCCCCGTGGCCCTCGACATCGACGTGCCCGACGCCCTGCTGTGGACCGCGGAGACGCCGCACCTGTACCGCGTCACCGCCGTGCTGCGGGTCGACGGGCAGGAGCAGCACGTCACCACGCTGCGCACCGGCCTGCGCGTGGTGGAGATCCGGGACGAGCGGCTGCTCGTCAACGGCCGGCCCGTCGTGCTGCACGGGGTCAACCGGCACGACTTCGACCCCGACCGCGCCTGGGCCGTCCCCGAGCTCCGCTACCGCGAGGACCTGCTGGCGGCCAAGCGGCTCAACATCAACGCGATCCGCGCCAGCCACTACCCGAACGCCCAGCTCATGTACGACCTGTGCGACGAGCTCGGTCTGTACGTGATGGACGAGTGCGACCTGGAGTCACACGGGGTGCGGCGCAAGAACGTCCCCGGCGACAACCCGCTGTGGACCGCCGCCTGTGTCGACCGCATGCAGCGGATGGTGCTGCTCGACCGCAACCACCCCAGCATCATCATGTGGTCCCTGGGCAACGAGGCCGGCCTCGGCGGTGAGGGTGGCGGCGCTTTGGTCCGTATGCGGCGGGCCGCGGAGGCCCTCGACGACACCCGGCCGTTCCACTACGAGGGCGACCACGCCCCCGCGATCAGCGACGTCGTGTCGAGGATGTACGCCACGGCCGAGCAGATGGCCACCCTCGGTCGCCACGAGCCGCTGACGTTCGGCCCGCTCACCCGCCTGCGCAACCTCGTGCTCACCGACGACAAGGACATGACGCCGGAGCTCCAGGCCGGGCGGCCGGTGCTGCAGTGCGAGTACGCCCACGCGATGCAGAACAGCCTCGGCAACTTCGCCGAGCACGTCGAGGTGTTCCACGCCTACGACAACGTCGTCGGCGGGTTCATCTGGGACTTCGTCGACCAGTCGCTGCGCCGGGTCGCCCCGGACGGGACGGTCCAGTGGCTCTACGGGGGGGACTTCGGCGACAAGCCGCACCACGGCACCTACTGCCTCAACGGCATCCTCGCCGCCGACCGCACGCCGCACCCCAGCGCCGTCGAGGTCTGGTGGGGCTACCGGCCGGCCGTCGTCACGACGGTCGACACCGCGCGGGGGCGGTACCGGGTGGCCAACCGCTGGTCGTTCACCGACCTGTCCGTGCTCGAGCCCGTCGTTGAGATGCGGGCCGACGGGGTGCTGGTGGGCACGGCTGTGCTGCCGCCTCTCGCGGTGGCGCCGGGGGAGAGCACGGACTGGCAGGTCCCCGAGGCCGTCCCCGGTCCCGACGTCGCCGGCGAGGTGGCCGTGCGCTTCCGGTGGCGGCTGCGGCAGGACATGGTCTGGGCCCCGGCCGGGACCGAGGTGGCCTCCGACGAGGTCGTCCTCGGTCCGAGGTGGCGACCCGCCCCGGCGGCGGTCCCGTCGTCGGCCCTGCCGGTGCGGGCTGTCCGGCAGGGTGCGACGGTGTCGGTACGCGCCGGCGGTGGGACCGTCCGCGTCGACACGTCCACGGGCCACGTCACCGGGTGGCAGGTCGGCGACCGCGAGCTGCTCGTGGCCCCGCTGCGTCCGACGTACTGGCGCGCCCCCACCGACAACGAGCGGGGCCTGGCCAACGGTGCCGAGTGGCTGACCCCCCTCGTCACCGACCGGCAGTGGCGATCGCCGAGGGTGCACGTGGCCCGCAGCGAGGAACGGCTGGACGACGACGGGTGGAGGCTCACGCTGCTGCTGCGGGCCCGCCCCTGGCGGTGGGCGCTGCTGGAGTACCGGGTTCGAGCCGACGGGTCGGTGCACCTGCGCCACCGCGTGCTGCCGCGCAGCGACATGGTGCGGCTCGGCATGACCGTCGGGCTGCCGTGGGCGGAGTGGGTGCGGTGGTACGGCAGGGGTCCGCACGAGTGCTACGTGGACCGGCAGCACGCGGCCTGGACGGCCGTCCACGAGGCGGGCGTGCGCGAGCTGGTCCACGACTACGTGCGTCCGCAGGAGAACGGCAACCGCACGGCGGTGCGGTGGGTGGAGCTGTCGGGCGACTGGGGGTCGCTGCGGGTCGACGACACCTCCGGGGCGAGGATGGACGTCACCGCCTGGCCGTACACGCAGGAGGACCTCGAGGCGGCCCGGCACATCCACGAGCTGCCGCGCCGGGACTGGGTGACGCTCACCGTCGGGCGTCAGCGCGGCGTCGGGGGCGACAGCCCGGGCGAGGCGAAGCTGCTCCCGCCCTACCGGATGCCCGAGGGCGAGGTGCACGAGGTCGCGATGCGCCTCACCCCTCGGCCCGGCTAGGCCCCACGCCGGGCCGTCACGGCGACGGCATCCGGGCGTGGACCTCGACGACGACGCGGGCGTGGTCGGCCGTCTCGCCCATCGCGTCCGCCACGCGACGGCTCACCTCGGCGCGTGCGGCCGGGCCGGACATCCCCTCCGCCTCGACGTCGCGCACGGCGCTCTCGATCTCCTCGAGCAGCAGGAACGGCTCGGACGTCGGCTGCGACTCGGCCGCCACGGTGCCGTGGTCGGCTTCCGGATCTGTCAGCCGCCGCCACACCGCGGTGGCCACCCCATGCTCGGTGCCCGCCGGCAGGCTGGGCCCGAGCTCGTCCATCACCGCGTGCAGAGCCTCGTGCCCATGAAGACCCTGGGCTTCCGTCCGCGTCACGGCGTCCTCGATCTCCTCCTCGAGCTCGAACGGGTCGATGCTGGCCCGTGGCCGTCCCCCGGAGCCTGTCTCGGTCATTCGTCCCACCTCCTGCACGCCAGCCTCGTCCGGGCCGCCGTGCTCGGCAAGGGTCGATGTCCCCCGCTGCCGCGGCCCGGGGTCGAGCCACCCACCGACGGGCACGCATGCACGTCGGCGTTGGGGCAGGGCAGCGAGGAGGGGTCGCTTGACCCATGGAGAGCGAGATCGGCGCGCCCAGGATGGTGACGTGCGGACGTGGGAAGTGAGGGCGCCCGGGCCGATGGCCACCCAGCCGATGGTGCTGGTCGACCGGGCGGTGCCGGAGCCGGCTGCCGACGAGCTGCTGGTGCGCGTGCTCGCGTGCGGGGTGTGCCGCACCGACCTGCACGTGGCCGAGGGGGACCTGCCGGTGCGCCGCCCCGGCGTCGTGCCCGGGCACGAGGTGGTGGGACGGGTCGAGGCGCTCGGCGCCGCGGTCACCGCGCACGAGGTGGGTGACCGCGTCGGCGTCGCCTGGCTGCGCCGTACCTGCGGGGTGTGCCGCTACTGCCGCCGCGGCGCGGAGAACCTCTGCCCCGACTCGCGTTACACGGGCTGGACCGACGACGGCGGCTACGCCGAGTACGCCACGGTGCCTGCCGACTTCGCCTACGCGCTTCCTCTCGGGTACTCGGACGAGTCCCTGGCCCCGCTGCTGTGCGCGGGCATCATCGGCTACCGGGCCCTCGAGCGGGCCTCGCTGCCGCCCGGGGGCCGGCTGGGCATCTACGGCTTCGGTGGCTCGGCCCACCTGGCCGCGCAGGTGGCGCTGGCACGGGGCGCGACCGTGCACGTCCTCACCCGCTCGGAGGCCGCCCGGAGGCTGGCGCTCGAGCTCGGTGCCGCCTCGGCAGGACCCGCCGACGGCCGCCCGCCCGAGCCGCTGGACGCCGCCATCCTCTTCGCCCCTGTCGGCACCCTCGTCCCGGTCGGGTTGGAGGCCCTCGACCGGGGAGGAGTGCTCGCGATCGCCGGCATCCACCTGTCCGACGTGCCGGTCCTGTCCTACGAGCGGCACCTGTTCTACGAGCGGGAGGTGCGCTCGGTGACGTCCAACACGCGCGAGGACGGACGAGCCTTCCTGGCCTTCGCCGCCGAGCACCCGTTGCGCGTCCACACCACGCCGTACGCCTTGGACGCCGCCGACCGTGCCCTGGCGGACCTGGCCGCCGACCGCGTCAACGGGGCCGCTGTGCTGGTCGTCTGAGACCTCGCACCGATTTGGGGCCGATCGGCCCTTGAACGGTTGTTACTCGTCAGTAATACTGACCGGTAACAAGCCGCCGCGCGGCCGGTCTGGCATACGCGCGACCTACCACTCGAAGGAGCAGGCATGGCGAAGGTGAGCAGCAACGTCGCCGAGATCAAGAAGGCTCAGGCCATGGCCGAGTCGCTCGGCCAGGCGAGCGAGATCGTCCTCCCGTCGTTCGGCAAGGAGCTCTTCCTCGGCCACTTCCGGCTCGACCTCATCGCGCCGTTCCCGGAGGAGGAGCCTGCGGTCGCCGCCGAGACCGCCGCCTACCTGGAGAAGATCCGCCACGTCTGCGAGACCGAGTGGCGCGAGGTCGGCCCGGAGATCGAGCGCACGGGGGTGGTCCCCGAGTACGTGGTCAAGGGCCTGGCCGACCTCGGTGCGTTCGGGATGAAGATCCCCAAGGAGTACGGCGGGCTCGGCCTGTCGCAGGTCGCCTACAACAAGGCCCTCGCCTTGGTCACCCAGGTGCACAGCTCGCTCGGCGTCCTGCTGTCGGCGCACCAGTCGATCGGCGTCCCGCAGCCGCTGAAGTCCTACGGGACGGAGGAGCAGAAGAAGAAGTTCCTGCCGCGCTGCGCCCAGGGCGCGGTCACCGCCTGTCTGCTGACCGAGCCGAACACCGGGACCGACCTGGCCCACACCGCGACCACGGCCGTCCCCACCGACGACGACGAGGCCTACATCCTCAACGGCGTCAAGCTCTGGACGACCAACGGCGTCATCGCCGAGCTCGTCGTCGTGCTCGCGGCGGTGCCCAGGAGCGAGACTCACCGGGGCGGCCTGTCGACGTTCATCGTCGAGATCGACTCGCCCGGCATCACGGTGGAGCGCCGCAACGAGTTCATGGGCCTGCGCGGCATCGAGAACGGGGTCACCCGGTTCCACGACGTCCGCGTGCCCAAGGAGAACCTGCTGGGCAAGGAGGGCAAGGGCCTGGCGGTGGCGTTGAGCACGCTCAACGTCGGCCGGCTGTCGATCCCGGGCATGAGCGCGGGCGCCGGCAAGTGGTCGACGAAGATCGCCACCGAGTGGGTCGCGGTGCGTAGCTCGATGGGCAAGCCCATCGGCAAGTACGAGGCGATCGCCAGCAAGGTCTCGTTCATGGCGGCCACGACGTTCGCGATGGACGCCATGCAGGAGATGACGTCGATCATGGCGGACCAGAAGCGCAACGACATCCGCGTCGAGTCGGCCATCGCCAAGCTGTTCGCGTCCGAGATGGGGTGGCGCATCGCCGACGACCTGGTCCAGGTGCGCGGCGGACGGGGCTACGAGACCGCGGCGTCCCTGCAGGCCCGCGGCGAGCGTGCCGTCAACGCCGAGGGCTCCCTGCGGGACCAGCGGATCAACCGGGTCTTCGAGGGTGCCACCGAGATCATGTACCTGGCGTTGGCCCGGGAGGCGATGGAGGAGCACCAGAAGAACGGCTTCGCCCTGTTCGACCCGGACGTCGACCTCGCGGAGAAGCGCAAGGTCGCCGTCAACGCGGCCAAGTACTACGCCGGCTACCTGCCGACGCTGGCCGTCGGCAAGGGGCACAACCCGAACTCCTACGCCGAGTACGGCACGCTGGCCAAGCACCTGCGCTACATCGACCGCCGCTCGCAGCGGATGGCTCGGCACGTCATCTACGGTCTGGCGCGCTACGCCACGGGCATGCTGCACAAGCAGATGTTCATGTCCCGCATCGTGCTCATCGGGACCGAGCTGTACGCGCAGGCCTGCGCGATCGTCGCCGCCGAGCGCATCCGCAGCAAGGTCGGCGGCGAGCAGGGCGAGGAGGCCTACGCGCTCGCGGACGCCTTCTGCCGCCAGTCGCGACTGCGGGTGGACGAGCTGTTCGGTGCGCTGTGGAAGAACACCGACGAGCTCGACCGCAAGCTGACCTCCACGATGATGGAGGGCAGCTACTCCTGGCTGTGGTCCGACATCATCGACCTCAGCGAGGGCACCGGCCCGTGGATCGCCGACCAGACACACGGCCCCACGCAGACCGAGGACGTGCGGCGCGACCCGTACGCCACCGTCTGACGTTCGACACAGCAGGGGCCCGGGCCACGGCTCGGGCCCCTGCTGCTGTCTAGGGTCTTCCCTCGTGCCCGCCCGCCCGCTGACCGAGCTGGTCGAAGCCGGCTGGGCGGAGGCGCTGGAGCCGGTGACCGACCAGGTCGCGACGCTCGGGGACTTCCTGCGCGCCGAGATCGCCGCAGGTCGCGGCTACCTGCCCGCCGGCGACAGGGTGCTGCGTGCCTTCACCCAGCCGTTCGCCGACGTGCGGGTGCTCGTCGTGGGCCAGGACCCGTACCCCACGCCGGGCCACCCGGTCGGGCTGAGCTTCTCGGTGTCGCCGCAGACCACACCGCTGCCGCGCAGCCTGCAGAACATCCTGCGCGAGTACGGCGACGACCTCGGCCATCCCCTGCCGTCCACCGGGGACCTGTCACCCTGGGCCGAGCACGGCGTGCTGCTGCTCAACAGGGTGCTCACCGTGCAGCCCGGCCGGCCCGCCTCGCACCGCGGCAAGGGCTGGGAGGCGGTGACGGACCAGGCCATCCGCGCCCTGGTGGGGAGGGGCGCCCCGCTGGTGGCCATCCTGTGGGGCCGCGACGCCCAGTCGCTGCGTCCGCTGCTGGACGGTGTCCCCGTGGTGGCCAGTGCCCACCCCAGCCCCATGTCGGCCGACCGCGGCTTCTTCGGCTCTCGACCCTTCAGCCGGGCCAACGGCCACCTCGCCGAGCAGGGCGCGGAGCCGGTCGACTGGCGCCTGCCCTAGCGCGCCGGGCGGGGCCGTCAGCCCTGCTCGGGCTCCTCGCCCCTCGCCCCCGCCGGTTGATCATGGCGAAGATGAGCCCCAGCGCCGGTCAGAGCCTCATCTTCTCCAAGATCATCGGGGGAGGGGGCCTCGGGGGAGGGGGCCTCGGGGGAGGGGGCCTCGGGGGAGGGGGCCTCGGGGGGGCGGGGCTGCTCGAGGCGGCGGTACTCGTTGCGGACGCGCACGAGCGTCCCGGTCAGCGGGGCGGCGAGCACCAGCCCGGCGAAGCCGGCTGCGATGCCGCCGATCGTGGTGGCGAGGATGACGATCA
>Ga0316583_10000494_pt1 | contig 11786 bp, 13 predicted proteins | sample J_170502JBrBrA_D_FD_204513 | JGI IMG/M metagenome (GOLD analysis project Ga0316583, IMG submission 204513) | Rhizosphere microbial communities from salt marsh grasses in Alabama, United States - J_170502JBrBrA | ecosystem: Host-associated > Plants > Roots > Rhizosphere | place: USA: Alabama... | reverse complement strand
CACCGACCTGCACGACATCCTGTGGCAGGCGCTGCTGGCGGCGATCTTGTTGCACCTGCTGGCGGTCGCTTTCTACTGGGCCGTCAAACGCCAGAACCTGGTGCTGCCCATGATCGTCGGGCGCAAAGCGCTGCCCGCGAGCGTGAGGCCGCCCGAAATGGCGCGGCCGTCGCGCGCACTGCTGTTGTTCGCATGCGGCGTCGTTGCCGCCGCCGCATGCGCGAATTTCCTCTGACGTCGGTGCTTATACGTCAGTGCATCGCCGTCACCTGACCGCGGATTTCTCCGGGCGGGTGGTCCTTGGTGTGAACGTTGACGTACCAGTCTCCAGCCATGAGCTGCTTGACTTCGGTCGGTGTCAACTTGGCCGAGCCAGTGATGGGGCTCGAGACCGGCTTGCCCTTCTTGGTCAGCCAGACTTCCACGCCGCCGTTCTTGCCTTTCATGCCGTCATGGAAATGCGCCATGGTGACGGGGCTTGACATGTTCTTATACGTCACGCGCCACTTCACCATGTCCGTCTTCGTGTTCAAGGTGATGGTGGCCAGCCCCGAGCCCTTGGTCTTGACGGGCGGCACTTGCTGGGCGCCGTCGAGCGGGACCTTGAAAGTCTTGGTGGCCGCCGTTGCCGGGCCAGCCCAGGCGATGCAGGCCAGTCCCGCCAGAGCGACGACGACCTGCTTCGGCAACGAACGCGGCAATAGATATGTCATGAATTGAGTCATGGCCTTGCACTCCCTGCGTTGCGCATCCACCCCCCGATAGAGCGCGCAGCAGACTCTAGCCCGCCCTCTTATGCCGTCAATCGGCCAGACCGCCTGCGGCCGCCACATCACGAAGAGTTTTACGGTTTCCTGGGAGGCTTAGCCGCCGCTCTCCGCCACGATCCATGCGTGATAGTCGCGATCGAGACTTTCCACCGGCACCACCATGATCGCCGCCGTTTCGTAAGGATGCGCCGCCTTTACCGCTGCTCCGACGGCGTCTGCGAGCGAAGCACGGGTCTTCACGATCATAACCGCTTCTTCGGCGCGCTCGATCGTGCCCTGCCACCTATAGTGCGAAATCATCCCCGGCAGGATATTGACGCAAGCGGCCAGCCGCCGCTCGACGATTTTCCGCCCGGCGGCTTCCGCCTCGACAACGGAGGGCCAAGTCGTATAGACGAGCACCGCACGTTCCATCATCAGGCCTCTCGAATATGAGCCGTCCGGCCCCTCGCCTCCAGCATATCGCCTTCGTTGCCGCCGGCAGCCCGGAGGCGCGCGAGGCCTATGACCGGCTGGAAAAGCGCTACGGCAACACCGACCCCAAGACCGCCGACGTGATCGTGGCGCTCGGCGGCGACGGCTTGATGCTGCAAACCCTGCACCGCTTCATGAACACGGGCAAGCCGATCTATGGCATGCACCGCGGCACGGTCGGCTTCCTGATGAACGAATACGCCGAGGACGACCTCATCGAGCGCTTGGTCGCGGCGAAAGAAACCATCATCCATCCGCTGGTGATGCACGCGCACGACGCGCGCGGAAATGTGCACGAGCACCGCGCCATCAACGAGGTCTCGCTGTTCCGCCAGAGCGCGCAGGCCGCGCACCTGCGCATCCTGATCGACGGCCAGGAGCGGCTCGCCGAGCTCGTCGCCGACGGCGTGCTGGTGGCGACGCCCGCCGGCTCCACCGCCTATAATCTTTCGGTCCAAGGGCCGATCATCCCGATCAATGCCTCGCTCATGGCGCTGACGCCGATCAGTCCGTTCCGCCCGCGCCGCTGGCGCGGCGCGCTGTTGCCCGACAAGGCGAAGGTCACCATCGAGGTGCTGGACGCCGACAAGCGGCCGGTGGCAGCGGTCGCCGATCACGACGAGGTGCGCTCGGTGCGGCAGGTCGAAATCTGCATGGACCTCTCGATCAACCTCAATATGTTGTTCGACCCGGGCCACAATCTCGACGAACGCATCCTGCGCGAGCAGTTCGTGCTGTAGAAGCACGGGATGGAATAGTGCTCAAATCCGTCTCACCGGATGGCTGAACGCCAGCAGGAAGTTGCAGGCGGCAAAGACGGTGATCAGCATGAAGGCGGCGCGGAACGCCGCGGTGATGTCGGCGCGGATGGCGGCAGCGTGCGGGCCCGTGAGCACTGCCTGAGCGTCGCCGCCGCGTTCAACCAAATGCGCGAAGGCGTGGGCGGATTCCGGGTTCTTCAGTGACAACACGGCAAACAGCGTGAATGCCACCAGCGCGGTCCCGAACGCCGCGCCCATCGAGCGCGAGAACTGCACCGAGGCCGCGGCCTCGCCAAGCCGCGCCGGTCCCGACACCTGCTGAACCGTTACCTGCACGACGCCCATGACCGTGCCGAGGAACAGGCCAGTCCACAACAATAGCGCGGCGAACGGGGCAGCGCCGAGGGTCGGCGCCCACAACACCAACGCCATCAGGCTCACGACCTGGACGCCGAGCCCGAAGGTGGAATACCGCAAGGTATGGCCGGTCCTGCTGACCAGCCGCCCAATGATCATCGAGCCGGCGCCGACACCGATGGTGAGCGGCACGAGCAGCAGACCGGTTTCCGACGGCGACTGCCCACGCACCACGATCAAATAAACCGGCAGGAAGGTGATGAGCGACACAAGGGTGGCGCCATGGCACGCCGCCATGGCGTCGCTGCGCCAGATCGCCGGCATGCGCAGCAGGCCGAGCGGAATGAGCGGCGACGGCACCCGGTTCTCCTGCCGCACCAGCAGCGCGAGTGCGATCATCGCCAAGACCAACAGGCTCAAGACCGAGGGCAGCGCCTGGAGATCGACGGCCTGCGCCTGCTCGAGCGCAAGCAAAAGCGCGGCAACCGTCACCGCGAACAGCACCAGGCCGAACGGATCGGCGCGCCACTTGTGCCCCTGCGGCGACACGCGCGGCAGCCGCACGACCAGGGCGAACGCCACCAGGCTGATCGGGATGTTGATAAGGAAGATCGACTCCCAGCCGAAATGCTCGGTGAGATAGCCGCCCGCCACCGGCCCGAACGAATTGGCCGTGACCGCCACCGTCGCGACGTAGCCCTGGTAGCGGGCGCGTTCGCGCGGCGGGATCGCCTCGCCGATCAGCGCCTGCGACAGCGTCATCAACCCGCCGCCCCCCAGCCCCTGCACCACGCGCGCGAGCGTCAGCCATTCGATGGTCGGCGCCACCGCGCAGCCAAGCGAGGCCACCATGAACACGGCGATCGCGACGAACATCAGCTTGCGGCGGCCGAAGGCGTCGCCGAGCCGACCGTAGAGCGGCGCCGCGATGGTCGCCGCGATCAGATAGCCGACAACGATCCAGGACGCGCGCTCGACCTCGCCGGTCGAGGCCGCGATTGCGGGCAAGGCGGTCGCCACGATGGTCTGGTCGACGATCGCCATGAACATCGGCAGCATGATCGACGGGAAGACCGTGAGGAAGCCGCTGTATTGGGGCGCGGGCGGAGTTGCCTGCCGCTCGCTCTGGTCTGACCCGCTCGACACCGATGCTCAGTCCTGATGACTACGACCAACAGTCCTTGATCGCCCTGTTGCGACCCTCAATGTGCCATGAAGACCGGCACGGTCGCGCTGGCCAGGATGTGGCGCGTCGCGCCGCCGAAGATCATCTGGCGCAGGCGGCTTTGGGTGTAGGCGCCCTTGACCAGGAGATCGCAGCCGAGCTTGTCGCAGTGGTCGAGGATGGCTTCACCAGTGGTGCGCGATTCAGGTTTCACCGTCAACGCGCTCGCCTTGATGCCGTTCCGGCGCAGGTGCTGGGCGGCCTGTTCGGGGCTCGGCCCCGGCGTCATCCCGCCCTCCACCGCCAGCACCGTCACCTCTTCCGCCTTGCGCAGAAACGGCATGGCGAAGATGTTGGTGTAGGCCTGCTCGGTACTGCCGTTCCACGACACCAGCACGTTGCGGCCGATGGTTTTCGGCGCCTCCGGCGGCGCGATCAGCACCGGGCGCCCGCTTTCGAACAGCGCCGCCTCGAGCGGCGCCATGCGCGGGTTCTGCGGCGCGCGTCCGGGGCGGCCAAGCACGATCAGGTCGAAGACGCGGCCGTAGCTGCCGAGAAAGGCGTCGTCGGCGGCTTCCGCCATCGGCCACCCATAAGAGAGCGTGGCCGGCTCCTGCACGTCCGTCGACACCTCACGCGATTTCATGAAGCTCTCGAAAATTTCACGCGCGTGGGTTGCGGCCTCGCTGTCGAAGGCGCCGGTGAGCGCCAGACTGGAGACCGGCTCCAGCGTCACGTAGGTGCCCGCCATCGGCCGGACGGCGAATCCTTCCAGATAGCTGTCGAAGCTCTTTGCGGTCAGCCAGGCGGTCTCCATCACCGCCTGCATGGCGTCATGGTCCTCTGTGGGAACCAGAATGGTTTTCATGTCGCGGCCCCTCCGTCTCGGCGCTTGTTGTCTTATCCACGGCCTTGAATTTTGCGAATCGACGCAAGGCAACGCGCCCGCGGCAAGCTTAGCCGAAACGGGTGCGGACGCCACGCCGCGCCCCACGCGCCGCGCCGCGTCCCGGCCATCCTAAACCCTTCCTTAAGCACGCCCCAATAGGGTCCAGCAGTTCATTATGCCGGCTAGCCTAGGGGCAAAATGGTCCGCGTCGATTTCAGTCGATTGCGATTTCTCGTCATCGACGACAATGTGCATATGCGCCGGATCATACGGTCGCTGCTGCACGGCTTCGGCTCGCGCGAAATCTACGAAGCGGAAGACGGGCCCACGGGGCTCGAAACCTTCACCCAATGCGCTCCGGAAGTCGTCATTGTTGACTGGGTCTTACCCGGTCTCGACGGGCTCGAACTCACGCGCATGATGCGTCACCTGAAGACCCTCGGCAACGCCTACGTGCCGATCATCATGCTGACGGGCCACTCGGAACGCGCGCGCGTGATGGCGGCGCGCGACGCCGGCATCACCGAATTCCTGACCAAGCCGATCTCCGCCAAGGGGCTCTACCAGCGTATCGTCAACGTCGTGTTCAATCCGCGCCCCTTCATCCGCACTGAGACCTATTTCGGTCCCGACCGACGCCGCAACGTCAATCCCAACTACAACGGCCCGGAGCGCCGTAAGGGAGGCGAAGCCGACGTCATCGAACAGGTTCCGCTCGCCGATGTTGCGAACGCCGCGGACTGAGTGGGAAAGCAGGTGGCCATGACCAAGTCCAAACAGGAAGCCGTCGTCGTCAAGCACAGCGATCACGAGGTGATCACGCCGGCGCACGAGTTGCGCAAGGCGATGACATACAAACCGCCGATGCTGGGCCAAGAGGACCCCGTTGCGTGCGCCGAAGAGGCACTGGCCCAACTATCCGACCAGTTCGAGTCCTGGATGGGCTCCGAGTGCGCGCGGCTCGACCAGGCGCGCAAGGCAATCGAACAGCACGGTTTCAACGACACCACCCGCGACGAGCTGTTCCGCGCCGCCCACGACATCAAGGGGGAAGCCGCCACTTTCGGCTTTCCGGCCTTGGCCGTGGTGGCCGTAAGCCTGTGCCGGCTGATCGATCTCAGCCCGGAGATGACGCGCATTCCGTTCTCGCTGGTGGCGCAGCACGTCGACGCGGTGTCTGCGATCTACCGCGAGTATAACAACCCTGACGTTGCCGAAGTGGCCGAAGCGTTGACCGCGCGCCTGCACCACGTGACCGACGATTTCCTGGTGCGCGAAAATCGCAACCGGCCCGCGGCTCTCGACGAGATCGGGGCACCGTCCTTGATACCGGGCCGGAACGACTGACGCCCCTGCCCTGCGGCACCTCAAGAGTTCTAGGATTATCGCGTTTCCGGGCGGCGAACCGGTTCCTACTTCGCCTGGAAACGCTCTACGCGACCAGCCTGACCTCGGGCGCCTGTGCTGTGCGCGCGGCGCCGATCTGCGCTTGCACCAGTGCCGGCGCGGGGGTCCCGCGGTCGTTCGCCACCAGATCCTCGCAGAAGCTGCGCGCTTCCTCGCGCGCGGCCTCGACCGCGAACCGGCGCAGCAACGCCAGCAGCGAAGCGGTATCCGGCCCGCGCTCGCGCGCGCAGGCGGCGAGCACGCGCTCGACCATGCGCCGCTTGAGCCGCGCCACGCCCGAGCGGTCCGCCACGAGCGCTCCCTCGCGCATGGCGACGACCGCCTCGCGGAACGCCGGATAGGCGGCGTCCGGCAGGCCGGCCTTGCGGTAGAGCGCGTGGAAGCCGGAGATGGTCTTGTCGTGGATATGGCTGGTGGCGCGGTCGATCGGCAAGCCGGACAATTCCGCCAGCGCCTCCTCGAACAGCACCACATTGCCGGACAGAAGCGCACGCAGGATCATGCCGGCCGTGAGTTGCCCGGTCTCGCGCAGGTGCTGCACCAGCGTGCCGATGTCCTCGTAGGGCGTCTCGGCGGCGAGCGCCAGCGTCGCCTTTTCGCAGGCCTCGCGCGTTGCGTATTCCGCGTGCTCGGCCGCCAGCCATTCGCGTCCGCTGACGAAACCGGCGAGCGCTTCCGACAGCTTCGTGAGCAGCGTCTGCCGCAAGGTCATCGGCAGATCATCGTGCGCCAAAAGATTTTCGCGGATCGGCGCCAGATGCCCGAAACGCTCGACGATGCGCCTGACCGAGAACGCTGGCACAGTAGCGTCCGGATTTTCAAGAAGCGCCAGGCAAGCTTCCGCGCAGCCGACCTCGGCGATCGCGGCGGCGATCGGCCGCGCCAGCAGCGCGCGTCCGGCGATCGCAACCTGCGCGTCGCGGTGGGCGGTGGCGATGAGGTCGACGAGATCGTCGTCGCCGAGCAGCGGCGAGCGCGACAGGACCGGCAGCGCCACGTCCGGCTGGTCGGCGGCGAGTGCATGCACCACCACCGGCGGCGCCTTCTGTGCCGAGGCGAACACCTCTGCCATCGCCCGGCGCACCAGCGGCGACGGATCGTCGAGCAGCATGATCATCGCGCCTTCGGCGGCGGCCAGATCGTCTGTTGAAAGATCGGAGTGGAGATAGGCCCGGGCCAGCGCGGAAGTGGCTTCCGCCCGCTCACCGGCAGACGCATTGCGGACCCATTGCAGGAACTGACGTACAATCATCACACTTACCAAACGTAACAACGACGCCACCGACAAGGCGGCACGGCAGGCACTTTACGAGAGAACCGCTTAACAAAGCGTTCACCATAGACCTTGAGCAGACGTTAACGACGTTCGCTCGGGAAAGCCTTTGAAATCAGGCCATGGAATTCAGGCTTTGCCGTTGCCGAAGAGACCGCGCGAATTGCGCGGGTGATCGACGAAGAGGTCGAGCGGATTGAGCTGGCCGTGAGCGACCGCCGTCTTGGCCGCAACTTGGCTCACGTTCGCCGACTCGCTCGTCGCCCAAAGGCGCTGCACCGTCGGCGTCACCGGTGCACCGCCGCGATCGCTGAAGATGGATCGGAAGAAAGGCATGCTCTCGTTCGCCGCCAGCGGCGTCGATGGCGCTTCCTGGGCCGCGACGGCAAAGGCATGCGTGGTGGCGGCGGGATCGGGCACGGCCGATACGGAGCCGCGCAGGGCCGCGAGCGCCTGCGCCGTGCGCACCGGGTCCGACCTCACCGATTGCGGCAGCGCCGCCAGCGCTTCCACCGTGTGCGACGACTGGGGCGCCACCTGCGACGCGGACGCCGACGCGGCGGCGGAAGCGGAAGCCGGCATGAGCCTGCCGGTGGCGCCGGTCAAAGGATCGATAGAGCCGCGCAGGAAGCCGCGGTTGAAGGCGACCGTGCGCGCCATTTGGTAGCGCCGGTTAAGCTCGTGATAGACGCCGGCGACGCTGCGCGCCTGACCGGAGCGGTTGTAAAACACACTGCGGTTGGCGCCGGCCGCGCGCGGAAACATGTTGGCGGCGTTGGCCTGTGGCCGATTCTCGGCGGCCGAGATCAATCTGCTGGCGCCGTCGGAGCCGAGGAAATGCGCGATGTAGAGCTCGCCCTCGGTCGGCTGCCGGCCGATCGCGGAGGCGAGCTGCGTCTCATTGCTGCGCGTGAAGGCACCGGCCATCAGCGCGCTGGCGCGCGGATCGTGACGCAGCTTCATGATGGCGTCGCGCATCTTCGGATCGGAAACGGTGTAATGCCCGTCCGGCGTCTTGCTGATGGCGTTGGCGTACTGGGTGAGTCCGAGCGAGGGCCCCGCCCTTTTCAAGGTGCCGAGCCAGGTCTGGCCGATGAACTGATAGAGGCCGGAGGCCGAGGAGGTCGGCGCCTGCGCTTTCGGATTGAAGCTGGACTCGATCTGGGCGGTGGTGACCAGATATTCGAAGCTGATGCCGGTCGAGCGCGCCGCCTGGCTGATGGCGCCGGTGATTTTCGAGGCCGCTTGGCTGAGGACTGATGCGACCGACATGGCGTGGGTTTCGAGCCTTTTTTTCGCGCCTTTTCGAACCGTGAGGCCTTGCCGGGGCCGCGGATTTCGTCCTAATCGACGCCACTGATCGGAAGCCCCCCGACCATGGGCAATTATGGTAAACGAGGGGTTAATGGCGACCCATTTGGGCCCGCCACGGCACAGCGTGGAGAGTGGAGAGGAAGCGATGGAGGCAGCGATCCAGCGGCACAAGCGCGGCGGACTCTATTTCGAGGACATCGAGGTGGGCCGCACCTACGAGCATCCGCTCACCCGCACGGTGACGCAGATGGACAACATGCTCTTCTCCAATATGACGCTGAACCCGCAGCCGCTGCACATCGACCGGCACTTCTGCGAAGAGGAAACCGAGTTCGGCCAGCCGCTGATGAACTCGCTCTTCACGCTCGGCCTGATGATCGGCATCCAGGTCTCCGACATGACCGTCGGCACCACCATCGCCAATCTGGGCATGAAGGACGTGCGCTTTCCCGCCCCGCTGTTCGAGGGCGACACCGTGCATTGCGAGACGACGGTCCTGAGCAAGCGCGAGTCGAAATCGCGATCCGGCGCGGGGATCGTCGAAATGCATCACAAGACCTTCAAGCAGAACGGCACCCTGGTGGCCGAATGCGTGCGCCAGGTGTTCATGCGCATGCGGCCGAAGTGAGCATCAAGGCCATGCGTTCCCTTCTGTTCGTGCCCGCCGACAGCGGGTCCAAGCTCGACAAGGCATTCGCCAGCGGCGCCGATGGCGTCATACTCGATCTGGAGGATTCGATCGCGCCCGAACGAAAGGAGGCGGCGCGCGCCGCCGCGTTCGAGTTCCTGAAGGCGCACAGCGCCGCCGCGAACCGCCCGCGTCTGCTGGTGCGCATCAACGGCCTCGACACCGGCATGACCGGCGCCGATCTCGAAGCCATTGTGCCCGGCAAGCCGGACGCCATTCTGTTTCCCAAGGCCGAAGGCGCCGCGACCGTCGCCGATGTCGACGCCAGGCTGACCGCGCGCGAAGCCAAGGCCGGGCTCGCCGAAGGTCACATCAAGATCCTGGCGCAGGCACTGGAAACCGCCATGGGCCTGTTCACCGCCGGCAGCTACCGCGGTTGCAGCCAACGCCTCATCGGCCTCACCTGGGGCCCGGAAGACATCGCTGCCGAGCTCGGCGCCGAGGCCAACCGTGAGGCCGACGGCGAGCTCACCGAGCCCTACCGCCTCGCCCGCTCCTTATGCCTTTATGGCGCGGCGGCCGCGCGCGTGCCGGCGATCGAAACCATCCACGTCAATTTCCGCGACGCCGATGTCTTGCGCCGCGATACCGAGATTGCGCGCCGCGACGGCTTCAGCGGCCGGCTTGCCATTCATCCGGCGCAGGTGCCGGTGTTCAATGCGGTGTTCACGCCCGGCCCCGAGCAGATCGAACGCGCCAAGGCAATCGTCGCGGCCTTTGCCGCCAAGCCGGGCGCCGGCGCCGTCGGCATTGACGGCAAGATGTACGACCGCCCGCACCTCGTGCGCGCGCAGGCGTTGTTGGGAAGCGCGGGTGGGAGCTCCACCAGCGGCGGCTAAAGGCCTCAGTTCGAAGGATTCCGTACGATGCCGCGCGAGTTGGAAGACCTGCCCATCCTGGGCGAAAAGCAAGTCGCGCGCCTGCTGGAATGGAAGCCGTTGATTGACGTTGCCGAGGCCGCTCTCACCGAATTCTCGGCAGGCAAAGTCGCTCAACCGGTTCGCCAGATCATTCAAGTACCGGGCAAGGATGCCTTTCTTGCCACGATGCCGGCAGTCGGATCCGCGATGGCGGTCAAGATCGTCACGTTTTTCCAAGGCAACGCTGGGACGGGCCTTCCCACGCATCAAGGCGTCATACTCGTTTTCGATACGGAGAACGGAGCACCGATCGCCCTGTTGGACGGACGGTTGATCACGGAGATGCGCACAGCAGCGGGCTCTGCCGCCGCCGCGCGCAAGCTGGCGCCGAAGTCCGTGGACGTCGTGACGATCATGGGCAATGGCGTTCAAGCGGGCGCGCACGTGGATGCCCTGGCCCAGGTGCGGGACTGGAAACAGCTACGCGTGTGGGCCCGCGACGAAAACAAGGGCCGCGCCTTCGCGGACCGTGTCGGCGCCACATTTTTCGCTGATGCAGAAACGGCGGTGCGCGATGCCGACATCATCGCCTGTACGACGTCAGCCAAAGAACCGATCCTGCAGGGCGCATGGCTCAAACCGGGCGCCTTCGTCGCCGCCGTTGGATGGAACACACCCGAGGGACGGGAGCTGGATGACGCGGCAATGGGAAATACAGTCATTGTCGAATCGATTGACGCGGCCCGAGACCAATCGGGAAATGTCAGAGGATCGAACTGCACGATATTCGCCGAGGCAGGCCAGCTATATGCAGGACAGAAGCGCGTGCCCGAAGGCGCGACGGTCACTTATGATTCGATCGGCATCGCGATCCTGGACGTTGCAGCCGCAAAGCTGGTCTATGATCGCTGGCTGGCGTCGCAATAGATTTTTTGAAATTCCGGTTCGGAACCAATCCAGTCATCGCACGCTGCCGGATTGACGGGGCCTGAACCTAATCCCGTTTGCGCTTGACGAACGCCGACAACAGCCGCGCCGGCTCGTCGGTGTCGTAGGCGTGTTCGAAGGCGTCGATACCAGCCTGGATGGCGGCGTCCGTCGGCAACGTCTCCCACACCTGCATCAACGCCTTCTGCTGCCGGATGGCCTGCGGCCCGGCGCTCAACAGAGACGTGATGATCTTCTCCATCTCAGCTTCGAGCGCTTCCGGCGCCACCACGCGTTCGATCAGGCCCCAGCGCAGCGCGGTTTCGGCGTCGATGATCTCGCCCAGCATCAACAGTTCACGCGCACGCCCGAAACCGATGAGCTGCGGAATGAGCGCGGCCTCCACCACCGACGGCAGACCGACCTTCACTTCTGGCATGCCGAACTTCGACCGATTGGTCGCCACGCGCAGATCGCACGACACCGCCACTTCCAGCCCGGCGCCGAGCGCATAGCCGTCGATCTTCGCGGTCACCGGCACCGGCAGCCGCCGCAGGCAATCGCACGTCTGGTGCACCAGTGTGATGAAATCGCGCGCGTTGCTGCGCTCGAGCGCCGCCATCTCCGGAATGCTGGCGCCGCCGATGAAGGCCTTGTCGCCGGCGCCGGAAAGCACCAGCGCGCGCAGATCCGCGCGCTCAGCCAACGCCTCGACCCGGCCGATGAAGTCCCTCATCAACGCACTGTCGAGCGTATTGAGCTTGGCGCGGTTGTCGACGGTGAGAAACGCAATGGTGCCGCCATCGCGCGCCTCCAGGCGCAGATCGACGCGCGCTGACGCGGGCTCCACCATGCCGCTAATCCGGTTTGCCGTAGACGGCCTGGGGATCGAAGACCTTTT
>Ga0316583_10000493_pt1 | contig 11804 bp, 15 predicted proteins | sample J_170502JBrBrA_D_FD_204513 | JGI IMG/M metagenome (GOLD analysis project Ga0316583, IMG submission 204513) | Rhizosphere microbial communities from salt marsh grasses in Alabama, United States - J_170502JBrBrA | ecosystem: Host-associated > Plants > Roots > Rhizosphere | place: USA: Alabama... | reverse complement strand
TATGACTGTGTTCAATAAACATAATGCAGCCGTCTTACCAGGTGCATATTGCCGCCTGGCCAATGAATCCGGATTTTTTCTATTATATCAGAATGTTAAAGCGCTAAGATTGACTTTTTGGGAAATTACATGATAAACTATCGAAAAAAAACGATCCTATAGCCGTTTTGCCTTAACGCTTTCCCGCTTTTCAAACTAATTCCAAAGCTGTGCATATATGGCCAAGATATCAGATGTGGATGTTCAGGAAATCCGCCAATTTTTTGAAGAAAACCTGAACCAGGCTCAGCGCGCAGACAAGCGCCAGAAGATGCGAATGCGCCGAAAAATGCGCGACGAGGTTTTCAACCTGTTAACCTGGGAAAAACCTACCCCCACCGGGATTATGAACCGCTGGGAAGAACGCCTGCAAGGCGTGTTCAAGGTGATGCCTTACGGTTTCAAAGAAGAACTATTCAAAATGCTGGTAGACAAGATACAACATCCGTTAAGGATGGGAAAAACGAAATAACCAGATTGCCTTAAAATCATCCTGTTTTACCGCCTTGATCCCGGCCGATCTAACTCACCTGAATAGTCGCTATCTTCGTGTACGTTCATACTTATTCAACTGTTCCAGCAGCATACCATAGGCCAGTTGGGCGCGCGAAAAGCTTTTTAACCGAAAGAATTCATCCGGTCCATGTATGTTTTCATCCTTCAAGCCAAAAGCAAAGTTAACCGTATAGGCCCCCAGCTCTTTTAAAAAGATACCGCAGACCGGAATACTGCCCCCCATACGCGCATAATACGGCTCCTTGCCGAAAAGTTCTTTGTGAACGTCGGCAGCCGCCTGATTGCCCGGGTGATCAAGGGGAATCAGGTATGGATCCGCCGTGCTGGGATTGAGGTCAAGCGCCACTTTCACACCGGGTAGGGGATGTTTTTCGATATGGGTAGTGAGCAGTTTCAGGATCTGCGCAGGATCCTGGTCCGGCACCAGCCGGCAGCTGATTTTGGCATGGGCGCTGCTCGGTAAAACGGTTTTAAGCCCTTCTTCCTGAAAGCCGCCCCAGATGCCGTTTACTTCCAGAGTTGGCCGTATCCAGGCCCTTTCATAGGTCGAATAGCCGGGCTCACCGAAAAGTTCATCAACCCCCAGCTCGGCCTTGTAACCGGCTTCGTCAAAGGGAATCTCGGCGATCTGTTCCTGTTCGGTTCCGGTCAGCGGCCGCACGGCGTCATAGAACCCTTCCACCGCGATCGCACCCTGCGGCGTGTGCATCGTATCAATGAGACGCACCAGGGCATGGATCGGATTCATGATGGTTCCGCCGAAGGTTCCCGAATGGGTATCGCTTCTGGCGGCCCGGACATCAATCTGAAGGTTGCACAGGCCCCTGAGTCCGATCATCAGCGCCGGTTGATCCTCATCCCATTGACCGCCGTCTGCGCTCAAAATTAAATCGCAGGCCAGCAGCTGCCGGTTGGCGGAAATAAATTCGGGCAGTTGCGGGCTGCCGATCTCTTCCTGTCCTTCGAAAAAGCATTTTACATTGACCGGCAGCCGGCTTTCGCTGCTCAGCAGCGCTTCGACGGCTAAAATCGGCGCCAGCATATTGCCTTTATCATCGGAGGCCCCCCGGGCATAGACGCGATCTTCTATTACCGCCGGTTCAAACGGCGGGTGGGTCCAGAGCTCAAGCGGATCGACCGGCTGGGTATCAAAATGCCCATAAATCAAAACGGTCGGTTTGTCGGGTGCATGCATCCAGTCCCCGTAAACCACCGGATGTCCTCCGGTCGGCAGGACCTGAACATTTTCAATGCCGGCCGCCTGCAGTCGGGCGGCGACCCATTCGCCGGCTTTCGCAACATCTGCTTTGTGTGCTTTAAGGCTGGAAATGCTGGGAATGCTCAAAAATTCAATCAGCTCTTTCAGGTAACGATCCTGGTTCGCTGCCAGATAATTCTTCCATGCAGTCATCAATAAATTCTCCTTCCTTTTCAACAATACAGGTTTCAGTAAAAAAAGAACCGCAGAACACCGAACAAGGAATAATAAATGTCGAAGGAAAAGAATACTTCAGCATTTCCGCCTCCGGCGGATTCGATATTCGATATTCAAACTTGGGGACATTGATTTGCAAAGCACAACGCTAGTCCTTGCCAAGATATATGCCTTCATATTCCCCGGTGGTCAAGGGGGGCCCATTGGCTAAAATGCCGGCATCGATCACGTCTCCGATAAAAAGGGTATGATTGCCGGGTTGGTAATGGGTGTTAAGCACGCACTCCAAATAGGCCAGGCAGTCACTCAGTATGGGACAACCGGTTTTCCCTGCTGTCCAGTTTAAAGCGGAAAATTTGGCTTGCGGGTCCTTTCCCTTGAATCGGGACAGGAAATTCTTCTGAGATCTGGCCAATACGTGCAGTGCAAAACTGCCGCCTTTTTTAACGAGCTGATGAGAATAGCGATGGGTATGAACGGCCACCATTATCTGAGGAGGCGCGTAGGATACCTGTGAGACCCAGGACGCAATCATGCCGTTGATTTGCTGCTGATGACACGATGTCAGAACATAGATGCCGTATGTCATTTTGCCAAATGCGTTAATCCATTCAGCTTTCATCTGTCCCCTCTCTGATCGATTTTTTTTTATTTATATACGATTTAGCGGTTGCGAAATCAACCTCCTGAGATGGACACGGGCGGTGCGGTCCATATCCATCATGCAACGGTTGACTTTCCGTCTGATTTTCCTTAACGTTATTTGATTTTTTTATATTTCACCACAGCGTTCACGGAGAACACAGAGAAAAAATAAACGCTTATTATTCTAAATAGATATCCATCATAAAAAATCTCTTTGCGCAACCAGCGAAAAGGAGCCAGACATGACGGTAAAAATTGTCATCAGACGGAAGGTACCCAAAGATAAGGAAAAAGAATTGCTGCCGCTCATCAAAGAATTAAGGATCGCAACGACCCGGCAGGCGGGCTACATTTCAGGTGAAACATTGCAGCGCATCGACAAGCCCGGTGAAACGGTGGTGGTCAGTATCTGGGAAAGTGCCGAAGATTGGGATCGATGGATCACCAGCCCGGAGCGCTATGTTCTGCAGACAAAAATTGATACCCTGCTGGGCAAAGAAACGGAATATGAAATTTACAGACATCCCAATTAATCGACCGGTCAGGGCATTTTATCATTTGAACTGTGTCTCGATCCATTCCAACTGTGAACAAAAGTATACAATTGTTATATGTTTTTCTACACATGTAGTTAAGGGCCCAGAGTTAGAATTATAATAAATATCTGACATCATTTCTAATTTTAAATAAACGACCGACTTTGCATGGTTTTTGCTAAAGTTATCCATGGGCTTAAGCCGCATTTCTTAACGCAAAATGCAAAATTAAAGAAGACGCCCACATGCTCATATCGCTCACAAAGGGGAGTTCCCATGGATAAATATGATGTTATCGGTCTGTTAATTGCCATACTTGCTGTTTCGGTGGTTTTAATGCACTAGTTTGAACCTCATCAGGCAACACTCCCCCAAAACGCCTACCGCCATTTCAGTTTCCCCTGGCAATAACTGCTCAAAAAATTCACTGTATCAATTTCTTGTTGCGCGTTAATTGCAATTGGTTCATTAATGGTAAGATTAAAAGCGCAATACCATGTCTTTGACAATGACAGATCAGGAAATGGGTGCAATGGAAGAAAAAACGAATTTTAGATCGACCGCTTTTGACGGCGCCTGCCAGACCATCCTAACCGCATACCCGCAGGCCATCGGGGTGGCCTTTAAATTTTTGGATTGCGGATGTTCGTTGCTCTGCGGTGTTTCAGCCCAGGGCAATCCCGTCGGGGAACTGATCCATGTTTCCGGTCAGACGGCACGGAAGGGCAAAAAACCGCCGATCTGCTTTACGTGCAAAAAAGATAATGGACTGAAGCGGGTCATCTGGGAGGGCATTCACTGGCCCGGAGATGAAAGTGAGCTGCCGGACAAAAAATTGCGGCATTCCATCGGAAGAAATGTTTTCGGCCCCGGTTACATCGAACCTGACGCTTAGAAGCGATTTCCAAAGCCTGAATTTTCGAAAAGATTACTTTTGGCCTATGTTCACGTCAGCAGGGTTTTGGCAATCGGCTCTAACCAGGCCTCCTGGCCGAATGCCTCCGCAAAGTTTTCTGATAAGGTCTCCAGCTCCGACGGACTATGGGTCTCTACGACCAGATCATAACCATCCAGCACTTTAAGTTTCCCGTGCTGCTGGATAATGTCGATCACCTGATGCACATCGACCGTAAACCAGCCTTGCATGCGACGCAACAATTCCTCACCTTGAAACGGCCGCTCGAGCACCAGATCGACCTTCCGCTGTTTTGCTTCCCAGCCAAGAACAGCGGGTTGTTTCAATACCGGCCGCACTGGATCATGGACCGCCGCACATTTAAACCACAACATCGCTCTTTCCACGATTCCTCCTTGTTGACATATGCCGAAATTTAAGAAAAATATAATCATCCCCGGTAGCTGTCAAGACCTTGAAGTGGTTATTCGTTATCTGTTATTGGTTATTTATCGAGGAACATGAAAGATGATTGACTCAAATAACGAATAACCGGTAACCAATAACCAATAACTTTCTATATGGAGACGTTATGAATGTGTTTTCCGCCATGACAAACCGTCAAAGTGCCCGGGCATACCTTTCGAAGCCGGTCGCGCGCGCCGATATCGAAGACATTTTAAAATATGCTGGCATGGCGCCCTCAGCCATCAACTTACAGCCCTGGGAATATGTGATTGTTTACGGAGAAGAAAAAGATCGCCTGGTGCAGCAGTTGAAGCGCGCACATGCCGAGCGCAATATTTCATGCGGCCCCGGAACCGAAAATCCATTGCCGGATATATTTAAAAACCGCAGCCGCCGCGCTTCACAGGCCATGGCGCCTAAAGTGGCTGAGATGGGTCTCAAGTTTAATCAGTTTGTCGAAGAGGGCAGCTGTTCTTTTTACGGAGCGCCCATAGCGATTATCGTTACCCTGGACCGTCTGTTTCCAAAAATTCGCTATCTGGATGTGGGCCTGAGCGTATCTTACCTGCTGCTGGCCGCGCAGGCCAAAGGCCTGGCGACCTGTCCGATCGGCCTGATCACTGCTTATGGCGATGAAATCGCAGGCGCCCTCGACATCTCCGATGACAAAGAAATCGTATTGGGCATCGCCCTGGGATATGCCGACACCCAATCGCCCATCAACTGCTTTAAAACCGATCGCGAAAACCTGGATGCTTTCCGCTCATGGTATGAATAAAGAGAACAGAGGTCAGAGGTCAGAAGACAGAGGACAGAGGACAGCTGATAAAAACTGGAGGATGAAGCACTCTGTTTATCGTCTGTTCTCTGTTCCGTGTCATCTGTCTTCTGTTTTCTGACTTCTGTCATCTGAACCCTGAAACCCGCAAGCCTCCAAAAAATATTTTTGAGACTCAGACTTATAAAAAAGCAAATAAGGTGAAGATGAAAATAGCACTGATTGCCAATTCACGCTCAAAAGAAGTCAAAAATCAAGATTTAAGCCCTGATCTGGCAAACAAATTATTGGCGCGCAACATTCGATTTGATCTGTTCGCCACCCAATACCACGGGCACGCCTTTGAGATGATAAGGCAGATCTCCGTCGGTGAATATGACGCCATCGTCACTCTGGGCGGAGATGGCACCAATTATCAGGTGCTCAACGGTCTATTAAAATACCACGGAGACAGGCAATTGCCGCCACTGGGCATCCTGCCGGTGGGGCGCGGGAACTCTTTTGCCAGGGATCTGGAAATTTTCAGCATTGAAGACGGGCTTGCCGCCCTGGGCCGTCAGGCCACCCGCAAAGTTGATGTGTGCCGCTTTTCACAAAACGATGATGCCCATTTCTTCGTTAATCTGATGGGGTTCGGATTCGTTACCGATGTGGCTAAAACCGCCGCCCGATTTAAATGGGCGGCTGATTTCAGCTATGTGATCGGCGTATTTTATCGCCTGCTGGGGTTAAAATTTCATGACCTGATGTTAGAAATTGATGGGAACGTCATCAGCGGTAAAAACTGCTTCGTGGAAATCTGTAATTCCAGATATACCGGCGGCAACATGCTGATGGCACCCGAAGCGCAGATCGATGACGGGCTTTTCGACGCGGTCGTGCTCGCACCCCTGAGCCGCCTGAGCCTGATTTCAACATTTCCCAAAATATTTAAAGGCACTCATTCAGAAAATCCGGCAGTCCAATTTATCCAGGCAAAATCGGCCAGTGTGTTCACGCAACCGCAAAAAATTTTACTGCCGGACGGGGAAATATTTGGAACCACCCCCACTGAAATCAATGTTTTGCCGCGCCTGGTCCGATATTTTTCACAAGGCCCGTCCATGCGTCCTTCCTCGAAAGGACGAGAAGGGCCTTGACCTTGCCGCTCCCATTCATTATTTTCTAACATCGCCGCATGCGGATGCACCGTAGATTCGGATAAATCCAGACCGCACAGGAAAAGGACATGTTCAAAGTCGATGCCCTAGCCCGTCAGATCATCAACAACTGCGATATTAGTGATGCCCAGCATGCCGGACTGTATTCCACCTGCGGTCTGGCCCTGCGGCTGCGGGATCTTTATAAATGGGAACATCGCTTGAAGCCCTGGGAAGAAAAGGATTCATCTGAAATTCTGGATTGGATTGGTGAAAAAGAAGCGCTTTGGGAAAAGCTGGCAGATGCAAAATATACGGATCTTTCGATCCAGGGCAAACGCTACGATTCGTTTGACACAGCCGCAATCAATGCGGCATTGGGGCCTCATGGCCTTTTCTACGGGGCCGGGTATGCCTTCCGTTTAAAACCGACTTTTTTTCTGGCTGAGATCGAAAATACAGCGCAGCGCAATGGTTACACTGTTTATACCCTCGGGCGCGAAATGGCCCGTGACCTGCTGACCCTGCCGGCGCTTTCGCAGCAACAATCGATTCTGCTGCGAACCGATTCCGCCAGGCTGTATTTGTGGGATCAGATGGCCTACATAAAAAAATCAGGCCGTCCGGCACTGCAATTTGCCCTTGAACACTGCGGACTGAAAAACCATCAACCTGAAGTCTTGCAGCAGCATCTGCCCAAAATTCTGGCGGTTCAAATAGACAACTATCTATATCATGAGATCGGAGAACTCACGGACGCAACGTTTCACCCGACCATCTGGCGTGAATTAATTGCCACCTTTCCGCATTCGCCCGTAGAACTGCTCGCCAGAGGTCTCAAGGATCTGCTGGCGGACACCAGTCAAAACGGAACACTGCCTTATCTGATCAAAAACCGCAAAACCGCCGGCCTGGGGTTGTATACCGCTTTTTTGGATGGAATGCCAAAGGCGCTCTTCCCCGAATTGACAGACGCGTTTAATCACTTTACGAAAACCCGCAATTGGCTTATTATTAAAGAAGCGGCAGCTGCAGGCTATCGCCGTGCCAAAAATTATACCGCTGAAATGGTTCACCTTTTTCAGACGGCTAAGAAAAAACAACAGCTGCAGTGGGCCAAAGATGAAATAGAGAAACGCCTGCTGGATAAAATCAATAAAAATAATATTTCAGGCTCATAAAGCCGGGAGAAATTGCATGAATTATGATGCTGAATTCTGTCAGCAAATCCGGGTAAGCGAAGACGCCAAACGTCAATGCCTGGGACTGGTTTCTGAAATCCTGTTTCTGGCCACCAAAGCGCGCAATTACGGTCTGCTGTCACTTAGCAAAGAAGCTGAAGAAAGCGATTCATTTCTGCTGCGCAAAGGACTTCAACTGGCAATGGACGGGGTCAAAAGCCAAACGGCCAGAACCATACTGGAACTTTATATCTTTACCGAGGATTACACGGGCAAGGATCTGCTGGAACGCTGCCTCATCTTAGAAGGGGTTATGGGAATCCTGGAAGGCATGCATCCGAAACTTCTCAGAGAAATTCTGCTCTCATTCCTCGGTGAATCAGGACATAACTTGTATAAAGAAGAATTTGAAACCAGGGAAAGGGAAAAACTGGAATCCTATCTGAAAAAAATTGAAGAACAACCCGCCGCATCGAGTTCATCCGCCAAACTGGGCAATGTTATCGCCAACCTCAATGGCAAGACCATTAAACAATTTTTGCAGGCCATCAATATCGATGACCTGGCAAAGGCCATAAAAGATATGGACGGCAAAGTGCAAATCAAGGTGTTCAGCCATCTGCCGGAAAGAAGCGCATCTCTGCTGCTGGAATCCGTTCAAAAGATTGATTCGATTGAGACGCATGAAACGCTGCAGGCCCAGAATAAAGTCGTGGCAATTATATCTGAGATGAGAGATCAGGGACGGATCTGATGAGATATTACGGCTTTTATAAGGCGGATTCAGATAGCCGGCCGTACAACTTTTAGGAGCTATCTCAAAAATACATTAAAAAAAGTGCGCTAAAGTTGGAAGTGATCTAAAGTGACTAAAGTTAAGGAATTCTATCATTTTTGATATGAGTGCTGGAGCGACACCGAAACTTTAGGCACTTACTACTTTAGTTCACTTTAGGCACTATTCCAATCCTATTGGCCGGCGAAAACTTTCTTCAATAAATCGGTTACCCGGGCAGCCGGTTCAGTGCGGATTTGCCTCTCCTGCTCGGCCAGCATTTTAAAAAGCCCCTGAAGGGCACCATCGGTTACATACTGATCCAGGTCAAAGCTCAAGCTTTTGCCGAACGGCAGGCTTTCCGCTTTGGCATTCAAATCCTGGAACGACCGCGTAACCCCGACCTGCCCCATCGAATCTTTAACAATGGGTTTAAAAAGCGCCTGAAGCCGGCCTGATGTTTTGTCCTCAAAGTAAAGGGTGGCCTCATTATCCCGTCCGTTGAGAATTTTGCTGGCGTCCTCAAAGCTCATCTGGCTGATGGCATCCTGGAAAATTGATTTTGCCTCGGGAGCGGCCCGTTCGGCTGCGCGGTTCATACTCAGCTCGAATGCATCCACTTTTTGCCCGTAGCCGGCCGCTCTTAATAATTTTTCAACTTTCCCTACGGATTCAGGTAGCGGAATTTTGATATCCGGATTTCCATAATATCCATTCGCCACTGACACCAGGGCCACGGCTTTTTCGGTTCCGACCTCGAGGGCTTGCTTCAGTCCCGCGATGATTTCATCATTTGTGAGCGTTCCGGAACCCCTCAAAGCGTTCTGGGCGCCCTTGACAATATCACTTAAACCGGCTGAAAACCCCGCATGACCACCGGCGATTAAAAAAACAGCGAGTATCAGACCGATTATAAAACGGTACGTTTTCATCATATGCTCCTTTCTTAGCAGCTTACATGAATGCCCGCAGCAACCTGCCTGCCTTCCTGAAAAAGCTTATTAAAAACCTCGATCGCTTTGGATGTTTTCTTTTCAATTAACACAATTAGAATTTTTTGGAAGCAGCATATTGATAATTGAACTTAAAAAATAATTGTCAAGAGGACTTGATATGATAGAGTGACCATCATAAATTGCCTCAAAGCGAACGCGCACCAAATTAAAAAAAAGGATTCGAAAGCCGATGATGAAGAAAAAGCGGACGGAAATAATCATCCCTAAAGATCGAGCGATATTCTGGCTCGATAAAAACGGGCGCTGGCACAACGTGCACGGCGAATTTCAGCATAAAAAGATTATCGACTATTTTCATTCCTCAATTCAAAAAGACGAAAAGGGGTATTACCTTTTCCAGGAAAGGGGAAATCTGCGGGAAAAAGTTTACTTCCATTATGAAGACACCGCTTTGTTTGCGGTGGATTTAATTAAAGACGAGAATATTACGCTGATACTGAACACCAAAAGGCAGATAAAGCTGAAGCCCAAAAACCTTTTTACAAGAGATGACAACCTTTACATGCGGCTGGGGCAGGAAACCATCAAGTTTAGCGAGCGGGGATTGATGAAAATCTCAGATCTGCTGGAATTCAGAGATGAACAGTATTTTATAAAGGTAAAAAACAGAAGATACCGCATCGTTCAAAAATAAACCTTGCGGGCGCAAACCATTGGGTCAAAAGACATTTTTGAGATGGGTTCTAATTGCAGGGCGGAGCAGTCACCAGCAGTTGAAATATTTTAGATTGCTGTTTCTCGACGGCCCATTTTGAAGCTGTTTTCCCCTCGTTATCCGTGACACGAACATTTGCACAATGCTTCAGAAGCGTTTGCACCACGTCTTCATGCCCCAGTTTGGCGGCGATAATCAGGGCCGTACTTCTGCTCTTATCCCTGGCGTTAACATCGGCCCCAAAAGAAATCAGCTGCTGAACCACGTTATTGTATCCGCCGGCAGCGGCAAAAATTAATGCGGTTTTACCGCTGTTATCACTCATATTGACGGCGGCAGGTGCGGGCTGCAGGTCCGCTAACACCCCTTGATGGCCGTTTAGGGCCGCGAACATGACGGCGGTGGCACCGGTGCCGTTACGAATGTCAATCCGGGCACCGCTGTTGAGCAATAGCTTGGCGATTTCGCGGTGACCGAATTGGGCCGCCATCATCAGAGCTGTCCAACCCGCATTTTCCTGAGCATCCACAGCAGCGCCTCTGCCGATTAGCTCCCGAACAATATTTTCGTGGCCCTCATAGGTGGCTTTCATCAAAGCCGTCCAGCCGTCTTGGTTCCTGGCTTCCATCGGCACCCCCTGATCCAGAAATCCTTTCACCTTATCGATCTCACCCAGCTCAGCTGCGCTGATCAGCTGCTCGGCAAGCGTGCCGGCGCAAATCCGGCCGTTCGAAAAAATGATAGGTCCCAACAGGGTGATCAAAATTGAAAGCCATGCGGTTGGGCGTAACATCGGTATTTCCTCCGGAGCGGACAATAATGCACAGACGAATGAATGCGCGAATCGCTCACATGCTGCAAGCCGGTATTATTTTGTACGGGATTCTTCGGGGCAGCATTCTTCGATTTCTTTCTCCAATTTCTGTGAGTAGTCCTCAAGTTTGGCTTTGGCAGCTTCAAGTTCCTCGATAATTTGCACGCGTTCAAATTCCCGGGCTTCAACTTTGACCAGCATCATGCCAAATGATTCGGCCAATTCTGCCAGAATGCTCGGATATCTGCCTTTCTTGGACAGTTCGAATAAGCGTTCCGAATCAGATTTGTCATAATGGCCGGATGCGATTTTTTTGCAGCAGGCATTCAGCATGTCAAATAAATCGAGGTAATAACGCTCGAAATCCATTTTTGTTTTCCTTTCATACCAGGTTAATGGCTGCCCCCTGAATTTGAGTTGTTCAGGTGGCAAGTGAAAAGGGCAACGATAGTCAGTCTAAAAATTACCTATATCGAGGGCGAAGAGGAGCACGAGGACGAATACGGACTTAGACAATTTTACGCCGTTTTTCATACTCGACGTCGTCCTCGTCCTCGATATTTAAGATCAATGGAAGGGTTGACCCGCGAAAGCGGGAGACCTGATCTTCTTTTTTTGAAAAAGGTTCTATAGATCTATATAAAGATGGCGTAGACCCGTGTTTTGAATATAACGTGTTTTTTGGTGCTGTGCAATAATGAAGACCAAAAGGATGCAGATCGCCTTCAAGCACTTCGTTTGCAAATCCATTAGATCATTTTTATCCGCCTCTGGCGGATTAGCTCATTTGGTAATGAAGCAAACCGGGGGGCGGTGGTATTGACTAATGGCCGAAAAAGCGATACTTTCAGCGCATTCTACCGGATCCTTTGACTCAAACTTTTAGGGGTTAAGCGCATGCGCAAGTCAATT
>Ga0316583_10000492_pt1 | contig 11805 bp, 9 predicted proteins | sample J_170502JBrBrA_D_FD_204513 | JGI IMG/M metagenome (GOLD analysis project Ga0316583, IMG submission 204513) | Rhizosphere microbial communities from salt marsh grasses in Alabama, United States - J_170502JBrBrA | ecosystem: Host-associated > Plants > Roots > Rhizosphere | place: USA: Alabama... | reverse complement strand
AGAATTTCAGGAGTCACGGGACGTCGTGGCAAGCTACGGGCTGAATCCGGACGAACACGGTCCGCCGTCTTTGCCTCCCGAAAGACCGCTACCCAAACTGGAAGAGCTACCTGAATTCCTGGAAAAGATTGAAAAACAGGCTGAGGAGACGAGGCGTGAGGAAGAGGAAGACATAAAGCACCGCGAGGCTGAACTCGAAAAGACGTTCCAGTCCATGGGCATGGACTACAACGTCATCCGGGACGAGCAAAAGGCAACCCCCAAAGGGCCACCCACCTTCAGTGCGGACAGCAGGGTGCGCGAACTTCGGGAAATCGCCGACAGTATCCGCGACCAAGAGCCGGCGTCGGCGGCTCACGTCGACGAAATCTATCAGGACGATGATAATCTGCGCCTGTGGAAAAACGCCGAACGGCAGTTGTTGCAGTCCTACGTAACCTTGGCCCATCACCAGACCCCGGCCGATGTCATGGAGGCTGGAAAACTCGAAGCGACAAGACAGGCTGTCCTGGCAACCCACGCCCAGGGTGCGCCCATGACCGGGTGGGATCTCACCGGAGCGGATCTGTCGGGTCTCGACCTTTCCGGGGCCGATCTTGAAGGAGCCTTGATGGAAAGCGCCCGCCTTGAAGGCACTAATCTGGAGGGGGCAAATATGAATGGCGCCGTACTGGCCCATGCGGTCTTGCGCGGGACACGCCTGACGGGTGCACGGTTGCAAGGTGCGAATCTGGGCGGCAGCGATCTGGAAGAAGCACTGCTCGACGACACCGATATGACCGGAGGAATTCTCGCCAAGGCCCGCCTCACCAAGACAAATCTGCAAAGGGCAATACTACTTGATACCGATTTCATGGATTCGCAATTCACCGACACAGATCTGTCCGGAGCCCGACTGGACGGCCTGTCGTTTATAGAAAACGACTTGCGTGGAGTGCGCCTGACCGGCGCCTCCCTGAGGAAATGTAATTTCATCAAGGCAGACATGCGCGCCGTGGACCTCTGCGAGGCGGACCTGGGGGAGGCGGTGCTCATCACCGTACGCGCCGCGGGTGCCCGATTCACAAAGGCCTCCATGATCAAGACGCGGATCATAGAGAACAGCGACCTCGATCACGCCAGCCTCACCGAGTGCAACATGACCGATGCCAACCTACGGGGTTGCAGGCTAATTGGCTGCGATCTGTCAGACGCCGTCGCTGACCGCGCCGATTTCAGTGGATGCGACCTACGTGGCGCTAACCTGTACCGGGTCGTCGCCCGGGAGGCCATGTGGGTCAAGGCCAGACTGGACCAGGCGACATTGGTGTCGGCCAACCTGATGAAGGGCATCCTGCGCAATGCCGACCTGTACGGCACGGACCTGCGCGGAGCAAACCTGTTCGGAGTGGATCTGTCCCGAGCGGGCACGGATTCCGCGACCAATTTTACCGACGCATTGATGAAGCGGGCACAGATGCTTCCGGCGCGGGAGGCTTGAGCTGCATATGGACAAAAAGGAACTTGAACAACTCGTCCACGGAGGTGAGAACATAGCCAAGGTCAACCTCTCCGGGGCGGATCTCACGGGCGCCGTCCTGGGAGGAGGCTCCTTTGACGCCGTGGATTTCAGCGAGACGCGGCTTGCCGGCGCCGACATGAGGGAGTGTGTCTTCACGAACTGCCGCTTCGAAGGCGCGGATTTCAGCAGAACCAATCTCGCGGAAATCACACTCTATAGATGCAAGTGTGCAAAGACCGACTTCACGGACGCAAACATCGCCGACGGAAAATTCATAGAGTGTGATCTATCCGATGCTGCCTTCGGTACGGCCACCGCTGCCTCCGCCTCCTTTGTAAAATGCAATCTCGAACGCGCAGAGCTCAAGCGCATCAACCTCGAGCGCACGTCATTCATCGATGTGAAGTTCAACGGGGCGGACTTCACGGACAACCTGCTGAAACAGACCGTGCTTTACAAGGCGGATTTGACAAAGGTGTCGCTGCAGGGCGTGCGTATGGAGCTGGCCATCCTGGTTGGCGCCAAGCTGTCCGGCCAGTCCCTGAAAGGTCAGGACTTCACCCTGACCCAATTCTCCGGTGCCGACTTGAGCGGTTGTGACCTGAGCGGCGCCAACCTGACTCAGTGCAACTTCAAAGACGCGAACCTTGAAGGGGCTAACCTAGAGGGCGCCATCGCCAACAACGCGCTGTTCGCCACCACCCGCCTGCAGGGCGTCAACCTGCGCGGTGCGCAGTTACACCAGGCGATATTCGTCGGCGCGGACATGACCAACCTCAGCGCCGCGGACAGCAACATGCAGCAATGCATCCTGCATCACGCCGTGTGCATCAATACAGACTTCCGTGCCGCGGACCTGACCTATGCCGATTTCTCCCATGCGGACCTGAGCGGGGCCAACCTGTCAGGTGCGCGCCTGCCGCGGGCGAATCTTCACCAGGTCAATGAAACCGCCACCGTATTTACCGATCGCCGTTCCGCCCTGGGTCCCGACCAGGACCTGCTGGAGGCGGAGAACTGGCAATCCAGATATTAATCAATGACGTCATAAAGGGGGTCACCATGCAAGCACTTAATATCGAACAGGAATTATTCGGCGCCGCCGCGCTGCAGTTTACCGGCAGGGTTGAGGAACACTACGACGGCATGTGGCGCATCGATACACGGCACGGCGACCTGTGGGCGCGCACCGCCGTGAGCTGCCTGGTCCAGCCCGTAGCCGGTGACCGGGTGGCGGTGTGGGCGCCCGAGGGAGGCGAGGCCTTCATCATCGCGGTGCTTGAACGGCCGACCGACGTGAAAACCTCCGTGCATATTCAAGGGGACCTGGACATGCGCGTCACCAAGGGCCGCTTCAGTGTCACCACGGACAATGGCATTAGCCTGGACACACAGCAGGACATGCACCTCAAGGCCGACGAGGTGTCAATCTTCGCCAAAAAGTGGCGCAGCGTGTTTACCGAGTGGCTGTGCGCCGGCCGCGACATCGTTACCCGCGCCGCCAGCATCACCGTCATCGCCGATACCGCCAGCAGCGTGGTGAACCGCCTGGTCCAGCGCAGCTGCCACAGCCTGCGGGAGGTAGAGGAGCTGGATCAGGCACGCTGCGGCCAGATGGACTATCGCGCGGAGCACACCATAAACCTGCGCGCCAAGCACACGCTGATCACAGCGGAACAGTTGGTCAAGGCCGACGGCGATCAGATTCACCTGGGTTGAGGGGGACTTATCATGTTTGCAAACACACAGATGATGGGCATGGACATGGGGTTCCCGGACGTGTGCCTGACGCCCACTCCGGTGGGGCCGGTGCCAATTCCCTATCCCAATATCGCCGCCGGCCCCATGGCCGTGCCGGCGGCCTACAACGTGCTCTTCATGGGCACGCCCGCCCACAACATGGGCTCGACGGTCCCCATGACCAACGGCGACAACGCCGGTGTCGCCCTGGGTGTGGCTTCGGGACTGGTCATGGGGCCGTCACGGCACCTCACCGGCGCATTCACCGTCCTGGTGGGCGGCTCACCGGCGACGCGCCTGACCAGCACGTCGCTACAGAACTCCACCAACTGTCCGGGGATGCGCGCGGTGCCGAGTCAGACGAAGGTGCTACTCTTGGCGCCCTAAGGTGCGCCAGGCTTTCGAGTTGCGGGTTATAACATAGTCTCATGTCGCAGGTCAGTTGAAGCATCTTTTTCTATCGCCCACATCCCTACCTTCTCCCGAAGGGAGATGGGGTCTTTCTTAAATACCAAGAAAGACACTGCTCTTCACTCCCTCTCCCTGAGGGACATATAAGGGTAGGGGTGAGGGGGAGTTAAAAAAGCAAACGCCTTATAGTAGAGCACTGGCTCGGCTTGGATATTCGGGGTACTATCGAGTAAAAGATTATTCCTGGCTTGTTTTCGAACGCGGAGAATCACCATGGCTAAACGCAAGGTGTGGGTCACATGGATGCCGGACGAGGCGAGTGGCTTGGCGCCCAACGACCTGCTGGCCACGCTGGCGCGTTACGGCGTTGAACCCACCGGGGCGCCGTGGGTGGATAACCTGGAAAAGATGGCGTGGACCGAACTCGCCGGACAGCTCCTGGACCCGGCCAGCGCCGACGGCTGGCTGGTGGCGGGGCGCCGCGCGGATCTGGACGCGGTGAACAACCGCTATGCCTTGTCGCTGCTTGCCGCCATGCTGCGTGAAGGGCGCGAGCAGCCCCTTGCCACGTGGTTCCTGGGCCTGGATTTCGCCCCCACCGAGGAAGACATGCCGATGCTGCTGCAGGGTCTGCAGCTGGCCGACGGGCGGGACAAGGGCTGGCCGGCGCGGCTGGTCGCCGCCCTGCACGGCCGCAAATCGCTGCCCGTCCTGGATTTCCGCTTCAACGTCATCGCACACCCCCTGCTGGGCCAGTGGTTCGAGATCGGTCCCCGGGAAGGGGAGTGGCGCGGCGCCATCTTCGGTGCCAACGGTGACGCCAAGATCACCCATCAGGCCGTGGGCCCGGCCGACCAGCTGCCGGAAAAGACCGTTCTCGAATATCCCACCGAGGGCATTCAGGCAAAGATCGGCGAAGGCGACTACGTTGCGTGGTCGGTGCAGAACCGGATCGGCCCCGCGGATTCCTACTATGCCAAGGTGGAGGGCCATCCGGCACGGCTGTTGCTCGGTGAGAATCCCGCCGCCGACGATGCCGAGGTCAGCGTAGTCAACCTGACCTGAGCACGCCGCGACTTCCCTGCGCCGCGCCACAGGACCGGGTTTTGCCTTGCTTCTTTCCCGGTCGGCGTTTATATTCCCCATGACAACAATTACTTATCGGGAGAGCCGGGGATGACACCGGTAAAGGAAATCGAACTGCAGCAGCTCGGGCACCTGCGCAACATCTCGCAGAAAATCACCCAGCACCTGCAGCGCAAGGTCAATGACTACCTCACCACTGTCACGCCGCTGCTGGCGCCACGCAAAGTGCTCGGACAATATATGCAGAGCGCCTTCAACGACAAGGTGCCGGGTGATGACAAGAACTTCACCACCCTGGAAGAATTGTACAAGCAGATCAGCCGCGATACGTTCGCATTGAATTCCAAGCTCAGCACGCCGCTGCCCAGCATCGCCAACAAGCCCATGGTGCATCCCTGGGAGTACCTCTACACCATCACCGATGTCCAAAGCCAGATCAGCATCTCGTCGCCGGTACGCTGGGTGCTCAACTACAGCAGCGCCTATAATTTATCGAGGTTGCTGGAGGATCGCGTCAAAGGCGAACACGCCCGTCCCGAAGAGGTCAAGGAATTCCTCATCTATGCCCTGACCATGTGGATGCTGATGGACAAGAGTCCGGGACTGCAGGATCTGCTGCGGGACCTGCGCTTTCACGTGACGTTCGAGAAATCCGCCGAGTCCGGCGAGCTGCCCTACGTGGTGTTGAATGCCGACGTACCCTCGTTCCGCCCCCAGGACGAAGTGATCAAGACGGTGGTGCAGATGTCCGGGCACCCGGTGTTCGAAGAGTTGATCGATGTGGATGCCCTGGCGGGGGTCACCGATCCGTTCCAGGCAGAGATTCTAAACCTCGCCCAGGCGTGACGCCCGCTCAGGCGTCGAACGCCAGTTCGAATTCGAATCCGGTACCGCCGAGCACCCCACGGCCGGTGTGCACACTGATATGCACCGCGACACCGCCTGCCCCGTCTCCGCGAACCGCAACCTTCACCTCCGCCCCCGGCCCTGTATCACCCAACAGCCCCGCCAAAACACTTTCCAAGGCGGCCTCCGGGTCACTGCCTGCGGCGGCGGCGGCCAGCGCCGCATGATTGTGAGCCAGCAATTCATTCAGACGCGCGGCGGCAAGTTGATAGGGCAGGCTGACCTCGGGCCGCCCCGGGCCGCCCACGGCGTTGGGACGCCCATAGAGCATGGGGGCGCGCAGCAGATAGGCGGTATCGTGGTTGGCCTGACCCGCAAGACTCATGAGTCCCACATCGGCCATGTCCTGGATCCGGTCAGCCCCAGGCAGGGCCTCCACCGGGGCGGAGCCCGAGCGGTGGTCGGGCATGGGTCGCATATAAAGGTTGTCCAATTGCCCGGCGATACTGCCGCTGATTTCACTGGGCCAACCGCAACGTGCGAAGCTCGCCGCCGTCAACGCGCCCACGGCCCATACCGGCGATCCCCACAGATAATCCTCCTCACCATCGATGCTCTCACGCAGTCCGGCGGCATGACGCTGCTCCGCCCGGTAGGGTTCACGCAGCAATAACCGATTGCACGCCACCGCCAGCCACCGCGCCGCCTCGCGACCGCGCAGGGCGTTCCACTTAATGTATTCCGGTTGCTCGAACAAGGTGCCGGCATAGCGCAGATCCCCCAAGTCGGCACCGCAGTCCACCCCCAGAAAGGCGGGCTCCACGGCACAGACCACGGGAACACGCAGCCGGGCCGCCGACTCGGCCACGGCCTGCAGGGCCTCCACCTCGCCCGGTTCGCGGCGCAGCGGATAATCCATCAACACCAGCCCCGGCGCTACGCTGTCACTGCCGTTGAGAACCGGCTCCATCACCGCCTCGGCAAAGCGGTCGGCGAGCAGATCCCTGGTGGCGTGCAGAGCCTCCACGCGTATCCCGGCACGGAAATCGGTGCGTCGCACGAGGAAGTGCAGACCGCGCCACACCGCGTCAACGCGTTGAAAGCGGGGGTGTTGCAGAATGGCGCTGACCTGCTCCGCCAATGTTCGCCGGATGGACTTTAACGCGCGATCCAGATCCTGCGACCGCTGCGGACGGCGCGCGCCGCTGGCGATATCGCCCATGACCCGGTCCAGGGCGCCGCCGCCATCCTTGGCGTCACGCTCGGCAGGCGTGGACTCCACCATATCCAGAATCTTGTCCAACGCCCCATCGCTGCGACCGGGACTTTGACTCGGGCGGGGCGGTGGTGCCGTACCTGCCGTGAGCACCGACTCGCATAAGGCGATGGGTTCGGCCAGGGCGTCCATGGGCCGACACACCTCCATGGCGGCACGCAAGTCATCCGCCGAGGCATTGCCTTCCTGATAGTCGTTCAATGCCGTACATAGACTGTCGACCTCGGCAAGGTCGCCGATACCCTCCACCAATCCCTTCGGTGTCATGTCATCCAGGGCTTGCAGTGGGATGACAAACTGCAGCTCCGATGGACGGGTGGCGAGCAAATTTGGCACGACCACAGTCACGCTGACGGCGCAGTCTTTGAGAACTTCCTTGAGGTTATCCTTACTCACCGGGATCGGCCGGGGAGAGGACGCGGCCGCGCCGAAGTCGCTTACCACCACAATGCGCAACGGAACGGAATGAAGGGAAGGCTGGCCGGGGGAAGGGCCGGCTTGGGATCCCGTAGGGGGTGATTCATCCATGGGTCAATCCTTTATGGGCGGTCCAGCACCGATGGGCCTGTTGGAAACAGTATAGCGCCGCGGGGCGGGCGGAGAAAGATGGCGGCCCGGGACTGACGTCCCGGGCGTTGCGAGTTTCGGGTCTCGGGTTTCGCGTGCGCTCACTCCCTGCATAAATCTATTAGACCCCCCTCATTCCCTGCTTTTTGCGGGGGGCAGGCTCTTACGTCCTCCCGGAGGGAGAACGGATTAATCACCACCCATCGAAACATTCAATTCTTCCCCCTCTCCCTCCCAGGGAGGGAGAGGGGGATCTGAAACACTATTGCCATGTGTTTTGATCTCCCCACGTCGGCCAGCATTCCCCGCCAGAATTACAGATGCTGACACTGTATTCGAGGCCGCAGACGCCGTGCTGGCGCGGCCCATTCGCCAAGCACGTAGGGGGGTACCAATCCTATAGCCGATGCTTGCACACCGCCATCGAGATGATATGCTGAACAACGGCAACCCAGGCACATACACCAGGAGATCCTCCGTGGTCCACGAGTCACATGATCAGCAGACACCCGATGACGCCACGGTGGTGAATACGCATAAGCCCGATGTCACGGACGCGGCGGGAGGGCCGACCGATGATGCCACCATGGCCGCCCCACGGCCGGCCGCTGCGGAAACCCCGAATTCCAATCGCGCGCCTTCAACAACGACCGGCGACCGGCATGATGCGTTTACCACCCGGCCGATAGCAGCTATCCCGGCGAGTCCGCCACACTCCGTGATGCGATCTGTACCCGTGGCCATTGCCCTGGGGGCCGTGACCGGTCTGGTGTTGTTCGGCGTGACGGCGCTGTGGCTATTGCACGGCCGCTGATTGGGCTGCGCCGCCCAATGACTGCTGCATGGCCAGCAAGGTGTGAGAGTGGGGAAACGCCTGCAGACTGATCTCCAGGTGCTTGCTCAATTCCGAGATGTTGTTGGCCTGCTGCAGCCGGTGCCCTTTGTCGATCAATATCTGAAGCACCTTTCTTAATCCCTCCCGCGCCGGTTCGTTGCACGGATCGATCTCCATGGCCAGCCGGTACACGAACACCGCGTTGCTGGTGGGCGGCCACACCACGCGGCCGCTGTCGATACTGATCTTTGCCAGCTTCAAGAACTTGGCCACCTTGGCCTGTTCTTCACTTGTCAGAGTGGGGCAGGTCGAGGCCGCGACTGCCTGCACACCGATGTCGGCATCGCTGATCCCTGCGTCGGCTTGCGGATGGGTGGAGGCGGGCGCGCGCGGGTTGACGATCAGAAACAGCACCAGGCACACGGCGTACACCGCGGCCGCCGAGCCGGCCCACCAGCCCCAGAAACTCCTTGCCGGGGCGGCCGGCGAACGCCCCTGCAGGGCGGCCTCCCAGGCGCGCAGGAACTCTTCCGCGCTCTGGAACCTGTCGGCGGGGTTTTTGGCCAGCGCCCGTTCCATCAGCTTATCCACGGCCACCGGCAGCGCCGGGTTCAGCGCCGAGGGACGCTCCGGCGTGGATTGCAAGATGTGGTGGATCACCGCATGGGTGGAGCTGCCCTGAAACGGCTTCTCGCCGGTCAGCAGCTGGTAGAGCACAATGCCGATGGAAAACAGGTCCGAGCGGTTGTCCACCGACTGACCGGCGCACTGCTCGGGCGACATATAGCTGGGGGTACCGAGGCTGGTGCCCACCTGGGTCAATTCTGAATTCTCAACCCTGGCAATCCCGAAGTCGGCGACTTTCACATCGCCCTCATTGGTAATGAAAATGTTGGCCGGTTTGATATCGCGATGAATAATGCCGCGCTGGTGGGTATAGGCGAATGCGTCGAGCAGCTGGCGGCCTATGTGCAGCACCTGCTCCGGGGCGAAACGGGCGTTTTCCCGAAAAAGCTCGCTGAGTTCGCGGCCTTCCACATACTCCATGACGTAGAACGGCGCGCCGTCCTGTTCATCGGTGTCATAAATGGCCACAATGTTCGGATGACGCAGGTTGCCCACCGCGCGTATCTCGCGCAGGAAACGCGCCGACATCTCCTCGGCCATGCCGAGCTGCATCATGCTCGGGCGTATGGTCTTGATGGCCACGATGCGATCGATGCGCGGGTCCAGCGCCTTGTAAACCACGCCCATGGCGCCTTCGCCAAGCACACCGGTGACGTGGTATTTGGAGATAGTCTCGGGATGGGACATATCAGCGCCGCACCGTTCGCTGCCACCCGGCAGGCATGCCCTGTGAAAAACCCGATCGGCCTGTATTCATGCCTGTAACAGCCTGTCAGGTAGGCTGAAAGAAAAATTCACCCGCCTCGTGGCCGGCATGCAGGATCGGCGCATACTCAGGCGTCTGGTGTTCATTCAAAGCCGCAGCGCTGCTGCTTACCTCTTTCAGGACATCGCGATAAAGCGCATAGCCCTCCAGCAGATGATTATTGTTTTTCAATGCCTGTAAAAAGGCCCGGGCGAAGATCGAGTGATTCCCGTCGGCATCCGTGTCCAGAACCGGCTCCACGCCGCCGGAGGTCAGCACGGTGCGCGCACGCAGGCCCATAATGGTCTGCAGCCATTCCTTCTGCTCGGCCACCGGCAGGGCAGCGCTGTAACGCGGCAGCGTCACACCGGTCATGGTCCCCGAATAACAGGAATCGGCCACCACCATGATATGCATCGCATGCATGGCGTTGATCATGTCTGTCACCGCCGAGTTTGAAATCCATCCGGCGGGGTTATCCAGTTCCGCGCCCACCGGCAGCCAGTATCCATGATTGTTTACCGGATCGATCTCCCCGTGTCCGGCATAGTAGATCAGCAGGTTGTCCTGGGGCGTGAGCGTCTTGCGCAGGTCGTTGAGGGCCGAAAGGATCGCGTAACGGGAGGCGTTGATGAGCAGCCGCGTCTTGTACCCGTAACGTTCGCGCAGGACTTGATCCACGGCGCGGGCATCGTTTACCGGCGTGGTCAGGGTCGGCAGATTCTTGTAGTCATTGTTACCGATAATGAGGGCGTAGAACTTGCCCAGCTGCAGGCCGTCCGCCGACAGCGGCGGGGCCGCCTCGGCCTTTTCTCCACGAGGGGAGTGGATGAGAAACTCGTATTTCACCTCGCGGTCCTTGCGATCCATGATAGCCAGCTTCACCGGCGTCACGTCACCGGTCAGGGTCACCGTGGCCCAGAACAGGTTGAACTGATCGATGGGCTGAATGCCGCCGTTGACAGTGAACCGCTTGATGCCCGCCGGGGCATCCACCTTGCCGACGATCTCCTTGGTCTTGCGCGCCGGCGCCAGATCGGCCCGGGGTACGCCGCGGGTGGCGTTGATCGGTGGATCGATCACCTCTATCTGCGGCGGTTTTGACTTCTCGGCGCTGGCGATGGTCGTCACGGATTGCTGAATATCATTGTGATACTTATCGGCCTGCTGTTGAAGCTGTGCCAGTTGACGCTTGCTCTCGCTCAACTGGTGCCGGTAACCGGCCAGCTCATTGTTCAGGCGCTGGATGCTGTTGTCACGTTCGCTGGACGGCGCCTGCTGCTGCAACAGGGTCAGGAGCTGCTGCTTGTCCTGCTGATCCAGTTTCAGCTTTTTGACCTGGGCCTCCTTGGCGGTCAACTGCTTGCGCACGTCCTGCAGTTGCCTGCGATAGTCCTCGGCCTGTTGGCGCGCCTTCTCCACTTGACCGCGCAGCTTACGCAGCTCCGCCTGGGAGGCCTTGGCCTCAACCACCGCGGAGGCGTACATGAGCTTGTCGTCCTTGATACCGGCTGCCTTGCGGTACAGGTTGAGGGCCTCGGTGGGGTTGTGCTCGACACCGAGACCTTTTTCATAGAGGTTGGCCAGGTTGACCTGGGCCCGTGAATACCCTTGATCGGCCGCCTTGCGGTACCACGCCGCGGCCTTGGTGTAATCAGGCGCTACGCCGAGGCCCTGCTCATAGATCTGGCCCACGTAATTCTGGGCCTCCGGGTCGCCCGACTCGGCCTGGGGCATCCACACCTTAAGTGCGGTCTTGTAGTCGGCGCGGTCGTAGGACACATACTCACCGCCGCGAATGGCGCAGTCGGCGGCGCTGGTCTTGACGGGGCGGCGCGGCGCCAGGAAGGTCAGGTTGGTGCCGAGCTTTTTCACCTGGGGCGGGAGCAGGCAATCGACGATGAGGAATTTATCGGCGTCTCCCCCGGATGCGGCCGCCTCGGCTGCCTGGCCGGCGCCCTTGTCCGCCGTCGCCATGGGCTTCGTACCGCTGCCGGCACAACCGAACAGCAACACCACGGTCGCCGTACTCCCGATCATGTAATACAACGAGCGCCGTTTTCCTCCCGCCACCGACTCAAATGCCGTCATACCGCCTCCCTTGGATCCGCCTACAGATCGTGGAATTTATCTTGAACACCGTGAAAGAACACCGCGCCGGAAATTCCGCT
>Ga0316583_10000490_pt1 | contig 11816 bp, 11 predicted proteins | sample J_170502JBrBrA_D_FD_204513 | JGI IMG/M metagenome (GOLD analysis project Ga0316583, IMG submission 204513) | Rhizosphere microbial communities from salt marsh grasses in Alabama, United States - J_170502JBrBrA | ecosystem: Host-associated > Plants > Roots > Rhizosphere | place: USA: Alabama... | reverse complement strand
TGTTTCGGCGCTTGCGCCAGGCTTGAAAACGACATCGCGATCGATACTCGCGCGGCCGACGTTCTCGATGCCACGAGCGGCGACACGATCTGGCACGTCGCGCGCTGATGCTTAACAATTCATCTCTGTTTTCGAGCAATTCTATCGATTTTTCATCGGATTGCGCCTAGGGGAAATACCTAAGGGTCCGCTCAAATTCCGCCATGGTTCGGAGAGGGACTGCCTTGCTTACCGAAATCAATTTCGACGGCATCGTCGGGCCGACGCACAATTACGCGGGTCTCAGCCTCGGCAACTTTGCTGCGACCGCGCATGCGGGTGAGGTCTCCCGCCCGCGCGAGGCGGCGCTGCAGGGTCTCGCCAAGATGCGACTCGTCGTGCAACTCGGCCTCGCGCAAGGCATCTTCCTCCCGCAGCCCCGGCCCAACCAGCGCTTCCTCAACGCGATCGCGGCGGACGAGCATTCGGATCCGGCGCTGGTCGCGATGGCGTGGTCGGCCTCTTCGATGTGGACCGCCAATGCCGCCACCATCTCGCCCGCGCCCGATACGGCCGACAAGCGTTGCCACATCACCCCGGCGAACCTCATCACCATGTGCCACCGCTTCCAGGAATGGCAGGACACGATCCGCCAGTTGACGCTCGCCTTCGCCGACCAGGGGCATTTCGTGCACCATCGGCCGGTCATGCCGTGTTTCGGCGACGAGGGCGCGGCCAATCACATGCGGATGACCGAACGGCACTATGCGCCGGGGATCGAGATCTTCGTCTATGGCAAGGCTGGCGGGGGCTTCCCGGTGCGCCAGCACGAGCAGGCCTGCCACGTCACCGCGCGCAAGCACGCACTCGATCCAGCGCGGGTGCTGTTCGTCGAGCAGAATCCCGAAGCAATCGCGGCGGGCGCGTTCCACAACGACGTGGTCGCGGTCTCCAACGAGAACGTGCTGCTGGTACACGAGCGCGCCTTCGCCGATCCGGACGCCGCTTATGCCGCGATCCGCGATATGCTGCCGAATGCGATCATCATCGTCGTGCCCGAGTCCGAAGTCAGCCTCGCCGAAGCAGTCAGCTCCTACCTGTTCAACGGCCAGCTGGTGACGCTGCCCGGCCCCGACGCCGGCATGGCGCTGGTGGTCCCGACCGAGGCGAGCGCCAGCGCAGCTGCGGGCAAGTGGCTCGACCGGCTAGTGGCCGGAAACGGCCCGATCCGCGAGGTGATCCCTGTCGATTTGCGGCAGAGCATGGCCAATGGCGGCGGCCCCGCCTGCCTGCGGTTGCGCGTGGTCGCCGATCCTGCGGCAGTCGACCCGCGCTTCATGCTCGACAAAGCCAAGGCCGACCTGATCGAGGATATCGTCAAGAAGTACTGGCCCGAACAGATCGACCCTGCCGATCTCGGCTCGGACGACCTTGCAGACGCCGTGATCGCCGCGCGCGACCGGCTGCTCGACGCGCTCGACCTCGCCGAACTCGCCTGACCTCCCCGGCCCTGTCGGACGGCTTTACAGCCGCCGCCGCGTTAACCACCGCCTTGCGCTTTGCACCGCGTCTGGCATGATCGTTGCTCCTCGACAGGTTAACGAATGGGGGACGCATGTTGCGCAAGATTGGCCGGCTGTTCACGATCAAGACCAGGTTCGAGGCGTTCCTGATCATCTATGCCCTCGCGCTGGGTGCCTGCGAGCGCGGCATCGTCTATCTCGGGCAGTATCCCGGCTGGGGCGGCAAGCTGCTGTTCCTGGCCTGCACCGTCGCGGTATTCATGGCCGGGGCCAAGATCCTCGACTGCCTGAAGTTCGAGCGCGCACAGAAAGAGGCGGAGCTGGCGGAAGCCGACGCCTGACATCTTCAAATCAAGCGGAGGCGGGGGGTGCTTCCGCGTTGTTGCCTGTGCGGGGCGAAGACCATCGCAGCGGGAACACGGTCCGCTCTTTCAGGATGTGATGAGATGGGGGATTCTGTTGCTAGGCTCCCCCGGGCCCCCGGTTTCCGATTCTGTTACCCGGTTCGGTCCGAACCGTGCTCAAAGCTTTGTAAATTCTGGCCGTTAGGCCGTAAAATTACGCAGCGAGAGCGAGTGCTTCATTGTCATTGGCACTTGTGTGTTTTGAGCCTTTAACGGGTTACTCAGCCCGGGCGAAAACAATGTCTTTCAACACACGTCGATCCTGGTTCGGCCCCGTCAGGAACCCCGGCTTTCCGGGGTTTTTGGTGGAGCCGCCGGGTACTGCCCCCGGGTCCGCTGTGCCTATTGCACACCGCAATTTATCGCCATAGCCGACCGAAGCCGGCAGGCCCTATATAGGCAGTCGCGGCTTAATGGGAAGTGAGCGGGATTCTTGTTTCCGCGCGCCCATCCGGTCGCGCAATGTCCTTGCTCACGCGACCTGGCGGTCGCATCGCTGCGGGCGGCCGTTCGGCCTTGCGGTCGCTGACGCTCCCGAACCAGCGCCAACCGGCCACCCCGGCGTGTCGCTCAGCCCCTGCTTTTCAGTGCATCCCTGATTTCGGTCAGCAGGTCGATCTCGCTCGGCCCGGGAGTCGGGGCGGGCTTTTCCTCTTCCTTCCTCTTCATCAGCCGATTCGCCGTGCGGACCAGCAGAAAGATGATGAAGGCGAGGATCAGGAAGTTGATCACTGCGCTCAGGAAGGCGCCATAGCCGATCATCGCCGCGCCGGCCTTTTGCAGTGCCGCATAGTCGGTCAGCGATCCGCTGTACCCGTCAGGCACCTTCAACAGGATGAAATAATTGGAGAAATCCACCCCGCCGAAGATCGCCCCGACCACCGGCATAATGATCGTGTCGGTCAGCGACTTGACGATGGTGGCAAATGCTCCGCCGATGATCACCGCCACCGCGAGGTCAAGCACGTTACCCTTGGCGATGAATTCCTTGAATTCCTTCAGCATGGATTGTCCCTCTTCCTGCCGCGAGATCGGCGAGACTGCCAAGAAAGCCACGCCGCGGCAATCATTTGGCATGCGCATAACCTGCCGGGCGCAGCTTGAACCCCGGAGGGTGATCGTTATTCTGCGGGGCACCGTGCAGGGAATGCCGGCCGCCTTCGGCCGGAGAGAGGAAGCCACGCAGCATGAACGGGTGGGTTCGTAGCTCTATCCGGCGCTGGGCGATCGTCGCCGCCGCGCTCGTGCTTGCCTCCTGCGCGAGCAAGGGCAACGTCATCGAGGCCGCGCAAGCCAACGCCAGGGCCAGGTGGGCGGAAGTCGAACAGGCCTACCGCGCGCGCGCGATGCTCATCCCGGCCGATCTCGGCGACTTGGCAAGCAACGCACCCGACGCCGAGCGGGAAATGCTGTCGGAAGTGCTCGATGCGCGCCGCCGAGCCATGCGGACAGAGGTGCTGCCCGAGAATCTCGACGATCCGGCGATGATGGATGCCTATTTCCTGGCTCAGGGCCAACTGGAGGCATCGATCAACCACCTTGTCACCAGCTCGGACACGCTTCCCGACCTCGACACCGTCCTGAGCCCGGGCATGCTGCAAATGCAGGCACAGATGTCGGGAGGCCACATCAGCGAGGCGATCATCGCCTACAACCAGGCGGCCGGCCGCTTCAACCAGGCGATCAACAGCTTTCCCAACAACCTCACCTCCAGGGTGATCTACGGCATCCATCCGATGGTGCTCGCCAAGGACAGGCAGGCCACAACGCCCGGCGATTAGGGAATGCAGCCGGTCGAACAATCGGGCGAGCCAGCTTGAAACGGACAGAGTTATAGCTATGTAATACACCAGCGCCGGGCGTTGCCGCCCGTGCCGGTGGAGAAGGGGATATTCGGATGATGAGTGCTTCGCTTCGCAGCCATTTCACGCGTCTCGTCTTCGTCGCGGTCGCGGCCCTCGGCCTCGCTTCCTGCGGCATCAACACCGTCCCGACCAAGCAGGAGGCAGCCAAGGCCCAGTGGGGCGTGGTGCAGAGCGCCTACCAGCGCCGCGCCGACCTCATTCCCAACCTCGTCCAGACCGTGAAAGCAGCGGCCGGATCCGAAAACCAGATCCTGACCAACGTGATCAACGCCCGCGCCCGCGCGACCGCGATCAACGTCACCACCGAGGATCTTTCGAATCCCGAGACCTTCGGCAAGTTCCAGGCCGCGCAGAACCAGCTAACCCAAGCGCTGGGCCAACTGCGCACGGTGATCGAGAAATATCCCGAGCTGCAGAGCCAGGCGCGCTTCGCCGATCTGATGACCGCGCTCGAGGGAGCCGAGAACCGGATCAACGTCGAGCGCGACCGCTACAACGAGAAGGCGCAGGATTATAACACCACGATCCGCACCTTCCCGGACATCATGGCCGCCAAGATCGTCTATGGCTCCAAGCCGATGGAATATTTCAAGGCCGCGGAAGGCGCCGAGGCCGCTCCCTCGGTCGATTTCGGCACTTTCGCGCCGGGCGCGGCACCGGGCGCGCCGGCGGCAAACGACAACGCCGCCCCGGCGAGCTCGCAACCGGCCGCTGCCGGCCAGTGAGGGCAGGCGGCCCGCAGGGAACCAGGCTGCGATGCTGAGATTGCGCGCAATCGGCCTCGCGACGCTGCAATGCCTGCTGGCGGCACTGCTGCTGGCAGGCTTGCCTGCGCCGGCCCAGGCGGCGCTCAACCTCCCGCCGCGTCCCAGCGGGCCGATCTATGACGGGGCGAACATCATCCCCGATTCCGACGAGGCCGCGCTCGATGCAAGGCTGCGCGAATTCGATGCGCGCACTGGCAACGCGGTGATCGTCGCCACGGTCAACAGCCTCGATAATGATACGATCGAAGACTACGCCGCCAAGCTCTATGCAACCTGGGGCATCGGCGGCGCGGAACGCGACACCGGCGTGCTGCTGCTGGTCGCGCCGAACGAGCGCAAGCTGCGGATCGAGGTCGGCTACGGCCTCACCCCCTACATCACCGACATCCTCTCGGGCCGGATCATCCGCGACGACATCACCCCGCGCTTCAGGCAAGGCGACATGGCCGGCGGGATCGAAGCCGGGGTCGATGCGATCGTCACCCAGCTTTCCAAGAGCCCGGCAGACGCCAAGGCGATTGCCGAGGCCGCCGCGGCCGCCGAGAAGAACCGCCAGACCAATGGCGGATCCGCGCTTGGCGGGCTTATCTTCTTCGTCGTCTTCATGCTGTTCTTCGTGATCCCGTTCGCCTCCGCGGTCAGCGGGCGCGGACGGCGGCGGCACGGCTTCGGCAGCGCGGTGGGCAACATCGTATTGTGGTCGGCCTTGAATGCCGCCGCGAACAGCGGCCGCCGGGGCGGTGGCTGGAGCAGTGGCGGCGGTGGAGGGTTCGGCGGAGGCGGAGGCGGCTTCGGCGGCTTTGGCGGCGGAATGTCGGGCGGCGGCGGCGCCTCGGGCAGCTGGTAGGGGGACGGCGATGGCCAGGACCTGGCTCAGCGAAGAGGATTCCAGGCTGGTCGCGGAAGCGGTTGCCGCGGCCGAGGCGAACAGCGCGGGCGAAATCGTCACCATCGTCACCGACCGTTCGGACGGCTACATGGACGTCGCGCTGGCCTGGTCGCTGATCGTCGCATTCCTGGCGCTGGCGGTCTTTTCCAGTTTTCCCGGCTTCGTCCTCGGCAAGATCGACTGGCTGCTCGGCAGCTGGCGGATCGAGTGGACCCTTCGCGAGGCGCTGACCATCGCCCTCGGGCTCGCGGTGTTGAAATTCGCCGCGATGATGCTGCTCCAACTGATCCAGCCGCTCAAATTCTGGCTGATCCCCCCGCCGATCAAGTCCGCCCGGGTCAACGACCGCGCGGTGGAATTCTTCCGGGTTGGCGCCGAGCGCCGCACCACCGGGCGCACCGGGATCCTGATCTACCTCTCGATGCGCGAGCACCGCGCCGAAATCGTCGCCGACGAGGCGATCGCCTCGCAAGTCGAACCCGAGGTTTGGGGCAAGGCGATGGAGGCAATGCTCGGTCACATAAAGGACGGCCGCGTCGGCCATGGCCTGGCTGCCGCGATCGGCGAAGTCGGCAAGGTGCTCGCCGCGCACGTTCCCCGCCAGGCTGACGACGTGAACGAGCTGCCCGACCGGCCGATCGAAATATGAGGGATCCCGACGCCGACGCGCCGGAAGAAGTCACTTGGGCCGGCCGCTTCATCGTGGCGAAGAAGCGCGGGCGCTGGGAATATGTCAGTCGCGCGCGCAACATCCGCGCCGCCGTGATCCTCCCGCTCGACGAAGGGCACGTCATCCTGGTCGAACAATACCGCGTGCCGCTCGGCAAGCAGAGCCTCGAGCTCCCCGCCGGGCTGATCGGCGACGACGAGAGCGATGCCGGCGAACCGGTGCTCGGAGCCGCGCGTCGCGAACTCGAGGAAGAAACCGGCTATTGTGCCGAAAACTGGGAGAACCTCGGCGAATTCTATTCCTCGCCGGGAATGGTCAGCGAGAGCTTCAGCCTGCTCAAGGCGACCGGGCTGACCAAGGTCGGCGCAGGCGGCGGGACCGGCCACGAGAACATCGCCGTCCACCGGGTGAAGCTGGCCGATCTCGAGAGCTTCATCGCCGAATGCCGGGCGCGCGGCGTCGGGATCGACGTACGGCTGCTGATGCTGCTCGGCAGCTCGATCCTCGCCGGCTGCGCGATGGACCGCGCCGGGGAACTGCTCGCCGCATTGCCCGACGGCGTCCCGGCCAATCGCTCTTCGGCCAAGGCCGCGCTGCTGATCGCCGAGCGGGTCGTCGCCCTTCCGCGCGGTGAGGCACCGCCGGTTATCGGGATCAACGGTGCTCAGGGCTCGGGCAAGAGCACGCTCGCGAAGCTGGCGGCGCAGGCCTTGCGCGAGTTCCACGGCCTTAGCCCGGCGTTGCTCTCGCTCGACGATTTCTACCTCGGCAAGGCAGCGCGGCAGGAGCTGGCGCACAAGGCCCACCCGCTTTGTGCCACGCGCGGGGTGCCGGGAACGCACGACGTCCCGCTGATGGTTCGCACGTTCGACGCGCTCGCCACCGCTTCGGCAGGCATCCGCACCGCGCTTCCCGCCTTCGACAAGCTCGCCGACGACCGCCTGCCCGAAGCGCGCTGGCCCATTTTCGCAGGCCGGCCCGACGCGATCCTGTTCGAGGGCTGGTGCGTCGGCCTCGACGCCGGCGACGTTCCGCCCTGGGCCGGGCCGATCAACGCGCTCGAAGCCGAAAAGGACCCGCGCGGCGAATGGTTCGCCTGGTCGCTAAAGGCGCTGCGAGAGGAATATCCGGCGATCTGGAACCGGATCGCCTATCTCGTCTCGATCGAGCTGCCGGACCTTGCAAGCGTGATCGCCTCGCGGCTGGCGCAGGAGGACGGGCTGCAATCGGACGGGGGCCACAAGCGGATGGACCGTGCCGAGGTCACCCGCTTCGTCGAGCATTACGAACGCTACACCCGCGCGCTGTGGGCGGCGATGCCCGCGCGCGCCGACCTGCTGTTTCGCCGCGACACCGATTTCACCTTCACCCATCTCGCCGGTTGAGCTTCGCGCAGCGGCGCGGCATGGGAGCACAATGACAATGAAGATCTTCGTCGTCGGCGCAGGCGCGATGGGCTGCCTCTACGCCGCCGCATTCCACCGCGCGGGCTGCGAAGTCGTGCTGGTCGACACCAACCCCGCGCAGGTCGACGCGATCAATGCGAACGGGCTCGACCTCGAGACCCGCGCCGGGCGCGAATACCTGCCAATCCCGGCGAAGCTGCCGCAGGAGGCGAGCGGCACTGCCGACCTGGTGCTGCTGTTCACCAAGGTGTTCCACACCGACGCCGCGCTCGAAGGCGCCAAGCATTTGATCGGGCCTGAAACACATGTTTTGACGCTGCAGAACGGGCTCGGGAACGACGAGCGCGTCGCGCAGCATATCGCGCGCGAACGGGTCCTGGTGGGGATTGCCCAGCTCCCCGCCGACCTCGTCGGCCCGGGCCGGGTGCGCTCGATGGGCGAAGGCGGCTCGCTGCTTTACCCTGCGTTCACGCAGGACGAGAGCTTCGCGGTACAAGTGGCCGAGGCGCTCACGCGCGGCGGGATGAACGCCGCGCTCGAACCGAAGATCCACGAGGCGATCTGGGAAAAGGCGATCTTCAACGCGGCGATGAACCCGTTATGCGCGCTCACCCGGCGCACGCCCGGCTTCCTCGGCCGCCACGAGGAAGGGGTCGCGCTGATCCATGACCTGGTCGAGGAAGGGGTCGCGGTGGCCAAGGCCAACGGCATCGCGATCGACGCCGAGCCGATCCACGCGCTGACATTGGTCTCGCGGACCGACCACGCCGACCACGAGGCCTCGATGCTGCAAGACGTCAAGGCCAGCCGCCGGACCGAAGTCGATTCGATCAACGGCGCGATCGTCGAGGCCGCGACGAAGGCAGGTGTCGCAGCGCCGCTGACCGAGACGCTCTGGCGGCTGGTCAAGCTCGAGGAAGCAAAGATCGCCGAGGCGGCGGCACGAAAGGCAGGATAGCGTAGGACGAATATGCCCAGCGACCACCAGGCCCTAGAATTCGCAGCCCGGCACGAAGCCGCCCTGTGCACGATCGTGACGATCGAGGGCAGCTTCTCGCGCCGCGTGGGTGCGCAGCTCGCGGTCGGGCGCGACGGCACCCGCGCCGGCGACATGGCCGACAAGTGCCTCGACGAGGAGCTGGCGAGCCAGGCCGAAGCCGCTGTCGCCGAAGGAGCGCCGCGGCTGCTGCGCTATGGCGAGGGCTCGCCCTTCATCGACTTCCGCCTGCCGTGCGGCTCGGGACTCGATATCCTGGTCGACCCCGCGCCCGATCGAGTAGCGCTTGGGTTGTGCGCCCGCGAGCTCGCCGCTCGACGTCCGGCTGCGGTGTTCCTGCCGCTGCCCGAGGGTGCACCGGGCGGAGCGATCCGCGCGCGGCGCTACATCCCCGCCTTGCGCCTGCTCGTACTTGGCGCGGGGGCCGAAGCCGAGGCCTTGACCAAATTGGCGGGCGCGCAGGGGATCGAGGTCGAATCGTATGGGCCTGGCCATGGTCTGGCGCTCGGTCAGGTTCCCCTGGGCCTCGTCGCTGACGTCTGGACGGCGGTGCTGCTGCTGTTCCACGACCACGAATGGGAATTCACGCTGCTCGACTGGGCGCTCGGCACCCCGGCGTTCTACATCGGCGCGCAAGGCGGCGCCCCGGCGCGCGAGGCGCGGATCGAACGATTGCGCGATGCCGGCCGATCGGACGAAGCGATCGCGCGCATCCAGAGCCCGGTCGGGCTGATCCCGCATGCGCGCGATTCCTCGGTATTGGCGCTCTCGGTGCTGGCCGAGATCGTCGGCGCCTATGAGGCGTTGCACCCGCACCGATGAGCGCCACGGAACCAACACCGGGCCTCGCCATCGCGATCCTCGCTGCCGGGTCCGGAAAGCGCTTCGGCGGCGGCAAGCTCGACACCGAGGTAGCGGGCCAGCGGCTCGGCAGCTACGCGCTCGAAGCCGCGCTGCCGCTGGGCAAGCCAAAGATCATCGTCAGCCGCCCGGTACCGGAATTCGCCAATGAAGCGATGGCCTGCGGCCTCGCGCAGATCCTGACCAACAAGCGGGCGGAGGAAGGGCTCGGCTCATCGGTCGCACTTGCGGCGATGCAAGCCTCTGCCGCCGGTGCCGGGGCCTTGCTGCTGCTCGCTGCGGACATGCCGATGGTGACCACCGCGAGCTTGCGCAAGCTTGTCGAAGCGACGCGGCCAGGGAGCCCCGCCTGTGTCACCTATCCCCACGGAAGCCCGGGAATTCCAGCCTGTTTTCCCGCCGACTGGTTTGCGGCGCTGGCCGGGCTAGAAGGCGACCAGGGCGCCGGTGCATTGCTGCGCGAGGCGAGCAAGCTAACCTTGCTCGAGGTTCACCCCGAGGAACTCGCCGACGTCGACTCCGAAGAGGACCTCGCCGCGCTCAAGGCGCGCCACCGGCTCTAGGCTCAGACGAACTGGCTCCGGTCGATGGGCAGGCTCCGGACGCGCTTGCCGGTCGCCTTGTAGAGCGCATTCGCCAAGGCCGCGATCGCCGGCGGCAGCGCCGGTTCGCCGAGCCCGGTGGGCGAATGGTCCGTCAGGATGAACTCGACCTCGATGTTCGGCGTGAACGGCATGCGCGGCACCGGGTAGGTGTCGAAATTCGATTGCTCGACGGCCCCGTCCTTAAGCTTGATCGCCAGCGCCGAGGCCTGGCCGAGCCCGTCGATCACGGCGCCGTGCACCTGGTTCATCGCTCCCGAGGGGTTTACGATATGGCTGCCGATATCGCCCGCCACCCAGACATTGTGGACCAGCGGCTCCCCGCGGCTCGAAACGCCGGCATCGACCACTTCGGCGAAATAGCCCAAGTGACTGAAATAGAAGCCTAAGCCCTTGCCGCGCCCTTCGGGGGCGGGCTTGTTCCACTGGCTCATCACCATCGCCTTTTCGATCACCCCGACGGCACGCGACGGGTTGAAGCCCGGCTGGCTCCCGAAGTAGCCCTGTTGGTCGGATTGCGTGGGATGATCCCGGAGCATTTCGAGCAGCAGGCTCGGCAAGTCGCGGCCTTGCTCCTGCGCGATCTCGTCGAGAAAGCCCTGGAGGACGAAAGCAAGCGCGTTCGATCGCGGCGCGCGCATGGCCCCCATCGGAACCCGCGTTTCGATCGAAGACATCGCGTAGCGCAGGCTGGGCGCGAACCTCGACGGAAACTCGTCGCCCGCCATCACCGCCGTGAACGGGACCTGTCCCTTGGTCTGGTAGGTGATGAAGTGGTCGTCGATTCCGGTAAGGTTGCCCTTGGCGTCCAGCGCAGCGCGCAACCGGTGCCACCCGCCGGGGCGGTAGAAATCGGTGTGGATGTCGTCTTCGCGGCTCCAAATGAGCTGCACCGGCATGCCTTGCTTCTGCTTGGCGATCGCCGCCGCCTGGTGCATGAAATCGTTGATCAGCCGGCGGCCGAACCCGCCGCCCGACCGCGTCAGGTGCACCGTGACCTTGTCCTTCGGCAAGCCGAGCATCTGGGCGACGCTCTGCCGCCCGCCTTGCGGCGTCTGCGAGGGCGCCCAGATCTCCATCGAGCCGTCCTCGTGGCACAGCGCGGTACAGTTCTGCGGCTCCATCGGCACGTGGGAGAGGAACGGATAGGAATAGTCCGCTTCGAGCACCTTGGCCGCCGCGGCGAAGGCGCCGTCGACGTCGCCCTGCTCGACGATGGTCTTGGCGGGTTTGCCTGCCATCAGTTCACGAGCCTTGGCCTCATAGCCTTCGCTCGAATGCGAGCCCCACTCGCCCTTGTCCCACTCGATCTCGAGTTTCGAGCGCGCCTGGTTGGCGATCCACCAATTGCTGGCGATGATCGCCACGCCATCAACCAGCTCTTCGGCATTGCCGTTGCCGTGGACGACGAATACGTCCTCCACCCCCGGCACGGCGCGCGCCGCGTCGAGCTTGGCCGAAACCAGCTTCGCCCCGAACACGGGCGAACGCTCATAGGCGGCATAGCGCATGCCCGGAAGCTTGGTGTCGACGCCGAAGATCGGCTCGCCGCGCACGATCTTGGGGGAATCGATCCCGCCGATCGGACGGCCGATGATCGTGAATTGCCCGGGCTCCTTGAGCGGCACGGACTTGAGGTCGGGTACTTTCGATTTTACCGCCGCGGAGGCGATTTCGCCATAAGTCATCGAGCGGCCGGTCTCGGGCTCGGTGATCACGCTTTTCGACGTCGTGAGGCTCGAGGGCGCAACGCCCCACTTATAGGCGGCCGCTTCAAGCAGCATCTGCCGCGCGGCGGCGCCGATCTGGCGCATCGGCATCCAGTTCATCGGCGTAGCGAAGCTCCCGCCCGC
>Ga0316583_10000489_pt1 | contig 11817 bp, 11 predicted proteins | sample J_170502JBrBrA_D_FD_204513 | JGI IMG/M metagenome (GOLD analysis project Ga0316583, IMG submission 204513) | Rhizosphere microbial communities from salt marsh grasses in Alabama, United States - J_170502JBrBrA | ecosystem: Host-associated > Plants > Roots > Rhizosphere | place: USA: Alabama... | reverse complement strand
CGGTCCACGACATACCGCCGGCCTCCCGCCAGGTCACCTGCAGTCCGGCGAGGTCATCAGCGCTAAAATTCGCATAGGTTACCATTGGATGCCGATCATAGCGCAGTCTTTGGGGATTCTCCGGTTGATGAGACAGGACCAGTTCTTTGCCGCGGTTGAGATCGACCTCGATCTCAAATGGGCAGTCGAACATTTCCTGCACCACCGCGACGATGAGCGTGTGGATCTCACCCTGAAAGCGAGCGGCCGTCGATGAAGAAGAACTCATGGATTCCTTGGAAACCAATGCCCGGCCGGTTTTGTCAAGTGCGAAAAGTTTCGCGGAGACACCGCCGCGAAAGGTAACCTTGGCCACATCCTTTTCCAGGCGACCCAACTTCACCCGCACACCGGCGGATTCCTTTATGGTGCCGGGCTTATCGCCGGACTTAAATTCCAGCTTTTTCAAGCTGAGCGGCAGGACGAGATTAAAGCGAATTTTGGCAGTCCCCAGCGCTTCTGCCGGAGTGCCCGGTTTAACGTTTACATTGATATTGCCGGGTGATTCACTTCCCGGGCTAATCATCTGTTGAAACTGGTTTTCCTCGATCCGCATGATACTGCTACCATCCGTGGATACGACATCCAGCATCTCATAGGTCATCTGGGCAAGGGATGAATTGGGAATTTCAATCGTGTCGATGGCCAGCGTCATCCGGGGCTGGTCACCGAAATCCCAGTAATTTCCGGGAAACAGGCTTTCGTGAACCACAGCAGGGATTGTTTTTTTCAGATTTTCGATATCTACGGCGCTTGATAAACGCGGCGGATGAGTGTACCGGGCTGCAATCGGACCCTCACTGGGGGATAGTTGCATGCCCTGGGCTAAAAGCTGGCCGAGGGTGGCTTCCGACAGAGAGGCGAAAAACACTTTGTCATGCTGCGCTTTCCAGTTAAGCTCAAGCGTCAGGCGGTTGTTTTCGAGCCCGACTTTATGCCGGTAACGAGAATCGTTAAAAAGCTCGATCAGCTTTAAAATCATGCCGTCGACATCGAGATCATCCGGGTTTCCAGACCGTAATTGTCGATAAATGCGGCGGCCATCCACTCCTTTGCGAAACTGCTGGGCATAACGCAGCACGCGCCCGTCGGATTCGTCAAGACGAAATGCGATCGCCAGGGCTTCGACGCCTTTCAAGGGTTCGGCTAATTGAGCCAGCATTCCGCCGCCCATTGCAGCCACCATCGCGACCTGGGGGTTTTGCTGGAGTGCGGGATTTCCCTGTATCGTTTTCTGCCAGTCGTTGCTGAAGTTTTCAGGAATTTTGACCGACAGCACTGCCAGATCCTGGGGTTGAGCGAGGGATGCGATATTTTGCGCCACCCGGGTTTTGAACAGCGGGACCTGTCCTTCCTTGAGCAGCCGGGAAAAATTTTGCGGTGCAAAAATTGCCGTATGATCAACAAATTTAATCCGGTAGCGGTCGATCGGAAAATTGTTTTGTTTGTCCTCGGGAATGACTTCTTTTTTGATGCGAAAGGCGCCGTCGGAGACCGGCTCTAAAAATTGGAAATAATTTCCCTGAGATTTCAGCTTCTTTTCCAGGCTTTTACCCTCTTTACTCTGGGCTAAAATCACCGGTAGAAAAGTGTGTTGCGAGTCCGGATACAGGTAAAGCATGACCTTTTCGAATCCGAAAGATCGAAAAATGCTGGTGGTCATCTTGTATTTAAGATCCCTTTTTTCTTCCGGAAGGTTCTGGTCAATGGCTTCCATCAAAAGGGGCACATTGAGTTTGAGGGCCAAAAAGGGTTCGGCCGTGCCGCTTGCGGACCCGGGTCCAGCGGCAGGTTCGGTTTTTTGGATGGCCGGTCTTTTTCCGATGATTTGGTCAATTCCAAAGCGGCTGCCGCTCGATTTGGACAATTGGGTTGTCCCGAAATAGCCGGCGAGAACGACAAGAAGGATCCCGGCGGCTGCCGCCAGCCCCCAGGGTTTTTGCCAGATGGGGGTGACCGGCTGCCCCGCATCCGCAACCGGTGGGAGGTCCGCAGCGCTCACTTTGCCCTTTTGCTGATGCAGCTGAATGATTTTTTTGTCAATTTCATTTTTGATTGCATCGATTCCGTTTTGAGGGGCCAGAAGCGACATGGGACGGCCGCAGGCTTTGCATTTGGTGGTAGTCACGTTCGGTGGAATCTTGGCTGCATTGATGCTGTACTTTTTACCGCAGAATAAACAGGTGATCTCTTTTGTTGCGGTATTTTGCTGGACTGTTTTCGCCGGATCCGGTTTTGCCGGGGCGGCGGCTTTGGGCTTTAACGAAATTACATGGCCACAAGCCTTACATTTGGTACTCGTTACCCCCTGCGGGATGGATTTCGGGTTGATATTATAATGTTGGCTGCAGTACTGACAGGTGATTTGTATCGTCCCCGTCCTGGGCGGTGGCGGTGCCTGAGCCGGTTTGGCAGCCTGCCCTGCAGGCGGCGTTTGGGGCCCGGGTTGACGCAGTGAGATTGAATTTCCGCAGGCTTTGCATTTGGTGCTGGTAACGCCGGCTGGAATCTTATTCGAATCCACATTATAGACTTTGTTGCATTTCGAACAGATGATTTGCATGGTCGGCTTCCTAATTTTAAGGCTTTGGATGCTTCGGGTACTCTGAAGTTGTTACCTGAATTTTGCACGAGTCGGAGGTTTTCATATGCAAGGCACTTAAGGATGAGAAATAAAATAGATCATCATAAGATTTACTTTAAGTAATAGATTCTCATCTATTTTCATGCAGGATTCAGGTACTGTGTTGTTGAAATTAGCAGAGCGCGAATGTTAACCCGTTAGCCGGCTGGTCCGATTGCCCGTTGGTTGGGTAAGATGGTTTTTGTTTTTTAAGGTTACCGGTTAACCGGCTAACGGGCCAACGGGCAAACTTACTAAAATTATCTCATATAATTTTATTGTTCGCAAATTTTTCAGCTAACGTTATTAAAAGTTATATGATATGGGTGTGGGACACACCAAAATGAGGCAGTTGCTAGGCTTATGGATAGATCAGTTTGCAATAATCAAAATTAGAGTTTGTTTGACGCCACAACAACCAGCTTGGGTGGGAGTAAAACATGAAAGAAAATATATTAGCGAGCGCCGGAAACCAGCTTACGGAAATTCCAAGGGAAATATGGGAGCAGCATGTAGCTAAAACAACGCAAGACATCTCTAAAAAACTCGGCTTTATGACGAAGGCGCATCATCAGATCCGTTTTTTTGTCGTTCGGGAACTGCCGCGTATCGGGAAACCCATCCCGGCGGAACTCATATCCGATGAACTTAACATACCGCTATCAAGAACAATTGAAATTCTTGATGACCTGGAGAAAAACCTTTTTTTTCTGGTTCGAAATGAGCAGGGTGAAATCGCATGGGCTTTTCCGGTTACAGCTGACAAAACGCCGCACCAGTTGACATTCAGCACCGGGGAGAGCTTAAACGCAGCCTGAGCGGTTGATGCGATTGCCACGCCCTTCGTGCAGGGGCGACTGCGAAAAGAACCAATTTCAGTTACCATTGATACGGTCTGTGCGCACTGCAATCATCCGATAAAAATCGTGATAGACAGCGAAATGAACTGTGAGGTTGCCCAGCAAAATGCCAGCCTCCATATCTTTTCTCCTCAGATAGACTGGGAGTCTTTTTCAGCACCGAATATTATTCCCGACTTCTGACAGAAATCCGTATTCTTCTGGTCAGAAGAACACGTGAGAGAACATCTATTAACGGCGGAACCCGTCAATGGATTGGTCCTCACCCTTGAGCAGGCTGTTTATTCAATACCTATTTTTCAAGGTGCCCTCTTCGCATTTAAGTAAGTCGCCCGGCGAGCTATACTTTAATTACTCTAAAGGAGAAACTTGATTATGAATTTTGGTGACGTTTTATACGAATCGAAGGATCGAGTTGCCACGATCACATTGAATCGCCCTGAACGCTTTAACGCCATCAGCGAAACCATGCCGGACAATATTGCCGAGGCCTTTGAACATGCCAATAACGATGATGCGGTTCATGTGGTGGTCCTGACGGGCGCCGGTCGAGGGTTTTGTGGTGGCTATGATTTAAAAACTTACGCAGAGACATCCGGGCAAAACCCGGCCATCCAGGATATGCCCTGGGATCCGATGATTGACTATAAATTTATGAGCGGCTGCACACAAAAATTCATGTCGATCTGGCGATGCCATAAACCGGTGATTGCGCGCGTACATGGCGATGCGGTCGCCGGAGGAAGTGATATTGCCCTGTGCAGCGACATTATCATTATGAATGAAAAAGCGCGTATTGGTTATCCGCCCGCGCGTGTCTGGGGCTGCCCGACCACAGCCATGTGGGTGTACCGGCTTGGTGCGGAAAAAGCAAAACAGATGCTTTTTACGGGAGATTTAATATCCGGCAAAAGAGCAGCGGAGATGGGGCTCGTTTTTGAAGCGGTACCATTGGAAGAGCTGGATGAAGCCGTCAATCGTCTGGTGAATCGAATCAAGGGCGTACCCAAGAATCAGCTCATGATGATGAAAATGATGGTCAACCAGGCCTATGAAAATATGGGACTGGCAGGCACCCAGACCATCGCAACCCTTTTCGATGGCATGGCCCGGCACAGCCCCGAAGGGGTCTGGTTTAAAGAGCGCGCCGAGGAAGTCGGTTTTAAACAGGCGGTGGCCGAACGTGACTCGGGCGATCCGATTCCCGGCAGCAAAAAATGAACTCAAAAAGATTATATTGCCGCCGACTAAGATGCCTTAAATGTTACAAACACAGGACACCTATTCAATATTAATGTTGAACAAACTGATTGGAGGTGGAGGATATGCAAAAAGATTCATCGCCGACAATTGAAGGCTTCAAGGTGAGGGCTGTTCGGGTGCCGATGACAGAACCGCATCGGACTTTCTAATGCCAGACGTGATGAAGATTGGCGGTGTGAGCGGTTGGCTCAGGGCTGCGACACTCGCACACGCAAAAGGTATCCGTGTGTCCAACCATCTTTGGCCAGAGATCAGTGCGCGCCTTTTGTGCTGCACGCCGACAGCGCACTGGTTGGAGTATGCTGACTGGTGGAACCCCATCCTGGCCGAGCCGTTACGAATTGAGAAAGGTATGGCGATCATAGACGACACCTTCGGCACAGGCGTGGAATGGAATGAAGACGCAGTGAGCCGATTCTCGGCATGACCCCTGTTTCGTCGAGCGGCCCCGGCTTAGGAAACTCGATTCATTAAAGATGTGATATCCAGTTGTCAATCCAAGGATCAGCTTGCCCATCGTTGCTGCCAAACCAAGTACGACCAGGGCAAATCAAATCACCCGCTCTTATCATTTTAGATCATGCGCCTTTGTGCGGGCCGCGATGAGATATTCTTCCCACTCGATCGGCAGGAGTTGTTTTTTGGCGGTGTTGCAGGTTTTGCAGCAGGGCACCACGTTGCCCCGGGTGCTTTTGCCGCCGCGCGAAATCGGGACGATGTGGTCCATGGTCAGCGCTTTGGGCTCGGTTGACCTCCCGCAGTAATGACATTTACCTTTGGCCACCCGGCGTTTCCACCACTGGGATTCCCGCAGCTCCCGGGCCTTGTGGCGTTCTCGCCTTATATCCGTTTCTTCCAGATTGTAGGCAAATGGGTCGATTGGTTTCTTTTTCTTCATTTCGATCTCTTCGAGATAGTGTTTAGTATTTTGTGTTTAGTGTTTAGTGCTTTCAGCACGGGTGTGGTTTCAGTAATTTCAAACTAAATACTAAACACGAAACACCAAACACTTGCTAAACTCACCTCATTAACAAATTATTTATCCGGTCCGCTCAAAACACGCGCTATCCAATTTTGAATCTCCGGTTTTAAAATCTCATAAAACGCATCCGAGCCGCCCAGGCCGCGGCGGCCGAAAAAATAATTTATTTCAAGCATCAACGGTTTGATGTATTCCTTGACCGGCGCAAAGATGATATCGAAGCCGGCCAGGTTAATGTTGGTTTTGTTGCAAAAATTTTTGACAAATACTTTTGCGATGTTTTGCCGCTCAGGTTCAAATTCAGCATCGATGTGCGCTCCACGGGATACACTGGACAGAAAACGATCGGTGTTTTCCTGAATCCGCCAGTACGAAATCAGGGTCCGGCCGATGATGACCACCCGAACGGTTTTGCCCTCGGTGGGCACGTATTGCTGCAGCAAAAATCCCTTCTGACCTGTTTTTTCAAAATCAGCGGCTTTTTGTAAAACCTTTTTGAGATCTTTCCGGGAATTTATCAAATAAACGGTTTCGCCTTCACCCCCCCAGTCAAATTTAAAAACGCACGGCAGCTCAAAGGCAATATCTTTTGAGTCGTCGCCGTATTGCCGCCTGAAATCCGCCAGTGAAGCATATGTTTCGGCGTGCGGATGGGCCGTGCCGTTTTTTTGAAATAACCGCATCTGACCGATTTTGCCGGGATAATTAAAGCGGATTTCATAATCGGGAAATACATGCCGGCAGTTGTCTCTGGCCATTTCATACAGGGATTGACGGCACCCCTGGGGCAAAACAACGGCTTCGGCTGACTTTATGGCGGCAAGATCATCGGCGCCCGGATCCCGCCCGGCACAGATGATATTTTTGTCCGCTTCAAACATGGGATGAAAAGAAACGATCATGAAAAGTTAGCTCACAGCTCATCGCAAAACGTAAATTCTGGCCGTCAATTAATCATTGATCGGTTTTATTCAACTGCAGCAAAATAATGGATACGATCACGATGAGCCCGCCGAAGATTTGCCATAGCCCCATTATTTCACCCAAAAAAATACTTGCAATCACACCTGCCGATATCGGCTCCAATGTCGCGGTAATACTGGCAGGAGTTGGCCGTATCCTTTTAATGCCTTCGAAATAGAACCCGAAGGGGAAAACGGTTCCGAAAATACCAATAAATAAAATCCAGCCCCATTGCACCGCTGAGTATCTGTGCAGCATCGCTTCCAGCGGCGGGTGCAGGACATTCCACATCAGCGCAGCGAAAAGCATGCCATAGAGCAAAACCGTCCAGGGCGTGTATTTGCGCATGCCGTACTCACTTAAAACCGAATATACGGCAAATGCCACGGCGGCCAGCAGGCCGCTGATAATTCCGATGCGGTTTAATTCCAATAGCTGCAGATTATAAGCACCGACCACCAAATAGCACCCGACCAGTGTCCCGAAAATGGCCGCTATACTGATATTGCCGATTTTCTGCCGTTGGACAAACACCACATAAAGTGCGACGAATACTGGCCCGGTGTAATGAAGCAATATGGCGGCGGCCACGTTAATTTTGCTGATGGCAAATAGGTACAGAAACTGGGCTGCGCCAATTCCTAAAACACCCAGAGCCAGAAAATAAGGCAAATCAGATATCGATATCTTAAGCAGCGCCGAGTGCCTCAACCACAGCCAGATCAGCAGACAGGTAAACGCCAGGGTTGTTCTCAGTTGAATCAGTTGATAGGGGGTAATGCCGGAATGAAAAAGAAACTTGGCGGATGTCCCGGATACCGCAAACAAAACGGCTGCCAGGGCAACATATATATATCCGAGCCTGCCGGAATGTCGACCGCTAAAATTCATTTATTGTGCCCGTTCAAATTTTTTTGAAATTACCCCGGCGGCCGAGTCCGTTTGCGAAACGTTTTGCACCCCGGCCCGCTTCTTGATGAAGCGGTCGAACGCCTTTAATCCCCTCGTTGCGCAGAGCTTCAACCAGATCCAGATCCCACTGGCGGTGGCACGACATCCGGTCCGCGCGCAGGCACACCTGCGGGAAGTGTGCGATTTCAGCTGCAAGGCGTTGTGCTTCTGCACGCGCCTGGCCTTGTGGAACTACCCGATTCGCCAAACCCCACATCAGCGCCTCATCTGCGCCGACTGGGCGACCCGTCAGAATCATGTCGAGAGCGTGACTCGCTCCGATTAATCTGGGCAAGCGAACGGTGCCTCCATCAATAAGCGGTACCCCCCATCGTCGACAGAAGACACCGAATATGGCATCCTCTTCCATGATCCGGAGGTCACACCACAGGGCCAGTTCGAGGCCGCCTGCCACGGCGTATCCGTCCACTGCAGCGATTACCGGCTTGTTAAAAAGACGGCGTGTAACGCCCAGAGCGCCGTCACCTTCCGGATCGTAGGAATCAGGAAAGCCTTCAGCTGCGAACTCTTTAAGATCCCAGCCTGCGCAGAAACATCCTCCGGTGCCGGCAAGTACTGCTACCAGCGACGTTTCGTCCCGCTCAAAAGCTTCAAAGGCCTCCAGAAGTTCGCCGGCGGTCTCTTCATTCACAGCGTTTCGTCTGTCGGGACGGTTAAGGATCACCGTCGTTACCGGACCGCTTTGTTCAACCAGAACATTCATCGAGTTTCCTCCACCAGAATTGGAAAAAATCGTTAAAATTCAGTCATCTCAATCTGGTATCATAAGTTTTGCGGATCGGTCAATTGCACCGATATTCGGAAATGGCCATATCCATTTGTCGTCTATATATGCCGGCGCATTTAACATCGCCTGTAATTGAGCACCCCGTTTTGCTTGTTTATATAGGTGAATAATCCGGACTGAAGGATCGACTTTGGTACCCAGAAATGCACCCTGGGTGGAAACAGCCATACTGCCGTAGACCCTTCCGGTTTCAGGACGCGGTGCATTTCGGGTAAAAGACGATTTAAAGGTAGCAGAGGGAATGGGATCACCCCGAACAGCAGGACTGTGTCTATGCTTGCGCAGCCCAATCCTGTATCCAGAGCATCTCGTTTTACAATGCGGACGTTCTTCAGATCCGTCTTACTCACTTTTTTTGTTACCTGTTCAATAAATCCGGCTGACGGATCCATCGCCACGAGGCAACCGTCATCACCGACAAGCTTTGCTGCCGGTATAGTGAAAAATCCCGTACCGCAGCCCACCTCTAAAACAGTCTGACCCGGCTGAATGCCAGCACCGTGCAGGGTTTTCACAGGGTTCATGAGCCACCCTCGAAGCCTGCTCCCCATCATCATTCCAGCCGGCTTGAAAAGCAAATTCAGAATCTTTGACTTGCCCAAAGCTTCTGTATTCATTTCAATCGATGTTTCCTCTTCCGTGGAACACTCGCGATGGCATATGCCCGTGCCAGATGATGTCTTTCTGGCTCAGGTACTGGCTGGCCGCTTCATCCGGCGGCCGGTAAACGAGCCGGAATTGCTCGGACCCGTCCAGGGTTCCGATCTGCGTGATCTGGCCGTCAGCTTCGACCAGCCATCTTTCAGTGGAAAAATCAAAATCAAAACGCATGCGCTGCTCGGGGGCGAGGGTGACAACATCTGCGTCTGAAGGGAAAGCGCCTTCGCACGGATTATGCGCCAGCGCCCATTGTTGCTTCGCCCAGGGAACCGGCTCCAGGCTAAAAGCACAATAATCCGGCAGATTGACAATTCCCAGAGGCTTGTCAGAAGCATTGGCCAGGGTCAACTGAACGGTGGCGCTTGTGGGGGCCTCCTCCCGGGAGCTTCCCGGCCGGTTTCGTATAACATGGGTCCCGATTCCCAGCGGACTCCAGCGATACCCCCTTATCACGGCCTTGCCGCCCGGGCTGACGGCGATTTCCATCTCCAGCGGGATCTGGACGTCGCTCCAGTTTCCGCGGCGTTTTTCAATGGCCCGGCCCCGGCCCTGTTCCACAAAATAGGCTTCGATGCCGTACTTGATCCAGATCGGGTTGCTTATCCGCTGGGTCCGATAAGGATAAGGCAGGCGGCCGGCAAGATACATACTGTTTGTCGGCTTTTCGAGACTGGCATCCACCAGCTCGTAAAGCCCGTTGGGGCCTTCTTTCAGTGAGACATAAATTTTATCGCCCTTTTTTAACTCGCCGACGCTGTCGACGCCTTTTATACGGTTGACCGGAATCCGTGATATTTCATAATTGAGACGCACGTAATCGCCCCTGAACATATCGCGGGGGTCAATGGGGGCGGTGCGCAGATGGATGACGTTGCCGTTGCGCAGGATATATTCGCGTTCGCCGGCCATGTACGCCAGCACGATGAGCTGCAGAATGACAGCCAGTATGACAAAAGATTTCTTCATGGGGTTTCTCGATCAATTTGTTTCCTGGTTCTGGAATAATAAAGGCCAACCGAAAACAATGCGGCCCCGGCGATAAAAAAGACCAGAGACCGCGTCAGCAAACTGAAAAACAGGTCCGTATAGCGTGCCATGGCGATGACGGCAAACAGCACACATCCGGTCACCGTGGTTTTCAGGTTAAGGGTTTTGCAGCCGCTGACAATCATCATGATGCATTGAAACAGAAATAGAATGTTAAAAACCGCCATTCCCGGCCATCCTCCTAAGGGAAGCAGGCCCAGGGTGTTGAGAATCATAATGGCCAGGGTAGCCCATACGCCGTAATATTGGCTGCTGATGACCTTGCCGGGCGGAGCCTTTTTTTTGGCAGTTGGCCAGATGGCCCATGCCCAGGTGCCGATAGCTGCCAGGGCAAATGAAAAGAAAAACAAACTTTGCATGAATTGGTCGAAATCGACCGACCAGGTTCCCCTGCTCCGAGGGTGGAAGCTTAAAATGAACAGAATTGCCAAATAGACAAAAAATCCGATGAAAGAAAACACCGGGTCCATTTCCGGAAACAGGTTGCGCTGCCGCACCACCAGGCTCATTGCAATCAACATGCAGCCGCAGAAGAAAACAACCAGAACCGCCAGATCGCCTTCGAGCATCGAAGCGGAAACCAAAAGCGTTGCCAGAAAGCCGATCAGACAGACGGTGGCCAGTACCCGGGAGCGCCGGAGCCATGCCAGCGGCATGATGCCGCCTAAAATAAGAAAGGGGGATATGAGGTGCGGGTTTTTAAAATCAAATGCTTCAAAGCAGTTCCAGAGCACAAACAGCATGATGGTAAGGATTCCATGTGCCATGGACGGCAGGCTCCAGGCCATTGCCAGGGCGCCGAACCCCCAGAATAAAAAGGCGGTGGGGTAGTGCTCCTCGATGTGATAAACCTGCGCGATCAGCCAGATGCCGGCGCCGAAAAGCATGGTGCCCAGCAGGTGCAATCCCTCACCGGCGGTCTGGTTTGCGCTGCTGGGCCGCCGCAGCCAGAATCCGGCACCGTGTGCGCCGATGATAGCCGCAAAAATTACCGCCAGTTTAACGAATTTGTGCATCCGCTGCCAGTTATAGGCAAACAAGAGAATAACGCCCAGCCCGAAAAGGGTGGCACCGATACTGAAAAATATGATGCGGCCCCACGCCGGTCCTTCCGCCGGAGCCGGATACCGCCCCTTGATTGCCTTTGCCTGCAGCGGCTCGATGATGCCTTCGCCGACCCACAGGTCGATTTCATTCAAAAGCCATTTGATGTTTCTTTTCATAGTTGTCCGGTCAAATCAGGTGAATCCCTTAAGTGGTCAACAGCGCCTGCCCCGCTGATCAAATTAGTATTGCATATAATTGTAGCCCGTGTTTGCTGAAAAGATCAAATTTATTTGATCTAAATTAGCGATTCACTCATCGGTCAAAACGCTTTTCGGCAGAAAAGCGGAGCCATAAAATCGTGGCTGGAAGACACTCCCCCTATTTTATTTATCATCACCATGTCCTGCTTTAAACTTTTAAGGAAATTGTGGGATCCTGATTCACGGGAGATCCATGCGCTTTTTTGACTCTGGTTTTATTATTAACGGGATGCTAGGCAAATTCTGCACTGCAATTCCAGACAATCGTACCGAATATAAATTTAACCATTTGAAATTAAATAGAAAAAATTTTG
>Ga0316583_10000488_pt1 | contig 11820 bp, 10 predicted proteins | sample J_170502JBrBrA_D_FD_204513 | JGI IMG/M metagenome (GOLD analysis project Ga0316583, IMG submission 204513) | Rhizosphere microbial communities from salt marsh grasses in Alabama, United States - J_170502JBrBrA | ecosystem: Host-associated > Plants > Roots > Rhizosphere | place: USA: Alabama... | reverse complement strand
ATATTTTCATAGGCTCAAATTATTATCATATATGGGATTAAGTTAATAATTTTAAGTTAAACTTCAAGTGAATTTTTCATTATTTTTATACTCGGTCAATATTCAAAAAGTTACATTGAAAAACATTGAAATTTAGTTGAATAGATACACTTCGCCTTAATCCTGCAAACAACGGATAACCCATTTTTAAGAAATTATCATATTCAAAATCAAATAGCTACATATTCTTGATGTTTGGTAGTTTCTCCAGCAATAGGGTAAGCTTTATCCTGTGCTACTATTGCGCTACTACTGCGCTACTATTGCGCTGCTATTGCGCTGCTATTGGGCTGCTATTGCACTGCTATTAACCACTATTAAGCCTTAACCCTTGGTCTTGTCCTATATTCCCAAAGGTAAATATGGCTTGAAAAATTATCCCCATAACAGGTTATAATTATTTATAAGATTAAATTAGAATTTTACCATATTTCTGACCAGGTGGTAAATAATTATGATGGAAGGTTTGATCAAATATTATTCAGATCCAGTATTGGGCAACGGAATCGTTTACTCGAATTATAAGATCTCTATTATGTCTTACTATTTCGGTTTTACGCTCAATTGGATCAAAAGCGGGAATTTTATCGTGCATTAATTCAGGAAGCTTTTGTTCGGTTACTTTCTCCCATTTCTTAATCCAGTTCAGTGGTATTTTTTCAGGGATTTCCAAACCTAAGAGCAACAAATAAAGTATTACCCATATTCTTGGCGTAGCAGTAAGTGAATATCCGCCGCCGAGTGTAAACATTACTTTGCCATTACTATAATTATCAGCAAAGCCAAGTATTCTTCTGAATATATTTTCATAATCTATTGTGGTCAACATAAGATCAGCAAGGGGATCGGAAAAATGAGCATCCGCCCCAACCATAACTACAAGTGCATCCGGGCGAAACCATTTTAGAGCGGGATCAATTATTCCGTTCATTACTTCAATATATGATTCTCCCTCAGTGAAGGGATCTAATGGTACATTCAATTTAAGAGATCGACCCATCCCCTGACCAAGTTCATGAATAAAACCAGTGCCGGGAAATAAATATTCTCCGGATTCATGTAACGATATCGTCATTACTTTGTCATCAGAATAAAATATTTCCTGAACACCATCCCCATGATGAACATCAACATCAATGTATGCAACATGCCATCCGTAATTTGTCATTTCTTTTATAGCAAGTGCTAAATCATTATAGATACAGAAACCTGACGCAAGGTTCTTGTGTGCGTGATGAAATCCCCCGCCAAGTTGTAAGACCTTTTTTGCCTCTCCTTTTATAAGAAGCCTTGCTGCTAGTAAAGTTCCGCCCGCCTGATATCTAGCTCCTTCCGCCATTCCTTTTGCCACGGGATTATCAAGAGTTCCCAGCCCGAACATTTCATCATTTTTAAGTTTTTTCCCTTTGCTCAATGCTTCGATTGCATTTACATAGTTTTCATCATGGATTGAATAAAGCATCTCAGGAGTTACAGATTCAGGTTCTATGCAATCAGCCTTATACCCTAATTCGCTCAGAAGGTCTAAAACCATTTCTGCTCTTATGGGATTAAAAGGATGGCCTTTTCCTAGATCGTAGAGTTTATATTTAGGATGATAAATTATTTTACACATGCAATATGTTTTGGCCAGATCACCTCAAAGCCGGCATTACAGATTACTTCAGCTAGTAACTTAACTTCAATGGTGCCAATTCTTAAGACTACCCTTACTTTACTTTCTCTATCCGGATAAGTTAAAATAGAATGTATATTCAGTCTGCGTTCGGCAATTAAAGCAGTAAGCTTGGCTAGTTCACCTGGTTTGTCAGACAGGCGTACATCAAGGCGGCCTGACGGGCGGTGTACCCCAGTAAGAATTAATAACGCATCGAGAAGGTCTGTTACGGTAACTATTCCAACAAGATGATCCTCTTCAACAACCGGCAAACAGCCGATCTTTAATTCCCTCATAATTTGAGTTGCTCTTTCAACAGGATCATTTGGACTTATTGTGTTAACCGGATGACTCATCACTTTCTCTACCTCGGTATCCGGATTAAACGGATGCTTAGCAAGTTTACTTGTCGCAAGTCTCAAGTCTCTGTCGGTAACCAATCCTACTAGCTTCCAGTTTTTAATAACCGGAAGATGCCTGATTCCCTTATCAAGCATCAACTTGTAAGCATCATTTAATTTTGTTTTGTCAGAAATAGTAATAGGATCTGGTTTCATTACTTCAGCAATTAACATAACAAATCCCCCGGTATTTATAATTAATAAATTGGTCTTTCAATTTTACCTGTTTTTATTTTTATTATAACATCTGAAATTACTAAAGGTTTTTTTTCAAGAACAACATTTGCATTGAGTTCCCACAGCCAGGGTATTTCTTCAATCATTTGAGATAGTTTACCGATAGTCTGGCTTAATCCGCTTTCTTTGCTACAACGAATTTGCTGCAGGGTTTCTTCAAGATCTCTGTCTGTAATTGGTGTTATTCTTAAAATTGTATCATGATCCGAAACTTTTATTTCCAGCAGTGGTCCAAACAAGGGGTCCGGTTTAATTTTAACCTTTACTATATCCAGATGCGAATGCAAATCAGCTGTGGTTTTAATTCCAAAATATTTCAAAAAATCAACTGTCGAATTTTTATCCAAAGCTATAACCTTATCTGTTGAAGATTCCTCCGATAATATTTGGTGTATAAGTTGTCTTGCTTTTGCTGCATCCACTTTATCATACCAAACAAGATTTCCCAGTGGCTGTTTTTTAAAATCTACATAGCGAACAATTCTACCCAAAGCATTTACAGCTAATTCCGGGAATCTAAATGACGGAATTTTTCGATGATTATTATTATTTTCATCAATCAGCGAAATAGTTCCCGCAACTCCCATCAAGCATAGTAATACTGGCTTCTTTTGACCGGATTTTTTTTCAGCTTTACTAATCCCATTTTTGATTGCATCAGCAAACATATCGGTATCGCAATTTCCTACGCAGGCAAAACCAACGAGTAAACTGTCAACCTTTTTTGACAAATGTGCCTTTAAAACCGCTTCCTCATATTTATCGGGAGAAGTAAATGCCCCAAGGTCAATAACCCCTGGCCCATTAATTTCCAGATCGTTCGTTTCGCACGCATCCGCAAAAATAGTTGCCATCCCCGAAGAATTAGCAATTATGCTTACGCGGTTTCCAAGGGGCAAAGGCTGATGTGCAAGTACAACAGCAACATCGAAAATATCTTCAAGATTAGGGGCTAAAATAATTCCGGTTTGCTGAAATAATGCCTCAATTTCTCTCTCTCCGCCAACAGATGCTCCGCTTTTCGCTTCCACAGTTTTCTTACCGGCAGAACTTCTGGCTCCTTTTACGCAAAGGATTGGCTTTTTAAATGACATTCTTCTTGCTATACGAACAAACCTTCTGGGATTGCCAAAAGTTTCTAGGTAAAGAATTGCAAATTTTGTTTCAGGATCTTCTTCCCAGTAAAGTAATAAATCATTCCCCGAAACGTCCGCCCTGTTACCTGCAGAAACAAAGGTAGAAAAGCCTAATCCTTTTTCTTTTGCGTAATCGAGAACTACAAGTCCGAGGGCGGCAGAATGTGAAAAAAATCCTGCCTGACCTTGTATCATAATTTGGGGAGCCAGGCTTGCATTTAATTTTATGCCCGCGTTTGTATTCATTAAACCCAGACAACTCGGTCCAAGCAGCCTTACCCCATTTGCTCTTACCAGTTCAAACAGTTCCCGCTGTCTTTGTCTTCCCTCTTCTCCTGCATCCGAAAAGCCCGCTGAGACAACCACAAGGCCTTTCGCACCTGCATCTATAGCTTCTTTAGCTACTTCAAATACTTTCTCAGCTCTTACAGCAATAACTGCTAGATCAATTTTTCCTAGCAGCTCATTTGAAGAAGAGTAAGCTTCAATCCCATCAATTGACTCTATCTTAGGATTTACAGGAAATACTTCTCCATTAAAGCCGGCATTTAAAATATTCTTAAATATCAGGTATCCAATTGAAGATGAATTACGAGATACACCGATAACAGCGATAGTTTTCGGATTTAAAAGAGGATTTAAAGAATTTGCTACAGCAATCCTCTCACGCAGTTGTGATATCTCCCATGTCTGTGCTCCTCCTTTTACCGGTAATTCAAAATGCACAGTGTCAGAACCCCATACCCTGTGTTTTTCAAATCCCGAACTTTTAAAGACATTCATCATCGGTTGATTATCCGGAAGCACCTCAGCCTCAAAGTCTATAAATCCGTTTGCCGCTGCCAGACCAGCAAGCCTTTCCAGCAGAATAGTGCTGATACCTCGACCCTGGTATGCATCTTCTATAAGAAATGCGACTTCTGCTGTATGCCCGTTGCCTGTTGCAATATAATTTCCAAGGCCGATAACTTTTTTGTATCTGCCTTCTCCTATTATTGCCAAAAGACAGCCATTCTCTTTAAAATCGCCGCTGCAAAGATTTTTAATTGTTACTGGAGAAACTTCCGAAATCGAGGCCATAAAACGCATTCGCAAACTTTCCCTTGATATGCGTTTCATAAAGGAACCAACTAAAGGAATATCTTTTTCTGTGGCTGGTTTAAGAATTACCCCTTGACCATCTTTTAGCAAGACATGTTCTTGATACGCCAGTCCTTCCGCTATTATTCTGAACATAATATTCTAACCCCCAAAAAGTGAGAACTATATTAGAATATATATAAAAAATGGAGGTTCAAAACAAATGTAAGAACCTCCATTTTATGAAATCAGTTTATGCTAATTTTTTTATCTCATCTACTACCTGAGGATTTGCAAGAGTAGTTACGTCACCAACATCCTGCTTATTAGCAACAGCTGATAGAATTCTTCTCATAATTTTCCCTGAACGGGTTTTAGGCATATCAGAAACAATCCAAACTTTTCCAGGTTTGGCAATAGGCCCTATTTCCCTTGCCAGAGTATCCGAAACATTCTTCTGTATTTCTGGGCTGGCCTTAAGTCCCGGTTTTAATGAAACAAATATATGAGGAATCTTTCCTTTTATTGGATCAGCAACAGGAACAACAGCAGCTTCGCCAACCTCCTGGCACATAAGCGCGGCAGACTCCAGTTCCTTTGTTCCTAGTCGATGACCAGCAACATTTATAACATCATCAATTCGTCCAAGAATACGGAAATACCCGTCAGGAGCTTCAACAGCGCCATCGCCCGCCATATATGGCCAGTCTTTCCAATTTTTACTTTTGGGGTCTTTATTATAGCGTTGAAAGTATTGCCTAACAAATCTTTCATCATCACCCCATATAGTCATCATTAAACCCGGCCACGGATTTTGGATACAAATGTTTCCTGCTTTTCCGCTTCCTGCAGGAAGTGCTTTTCCATCATCATCAAAAATGATAGGGTATATACCAGGAACTCCCGGTCCGGCACTTCCGGGTTTCATTTTATGTACACCGGGCAAAGTAGAACACAAGAATCCGCCGGTTTCTGTCTGCCACCAAGTATCAACAATCGCAGCTTCTTTTTTCCCTACCACATTATAATACCATTTCCAAACTTCAGGTTCAATCGGCTCTCCTACAGTGGTCATATGTTTGAAATGATAATTATACTTTGACGGTTCATCCGGTCCAACACGTCGCAAAGCACGAATTGCTGTTGGTGAAGTATGGAATATATTTACATCCAGTTCTTCAGCAACACGCCATGGTCTGCCGGCATCTGGATAAGTTGGAACTCCTTCATAAATTACAGATGAAGCTGCCAGCGCAAGAGGTCCGTAAATGATATATGAGTGTCCGGTAATCCATCCTATATCCGCCATACACCAGTAAACATCTTCCGGGTGAATATCCTGAATATATTTTGAAGTACCGGTTACATAAGACATATAACCGCCTATTGAATGCTGAGCTCCTTTAGGTTTACCTGTGGATCCGGATGTATACATTAGAAACAGCGTGCCGTCTGCAGGCATTTTTTCAGGTTCAACCTTTGCATGATAATACTTTTTAATAACATCGTTAACTATAAAATCACGCCCCTCTACCAACGGTGTTTTAGCTGAATACTTGCCTGGATAACGTTGGAAAATAAGTACTTTATCGACTTTATGTCCATCTTTCAACGCTACATCACAAGCAGTGTCAGCTTTTTCTTTATGATCAATCAGCGAACCGCTCCTGTAATATGAATCTGCCGTGATCAGAACCTTGCTCTTTGCATCTGAAATTCTCTCACCGCAGGCTTTCCCGGAAAAACCTGAAAATACCTGAGAGTGAGCTACACCAATACGCGCACAAGCTAACATTGCAATTGCAATCTCCGGAATCATCGGCATATGTAATGTTGCGGTATCGCCTGGTTTCAGCCCACAGAAATCTTTAAGCAAAGCAGCAAATTCATTGACTCTTACAGAAAGTTCCTGAAAAGTAATGTGCTGAATTGGTTCATTTTCAAGTTCCGGTACAAAATGAATTGCTGTTTTATTTTTATATTTGGGTAAATGCCTGTCGATACAATTGTAGCTGGCATTTAATTTACCCCCCTTAAACCATCTCCAAAATGGAGGCCTGCTCGTATCAAGTACCTTGGTATAAGGTTTATACCAATCAAGCAGATCAGCATATTCTTTATAGCAGTCAGGGAAGTTTTTCATACCGAATCTCTTCAGTATTTTATCGTCCTTAACATTTGCCTGTGCTTTAAATTTTTCTGTAGGTTTGAAATAACCTTCCTCCTTCCAATGTACCGCTATCTGCGCTTCGGATACTTCATCATTAGTTTTCTTATCAGCCATAGTTTAACTCCTAATCTTTATATTATGAAAAAATGAATTAACCAATGGGAAGCATAACCTTTCCGTATGTTTCATTTAAAACTTGCGCAAATGCCAAATAAATTGCAGACAATCCGCAGAACATACCTTCCCATCCGGCAATTTTTCCTATTACAGCAGATCCAGTTGCATCTTTAATTGCTAGCAACCAGAACAAAACGAACAATGTAAAGAAAACTACCTGTAATGCTTTGTTATGTTTTAAAGTAGCTATCCACATAACAAAAGTAAATAGACCCCACAAAAACAAATAGGCAACCATTCCGCCTTCATCGGCTGCACCTATAACTTGCCATTTTGGCATAATTATAAGAAATACAAGGGTTAACCAGAACAGTCCATAAGAAGTAAACGCTACTGTTCCAAATGTATTTCCTTTTTTCCACTCCATCCAGCCTGCGAACACTTGGGCCAATCCTCCGTAAAAAATGCCCATTGCAAGGATCATGCTGCTCACAGAAATTAATCCTGCATTAGCCAAATTTAGAAGAACCGTGGTAGTACCAAATCCTAGCAGACCAAGCGGGGCAGGATTTGCAGTTGTATCAAGAATTTTTGTTCCTTCTGACATAGGACCTCCATTCATATTATTTTATGTTTATTTAGTGTTTTGTGAATAGACTAAAACACAAAACATTACATTTCCAACCAGGTTTTCATTCTGATTTCGGGTGAATTACTAAAGCACTTCAATTGTAAGCTGAGGAAATGCTTTTTTTAACTCTTCACGCAAATTTTTCAATACACTACTTAACATTGCATTGGATAATAATGTGCAGCATCCTTCCGGAGAATGCATCGGATACTTTATCACAATAAGTTTTCTTTCTGCTTCGATATATCTTAGTTTTTCAATAAGGTTACTTTCACTTAATGATAGTCCGGATTCAGGAACTTTTATCCTACTAAAGACCTCATCTATTTTTTCTTGCATGTTTTCCAATTTAATTCACTTATTTTATTAGCAAACAATAGCCTGTTTCATAAAATCTCTCATCAAGCAAAAGAATTTTCGAATGATACTTTGTATGATAAATATTCTCTCAGGATTTTAAGTCCAATTAATGGAACATCACTTTGTGGAAAAAGTTGTATGGGCTTGAATCCGAATTTTTCTTCAATGTGCTCGAATAAAAATTCAGGTGAATATTTATTTATTATAATACCGCTAATCTCCAATTCGAACTCATTTAACCTGTTCACTATCAATACAGATTCTGAAAATGATAATTTATCTGGATTCATCACTAGGTTAATCTTTGTCCTATTATTGTCCTGAAAGATCTTTTTTATATTAGTGTAAGATTTCACCTGCTGATCAAGTTTCTTCAGTATTTTATCTCGTTCAATCTCTTTATTGCCAAACTTTACCTTTGTGATTATTTCTCTCTTTTTAATAATCTCATTACGTAATTCCTGCAGCTTTTCTAGCCAGGTGAGAGAAAGTTGTGGCAATCCGAAAAATTTTAACGTCAATGCGGTAGGGGGCATATCAAAAATAATATAATCCTTTTCTTCATACTTTTCAGAAATCTCCTTGAAAGCCAATAACAAAGCATACTCTTCAATACCCGGTGAATATTTAATAACACTAAAGTATTGTTCCAGGTTTAGCGCGGAAAGATATGAATATGAACGTCTTATCTGGGATTCAACTTCATTTAAATATTTCTTTATCCAGGAACTTATTTCTATTTCAATTACAATTAAATTTTCCGATAACTGATACGGTTTACTGGAAAGCTTTTTTTCAAATATATCTGACAGATTATGAGCAGGATCCATTGATACAAGCAATACTTGCTTGCCTTTCTCTGCAAGATGAATGGCATTCAACGCTGAAGATGTTGACTTGCCAACACCCCCTTTACCTAAATAAAATTGATATTTCCTTCCTGATTTCATTTTTATATTACATTAAATGCTGATAAAAGATCCGACATAGGGCTTTCTGCTGTATCTACTCTGTTAAGCATCATTACAAAATGCTTTTCCATTTCGGGTAACAAATCAAGTGTTATATGCATAGGGGGGGATGGTAGGGCTATAAATGAACCGAGTACAATTAGTCCAAACATGTTTTCCATTTCACCAAGTTCAAACTCAATTTTATCCACCATTGTGCTTTTAGCCATATCATCATAGCGGTTCAGACCATCTATTAGCTTATTTTTTATTTTATCGGCAAATTTTTTCACCTATAGAACCCCCAAAAATTATTTTAAGCTGAAAGTCAACTCTCCAATTCGCTTATTCTGAAAAGCTTTTTCTCAAATTTCACGCGTTTTTCCGAAGGGTAATAATAATATACTGCATATAGCGCTATAATAACTATAGTACCAAAATAAAACCCGGATAGGTTTAACAAGACTGTAAACACTACAAAGTATGGGGCAATCATTGCTATTATAATCAGATTTTTCTCAAATTTTAAAAACTCATTTACGGTTATTGATTTCATGTCCTTAACCTTGTTTGCAAATAAGCTCCTGTAAAAGATTGGTAACGCCACACTAAATAAAGCAGTAAGAACTAAAAGAGTTACAGAAAGGGCCTTGCCAAATTCTTTTTCTATCCGACCAAATATTCCAAGAAATTGCCCTAGATAAATTAAAACTATGAGAATTAAAAAAGGAAATAATAATTTTAAATAGATTTTTTTTAATTCTTCTCTAATCATTCTTACCAATTTTATTAACCATTATCCCACAAGCTGCGAATATGGTACTTTTAATTGCCTTCCCAAAATTAGACCAATAATCATTCTCAGATAACAATGTCCGGCTTAAAAGCCGGACATTGCTGAAAAGAAATACTACTAAACAGACCTAATATATCTTAAACAGGCTCATTGACGGGGGATGGGCCATCATGCAAGTCTATTTTAGTTACAAAAAGTTTTACAAGGCCTTCGCCGGCAACCCAGATCATAGATAAAATTATTATAACATTTATTATTTGAAGCAATACATTATTAGAAGCTCCAAAATTGATCTGATTAAGTATCGCAGCCCACAATGTCATAACAAACATAAATACAGCTGGAATTGCGCTTAAAAGCCAGGCTAATTTTCTTTTTTGTTTCAGATATATAGAGATAATAATTAATGCCAGAGCTGCTAATATCTGATTTACTGCTCCGAAAAGGGGCCACAGTGATAAAGCACCTTTTCCACTTGCTCCTGTAGAGAAGATTAATGCGATAGCAAATAGAATAACAACGGCAGTTGAAAAATACCTGTTCTTGAAAGTCTTGGGAAACATTTCGGTAACTATATATCGCTGAACTCTGGTCGCCGTATCAAGAGTAGTTCCTGCAAACGATGCAACGAATACACCCATTAGTACAACCGAAACATTTTTAGGTATTCCCAATGATTCTATCATGTTTGCAGCACCATCCACAAACGCCCCCACCTTTGCGCCAAGACCGGAAGCGCCGGCCCACGATGCATAATGATGAGTCCATGCCTGAGTACCTACTAAAGTTTCCCCGCCGGAAGTATAGCCCATCCCTATTCCGGCAACTGTAGCTATAATTACAAGTGTGGCAAGAGCGCCTTCCATTAGCATTCCACCGTAGCCGACAAAAATAGAGTCACTTTCTTTTCTAACCTGCTTGGAGGAAGTTCCCGAAGAAACAAGCGAATGGAAACCTGATATAGCGCCGCAAGCAATAGTTATAAACAAGAATGGCCAGAGCGGCGGGGCAGCTGCAGGTGCTGCCTGGTATGCGGGCGCAACAACATGAAGATTACCGCCGAACGAAGCGAACAGCACTCCGAGCACCATGAGCCCCATAGCAACTATTAATTCATGCCCGTTGATGAAATCACGTGGTTGTAATAAGGTCTGAACCGGAAGTACGGAAGCGATGAATGCATAAATCAATAAAATTATTGACCAGATTCCTATTGGTGAAATTCCAATAACTGAAGGCAGGGTTATAGGAATATATGCACCAAGAATAATAGTTAAATACATAGTTACAACAGCTAAAATAGTATATAACCTTAGGTTTCCTCCTCTCTTATAAATTACGTATCCGAGATAAAGGGCTATCGGAATTTCAATCCAAACAGGTAATACTGATCCTGGATACATAGCAAATATTATTGCCATGACCAAACCGAAAATTGACACGATAATCCACAGCTCGAGAAAGACTATAAAAAAGAAGAAATATTTAGTTCTGCTGTTTATATATTTTGCAGTATATTCGGAAATGGACTGTCCTTTATTCCTCATTGAAATAATTAGCGAGCCGAAATCGTGAACAGCCCCCATAATAATTGATCCCAGAAATACCCAGACTAAGGCCGGAACCCAGCCCCAAATTACAGCAATTGCCGGTCCAACAATCGGGCCTGTACCGGCAATCGAAGCAAAATGGTGGCCGAAGATTACCTCTTTTTTCGTTGGAACAAAATCTACACCATCCTCCATTTCAACTGAAGGTACTTTATTATTATCACTCAGTGCAAATATTTTATTCCCGATATATTTTCCGTAAAGTTGATACATTACAAGGTAACCTAAAAAGGCTAAAACCATTATTATTAATGATTCCATTTTCTGTTCCTTGTTTTTATGAAAAAATTGAGTTAATTAAAATTTATATAAAGTGCTTAAAGCAATTTGAGTTCCACTCAATTTGACTTCGCTGCTTACTCCACCAATAGCATACTGTAAAGTTGTTAGATTATTATGCAGATATTCCATTCCTATTTCAAATGGACCCGTTGCATATTTTACCATAACATCTAATAAATTATTTTTCTCCCTTGACATAAATAATGCTGTTGCATCATCTTTATTTACTTTCTCCATTCCGTAATATCCATATATACCCCAGCCGCTTTCAAATGCATAACCTATTTGTGCCCAGCCACCGGTGGAACTTAAATCTATGCCCAGTGTTGTTGCAGCATATGGTGCAAATTGAGT
>Ga0316583_10000487_pt1 | contig 11821 bp, 11 predicted proteins | sample J_170502JBrBrA_D_FD_204513 | JGI IMG/M metagenome (GOLD analysis project Ga0316583, IMG submission 204513) | Rhizosphere microbial communities from salt marsh grasses in Alabama, United States - J_170502JBrBrA | ecosystem: Host-associated > Plants > Roots > Rhizosphere | place: USA: Alabama... | reverse complement strand
CAACCGGCAGGATCGTGCCGAGCTGGTTAAAACCTATGCCCAATTGATGGGGCTTTTTTACAGCGGTGACGAAGAACCCGAATACACCGAAGTCGTCGAAGTTGATCTTGCCACTGTGGTGCCCTGCGTTGCTGGTCCGGCCAGACCCCAGGACCGCATTGAATTGACTGACCTGAAGGATAATTTTACGCAGATGCTTTTCGGTGCGTATAAAAGAGACACCGACATATCCCAAATTTCCACATATCATGATGAATCCGGCTCTCAGACCACCCGTCCCGAGGTGCATATCCCGAAAAAGAAAGCCTGCGAGCTGGTGGTAAACGGCGAATCCGTAAAGTTGTGCGATGGCGACATTGTCATTGCCGCCATTACCTCGTGCACCAATACCTCCAACCCTTTTGTGATGCTGGGCGCCGGGCTCGTCGCCAAAAAGGCCGTTGCAAAAGGGCTGCGCATCCCAGCATTTGTCAAAACTTCGCTGGCGCCCGGTTCAAAAGTGGTTATCGACTATCTGAAAGACGCCAAACTGCTTGACGATCTGGAGGCGTTAGGCTTTCACCTGGCCGGGTTCGGTTGCACCACCTGTATCGGCAACAGCGGCCCCTTGCCCCCTGAAATCGACAAAGCGGTTGCCACCAGAGATTTGACCGTGGCCGCCGTCTTATCGGGCAACCGCAATTTTGAAGCCCGCATTCATCAACAGGTGCGCGCCAATTTTCTGGCATCGCCGATGCTGGTGGTGGCCTTTGCCATTGCCGGCCGAATCGACACGGATCTGACCACCGAGCCGTTGGGCGAGGATACCGCCGGTCAACCGGTATACCTGAAAGACATCTGGCCGACCGCAGAAGAAATTGAAGCCCTTATCCACAAGCATGTGAAACAAAAATACTTTAAACAGGAATATGCCAAAATTTTTGACGGTGATGCCTTTTGGAGAGACCTTCCCGTTGTTGAAGGAACGACGTTTGCGTGGCAAGACCAATCGACATACATTCGCAAGCCTCCCTATTTTCACGAATTTGCTCTGGATATCGCCCAACCGGCTGATATTGAAAATGCCGGCGTTTTACTGATTCTGGGGGATTCGCTCACCACCGATCACATCTCTCCGGCCGGAGCCATCCCGGCGGATTATCCGGCCGGAAAATATTTGATCAAAAAAAACGTTGCCCCGGCGGATTTTAACTCTTACGGATCCCGCCGCGGCAACCACGAAGTCATGATGCGCGGCACCTTCGGCAACATCCGTATAAAAAACAGGCTGGTGGATCCCAAAGAAGGCAGTTATACGCTAAAATTCCCGGCGCGGCAGGAGATGTTTGTCTATGACGCCGCCATGCAATATATAGCCGAAAAAAAACCACTGGTGGTTTTGGGCGGTAAGGAATACGGCACCGGATCATCACGGGACTGGGCCGCAAAAGGCTCCCAGCTGCTGGGCATAAAAGCCGTTATCGCCGAATCCTATGAAAGAATTCACCGCAGCAATCTGGTGGGTATGGGCGTGCTGCCGCTAACATTCAAAGATGGCGACAGCTGGGAAAACCTGGGTCTGGATGGCTCAGAGACAATCACCATCATCGGCATCGCAAACATCGAGCCCCGAAAAACCGTTCATGTCAGAGCGGTTAAGCCGGATGGCAGTGAAATTGAGTTTGAGGTCACCGCACGGCTGAACACCGATATCGATGTGGAATATTTTAAAAACGGTGGTATTTTGCCGTATGTTTTGCGTAAGATACTGTCAAATTAATTATCGATATAGGGCCAGCCACCGCGCCGGCCAATAACGGCAGCCACGGTGGGCTGCCTTACTCGAAATACGAATATCGCCTGATTTAATAAAATTGGCCGAAACAAATACGAATATCAAATGTCCCAGAATCTAAACTGTTTAAAACATTTGTATTTCGAATTTTGAATTTGTTTCGAATTTCGTGCTTCGAGCTTCGAATTTACCTCATATTTAATTTAGTTGAGATCAGAGAAAGGCCGAGTCATGGAATTTGAAAATCGTATCACCATCAGCAGCGAAGGCACCCTGAACGTTCCAGACACACCGGAAATCCCGTTTATCGAAGGCGACGGAATCGGACCGGACATCTGGCGTGCCTCTCACATGGTTATCGACAGGGCCGTTCAAAAAGCCTACGGCGGCCGGAAAAAAATTTCCTGGCTGGAGGTATTGGCCGGGGAAAAGGGGTTCGAAAAAACGGGCAGCTGGCTGCCGGATGATACTCTGGAGACCATTCAAAATCATGCGGTGGCCATTAAAGGCCCCATGACGACACCTGTGGGCAAAGGAATTCGCAGCATTAATGTGGCAATCCGGCAAAAACTGGATCTGTACGCCTGCGTGCGGCCGGTTCAATATATTGAATCGGTGCCCAGCCCTATGAAATACCCTGAAAAAATCAACATGGTCGTCTTTCGCGAAAACACCGAAGATCTGTACGCCGGCATTGAATTTCAAGCCGGCAGTGCGGAGGCTGCCAGGGTGCGATCCTTTCTCAACGAGCAAATGGGCACTTCTTTGTCCCAGGACAGCGGAATCGGCATAAAACCTATCAGTGCCACCAATACCAAACGGCTGGTGGCCAGGGCCATTGCCTATGCGCTGGCAAACGGCTTTACCAGCGTGACGCTGATGCACAAAGGCAATATCATGAAATTTACCGAAGGCGCCTTCGCCCAGTGGGGTTATGAGGTCGCACAGGAAAAATTCAATGACCACACGATAACCGAAAAAGAACTTTATGATCAATTTGCAGGCAAACAGCCGGACGGGAAACTGGTTATTAAGGATCGAATTGCGGACATGCTGTTTCAGCAAGTGCTGTTGCGACCGGATGAATTCGGGGTCATTGCCACTCCGAATTTAAACGGTGACTATCTTTCAGATGCCCTGGCCGCTCAGGTGGGAGGACTGGGCATGGCGCCGGGCGCCAATATCGGCGACCGTTGTGCGGTGTTTGAAGCCACCCACGGCACTGCTCCCAAATATGCCGGTCTGGACAAAGTTAATCCCAGCTCGTTAATCCTTTCGGGCGCCATGATGCTTGACCATATGGGATGGCGCGAGGCATCCCACCTGATTCGCGACGCCCTTCAAGACACCATTGAAGCCAAGACCGTCACCTACGATCTGGCGCGTCAAATAGATGGTGCTACAGAAGTAAAATGCTCTGAGTTTGCCCAAGCGATAGTTGCGCATATGGGTTAGCCGCTGTTTCCCGCAACTGGCGACTGGCCTCTGGCTGCTGGTCGCTGGCTTTTTTTGAATGTCGCACGAATCGGTTTAGCCAGTTGCCAGAAGCCAGCAGCCAGTGACCATTTGTAAGGAATTCCATCCATTGGCGACATAGAGATTACAATTCCAGAAAAATTTGAGGAGACATTATCTATGGACACCTACTATAAACCGGAAGATCTTGCCAAGTTTGAAGAAATCGGAAAAGAGGCGCCCGAACTGGCGCACAAGTTCTTCGATTATTACAATGCCGTATTTGCAGAAGGCGAACTGACCGAACGCGAAAAAGCCCTTATTGCCCTGGCAGTATCCCATGCGGTCCAGTGCCCCTACTGCATCGATGCTTACACCCAGGCCTGTCTGGAAAAGGGGTCCAATTTGGCGGAAATGACCGAAGCGGTCCATGTCGTCACCGCCATCCGCGGCGGTGCTTCCCTGGTTCACGGTGTTCAAATGCGTAACATTGCCCACAAATTGTCAATGTGATAAAAAAGACCCACTTCTGATGGACTCTCAAACAACCACAGCCAAACCGTCACAATCACAGGGGCAGAAGACCACAGAGGTGATGCCTTTCAAATCGATGCTGACCCAGCATCATCTTGAGCTCGTTCGCAAGCCCACGCAGACACTGCAGATTAACCTGGGATTTTTATGCAACCAGACCTGTCAGCACTGCCACCTGAATGCCGGACCGGGCCGCAAAGAAAACATGGACGCCGATACACTCGAGGAAGTGGTGGCCTATGCCCGCAGAAGCCATTTTGAAGTCATTGATATCACCGGTGGCGCACCGGAACTCAATCCGCACCTGGTGGAGTTAATCGAAAAAGTCTCTCCCCTGACACCGAGAATTATGCTGCGCTCCAATCTTTCGGCGTTGCAGGCGAACATGCAGCACTTGATCGAATCCCTCAAATCACACCGGGTGGTGATCGTGGCATCATTTCCATCATTGAATCTGACCCAAACGGATTCTCAGCGGGGGGGCGGAATTTTTGAAGAAAGCATCGGCGTACTCCAGCAATTGAATGCCGCCGGTTACGGACGCAACGAATCCGGGCTGGAGCTTAACCTGGTATCCAATCCCACCGGTGCCTTTTTGCCACCCAGCCAGAAACAAACCGAAAAAAGATACCACCAGATTCTGGGGAAAAAATGGGGGGTGACGTTTAACAGCCTGTTTAATTTTGCCAATGCGCCGCTCGGGCGTTTCAGACAATGGTTGGTCCAATCGGATAATTTTAAAAATTACATGCAAAAACTCGTCTCCAATTTCAACCCCTGTGCGGTTGACGGGTTGATGTGCCGAAGCCTGGTTTCGGTTTCCTGGGACGGGCACCTGTACGATTGTGATTTCAACCTCGCCAGGGGTCTTTACATGAACGGTAAAAAAATGCATATCAGCGACATGCCGGGGCCGCCGCAACCCGGCACCCCCATCATCACCGCCGATCATTGTTATACATGTGCGGCCGGATCCGGCTTCACCTGAGGCGGGGTCATCGAAGCCTGAGTTCAGGTAGAAATTGTTTCAAAACCTCATCTCCCCGCTCAATGGAGCGGGGCTCTTAAACCTAATCTGAGGCTTTGAAACAATTTCTGGGAGAAACTTTATGCCGGCAGCGATGCCCGAAAGCTTGATTGTCTTCACGCGATTCCCCGAGGTCGGAAAAACCAAAACTCGCCTGATTCCGGCTCTGGGCGCAAAGGGTGCTGCACGCCTGCAGCGACAGATGACCGAGCAAATCATCGCAACCGCTGCAAAGGTAAGTAACCGACCCGGCCTAACCATTGAAGTTTACCATGAAGGCGGCAACACCGGTTTGATGCAAAAGTGGCTGGGGCCGCAATTCAGCTACCGTCCACAAGAAAACGGTGATCTTGGCCGACGGATGGCGCGTGCATTCGCAGCGGCGTTCCAGGACTCAAAAGGAGCGGCCGTTATCGTCGGCAGCGACGTACCGGAGATTTCAGCAGACATTATTCAGCAGGCATTTGAAGGGTTGCAAAAACACGACCTGGTGCTCGGTCCGGCGCGCGACGGCGGGTATTACTTAATCGGCATGAACAATACCATCCCGGCTCAAACCTATACGCGTCTGTTTGAGAACATAAACTGGGGGTCCGGCCAGGTCCTTTCTCAAACGTTGCAAACGGCCAGGGAATCAGGGTTGCGGTTTATCCTGCTGGAATCGTTGGGTGATGTGGATTGTCCCGCAGATCTTCATATCTGGCAAGAAGTTAAAAAAACTGCGGCCAAACCGTCTCCGGTGCAAAAAATATCCATCATCATTCCGGTACTGAACGAGGCGGCAACCATTGACCGGACACTTTCCCGCCTCGAAGGGATCGACCATCTGGAAGTGATCGTCGTTGACGGCGGCAGCATTGATACAACGGCCGAGCTGGCCGGAGCCCGCCAAGCGAAGGTGATTCCATCAAGCCCGGGCAAAGCGCTGCAGATGAATACCGGCGCCGCAGCGGCAGCGGGCGACATCCTGGTGTTTCTGCACGCCGACACCCTGCTGCCCGGGGGCTTCAGCAATCAAATCGTCTCTACCCTGAACCAAAAAGGCGTTGCAGCCGGCGCATTCCGCTTGGCCATCGATTCTACCGTTGCGGGTATTCATTTCATCGAACGGATGGCCGATTTGCGCTCCCGATATTTACAGCTGCCTTATGGCGACCAGGCCCTGTTTATGAAAAAAACGATTTTTGAAGCCATCGGCGGTTTCCCGGACATGCCGATAATGGAAGACTTTATTCTGGTCCGCCGCTTGAAGCGCAAAGGCAAAATTATCATTTTGCCCGCAGCTGTGGTGACATCACCGCGCCGCTGGCTGCATCTGGGTATTTTTAAGACCTGGCTGATCAATCAGCTGATCGTCATCGCATATTATCTGGGCGCCACCCCAGACCAATTGACCCGTTTTTACCGCCGCGAAGCAGGCAAAGACGGCAATTAAATTCCGACCATTCTAATGTTTTATTTCAATATATCACTACTTTCAGAGCCCTTGATTATTATTGCTGAGATCCAATCGATCTGGGTATAAATGTATCTAACCAATAATGGGAGAAAGCGATGAAGGCTTTTTGACAGTCAGATGAAACATCACCTTCGTCGAGGATATAAATAAAATGGTGAGGAACTAAGAATGAAAACCTTAAGAACGCCTGACGATCGTTTTCGCAATCTCCCCGGCTATCCATTTGATCCCAACTATGTTGAGGTTTCGGATGGTGAGGGCGGCAGTCTTCGCATTCATTATGTGGACGAGGGGCCAAAGGAAGGCGATCCGGTGCTGCTCATGCATGGCGAGCCGTCCTGGTCATATCTATACCGCAAAATGATTCCCATCATTCTGGGCGCTGGACACCGGGCTGTCGCGCCGGACCTGGTTGGATTCGGCCGTTCTGACAAACCGACCGAACGTAGTCATTACACCTACCAAAGTCATGTAGACTGGATGCAGACCTGGCTTGAAAAAATGGGGCTAAATAAAATTACCCTGGTGTGTCAAGATTGGGGAGGACTGATCGGATTACGTTTGGTAGCGAATAATCCAGACCTTTTCGCACGAGTTGTGGTTGCCAACACGGGCCTACCTACGGGTGACACTCCGATGCCCGATGCGTTTCTAAACTGGAAAAAATTTTCGTTAGAAGTGCCAGATTTCGACGCCGGGGCAATCGTTACCATGGGGTGTCAAAAACCTGTGCCGCAAGATATTGCCGCTGCCTATAATGCACCTTTCCCAGATGATACCTACAAAGAGGGGGCACGCATTTTTCCTTCGCTGGTACCAATTGAACCAGATGATCCGGCGTCAGCAGAAAACCACAAGGCATGGGAGGTATTGTGCAGGTTTGATAAACCTTTTTTGACGGCGTTCAGCGATGGTGATCCAATTACGCGCGGAGGGGAAAAAATATTCAAAAAACGAGTGCCCGGAGCCAAGGACCAACCTCATACAACTATTAAGGGAGGAGGCCATTTTCTTCAGGAAGATTGTGCCGAAGAATTTGCCGAAGTGATCGTTGATTTCATTGGCCGGAAACAATCAAAATCGACCATTTGAGCAATATTGCTCATTTAAGATATCACAGCTTTTGTCATTTAGGATCGTTTTTTGTGCGCAGGGTCACACGCAGGATTTCACCGGGTCGCCAAAGGCGCATACGCGGTCCCCAGGTGCCTGCGCCGCGGGAGACGATGACCGGCATGCCGCCCACCTCGTATCGCCCGGCCAGCAGCGGATAGGTTAGGCGCGTCAAATAGCCGAAAGGCCAGATCTGACCGCCGTGAGTATGACCACAGAGCATCAGACCCACACCGGCATGTGCCGCCTTCTCGGTTTCCCATGGCGTGTGTGAGAGCAGGATGGTGGCCCCCGGCGGGCGGTTCGCGAGCGCCTGCGAGATGAAATCGCCTCCCCGGCCGGCGCGGTGTTTAGAAGTCAGATCGTCCACACCGGCCAGGATAAAGCCCGGTCGTACTTGCACCCAGCGGTTGCGCAGCAACCGGATGCCGGCCTCACTAAACAGACGCGTGCTTCTTTTGCTGCCGCCGTGGAACTCATGGTTTCCGGTTACGGCCCAGACGCCCAGCGGCGCAGAGAGTCCCCGCAGTATAGGTAGCAGCTCGTTCTCGGGTTCGCCGTGCCCTTCAAAAAGATCGCCGAGAAAGACCACCAGATCGGGTCGCTCCTGCTTGACGCGTGCGACCTGCTCGGCCAGCCAGCGTTTGCCGATTAGCGAGCCGAGGTGAAGATCGGACATGGCAACCACCACCGTTTTGTCCATTGCATGGGCAAGACCTGCAAGCCGCACCTCGTAATCTTGCATCACCGGAGGCCGCAAGCCCTGGACAAGCGCAATTATTGAAAGCACTGCCCCGGCGACTAACGCCCAGCCGCGAATCGAAGGTGCTATTCGCGGCAGCAACAGGCCAAACAGCGTAAGGATGTCTGCTGCCAGCAGAGAGATGAAAAGCAGAAACAGCGTACCCATCCAATTCATACCGAAAAATTCTGCTGTTGCGGCCAGGACTCCTGTCCCGCTGTGTCCGAATACGCGCCCGATAAAAAAAATTGCCCACAGGAGCATGCCTGCCCCGATAAGGAGATTTAACGATACATGCCGACTCACCAGCGGCACTGAGGCGAGCCGCCAGAAGACGTAAACATGCATCAGTGAGCAAATAGAAATAAGAATACTTCCGAACATGATGCTGCGATGCCTATTTTATCCGCCGGCCGAATATTACCCCTCAAAAGGGAAATGCTGGCCGGCAGCGTTCAGGATAGTTCCCCCGGCCAAGGCGGTCATTTCCGCAACGGCGGGTTCATTTAAACGGTCTGTCTTTTCAGATGTTTATCTTATAATCTTAACATTTTTGCAATAGTATGGGCCAATTGGTTTGCGGGACAAAGAACTTGACTTGACGATGCGGGCGCTTATTTTCTTAAAATGGGCTTTGCGTGATGTCCCGTTGAGACTGTTTGAACAGACCGTCGAGTCATCGTCGGCCCAAGATATTTAATAAATCATAAAGTTCAACAGGGTTCTAGCCGATTAAATAGAAAAGCAACCTATTGATCTGTCATTTTAAACAACCAAAATTGGTTTTAAATCTGTAAATAATGAAGTTTTGATTATTTGATTAGTAGGATAAATTCTGTTATAGTTGGTAAGTTACTTGAATCTCTGAGCGGTAATGGGGCCAAACAGCGCCGAGCGATCTGCACCTCCCGATAAGGTTGCCCGCCACGACTTCCATTCTCCGTTTTTAACCAATATTCCGGGAATTGAAGAATCACATTCAAAGCTATCTCAGCTTCTCTTCAAAATGTTTTAACAAGAGAATCTATACGCCGTCAAAACGACCGCGTATTGACATAGAAACAGGTATCGTAAAACATGATCGATAATCATCGCATTCAATTTGAAAGACCCAATCTGGCTGAATTAAAAAGAGAAAATACCGTGGTGGATCTACATTTTCATTCCCACTATTCGGATGGGTTTAATACGGTAGAGGCAATTGCCACAAAGGCATATGACCTTGGAATCGGCATTGCGGTAACCGACCATAATGAAATACGCGGCGCGGTTGAAATTGATGGATATCAGGGCATTTTCAGCATACCGGGCATCGAAATGACGTCCAGGGAAGGAACCCACATCCTCATTTATTTTTATCAGATCGATGCGCTTGAAGCGTTTTACAGGGATCACGTCATCCCCTATATGGGCAATGACATCATGAGTTCCACCGCGCTGGAGATGGAAGAAATTATCAGACGTGCCCGCAAATTTAAAACCGTCATTATCTTTCCCCATCCATTCTGCGGGGTTTATACCGGCATCCAGAATTCATATTTCCCGGAAGATCGCCTCGAAGGTATCTTTTCCAAGGTTGACGGTGTAGAGGTCATTAATGCAGAGAATATGAATAAATCGAATTTGCGCAGTGCGCTGCTGGGATTTAACCTGGGCAAGGGAATCACCGGCGGCAGCGACGGCCACCGCATATCCCAGATGGGAAAAGTCGTGACCTATACAGCGTGTAAGCGCAGCCGCAAGGCGTTTCTTGACGCCATCAAGAATAATAAAACAAAGGTTGTCGGCAAGGAAATCGATCTGATCCACAAGGTAACCTCAAACGGTGTCAAACTGAGAAACAATATTAAAAATTATCCGGATCTGGTCGAAAAAAACCTCAAATACAGCTATAGGGTGATAAACTCCAAATCAAGGGAAATAAAAGAAAATGTGAAGCGCAGTTTGAATGGCAAAAAAAGAGAGCGGCAAAAAAAATACAGGGCTCTATAAGCTTTTGATATGAAATTATAATTTGCTGTTATCAGCCACCACAACAAAAAAACAAATCGCCGGAAATTAAAAATTCCCGGCGATTTTTATTTTCAAAATCCGCTTTATGCGTCAGGGCTTCTCCCTATTCATCCGGATTCAGATCTTTGATATCCACGCCGCCGCAATCCGGACAAAAAATTTGAGTCTGGCCGCCGGCGTCATCACCGGCTGCCTCCAGCTCGGCAGCCGGTCCCCTCCAGCCGCATTCCTGACATTCTTTCTGGTGCTCGCTCATACACCCGCCCTGAAAAGCCCCATACGCGGGAAGCCGTTTTATAATCCCGTTTTCACGCCCCACCACTGGGGTAAGATCAACCTGTTTTTATTATAACCAATATCATGCCCCAGAGCAAATTTAGAAGTTACCCCAAAAACGTCTTCGTCTAAATTCCGAATTATAACCGTTGAGATACTTTAAAAATTAAGTCTAAATGCGATAAAAATTAAAATATTTAATTATAATATTAAATAATTTAATTTTTTTCTTGACATTACATTAATTTTTCTTATAATAAGGTAAAATCAAATGGGAGGATATCAGAATGCATGATTGGCAACAGCTAACCGATCTCACCCGAAACAAAAAAATCACGATTGAACGGGTCAAAGTCGTCGAATCGGGAATTTCAATCGAAGGAAATTTCGAATTGCCGCCGCTGGCCGGCTTGAGCATGGAAGATCAAATATTTGTGGCCGCATTTGTCAAAAGTCATGGATCGATCAAAGATATGGAAGAGCTCTATGGTGTCAGCTACCCCTCGATAAAAAACAGATTGAATCGAATATCAAAGGCTTTTGATTTTATCGATATTACGCCTGCCGACCCTGTCGGCGAAATTCTGGAAGAGCTCGACAAGGGCACGATTTCCTTTGATCAGGCAATAAAGGAGCTCAAAAAATGATCCCTTTGCTTTTAAAAATTCAGATCAGGGGCCCTAACAACAAGCGACGAAATATTTGGATTCCGCTGCCGTTGATTTACATCCCTGCGCTTATTCTGATGATTGTTCTTTCTCCCCTGCTGATTATCGGAGCCATTGCTTTGCTCATCAAAAAGGGAACCAATCTGTTTAAGGCCATACCCGTGTTTTTCATAATATTAACGGCATCCAGCGGCTTATTAATCGATGTTGACTCACAAAAAAGAAAATTTTTAATCGCTATCAAATAATGAAAGGAGTTTCGACATGAATGAAGAACGCAAAAAAGTCCTTCAAATGCTTGCAGAAGGAAAAATTTCGGCTGACGAGGCGGAGCGGCTCTTAGAAGCCCTTGAAAACAGAATTTCGGAAGCCTCGCCGGCAACCTCCCTTGCAGAAACAGGTCTGCCCAAATATTTATTTGTAAAAGTGGACTCGACCAGCGGCGACAAGGTCAATATTCGGGTTCCGATGAGGCTGATTCAGGCGGGCATTAAATTAAAATCCCTGCTGCCCCTCGACGCTCAGGACAAAATCAATGCGCAGCTGAGCGAAAAGGGCATAAATCTGGACGACTTTAACACCGAAAACTTAAAAGACCTTTTGGATGCGTTAACCGAGCTTGAGGTGAATGTTGACGACAAAAAAGGAGATAAGGTCAAAATTTACTGCAGCAATGCTTAGAAAGGAAAAAACAATGAGAACCAGAAACACGACCCTTCCGGTTACCAGCGCATTGACAGGAGTAGGGCTTGGCGGTGCT
>Ga0316583_10000486_pt1 | contig 11826 bp, 17 predicted proteins | sample J_170502JBrBrA_D_FD_204513 | JGI IMG/M metagenome (GOLD analysis project Ga0316583, IMG submission 204513) | Rhizosphere microbial communities from salt marsh grasses in Alabama, United States - J_170502JBrBrA | ecosystem: Host-associated > Plants > Roots > Rhizosphere | place: USA: Alabama... | reverse complement strand
GATTCGATTCCGTCGAGGCGCGGAAGCGCATCGCGGCGCAGCTCGACACGCTCACACGCCATGGAGTGCGCCATGCGGTCCTGGGCGCGTTCGGCTGTGGGGCCTTCCGAAATCCCGCGCAAGAGGTCGCGCGAATCTACCGCGAAGAGCTGGCGGCCCGCGAAGCGGACTTCTCTCTCGTGGCGTTCGCGATCCTCGCGCCTGGGTACGGCCCCGACAACTACACGCCGTTCGCGCAGGCGCTTGCACTGCGATAGATGTTCACGCCGACCCACGACCTGCCCGACGAGACACCGCACGGTGAGGGAATCATGCGGATCCACTACATCGAGATCGTGACGACGGAGGTCGACGCTGTGTGCGGAGCGTACGCAGCAATGGACGGGGTGCTCTTCGGCGAGCCGGACCGCCTCCTCGGAAACGCGAGAACGGCCGCGCTGCCCGGAGGCGGGCTCGTGGGCGTGCGTGCGCCGATGCACGAATCCGAGGAGCCGGTGGTGCGACCGTACTGGCTGGTGACCGACATCGAGGCATCCGTTGCCGCGGCGGTGGAGGCCGGGGCCGAGGTGGCCCACCCGCCGCTGGAGATTCCCGGCCACGGCACCTTCGCCATCTACATCCAGGGCGGCGTCCACCACGGCCTCTGGCAGCTGTAGGCCGACCTTCTCGCGGCAGACGTCCCCCCCGACGACCTTCCCCGACGAGGTGGCGCGGCCCGGGTCCTTTGTCTTGCCACGCACCACTCGCGGGGGCATTGTGCGCCGCAGCGGAGACTCCGGATTCGCCAGAGAAGGAGACAGGCCACGGTGACAGGCCGGCAGGTGGTGGGAATCTGGATGCTCGTCGCCCTGGCCGTGATCCTGCTCCGGGTGGTGCCGTCCGGCAGCCTGTACTCCCGCTTGCTGCTGCGGCGATGGGATGTGCGCCGCAGGGACCGCTTCGGTCAACCGGGTCGCCGGGACTTCGTCAGGTACGCGCTCTATTGCCTCGGCGGAGGCGCGGCGTTGGCCGCGGCCACCTTCTTCGGCCTCGGCGCCTTGCTGGAGCACGTGCCGCCGCTGAGCGGACTGGAGACGTGGCTGTCGGGGTTCGCGTTCGGTGGGCTCGTCATCGGCGGGATGTGCGTTCTCGGAGGTGTGGTCCTGCTCTTCAAGGCCGCCTTCTGGAAGCCGTTGCCGCCACTTGCGTTTCGTCTGTACCGGGGAGAGGAGGCGGTGGCCGAGACTCGGCTCGAGCGAGAGGCACTGGGGCGGGGCATCGTCAGCGGGGGAGTGCGACCTCTTCCGTCGTTCGCGGCCCTGGCGCCGGCGGTGAGGGATCTCTCGGACGCCATCGCGAGGTCCACCGACGTCGTCAACACCGTACAGCTGGTGCAAGCCTTTTCCCACGAGCAGGCGATGCGCGTCGTGGACGCGGATGGGCACGCCGTCGGTGCCCACAGCGTCATCGTGGTGGATCTGGGTCGATTGAAGGCCGGGCGTGGCTTCTGGACGGAGGTCAACCTGCGGGACGTGAATGCGTGGCGAGGACGACGGTCGACGTCCGACGGGGCCGCGTTCGAATGAGCCGCCGTCTTCCCCGGAATCGGTGATGCCGACCCGGGTCCCGTTGTCGCTGGACCATGTGTCTCTCGCCGTGTCCCGGGGCGGCCCGGAGGTCGAACCCCTGCGGGCGGCGGGTTTCACCGAGGGGGCGCCCAACGTCCACCGTGGCCAGGGCACGGCGTGCCGTCGGTTCTTCTTCGACAATGCCTATCTCGAGTTCGCGTGGCTCGAGAACCGAGCCGAGGCCGGCTCCCCGACGGTGTCGCCGACGGGTCTCGGCGAGCGGCTGGGCGGATTGCGGGGCGCGAGCCGCATCGGGGTGTGCGTTCGCCTCTCTCCCGATGCGTCCCATCCGCCTGTGGCGACCTGGGAGTATCGCCCGCCCTATCTGCCGCCCGAGCTCTCGATCCGGGTCGCCGGGAGCTCGGTCAGGCACGAGGAGCCGCTCCTGTTCTTCCTGGCTCCCGGGCTCGACCCGGACGCCTCCTTGCCCGGGCATCGCAACGGCGCGCGGACGATCTCGCGCGTGGGGCTCGTCTTGCCGTCCGCCATCCGGCCCTCGGCCGAGCTGAAGTGGCTCGCCGAATCCGGTCTCGTCGATGTCGAGAGTGGCGACACCGAGTCTCTCCAGGTGGAAATGGACGGTGGGGTGCAGGGGAGACACCTGTCGCTCGCGGCCGGGTCGCCGTTGGAGATGGTCTGGTAGCCGGGGATCACACCCCACTTCCTTCCTTGCCGTCTGCGTTGCAGCTGAGCATTCTATGCTGCAGGGGAGCCCCAGGTCATCGGATGAGAACGGAGGCTGCACTCATGAGGCGTTCGGCCAGAAGTGGTGGATTGGTGGCCCTGATCGTGATCCTGGCTCTGGCGGCAGGCTTCTCGCTCTGGCCGCACGCTCTGACGAACGCCGCCTTCGGCATCGATCTCAGGGTGCCGGCGGCACCCGCCTCGGGGCCGGAAGCCTTCGTTCCCATCGCTCTCGTCCGGATCGTGGGAGTCGTCGTCGCCCTGTTCGCGACCATGATCCTCGCCACGTGGACGAAGACGGCTGTGGCCAGGCGAGGCTTCGTGGTCATCGGCGGAGCCTCGGTGCTGCTGGTGTCGATCCAGTGGACGCAGATCCTGCCCTTCGCCGTCGGCCTCGGCGGGACGGTCCTGACGGTTGCGTTGGTGGTGCTGGGCTGGCTGGCCCTGGCCGAGAGCGAGGTGGCACCCGCCCCGAGCGGGGTGTGAGGGATCGTCGCCCTTCCTCCGGTGTGACGACAGCAGGCCTCTCCAGGACGGCGGTTCCGCCCTCTCTATGCGTGCGGGTGCGGAAGCATCGTTGAGCGAGATCGAGGGGATCAGTCTCGACTTCTACGAGACGCTGGCCTTCCATCGTGAAGGCGGCGGACGCGCACGGGCGCTCGTCGACTACCTGGATGCGCACGAGCTCGCACACGCGCCGTGGGAGCACCAGGTCCTCTATGACGTGTTCGACCAACACGACGCCAGGTACGCGCCCGGGGGTTCGCCGGCCGACCGGATGGCGTACTACGTGTTCCTGGCGGATCGCATCTTCAAGAGACTGCAGGTTCCCACGGCGGAGGGGGACGCGGAGCGGCACGCGCGGAACCTGTGGCGCATTCTCGGCCCCCAGTGCTTCGACGTCTTTCCCGACGCGTGGACGGCGCTTTCCGCACTGCGGGCCAGGGGCTATTCCATCGCCATCGTGTCGAACTGGCAAGCGGGCCTCCGGCACTTCTGTGCCGAGTTGGGGCTCGCGGGCCATGTGGATCACGTCGTCGCATCCGGTGACGTCGGTGTCGCGAAGCCCGATCCGGGCATCTTCGAAGAGGCCTGTGCCCGGCTGGGCATGCGGCCGGAACGGGTCCTGCATGTCGGAGACAGCCTCGTCGACGACTACCGCGGAGGCGCCGCCGCCGGCCTCCAGGTCATCCTGCTGCAAAGGGACCCGGAGCCGGAGCCGCAGGCGAGCCGGATCATCCACCGCCTCGACGAGCTGCCGGGGCTGCTCTGACCCGGACCACGGCCGCGGTGGCCGGACAACGTAGAAGACGCCCGCCCGCCCGACTCGGCACTCGCCTTGCGACCGGGGCAGCGCGGAGCGCATCCTGGTGCGCGGGTTCTCCCGAGCCCCCCGGAGAGGCCCAGAAAGGGACTTGTCATGCCGAAGGTTCTCGACGGCTTCGTGTTCTACGGAGTCTTCCTCTTCTCGACGACCCTTCACGAGGCGGCCCACGCGTGGGCCGCTATGCGTGGCGGTGACCGCACCGCGTACGAGGGCGGTCAGGTGACTCTGAATCCGATGCCGCACATCCGGCGGGAGATCATCGGAATGGTGGTCCTGCCCATCGTCTCGGTGCTCCTGTCGGGTTGGCCTCTGGGCTTCGCGAGCGCTCCATACAACAGGAGTTGGGCCGAGCGGTATCCGAAGCGCGCGGGCTGGATGGCCCTGGCCGGGCCCGGCGCCAACTTCCTCCTGGTGCTGCTCGCGGCGCTCCTCATCAATCTGGGCGTTCTGGGCGGAGTGTTCTCCGCTCCGGAGCACATCACCTTCGCGGACGTGACGACGGCGACCGCCGGGGCCGGCAGCTGGTGGAACTCCGTCGGTTACCTCATCGGTTCCGTCTTTGCGCTGAACCTGCTGCTCGGTCTCTTCAATCTCCTGCCGGTTCCTCCGTTGGACGGGAGCGCTGCGCTGGTCCTCGTCATGCCCGACCACATGGTGAGGAAATACCAGGACTTCATCTGGTCGCATCCGCAGGTTACCTGGATCGGCATCATCATCGCCTGGCAGGTCTTCGACAAGCTGTTCGACCCTGTGTTCACCATGGCGATCAGCCACCTGTATCCAGGTGTGTCCTACTCGTAGCCACTCCGGAGGTGCAGAATGTGCGCAGCACCGGCGATCGACTCGGGAGGCGGCGGGGTCTCACCGGAGGAGTCCGAGCAGAGCCTGGATCTGTCGACCTATGCCCACCGACAGCTCATCGGGTATCTGGGGCTCCTTCTGCCCGTTCTTCTCTACGGACTCGCCGGGGTGCGAGGGACCGCGGAGCTGCCGGCGTGGAAGCTCCTCGACTCCGTCAGCGCGTACTACTACTCGGGAGCGGTGGCGGTCTTCGTGGGCGTCCTCTTCGGTCTGGGGTTCTTCCTCCTCACCTACCAGGGCTACAGCGACTCGCGAGCGGACCGGCGCCTGGGGCGGTTCGCCGCCCTGTGCGCCTTCGCCATAGCCATCTTTCCCACAGGAAGCGCGCCGGACCACATCCCCAGACCTGAGTGGTGGGGTGGGGCGGCCGGGTCGATCCACTACATCGCCGCGGCGCTGCTCTTCACGAGCTTCGCCGTCTTCTCCCTCTGGCTCTTCCGCCGCACGGACGTTCCCGAGGGGGAGCCTCTTCCGCCCGACAAGCGGTTCGGGAATCGGGTCTATGCCGTCTGCGGCACGGTGATCATCGCCTGCATCCTCTGGGCCGGGGCCTCCCGGATCCGGCCGCACCCGATCTTCTGGCCGGAGACCATCGCCCTGTGGGCCTTCGCCCTCTCCTGGCTGGTCAAGGGGCGCGCGCACCACACGTTGGCGTCCGCGGCCCGGCGGGTGAAGGCGACGGTCCAGCGGGCCGGACGATCGTCGTCGGCGTCATGACCTCGGGTCGGTGTCCGGCCCCGGCGACCACCGCAACTGTCCGGGGCGCCCCGCGATGGCGGGCGGAGTCGTAGCTGCGGGTGGCGCCGCGACGGCCGGAGGCGCAAAGTCGGGGAGAGAGAACGGAGCCCGTGCGTCTGGAGAGACGATGATACGATTGGAAATTCCGGGACTGGGCGTGCGAGAGATCGAGACGGTGATCACCGACTACACCGGCACCCACGCGTTCGCCGGCGCCGTACGACCCGGGGTCAAGGCCCGCCTTGCCGCTCTCGCTCGACAGGCGGAGGTCCAGGTGTTGACGGCAGACACGTTCGGCACGGCGAGGGGGGAGCTGGCCGGACTTCCCGTCGCGGTGCACGTGCTCACCGGTGAGCGACACGACGAGCAGAAGCGCGCATACGTGCTGGAGCGGAACCCGCAGCACGTGGCTGCGTTCGGAAACGGCAACAACGATCGGCTACTGCTGAAGGCCGTGCGTGACGCCGGCGGGCTCGCCGTCGCAGTCGACAACGGAGAAGGCTGCGCCCTCGACGCGATCCTGGCCGCCGACCTGCTGGTTCACGGATCGGAGAACGCCCTGGACCTGCTGCTGGACACCGACCGGTGCAAGGCGACGCTGCGGTTCTGACAACGCCATCCTTGCTCCCACGCCGGTAGGGGACATACGGTCAAATAGCGCTACGTCACGCCCTCCTGCACGAGGCTGCCCACTGTGAAGGGGATTCTGAACACGGCCATGACGTTCGTCGCCTCGTACGTGGGGTGGGTGATCGGCGCGAAGATCTCGATCTTCACCGCCTTCCTCGTCTCCACGATCTTCACGGGTGTCGGGCTCTGGCTCTCCATGAAGATCACCCGTTACTACCTGCCCTGACGGGAGCGACGGACGCCACCAACCGTCCGTGTCGCGGCGAAAGGGCCGGCGGGATCGCGGCCGGCTCTCCGCCGATCCTCACTTCTCGATGACGGCCGTCTCGATGCGGTCGAGCTTGGGGAACTGCGCGTCGAGATAGGCGTTGCCCCTGGCCAGCACCCGGGCCTGATACGGCCCGTTCCCCCGGGGAGGGCCGTCGCCGTACCCGGAGTAGAAGGAGTCGACGACGCTCATCCCCTCGACGACCTCGCCGAAGGGGGCGAAGCCCTGCTTGTCCAGCGACGGGTTGTCCTTGAGGTTGACGAACACCCCGGTCGTGCGCGAGGTGGGGCCGTTCCTGGCGAAGGAGAGCCGTCCACGCAGGTTCGACTGGGTGACGGGGTCGTCCACGAGGACCTTGTCCTTCCACTGGGCGCTGATCATGGGATCGCCGCTCAGGCCGAACTGCACCATGAAGCCCTTGAGCACCCGGTAGATGCGCGTGTCGTCGTAGAAGCCGTTCTTCACCAGGTTGTAGAACCGGTCCGCCCCGATGGGCGCCCAGGCACGGTGCACCTCCACGACGAAGTCCCCTTTGGACGTGTGGAAGCGGACGCGGAAGGTGTCCGGCGCGGTCTCGGTGAGGCGCGCGGGGTAGAGGAGGGGGTTGGACAGGTCCGGCCCCTTCGCGGTCTTCGCAGGGGGCTTGCCGCCGCATCCGACGGCGAGAACGAGGAGCGCTGCGGCTCCGAGGATACGAGTCATGTCTCTCTCACAGCGAATCGGGCCGTCCACCCCGGAGGACGGACGGCCCGATGGTGCGAACGGCGCTCGTGGCGTCAGATCTTGGTGACCTTTTCGGCCGCGGGGCCCTTGGTGCCCTGCACGACGTCGAACTCCACTCGGTCACCCTCGGCGAGGGTGCGGAAGCCTTCGGCCTGGATGGCGCTGTGGTGGACGAAGCAGTCCTTGCCGCCGTCGTCCGGGGTGATGAATCCGAAGCCCTTCTGGTCGTTGAACCACTTGACGGTGCCTACGGTACGCATCCGTTCTCCTCGGTTGTTCGTCGTCGTCGTCGGAGTCCGGACGGTCCGTACCTGCCGACTACCTGACTGATGCGCAGATGCTCAACCCCCTGCGCCGGGCTCGTGGCACTACGCCACGCTGTCTGAACTTGAAGGACGATGCCCCTTCCGCCCGCGCTCCGCAAGGTTTTCGACACCTGTCAAACCGGGTTGCCGGGAGGGCTTCGGGGGATCAGTCTGAGGAGCTCGAGACAGAAGTCGCGTCTTCCCATCCGGGGCCCTTTCGGAGCGAACCGAATTGATCGACCTGCGCAGTGATACCGTGACCCTCCCCACGCCCGCCATGCGCGAAGCCATGGCCCACGCTCCCGTGGGTGACGACGTCTACCACGAGGATCCGACGGTGCTGGCCCTCGAGGCCCGCGCCGCCGAGATCCTGGGCAAGGAAGACGCGGTCTACGTGCCCACGGGGACCATGTCCAACCAGATCGCCCTGCGCGCGCACACCGAGCCGGGGGACATGGCCATCATGGATGCGTCGGCGCACATGGCCATCAACGAGGGCGGTGCCGCGGCCGCGCTCTCGGGCGTCACCATCGCGAGGATGGCGGGCCGTGCAGGCATCTTCGGCGCCCATGACGTGGAGGGCGCCCTGGAGGTTCCTCATCCGTTCAACCCGCCCAACCACTCTCCCCGCCCGCGCGTCGTGTGCGTGGAGAACACCCACAACTCGGGGGGCGGCACGATCTGGTCCCTGGAGACCCTGTCCGCCGTGGCCGAGACGGCCGGGAGCCACGGCATGACGCTGCACATGGACGGCGCCCGGCTGTGGCACGCGGCAGCGGCCTCGGGGGTGCCGGAGCGGGCCTTCGCCGAGCGCTTCGACACGGTGAGCGTGTGCTTCAGCAAGGGTCTGGGGGCGCCGGTGGGCTCGGCCTTGGTGGGAAGCCGAACGCTGATCACCCGGGCGCGGCGGTTCAAGCAGATGTACGGCGGCGGGTTCCGCCAGGCGGGGGTCATCGCCGCCGGAGCTCTCTACGCCCTCGAGCACCACCGGGAGCGCCTGGGCGAGGACGTGGCCAATGCCCGTGCCTTCGCGGAGGCGCTGGCGGAGACGGACGGCATCGAGGTAGACCTCGCCACGGTGCAGACCAACATCGTGCGCTTCGACGTGACCTCCATGGAAGCCGGCGACTTCGTCGATGGGTGCCACGACCGGGGCGTGCACATGCTCCCCGGTGGCCGTCACGGGGTGCGGGCCGTGATGCATCTGGGTATCGAGCGCGCCGACGTGGAGGTTGCGGTGGGGGTGGTGCGCGAGGTCCTGGCGGGGGCCTGAGCCGCCTCCGCGATATGCTCAGGGGGTGGGGGTGGGGCGCCGAGGAAGGTAGCGGGGCACCCGCGCACGGTAGGCTTCGTACTCGGTGCCGAAACGGCGGGCGAGCTCGCGCTCTTCCAGGATCACGACGAGGTGGATCGCCGGAAGGAGCGCCACGGCCGTGATCCACGCACCGACGTGGTTGGCCAGGGCGGCGTAGCCGAACACCCCCACGACGACCTCCACGTAACGCGGGTGACGGACATGCGCGTACACGCCCCCCGTGAGGAGCTCGCCCCCCTTGCCGTCCGCCTGGAGCTCGGGGAGGCCCGAGAGGATCCGCATGGTCAGCTGCTTGCGCCGCCGCATGCCGAGATAGAAGGCGAGACAGAGGAAGACCGCCCCCAGGGCGATGAGGATCCAGTGTGTCCCGAGGTCCCGGCCCACCAGCGGCCGACGGATGAACCAGAGGCCCACCATGCCCGCGGTCATCATGATGCCCACCGCCCAGACGGCCGGCTTGGCGCCCACGCGCCTCCAGAAGCCGACGAAGGGATGGACGACGAACCACCAGACCACGGCGGGCGGCAGTGAGACCACGAGAAGGACGCCTACCAGGTAGCGGATGCGGTCCATGGCTTCGGATCGGAAGGAGGTCGGTCCAGGGGAATCTGAATATCTTCATGTGTCGAGGAGAAGCCCAGCCGAGGACAACAGGAGGACCCCGTGAGCATCCTCTACGTGCCCGTCGTCGTCCCACCGCAACCCCCCTCCCGTCAGGCCCAGGAGCTGGCCGAGCTGCTGAGCCGGGTGGTCTCGGAGTACGAGCAGACGCACTCCTCCATTACCCCGGGTGAAGTCCAGCAAGCCCTGATGCTGGCACAGCAGCGGAGCAGTGGCGCCGGCGTCGCGCGCCCCCTGGTCGCCGTCGCCCTGGGGTTGGCCGTCGCCCTGGGGATCGCGGTCATGGTCCTCGCCGGGGGCTCGGGGGTCAGCCGTGAAGCCGTCCTGCCGTGGCTGGAGCTGGGCATCGTGGGTGTCCTCGTCGTCACCGTCGTGGTGGTGCTGCTGCGCCGCCGGCCGTAACGGAGGAGAGGGTGTGGAACGTCCCGGAGCCGGCGTGGGTTGGGTTGACGTGCGGGCCGGGCCGGAGCGGAAACCCGGCGGAGGCTGAAGAGGGACGAGGAGGCACGACGTGAGCGAAGGCGATGGGACGGAGACTGCCACTCTGGCCGGGGGGTGCTTCTGGTGCCTGGAGGCCGTCTTCGAGCGCGTGGAGGGCGTCCTGGACGTGCGCTCCGGGTATGCCGGGGGCGAGAGGCCGGCCCCGACGTACGAGCAGGTGTGCTCCGGCGCCACGGGACACGCCGAGGTGGTGCGGATCCGCTTCGACCCGGCGGTGATCCCGTACGGGGATCTCCTGGAGATCTTCTTCGCCGTGCACGATCCGACGACGCCGAACCGTCAGGGCGCGGACGTGGGGACGCAGTACCGGTCGGCCATCTTCTACGAGAGCGAGGCCCAGCGCGACGGGGCGGAGGCCACCATCCGCGCGTTGGACGCCGAGTCGATCTGGGATGCCCCCATCGTCACGGAAGTGGCGCCCCTGCAGGCGTTCTGGCCGGCGGAGGAGTACCACCGGGAGTACTTCCGGCGGAACCCGGCGCAGCCGTACTGCCAGGTGGTGGTGGCTCCCAAAGTGGCAAAGCTACGCCAGCGCTTCTCCCACAGGCTGAAGTCGGACGGCTAGTCGTCCGGGCGGGAGAACGGGTGGAGATCTCGGCCCCGCACCGGGCCTCCCGGGTCCAGGCATACAAGTTGCTGTTTCGTCCTAGGCGCCAGGTCGTCGAACTTCGTAATCTGTAGTGGAACTTCCCCGCATCCCGCGGTATAACGGCGCGTTCCACACAAAGAATCCAACCTATGGGAGGGATCCATGCCGAAGCCCCCCGGCGCCCTCGTCGTGAAGTGGCGCGATCTCGCCGAAGAGGGATACCTCTACGCCGAGATCTCGCGGATGTATCCTGGGTACTCCGTAGACCAGATTCGGCACTACTGCCTCGGCCACACCGGCCGGAACCTGCCCGGGCCCATCCAGCGCGTTGATCGGTGGTACGGATCCAACGTCTGGCTTCGCGGCTCCAACTCTCCTCATGCCGAGCTCACCGAGGATCAGGCACGGAAGGTCCTCGACGACTGGGACGAGGAAGTTGGCCGCTGGGGCACTCCCGGTGCGGAATGGGCCAGGCGACTGAAGGTGTCTCCGTCCACGATCTACATGCTGCGGCGTGGTGAGACCTGGCAGCACCTGGAGCATCCCAACCAGGGCCGCAAGCGGAAGAAGCGTAGAAGCCGGAGAAAGTAGCCTCCGGGCCCGTTCCCGGGCTCCGTCGCAGGTCCACAGAAGCAGACGAGGCCCCGCCCCCCCTCGCCCGGGGAGGGGCGGGGCGCAGCCTCGTATTTTCCCCGACACCGGGATCAGGCGAATCCCGATGGCCGTGCGCCCCGCCGGCTCGCAGCATAGGAATGCAGCCACCTCAGAGGGAGGCGCCTATGCCGGTCGATCGCCTTCGTAACTTCCTCGAGGAGAACCACGTCAAGTTCGTGACCCTCTCCCATTCCCCGGCCTTCACCGCCCAGGAAATCGCCGCGTCCGCGCACGTGCCTGGGAAGGAGCTCATCAAGACGGTGATGGTGAAGCTGGACGGCAAGATGGCCATGGCGGTGATTCCCGCGCCGGACAAGGTGAGCGCGAACCGCCTTCGGGAGGCCACCGGCGCGAAGGAGGTGGAGCTCGCGTCGGAGAAGGAGTTCGCGGATCTCTTCCCCTGCTGTGAGGTCGGCGCCATGCCGCCCTTCGGCAACCTGTGGGGAGTCGATGTCTACGCGGACACGCACCTCCGGGAGGACGAGGTCATCATGTTCAACGCCGGGACGCACACAGAGCTGGTCCGCATGACGTACGCGGACTTCGAGCGGCTGGTGCACCCCGTGGTCACGACGCTGACCACGCGCAACTGACGCGTTCGGCTCCTCGGGGAACCGCGCCCGGGCTGGCGCGGAGCGCTGTACCCCATTCCTTTGACTGGTCCGATTCGCGGATGCGGCAGCCCGAGGCGGGGTCGCATCCGTGGATCGGGTCGTTCGGCGGGAATCGCCGGCGACGGGGAACCGGTCCGGAGCGCTCGTGCACCTCCACGTCGGCACCAGCGGGTACAGTTACAAGGAGTGGCGGGGCCCCTTCTATCCCGAGGATCTGGCGGGGAAGGACATGCTCTCCTGGTACGGCGGGCGGCTCAACGCCGTGGAGATCAACAACACCTTCTACCGCATGCCGACGGCTCGGGTGGTGGAGGCCTGGGCGGCCCAGGTGCCCGCGGGATTCCGCTTCTCGGTGAAGGCGTCGCAGAAGATCACGCATCGGCGACGCC
>Ga0316583_10000485_pt1 | contig 11828 bp, 8 predicted proteins | sample J_170502JBrBrA_D_FD_204513 | JGI IMG/M metagenome (GOLD analysis project Ga0316583, IMG submission 204513) | Rhizosphere microbial communities from salt marsh grasses in Alabama, United States - J_170502JBrBrA | ecosystem: Host-associated > Plants > Roots > Rhizosphere | place: USA: Alabama... | reverse complement strand
GGCCGTTCCGCCGCTGATTCGGCATTATCGGTCAATTGCACGGTCCAGGAACGCTGTTCCCGCGTGTCGACCTCAAAAAATCCAGTGCGGTCGTAGCCGCGGGCCAGGCAATTCTTGGTGCCGCGGATGGTGAATTCCTTGTCGCGCGAGCACATATAGGCGTGCCCAGACCATTCACCCCCGCGGTCATAGTCCACGGCGTAGATGTAGTAATAGCGGGCGACCAGCGCGCCGCGCAGCAGGGTTTCGCAGGTGCGCGGTGTGATATTCCACCAACCTTCCGTGACCCAGCCTTCCTGATCCTTGTAGCCGATGGCAACGCCGACCCGGCTGCCGGTGTTGTTGCAGAGGCGGAAATCCGCCAGCGCCGGCGAGGCCACGAGCAGCGCCATCGCCAGAACCGTATAACGCACGAAGATGACGGATGTGCCGCGCCCGGCAGCGATGAAAGGCAATGCGTTCACGAGGCGTCGTTTGCGATAATTGGTTGTGACGTGAACGGTCAGGGCCTGTCAACGATGATGGCCCGGAAGTCGTTCACGTTGGTGTAGGTCGGCCCCGGCGCGAGAAGGTCGCCCAGGGCGGCGAAAAAACCGGTGGAGTCGTTATCGGCGAGAAACGCGGCGGGATCGAGGCCAAGGGCACGCGCCCGGGTTGCGGTTTCCCCGTCGATGATGGCGCCGGCGGGGTCGGTGGCCGCGCCGCCGCCGCCATCGGTGCCGTCGGTGTCGCCGGCGAGCGCCGCCACGCCGTCCAAGCCGTCGAGCGCGATCGCCAGTGCCAGGGCGTATTCCTGGTTGGGTCCGCCGCGGCCCTTTCCTACGATGGTGACCGTCAATTCGCCGCCGGAGAGGATCACCGCGCGCTTGCCCTCAGCTTGCAATGCGCGGGCGCGGGCGGCGTGCTCGCGCGCCACCTCGCGCGCCTCGCCCTCGACCGTATCCCCGAGCGACACGCATTCGTAGCCGGCGGCGCGCACGTCCGCTTCCGCCGCGCGCAGCGAATCCGCCGGCCGCGCGGCGATGGCGAACCGGTTGTCGGCAAACACGGCGTCGCCCGGCTTCGGGCTTTCATTGGCGGGATCGGCGAGCGCGCGGGTGACGCTTGCCGGCAGTTCGAGCTTGTACTTCGCCACGATGGCGCGGGCCTCATCGAGCGTGCTCGGGTCGGGCACTGTCGGTCCCGAGCCGATCACGGCGGGATCGTCGCCCGGCACGTCGGAGATCGCGAGGGTCACGAGCGCTGCCGGATGGGCGTGACGCGCGAGGCGCCCGCCCTTGATGCGCGAGAGGTGCTTACGCACGCAATTGATTTCATGAATGTTAGCACCCGAGCGCAGCAGCGCGCGCGTCACCGCCTGTTTGTCCTCGAACGAAACGCCCGCAGCTGGTGCGATCCAATTAGCCGAGGCGCCGCCCGACATCAGCACCAGCGCCAGGTCGTCGGCGCCTGCTTCATCGGCGAGCGCGAGCGCGCGTTCGGCGGCCTTAAGGCCGGCGGCATCGGGCACCGGATGGCCGGCTTCGATCATGCTCACCGTGCGCGTCGGCCGACCGTAGCCGTGGCGCGCCACCGCCACGCCGGTCAGGCGCTCGGGCGCGAGCTTGAGCGTGTCGAGATAATGCGCTTCCGCCACCTCGGTCATGGAGCCGGCCGCCTTGCCGGCAGCGAGCACGATGAGCCGACCCGGGGACGGGGGCGGCAACAGCGGCGGCAGGCAACTCGCCGGGTGGGCGGCGGCGACCGCGGTATCGAACAGTTGGCGGAGAAAGGCGCGGGAGTCGGTCATGGCGCCGCATACCGCCGGTTTTTGCCGCCTATGGCAAGTCCGTCCGCCGCCGATTATGTTCAGGTGGAACCACGGGAGTTTGCATTATGGACGATAAGACCCGCACAGAGCTGGAAGCCGCCGTCTACCGGCGCCTGGTCGAGCACCTGCGCGAGCGCACCGACGTGCAGAACATCGATATGATGAACTTGGCCGGTTTTTGCCGTAACTGCCTGTCGAACTGGATGAAGGACGCCGCCGACGAGAAGGGCCTCGCCATGAGCAAGGACGAGAGCCGTGAGATCGTCTACGGCATGCCCTACGACCAATGGCGGGCGAAATACCAGAAAGAGGCCTCGACGGAGCAGAAGGCGGCGTTCGAAAAGGCAAGGCCCCAGCACTAAGATTCAACGCCTATGTGAACAACGTGGAAGGCGCGGACCTATTGCTTGACCTGGGCCCGCGTAATTCCGAAAGCTCCTTGGCAAGGAGACGGCGGCCGTTTCCGTCGCTGACAAGGAGACTTCGATGCCTGCCACCGCTGCGGCTGAACAAGACACAGAACAAGCTACAACCCGCTTCGCGAAGGATCAGCTCAAGGCCATCATTGAGCGCATCGAGCGGCTCGAGGAGGAGAAGAAGGCGACCTCCGACGACATCAAGGACGTCTACGCTGAGGCCAAGGGCAACGGCTTCGACGTCAAGGCGCTGCGCACGATCGTGCGCCTGCGCAAGATGGACTCAGACGAGCGCAAAGAGCAGGAAGCGGTGCTGGAAACCTACATGCATGCGCTCGGGATGCTTAACTAACCAACGGCTATTCCCGGATGCGGCGCAACATGAAATGTTGCGACGCTGATCCGGAATTTTCACAAATTCCAAGAGTGGAGCGATCCCGGGTCTGTAGCGTAGTGTTTCACGCTGCGCTGCGCCCGTGAAAAGCGTTTTTGCCTACTGCAGCGACGCGGTTTGCTGCGGCACGAACCGCACGGTCGCCACGAACACCACCGCGTCGCCGCTGAAGCGGTCGGCGGCCATGCCGGCCTGCGGATCGTCCGTGAATGTCATCGCCACCGCACGCACCGGCTTGTAGAGCAGGTCGCGCAGCAGGCGCGGGTCGCTCTGGCGCAACTGCGACACGGTCATGGCGTGACGCACGCTCGGGGTCAGTACGGCGGCGCGCATCCAGGGGCTCGACAAACGCTGGCCGCCGATCGTCATCGCCTTGCCGAGCACGGCCTTGGCTTCCAGCGCGAGCGGCCGCGGCGCCGTTGCGGCGTGGGCCGTCGACACCAGCTGCGGCAGGCGCGTGCGCAGGCTTCCCGTCGGCTGTTGCGGCTCGGCGGCGGCATAGGCGAGGGCCCCGCTGTCGTGGCCGGCGCTGCCGGTCGTGGTCATATTGGCGCTGGCGACCTTAAGCGAAGAAGCGGATGGCGCCTCGGTCGGAACCGGCCCCGGCCAGAAGCGCTTAGCGAACAGATCGTCGGTCGTCTCGTTTGCGGTGGGCGTCGGCGTTGACTTCAGCGAAGCTAGCGTCATGCCTTGCGACCCTGGCGACGGCCGTACTTCGGGCATCGGCTTGGCGCTCGCCGTCTGCACAGGCGGCGCCAACGACAGCGGATCGCCCTTGTTCTTGCCGTTGTCGCGGCCGGAATTGACCAGCGCGACCAGCGTCTCCTTGCGTCCTTGCGCTACCTGCTCCGCCACGCGCTCTTCATGCGCGGTGATGACGCCGGCCGCGCGCGCGAGCGTGAGCGAGCGTGCGTTCGGCACGTTGCCGCGCCGTTCGATCTCAGCCAGCGCCTGGGCGTAGCCGGGGAGCGGCTTGCCGTCTGCCGGGATGTGCACGGTGCGCCCCTCGGGGAAGATCTTCACCAACTGCTCGCGCGAGATGCCCGGCCAGTGCCGCACGGTGCCGACGTCGAGATGGACGAAGGGCGAGCCGGACTTCGGATAGAAGCCGACACCGCCGCGCTGCAGCTTGAGGCCGACCGCGCGTAGCTTGGCGAGCGGCACGCCGGGAATGAAGAAGTCGATCGCCTTGCCGAGGATGTGCTGGCTGTACCTGGCGACGCCGCCGGAGCGCGCGCGCAGCAGCGCGTTGGTTCCGGGGGCGCGATAGCCGCAGATGATCTCGATCGGCTGGGTGGCGCCGGTTTCGCGATAGGCCTGCCACAGGATGTCGAACAGGCGTGGGTCCATGCGGACCTCTTCGTTGCGTCGCCAGTCGCGCAGGAACCAGTCGAGTTTCTTGAGCGCGGCGGGAACGAACTGGCCGTCGCGCTTATAGGTGATGGTGATGCTCTCGCCGGTGTGCGCGTGGCGCATGGTCAGCGTGCGGGTGTCGCCTTGGGCGGCGGCGCTGCGTAGCATGGTGCCGACGATCAACAGCGCGAGGCCCGCCAAGCCGAAACGAACGCCGGCGCGCGCCACGTGTCTGGACAAGAATGCTCCGCGCGGGAAACGCGCCGCACCCGCCACCAATTGTGAAAATCCCCGTCCCACGTGCCCCCGTCGTGCCCCAGGCTTCGGTCGTCGGACGACGACCTTAGCAGTCTTGTGGGGATCGGTTAACGCGCCCTTAGTGGCGCAGCCCCCGGATTGGAGGCGCGACCTTGCCTGTGGAAAATGGCGGAAAATGGCCTCACACGGGGCGCTGACGGGGAATTTTCCCCGTTCAGGCCGATTTCGGCGCGGCCAGCGATCAGCGGAAAAGCTGCTCGAAGAAGCCAAACGGATCGCGGGCCTCGCGGCGCTCAACCCGGCGCAGTATTTCCTGGTTGGCCTGCGCGGTTTCCAGGTCGCGGGTCGGGTCCGGCGGCGGTGCGATGTCGGCCACTTTGTGCTCGGGGCTTGTCAAAATGGCGTGGATGCGGGCATCGAAGCCGTAGATGTCGTCGCGGATCTGCAGCCTGCCGTTCTCGTCGACGAACGCGGTCTGGTAGGTGACGTGCACCATGGGCCGCTTCATCAGCCTGAAGTCGTGCTCTTCCTGGCCGAACATTGACCGGATCTGGCGCGCATCCGGCATCGGCTTGCCCTTCATCGACAGCGACAGGATCAGCTCGCCGAGCTTGGTCGGGTCCTGCACGCGCATGCAGCCGTGGCTGAAGGCGCGCCGGCTGTAGCGGAAGAGCTGTCGTTCGGGCGTATCGTGCAGGTAAACGAGGAACTTGTTGTTGAAGTTGAACTTGATGCGGCCGAGTGCGTTCGCGGCGCCTGGCGGCTGCATGACATTGATGTGGCCGTCGGGACCCTTCTTCACCTCAAGCCCCAGGCGGTCGAAGATGTTGGGGTCGGTCTCGTAGCGCGGCAGGAGCTCGTTGTGGATGATCGATTGCGGTACGTACCAGGACGGATTGACGATCACCTCGTTCATCGATGCGCTAAGCAGCGGGGTCGGTGTCTGTGGCTTGCCGACGACGATCTTGGTGCGCCAGATCACCTTGTCGTCGTGCACGACCTTGAGCGAGAAGTCCGGCACGTTCACCATCACATACGTGTCGCCGAGATTGCGCGGCAGCCACCGCCAGCGCTCCGTGTTGGCTTCGACGGTGTCAATCACCTTCGCACGGCTCGGGCCATTGATCTTGGCCAGCGTGTTGTTGCCGATGATGCCATCGGCGCGCAGGGCCGCGCTCTGCTGCATGGTGCGGACGGCGTTGAAGAGTCGGCGGTCGTAGGTCGTGTCGTTCGGCCGGCGGCTCCTGACGTTGAGCCGCGCGCGGATGGCCGGGATGCGGGCGTCCTTCTGGCCGGGATGGATCAGCGGCCCATCGGGAATGTGTCTGGTGTTGGCAATGTCGGGCTGGCTGCGCAGCACGGCGAGCGCGCGCTTGAGGGCGCGGAAGCCGGCGTCCGGCGGATCGTAGCTTTCGATTGCGGTATTGACGTTGCGCGCCGCGAACACCTTTTTCAGGATCTCACTTGGATCGGGCGTATGGCTGCCGTATTCGACCTGTGCGAACACGCGGCGTGGCGCGATGCGCCCAGTCGCGAGATGCCGCACGAAGGTCAGTAGCGAGTAGGTGAGGCCGATGTCACCCTTGGCCAGTTGCTCGGCACTGTTGAGGGTGGCGAAGGGCGGCACCGGATAATCGGACGGCATCAGCCCTTCGGTCTCGGCGTGCTGCAGCTGCCCGATCACGATCTTGGCACGAGCGGTGAGGGCGCCGTCCTCGATCCAGAGCGGGGCGTATTTGTGGGCGGCGTAGAAATGCACGATCGCCTTGCGTTCGGCGGCGCGCGTAATGCCGCGGCCGAAGGTCTTGGCGGTGACAATGGCGCGCAAGGCGTCGCCAATCTGAGCATCGTTGGCGGCGAGCGGCTTATCTAGGTCGGCGCCGACGGCAAGCGCGTCGGAGTCAGTCGTTGCGGGCAGTTCCGTTTCGGTCGGATCGGCTGCCGCACGGGCGGTCGCCGGCGTGGCTTCGTCGTTGGCGCGGTGCGCAGGCGGCTCGGGCGGCAGCGCCGTTGTCTCTCGCCGCACCTGGATTGTGGGCGGAGGGGCATAAGGACTGTTGCGGCTGACGGCGCGGTAGCGCTCAGTCGCTGGCCGCGTGTGTGTGTCGCGGGCAGCCGGTTCGTAGCGCGGCAGCGGCACGATGTGCCGGCGGTCGGCGCGATGACGGTAGATACGATGACGGTAGATGCGATGGCCGTTGATCGTGGCCGGCGGCGGGGGCACCGACTCGACCTGGTCCGGCGCCGACATGCTCGGCGTCGGCGCGACGACGATCAAGGCCAGCACGATGCCGGCGAGCAGGTGCCAAAATCGTCCAGTACGCATTCCAGTTCACTCCAACTCAACGCAAACGCTTTCGCGCACTCGCCGAGCGACCACGACTCCGTCGCCCATATGTCGTCGTTTATGTGCGGCCGTATTATGCGACCGAACGGTCGGCGGCACGGCCGCTTTCCGGCCCTGATTTATGCTTACTTGTCATCACGGCTAACGCGCGCCGTGCATATGGTTAAGGCGACAGAATTCGCCCTTAATCCGCGACGACGTTTTCCTTGCGGCCACGGTTTGCGTCGTCGAGGTCGAGGTTTTCGAGCTTACGGTAAAGCGTCGAGCGGCCGATCTTGAGGCGGCGCGCCACTTCCGACATTTGCCCGCGATAATGGTTGATGGCGAAGCGGATGACGTCGCTTTCGATCTCTTCCAGCGTGCGGACTTCGCCCGCTATATCGGTGAGCGCCAGCGGCTCGCCTGGCAGCGTTAACGCAGGCGCGCTCTGTGCGTTCGGCGCGATCGCCTCATTGCCGATATCCGCGAAGCTCGCGGCCATCGCTGGCGCCGGCTCTTGCAATGGCTCGATCGCGTCGCTGGCCTTGTTGAGCAAGGTGGAAACCTGTGGGAATTCGTCAGTGCCAATCTCTTCGCCATCGGCCAGTACGACCGCGCGGAAAATCGCATTCTCGAGCTGGCGTACGTTGCCGGGCCATCGGAAGTTTGCGAGCAGCGCCATCGCTTCTGCGCTGAAGGTGCGCACGCGCTTTCCTTCTTCCGCCGCGATGCGCGCCAGGAAATGGCGCGCCAGCGCCGGAATATCCTCGCTGCGCTTGCGTAGGGGAGGCACCGACACCGGAAAGACATGCAGGCGGTAGAAAAGATCTTCGCGAAAACGCCCGGCCTTCACGTCGGCGATCAGGTCGCGATTGGTGGCCGAGACGATGCGCACATCGACCTTCACGTTCTTGCGCCCGCCGACCGGCTCCACTTCGCCTTCCTGCAAGGCGCGCAACAGCTTCACTTGCGCCGCGGGCGGCAACTCGCCGACTTCATCGAGGAACAGCGTGCCGCCGTCGGCCTCGATGAACTTGCCGGTGTGCTTTTCGGTGGCGCCAGTGAAGGCGCCTTTCTCGTGGCCAAACAGAATGGACTCGACCAGGTTTTCCGGCATGGCGCCGCAGTTGACCGCCACGAACGGCTTGGCACGCCGCGCGCCGGAGCCGTGGATGGCGCGCGCGATCAATTCCTTGCCGACGCCGGATTCGCCTTCGATCAGCACCGGAATGACGGAGGCTGCCGCCTTCTCGGTAGCGCGCAGCACCGGACGCATCGCTTCAGAGCGCGTGATGACGTCGGCTATGGTTAGCGTGCCTTCCTGGCGGCGCTTCAGCCGCTGCACTTCGCCGGCGAGCGCACGGGCGGCGAGCGCATTATGCAATGATACTTGCAAACGCTCCGGGCTCACCGGCTTGACCACGAAATCGGCAGCGCCCGCGCGCATGACCGATACCACGTTGTCGATGCCACCGTGGGCGGTCTGCACGATCACCGGCACGGCGATGCCCGCGTCGCGCAGGCGCGCCAGGACGCCGAACCCGTCGAGGTCGGGCATCACCAGGTCGAGCACTAGGCCATCGACGCTCGGGGCCCCGGCGTCGGTCAGCCGTGCCAGCGCCGCGTCGCCGCCGTCGGCGGTCTCGGCCGCATAGCCGAAACGCGTGACCATCGCCTCCAATAGGCGGCGCTGGACGGGATCATCGTCGACGATGAGCACGGTGTCGGGCATGTCGGGGCTCCATCCGGCGCGCTACAGGGTCGCCAACTGTGCCGAATTGGCGCACTTTGGCCCCTCAGCCTTAATGCGCCCTTAAGCCGCCCAATCGGGCCTGCCATCGTGGCTGGGCCGTATTTTTGCCGGCTCGCGGGGCCAAATGTGGCCGCCGGCCGGTTGATCCGGCTGCGCCCGCGGCCGATATAGATCGGGCTACCTCAATTTTTGCGTTCCCCCGCCGGGCCTCCCCCATTTCTCCAGCCACGGATTTGCAATGCCCACTGCCGCCAGAAAGAAGACCAAGCCGAAGACCAAAGTCGCCAAAAAGGCCAGCAAGCCCCGCGCCGGCGGTCGCCTGGGTGCGTTGCCCGAGTGGAACCTGGATGACCTCTATCCCGGCATGGATAGCCCCGCGCTCAAGCGCGACCTGAAGCAGTCGGCGGCCGAGTGCGCGGCCTTCGAGGAGGCCTACAAGGGCAAGCTGCAGGTCATGGCCACCGGCGAACGGGCCGGCGAGCGGCTTGCCGAGGTGGTCAAACGCTACGAAACGATCGACGACACCCTCGGCCGGCTGATCTCCTACGCCGGGCTGCTTTATGCCGGCGACAGTAGTGATCCCGCCCGCGCCAAGTTCTATGGCGACGTGCAGGAGAAGCTGACCGCGGCCTCGATCCATCTCCTGTTCTTCACGCTCGAGCTCAACCGCGTCGACGATGCCGCGCTCGATGCCGCCATGGCCGATCCCGCGCTCGGTCACTACCGACCGTGGATCGAGGACGTGCGGAAAGAAAAGCCCTATCAGCTCGAAGACCGCGTCGAGCAGCTCTTTCACGAAAAATCGATGACCGGCTATTCGGCCTGGAACCGTCAGTTCGACGAGACCATCAACGCGTTGAAGTTCAAGGTCGGTGGTAAAGAGCTTGCCATCGAGCCGACGCTCAACCTGATGATGGACGCCGACGGCAAGAAGCGCAAAGCCGCCGCCGAGGCGCTCGCCAAAACCTTCAAGGAAAACCTGCGTGGCTTCACGCTCATCACCAACACGCTCGCCAAGGACAAGGAAATCGCCGACCGCTGGCGCGGGTTTCAGGACGTCGCCGACTCTCGCCATCTGGCGAACCGGGTCGAGCGCGAGGTGGTGGACGCGCTGGTCGACGCCGTGCGCAACGCTTATCCGAAGCTTTCGCACCGCTATTACGCGCTGAAGGCGAAATGGTTCGGCAAGAAGAAGCTGCCGCACTGGGACCGCAACGCGCCGCTGCCGAAGGTGGCGCAACGCACCATCTCCTGGGAAGACGCGCGTGGCACAATCCTCACCGCCTACGGCGCGTTCTCGCCCAAGATGGCGGAGGTCGCCGAGGACTTTTTCGACAAGCGTTGGATCGATGCGCCGGTGCGGCCCGGCAAGCAGCCGGGCGCCTTCTCGCACCCGACGGTGCCGTCGGCGCATCCGTATGTGATGCTCAACTACCAGGGTAAGCCGCGCGACGTCATGACGCTCGCGCACGAGCTCGGCCATGGCGTCCATCAAGTTCTTGCAGCGCCCAACGGCGCGCTGATGGCGCCGACGCCGCTGACGCTTGCAGAGACCGCGAGCGTGTTCGGCGAGATGCTAACCTTCCGCAAGCTGCTCGCCGAGACCAAGGACAAGAAGCAGCGCAAGGCCATGCTCGCCGCCAAGGTTGAGGACATGATCAACACGGTGGTGCGGCAGATCGCGTTCTATTCCTTCGAGCGCAAGGTGCACCTGGAGCGCCGCAACGGCGAGCTGACCAGCGATAAGCTCTGCGAGCTTTGGATGTCGGTGCAGGCGGAAAGCTTAGGGCCGGCGATCGAGCTGAAGCCCGGCTACGAGACTTTCTGGGTCTACATCCCGCACTTCATCCATTCGCCGTTCTACGTCTACGCCTATGCGTTCGGGGATTGCCTGGTGAACTCGCTCTATGCGGTCTACGAGCAGTCGGAGGCAGGCTTTGCCGAGCGCTATCTGGAGATGCTCGCCGCCGGCGGCACCAAACACCATTCCGAGCTGCTGGCGCCGTTCGGGCTCGACGCCCGTGACCCGACGTTCTGGGACAAGGGTCTGAACGTCGTGGCTAACCTGATCGAGGAGCTGGAAGCGCTCGGCTGATACTTGCGTCACGCAGCCGGTGCAGACACATGGGCAACATGGGTAAGGTCTGGGTCGAAGCGGCGCTTAACGGCGCCTGGACGCGCGAGCGGCAGCCGAATATTCCCGTGACGATCGATGAGATCGTTGCTGATGGCATCGCGGCGGCGCGAGCGGGCGCTGCCATCATCCATCTGCACGCCTATGACGCAGCAACCGGTCGTCAGTGCGACGACTACGACATCTACGCCCCGATCATCGAAGGCATCCGCGCTGAGGTCGATGCTATCGTTTATCCAACGTTGCCTGTTACCGGCTCAGGTTACGCGGGGGACCTACGCAGCGCCCGGGAGCGTTACGCACACTTGGAAAAGTTGGCGCAAAACGGCCTCGTCGAGTGGGGGGTGGTCGATCCGGGTTCGGCGGTGTTTACGCGCTTCGACGAAATCGCGCGCGGTGAAGCGGGATATACCTACGTCAATCCCGACGACCACTTCCGCGAAGGCATGCGCATCTGCAAACAATATGGCTTACGGCCGAGTTTCGCGATTTATGAAGCGGGATGCCTGCGGCTTGGTGCGGCGACCGCCGTCGCCCTGCCAAAGGTTCCGACGCCTATCTACCGCTTCATGTTCGCCGACGAGTTTTGCTTCGGCTTTCCGCCCAAACAGGCGTATCTTGATGCATTTCTCGCGCTGCTCGACGAGGTCGACGCCGGCGCGCCCTGGATGGTTGCTGGCCTCGGCGTCGACATCAAACCGCTCGTTGCGGTCGCGGTCGAACGTGGCGGCCATGTGCGCGTCGGCCTTGAAGACCGGCCATGGGGAGTCGACGAAACAAACCGCACGCTGGTCGAAGAGGCGGTGCGCCTGTTGCGCGCTGCCGGCGGCGAGCCGGCAACTGCGGCGGAAGTCCGTGCCGCCTGCGCCGATATCGATCTGGCGCTTGGGCGCGGTGGCACATAGCTGTCAGTGTCATGACCGATTCCGAAAAGAACCGCTTCTCCGCCCGCGCCCGGCGTTATGCGCGGGTCGGCACCAGCGTTGGTGGCGTGGCCGCGCGCATGGCCGGCCAGCGCGTGATGCGCCGCCCGTCCGACCGCGCCGGCAACGCGCTGGCGCTGGCCGCTGCGCTCGGTGGCCTGAAGGGACCGATCATGAAGGTGGCGCAACTGCTCGCCACCATCCCCGATGCGCTGCCGCCGGAATATGCCAACGAACTGATCAAGCTGCAAAGCCAGGCGCCGCCCATGGGTTGGGGCTTCGTCAAGCGCCGCATGGGCGCCGAGCTCGGCTCCGACTGGCAGAAGAAGTTTGCCGAATTCGAGCATCAGCCGGCGGCGGCCGCTTCTCTCGGCCAGGTGCACAAGGCCCATGCACTCGACGGCAGCGCACTGGCCTGCAAGCTGCAATATCCGGATATGCAGTCGGCGGTCGAAGCCGAT